>ERZ773143.2601-NODE-2601-length-12680-cov-2.873901_pt1 | contig 12680 bp, 8 predicted proteins | sample MGYA00580852_ERZ773143 | MGnify/ENA primary metagenome ERZ773143 (study PRJEB29015, sample SAMEA2737853) | human gut metagenome | biome: human gut; feature: human-associated habitat; material: faeces | place: China | collected 2012 ... | reverse complement strand
GTAAGGGTATGGGCATGCAAAATACGCAAGCCTCATACCCACGTGTTTGTACCCATGAGCCACAAAGTTTTTCTACAGAATTGCTGGAATCCAAAGAACTTGGCAATAAACATTTGTTACAGCCCAATCATTTCAAACTCAGTTTCTTTTCTCGACCTTAATACATGGCAAATACTTTCGCTGCCTTTTCCATCTTCCCTTTATTTTAGTCAATGAAAAGTGTACACAAACAAATAAAAAAAGCCCCTTTGTGAGAGACTATATCGCGAAGCGATATCCCGTCTCTGCACAAAGGGGCTTTTTTTAGTCCTCTAATTTTTTATTAATAAATTCATCCCAGACGCTGTCGTCTTCATCCTCTTCTGCATCGTCCTCATCTTCGACATCGATATCCGACATCTCGGAATCAATAATCTGCTGCAAAACATCGACAAGCTGTTCTAACAGGGCATCATCTTCGACCGGCGCAATTTCTAACTCGGTTTCTCCTTTCCAGTTTGTACTGCCATCAATGGAGAAGAAATAAAACTCACCGGTTTCATTCTCTGCCTCACAAAAAGCACCATAATCCTGTCCATCATATTCAAACACAAACTGAAGTTCGCACTCTGTCGTTGTGCCGTCTTCATCTTCCATGGTAAGTGTCAAATCTTCTAATTCTTCATAATTAATATCTGCCATAATTTCCTCCAATTCAGATTTCTAATTTGTTTCTTAAACTGTATCATGTTTTTAGCGGAAATGCAACTATTCTGGCGCAAACATTGTATTTTAACCCCTTGCGTCCGTGCCATCCTCGTTTTATACTATAGGTATGAGCAAAGAAAAGACGATTAAAATATCCGTAAGAAACCTAGTGGAATTTGTTTTCCGCGAGGGAGATATTGTAAGTGGCGGCGCGGGTGTGAGAAATGTAGAGGCAATGCAGCTTGGCAGCCGTATTCACAGAAAAATACAAAAAAGTATGGGCGTTGGGTATGAATCCGAGGTTCCTTTATTTACAATACAAAAATTTAAGAGCGCCGAATATGAAGAAGATTTTTCCTTGAAAATTGAAGGGCGTGCGGACGGCATTTTTACCGATGGCGATTTGACAGTGATTGATGAGATTAAGGGCGTGTATCTGCCGGTGCAGGATCTGGAAAAGCCGTTGTTTATCCATCAGGCACAGGCAATGTGCTACGCCTATATCGTGGCGGAAAATGAAAATCTGGATGAAATCGGAGTGCAGCTTACCTATTGTCATCTGGAGACCGAGCAGGTGGTGCGGTTTCGGGAGACATTTTCACGAATTGAGATTGTGCAGTGGTTTCGGAATTTGATGGATGAATATGAAAAATGGGCGGTTTATCAGTATGACTGGAAAAAGCAGAGAAATGCATCCATTACGGAACTTACCTTTCCGTTTTCCTATCGTCCGGGACAGAAAGAACTGGCGGCGATGGTTTATCATACGGTGGAAAAAGGAAAGCGGTTGTTTGTTGAAGCACCGACGGGGGTAGGGAAGACGATTAGTACAGTCTTTCCGGCGGTAAAGGCAATGGGAGAAGAAGTCTGCGACCGGATTTTTTATCTGACGGCAAAAACGATAACCAGAACGGTGGCGGAAGACTGTTTTGAACTGCTTGGAAAACAAAAACTGCTTTTTAAAACCCTAACGATTACTGCAAAGGAAAAAATGTGTGTAATGGACACGGTTTCCTGCAATCCGGGTGAGTGTGAGCGTGCGAAAGGGCATTATAACCGAGTGAATGAGGCGGTTTACGACATGTTAAGTCATGAGCATAAAATGAGCCGGGATATGATTGAGAAATATGCCGAAAAACATCAGGTTTGTCCGTTTGAAATGGCGTTGGACGCTGCCCTTTTTGCAGATGCCGTGATTTGTGATTACAACTATGTATTTGATCCGAATGTGTATCTGCGGAGATTTTTTTCGACTGAGAAAAAAGGAAATATGGTGCTTTTGGTGGATGAGGCACACAATCTTGTGGAGCGCGGCAGGGAAATGTATAGTGCGAGGCTTGTGAAAGAAGATTTTCTTGCAGTAAAGAAGATTGTGAAGGCGATGGAACGACACGAAAAACGTCCGGAAGTACATTATATACTGCGGAAATTTGAAAAATCGCTGGAGACGGCGAACCGTGTGCTGCTTGCATGGAAAAAAGAGTGCGACGAATTTGAAGTGATTTCGGATGCGGGAATGCTGGAGTTTGCCCTTCTTCGTGTGGCAGGAGATTATGAATTGGTGGCAAAAGAATATCCGGTACTGCCAGAGCGTGACACGATTTTATCGCTTTATTTTGATGTCCGCCGGTTTCTTGCGGTGCTTGAGAAATTTGATGAGAGTGACCGGATTTATCTGGATTATGATGAGGAGCGGAAGTTTCGCATTAAAATCCAGTGCATGGACCCGTCCGGCTGCCTGAAAGAAGTGATGGAACGGGTGCAGAGCACCATCTTTTTCTCGGCGACTCTTTTGCCAATCCGCTACTATAAAGAACAGCTTGGCGGGGAGAAGGAGGATGCCGCGGTTTATGCTAAATCCGTATTTTTACCGGAACAGAGAAAAGTGATGATTGCCCGCGATGTGACGACAAAATATACAAGGCGCGGGGCGGCAGAATACGAAAAGATTGCGTCGTACATTGACAGTTTTATCTCAGCAAAGGAGGGAAATTATCTGCTCTTTTTCCCGTCGTACCGTTTTATGGATGAAATTGTAACAAGACTTCCTAATAGAGAGAATCAGAAGATTCTTGTACAGATGCCTGAAATGCGTGAGCGGGAGAGAGAAGAGTTTTTGGAGGCATTTTCTGAGGAAACAGGCAAAAGCGTGATTGGATGCTGCGTTATGGGAGGCATTTTCAGTGAAGGAATTGATTTGAAAGAAGAATGTCTGATTGGCGCGGTCGTAGTAGGAACCGGGATTCCGATGGTCTGCCATGAAAGGGAGTTATTTAAGGATTATTATGAGGAGAAAAAAGGGGATGGTTTTTCGTATGCCTATTTGTATCCGGCAGTAAATAAAGTGTTTCAGGCGGGTGGACGCGTGATTCGTACAATAAACGACAAAGGGGCAATTCTTCTTTTGGATGAGCGGTTTATGCAAAAGCAGTATCAGGATTTGTTCCCGAGGGAATGGTACCCATTTGATGTTGTGAATTGTGAAAAGATGAAAGAACTGCTTGCAGAGTTTTGGCAGGAATAAAAACGACGGATTCCATATTCTTTGGAATCCGCCATAATTTTAGTATGCATTTTTATTTACGAAACCTTTGAAAATTGTCAGGAATAAAATTTTAATATCCAATCCTAATGTCCAGTTTTCAATGTAATACAAATCACAGTCGATTCGCATGCGGATGGATGTATCACCGCGGTAGCCGTTTACCTGCGCCCAGCCAGTGATGCCCGGACGAACCTGATGTTTAATCATGTAACGAGGAATTTCTTCCTTAAATTTTTCAACAAAGAACGGACGCTCCGGTCTTGGCCCAACTAGACTCATATCACCTTTTAACACATTGAAAAACTGTGGTAATTCATCCAAACTGGTTTTTCGGATGAATTTGCCGATTGGTGTTACGCGGGGGTCGTTCTGCACCGTCCATGCCTGTTTTTCTTTTGAGGCGTCCTGCACTTCCATTGAGCGGAACTTAAACATTTTAAACGGCTTATTGTGAAGACCAACACGCTCCTGCTTGAAAATAAGTGGTCCCGGCGATGTGATTTTAATAATCGCTGCCACCACTGCCATCGGAATGGAGAACAGGATAATTAAAAGCAGCGCACCTACAATATCAATTGCACGCTTGCAAAAACGGTTAAACGAGTTTGAAAGCGGAATATTTCTCACGTGGATGACCGGCAGTCCATCCAAATCTTCGGTATACGGACGGGTTGGAATGATATTGTTGTAATCCGGAATAAACTTTGTGTGAACGCCGGATTTTTCTGTTACGGCAACAATCCCTTCCAGACTGTCGTAGTGGTCGATGCTCAGCGTAATTGCTGTTTCATCGTAATCATTTTCGGACAGCATTTTCTCTAACTCGTCTACTCGCCCAATCACATGAATGTCGCGGTAAGAATAGCCAAGCGGTTTATGGTTGTCCAAAATACCATGAATGGAAATACCCCATTCGGGATGTGCCAATAGTCTGTCGATGTAACCTTCTGCGGCACGGCTGTAACCGATTAATAAAATATGTTTGTGGTTCATTCCTTTTCTGCGAATCTTGCGAAGAAGTGTTGTCGTGCAAAAACGGAATAAAACTTCCAGTATAAAATTCAGCGTAACAAAAATAATAATAAACAAACGGGCGTAAGTACCATTGCGAATAAAAAACAGAAAGGCAACGCAGTAGAGAATTCCTACAACATTGGATTTTAAAATGTTAAAAATTTCTGATTTTCTGCTCTTGGTACGTTTGGGGTCATACAAGTGGAAAAAATAATAGGAAACGAGGTAACAAGGAATCAGCATAATCAAAATTTGCATGTAATCCTTTAACGAGCCGTAAATACCGACCGGTTCCTCAATCCATTCCCACCGAATTAAAATGCTATCGTTGCTAAAGCGCAGGTAATATGCGCGGATGAACGAAAATACAATAATTGCCGTGTCTATTAATATACGAAAAAGATTTAGGAGTTTTTGATTTCCCTTAATCAAATCAATCCAGTCCTTTCTATTTATAGTTTAGTATGTCCATAAGTATAAATAGTATATCTCATTTTTGCCTTTTTCACAAGAAAAATGTCAGCGGCTTTTTTATTTTCGCAATTTACCGGGAAGGATTGCTACTCATAAAAAAGGCGCGTGGCAGCATAAATAGGAAGGGGTGGAGAGGTGCAAAAACACATTTAATGGTTTTTTAATTTGCACAGAACAACGCTTTTGGCTTGATTTGGCTCATAAGGTTGCATTTCAGCCGTGTTATTCGAGCTTGGCAGGACAAATTCGTGGATAAATGCAACTTTTTCCCTTAATTGTAGTCGTTTTGGTTGCATGATTTTGAAAAAAATTTAAAACCATGCAACGTTTTTTGAAGTTTGTAAGGGTTTTGGTTGCATAACCTTCCTGCCGCCACATCAGAGCTATTTGATTGCTTATAGATGATTTATAACATTTGTGGATTGTGGGTACAAATTCGTGGGTATCCGGCATGCGTATTTTACATGCCGATACCCTTACTCAATTTGTCAAGCGAGAGCGCCCACAAGACGCAAATATTATAAATCATTCACATTCTCAACACAATTACTGTCTATAATAAACCTAACTTAAGACGAAAGGAAGTTTTAGCATGGACGAAAACAACATGGGAAATAACAATAGCATAGAAAATAACAACGATGCCAATGGATTTGTCATGGTTGACAATCCGGCACCACAGGCTTCACAGGAACCACAGGAGCCGCAGACTGAGAACCAGAATCAGAACCAGCCGGTGCAGCCGGAACCGGAACAGGCACAGCAGCAGAATACTAATTATGAGCAGCCGGTGCAGCCGTCACCGATGCCATCTGAAGATAATACGTACCGTTTCCAGAATGTTGAAGCGCAGAATGTGAAAAAGAAAAAAGAAAAGAAAGCAAAAAAAGGAATGTCAATTCCTAAAATTTTAGTCAGTGCAGTTTTATTTGGCGTGATTGCAGCGGGATGTTTCTTTGGAGTAAATAAGGGCTTATCTGATTTGTTCGGAACAAAGAGCGAGATTCAGGGCGTGGATAACAGTTCCAATAATGGTGTTGCCCTGACAACGGTATCCGGTTCAGCAGCTACGGTTGCCGATGTGTCCGGTATCGTGGAAAAGGTTATGCCATCGATTGTTGCGATTACAGAGAAGAGTACCCAGACTTCTTACTTTGGACAGACTTATTCTTCCGAGGGAGCAGGTTCCGGATTTATTGTAAAGCAGGATAATGACCAACTCTTGATTGTGACAAATAACCACGTTGTAGCTGATGCGGATAAAATTTCAGTTACTTTTAACGATAATGAGGTAGCGGATGCGATGGTAAAAGGAACAAGTGAGTCGAATGACCTTGCGGTTATTACCGTTAAATTAAGTTCCCTCAAAGAATCTACGAAGAAAAGTATTCGCGTTGCTTCCTTAGGAAATTCAGATCAGGCGAAAGTCGGACAGATGGTAATTGCCATCGGAAATGCTCTTGGTTATGGACAGTCTGTAACCGTTGGTTATCTGAGTGCGAAAAACCGTGAAGTGTCTGCATCGGATGGAAGCGGAAAGAGTACGACGCAGGTTTTGATGCAGACAGATGCAGCGATTAATCCGGGTAACAGTGGTGGTGCTTTGATTGATACAAACGGAAATGTAATCGGTATCAACTCGTCCAAATATTTCTCCTACGGTTCAACAAATGTTGAAGGTATGGGATATGCGATCCCGATGAGTGATGCAGTTTCTGTTATCAATGACTTGATGGACCGCGAAGTTTTGAAAGACAGCGAAAAAGGTTATCTGGGTATTACCGGAAGAGACATTTCAGAAAGTGTAAGCAAAGCATATGGTATTCCGGTTGGAGTGTATGTTGCTGCAGTATCCGATACCGGTGCTGCTTATAAAGCAGGTATTAAACAGGGCGATGTTATTACAAAGATTGGTGACCAGACGGTTAAGACCATTCAGGAAGTACAGGAAAAGGTAAACAGTACAAAAGCCGGTACGACCATTAAAGTTACCGTTCAGCGAAGCAACGACGGAACTTATAAAGCGAAACAAGTAGATGTTGTGCTCAAAGGTAAAGATACATTAGATGGATTGGATGATGGTTCGACACAACAGCAAAATGATTCCGGTCAGAATTATAATAACGATAATTATAACAACAATTATGATAATGACAATTCTCAGGTAGTACCTTGGGGCGGAAGTATTTACTAATTGAGTGAAATCGGGTATAATAAGTCCCACCGCATATTTGTGCGGTGGGATTTGTGCTAAAAATGGAGGAAACTATGAGTGAAGAAATAAAAGAGATGAATCCGGATGATAAGAATCATAAAAAGGATTCCGATGGTTACGAAAAAATTTGTTATTTGTGCCATCGTCCGGAAAGTAAAGTAGATAAAATGATTACCATTCCGAATCAAATTACAATTTGTTCGGATTGTATGCAGAAAACGTTCGACCAGATAGGAATGCAGGGAATGCCAAGTTTTCCGGGAATGGATATGATGAATCTTGGCAGTATGGGTTTAGAGCCACCGAATGAATTTCAGGAGCGCCATCAGGTGAAAACGAAAAAGAAGAAAAAACAGGAAAAACCGGCACTGGATATTAACAAACTTCCGGCACCTCACGTCATTAAAGGAAACCTGGATGAATATGTGATGGGGCAGGAGCAGGCAAAGAAAGTGCTGTCTGTTGGCGTTTATAATCATTATAAGCGTGTGCTTGCCGAGCAGACCGATGACGGTGTGGAAATTGAAAAGTCGAATATGCTGATGTTAGGACCAACCGGAAGTGGAAAAACATTTATGGTTAAGACGATGGCGCGCCTTTTGCAGGTACCGCTTGCGATTACAGATGCCACAGCATTAACAGAAGCCGGTTATATTGGCGATGATGTAGAGAGCGTTATTTCCAAACTTCTTGCCAATGCAGATAACGATGTAGAATTGGCAGAGCGGGGTATTGTTTATATCGATGAAATTGATAAAATTGCGAAAAAGCAGAACACCAATAACCGCGATGTAAGTGGAGAATCAGTGCAGCAGGCACTTTTGAAATTGTTGGAGGGTGCCGATGTGGAAGTGCCGGTTGGCGCAACCAATAAAAATGCAATGGTTCCGATGACAACGGTGAACACGAGCAACATTTTATTTATCTGTGGTGGAGCTTTTCCGGGGCTTGAAGACATCATAAAAAAACGTCTTACCAGTCAGGGAACGATTGGATTTGGTTCGGAACTTCGGGATAAGTATGACCATGAGAAAGATTTGTTCCGTTTAGTAGAAACCGAAGATATCCGCGAGTATGGTTTGATTCCGGAGTTTATCGGACGTCTGCCGATTGTATTTTCCTTACAGGCGATGGATGAGGAATTGTTAGTTCAGGTGCTGCAAAAACCGAAAAATGCTATTTTGAAACAGTATCGCAAACTTTTGCAGATGGATGAAGTGGATTTGGAATTTGAGGATGATGCCATGATGGCGGTAGCGAAAAAAGCAGCGGCGAAAAAGACCGGTGCCAGAGCACTCCGTTCCATTATCGAGGAATTTATGATGGATATTATGTATGAAATTCCAAAGGACAACAATATCGGAACAGTCGTTATCACAGGCGATTACATTAAAAAGACGGGTGCGCCGGTAATTCAGATGCGCGGCATGGAAATACCAGCACTGACACAGCAGAACGGATAAAGCAGGCTGATAAAGTAAATCCATAGGATAAAGCAGATATAAAACGGATACATAAGCAAAGGCACAACTGAATATACTATACAAAAAAGCGGGAGCAAAAAAAGTGCCGGATTGCAGTTCGCTCATTGTATCGGAAGAAACGGGGGATTATATTATTGAATATAATTCCCTTTATTTTGAACAAATCCAAAGACAGGACGGTGTCTGTATTTCTTGTATTAATGATACGTGGTGTATTTTGTATACAAATTATCCGGGCAGCCGGAATATTAATATACAACAGGGATATTATAGCGTACCGAAACTGTACGGACTGATGGACACGACCAGCTTTGATGCATCGGGAATTACGGCAACACTGAATCAGCCCCTGTTAAATGTGCGTGGGCAGGGTGTGCTGATTGGCTTTTTAGATACCGGAATCGACTATTTAAGAGAAGATTTTAAAGCGTCAGGCGGCAGAACCAGGATTGCGGCAGTCTGGGACCAGACGATACAATCTGTAAATTATGAAGAAGATACAGGAGAAGCAGCAGGGACAGAGCAGTATGACAGAGAACAGGTACAAGGCATGGTACAGTACGGCACGGTGTATACACGGGAGGACATTAATGCGGCACTCGCGGCAGAGCGTGAAGGACAAAATCCCTATGATATTGTGCCGTCAAGAGATGAAAACGGACATGGAACATTTCTTGCAGGGGTTGCAGCCGCATCGGAAACCGCAGATTACATAGGAGCAGCGCCGGAGGCGGAGATTCTGATGGTAAAGCTAAAACCTGCCAAAAAATATCTGCGGGACTTTTATCTGCTGCCGGAGCGGGTAGAAGCCTATTCGGAAACGGATATGATGATGGGGGTGCGCTTTTTACAGCAGTATGCCATCAGAGAAAAAAAGCCGCTGGTTATCTGCGTCGGACTGGGAACGGCTTCCGGTTCAAGAACCGGTGCGCTGCCGTTTGCAGATTTATTAAATACATTGGCAAGGCAGGTCAATACAGTAGTTGTAACCTGTACAGGGAATGAAGCTAATAACAGAACACACACATCCGGTCTGGCGGTATCAGATACAGAACCCTCCGAAATAGAAATTACCGTCGGTGCAGATGAACGCGGATTTGTGATGGAAATATGGGCAGAAAGTCTTGATATCTTATCGGTGGCAATTACCTCTCCTTCTGGAGAGCGGATTTCACGGATTCCGGCAAGAATTGATACAGGAGGGGTCTACAATTTTTTACTGGAACGTTCACAGGTTGCAGTGAATTACAGAGTAGTGGAATCTGCATCAGGTTATGAAGTTATTTTTATGCGTTTTATAAATCCGGCACAGGGAATCTGGAAAATTCATGTATACAGCCTGACTAATATTGTGGGACGGTATAATGCATGGCTGCCATTAAAGCAGTTTTTATCAGGGGATACGTATTTTTTGAATTCCAATCCTTCCACAACACTTACAGAACCCGGTGCGGCAGAGCGCGTAATCAGTGTCGGGGCATATAATCATATTACGGATGCATCTTATGCAGCATCCGGACGCGGTTATACAGCGACAGGTCTGGTAAAACCGGACTTTGTCGCGCCTGGAGTAGACGTCTATGGTGTCCGGGCAGGCGGGGGATATACGACACGGACAGGAACAAGCGTTGCAGCAGCCCACGCGGCAGGTGCTGCTGCCCTTCTTCTGACATGGGGTGTTACGAACGGCAATCTGCCCTATATGGGAACAAACGAGGTTAAATCGGTGTTAATCCGGGGGGCAAAGCGCGAAAACAATACGGTGTATCCGAACAATATTTACGGGTATGGGAAAATGGATGTCATTGAAGCATTTTATAAACTGCGGACCGGTTAAAACACGAACTTCCGATTGAAAAAAGAAGCAGGGAATGATAAAGTAAATAAATGCATAGTGACACTAAAAATTGGAATTATTGCAATAAAAATATAGAAAGGATAATGCAACTGCAGGAAATAAGCAGTTTATGGAACGGAGAGAAAATGAAATATAAAGCACTTGCCCTTGATTTGGACGGTACATTAATTAATAGTGAGAAAAAACTTTCAACCCAAAATAAAAAAGCGGTTATGGAGGCGGCGGAGCGTGGCGTGCATATTATTCTGGCATCTGGAAGACCGCTGTTTGGCATAGAGCCGGTGGCAGAAGCGCTGGAACTTTCCCGTGTTGGCGGTTATATTCTGGCATACAATGGCGGCAATATTATCGACTGTAAGACCAAAGAAGTCATTTACAGCCGGAATTTTCCGCCGGAATGTATACACGATGTCTGTACACTGGCAAAAGAATACGGTGTGTATGCTCTTTCATATGACAAGGATGAGGTAATTTCGGAAAGTGATACAGATGAATATGTGCTGCGGGAGGCAAAATGTAATGATGCGTCCGTCCGCCGTGTGGAAAATCTGGAACAGTATGTAAATTATCCGGTTGCTAAATTTTTGATTGCAGGGGAGCATGAAAAGCTGATACCGATTCAGCAGGAACTGCAGAAGCGGCACGGAGATGTCATTGATGCATTCTGTTCTGCCGATTATTTTTTAGAGATTGTACCGAAAAATGTGGCAAAAGACCGTTCCCTTGCAGCGCTGCTTGAAAAGCTGGGACTGCAAAGGGAAGAACTGATTGCCTGCGGTGACGGCATGAACGACATTTCCATGATTGAATATGCCGGTCTTGGCGCTGCCATGGAAAATGCATATCCGCCGGTGAAAGAAAAAGCGGATATCATAGCACCGTCTAATGATGAAGATGGTGTTGCTGAAATTATTGCTAAGTATTTTTAGAGAATGTGCCGATACTATAAATAGGACACAAGATGTGCCGATATAGTATGAAAGAACTATAAAACAAAAGAAAGTACAGCATAATTTCAAGGAGGAGATTACAGCAGAAACATTTATCGTAAACAGGGTGGAACTCATTAACAAAGTCGAAAGTGTTTCAAAAGTTGGAAATACAGCCAGAGTTGCCGCTGAACAGAAAAACAGCAGCAGCGAAAGTTTTGAACAGATGCTTGCATTAGAACAGAGCAGACAGAAAGCACGCGTAAGACGCGTCGATGAGAGACCTGTCAATGTGAATCCTGACGTGTTAAACGGCAGAATGAACGGCTACAACAACAAAGCAAGAGAAGCGTACTTTTCAATGGTATTTCCGACAATGGATCTGAAAGGCTGAACAGCACACGGAGGTAGCTGGTCAGACAAAAAAACTGCCGGGCAGGCAATGTATTTTATATACATATCCTGCACCGGCAGTTTTTTTACAGATATCTGATTAATTAGAAGAAACGTATTCTGAAACATCGAATACTTCGCCGTTATTGATTTTCTGAATCAGTTCGACTGCTGTATTTACGGTATCGTAATCCGGCAGGTCAACGGACTTCTGTGAAAGGTTATATACGGTACAATCGCGGGATGCCGGCGTTCCCTCTACGCTGTAAGACTGGACATTCCATGAAGTTGTGTTGGCAATCTGTCCTTTAATTAATGACGTCATCGTTGCAGGCGGCATATTTGTTAAAATCATATTAGAAACAGAACTTAACACTGCACTGTAATTGGCAAGAATTGAAGGTGAAGTCGCCTTGTCGATAATTGCTGTGATGGCAGCAGCCTGGTTTCGTCCACGCTGGAAATCGCCATCGCTGAATACGTGTCGTTCTCTTACGAAAGCAAGAGTCTTTTCACCGTCACACTGGTTTTCGCCGACTGTAAAATGATAGCTTTCAGGAGCTGCATCCTGACCGTTTGTAAAGTCCACGCTTGAATTGATGGTAATGCCGCCAAGTGCATCAACCACTTTTACACAGCCGGTAAAGTTAATCTTTACATAGTAATCCACGGTAACACCGTAGAGATTTTCCAATGCCTTAATAGAGTAATCGACACCGGCATTTCCTGCGTGTGTCAGTTTATCAAGACCAGACTTTCCGGAAGCATTTTCAATTGTGATATAGTAATCACGCGGTGTCGAAACAAGCAGTACCTGACGGGTTTTAGGATTGATGCAGGCAAGAATATTGACATCGCTGCGGCCGTTGGAAGAAACCGGACCGTATCCGTCATTTCCGGACAGATAAATGACAAACGGTTCTTCATTGACCTTTTTATCGGAAGTGGAAAGCTTGACCTGGGTAGTAATCGTAATCGTTCCGATAACTTTTGTTTTATCTTCAAATGTTTCAAATTCCTCCGTTAAAGTTGAACGGAGTGAATCACTCATGACAACAGCCTGAATATTCTTATTGGCATA
>ERZ773143.2589-NODE-2589-length-12751-cov-5.310728_pt1 | contig 12751 bp, 11 predicted proteins | sample MGYA00580852_ERZ773143 | MGnify/ENA primary metagenome ERZ773143 (study PRJEB29015, sample SAMEA2737853) | human gut metagenome | biome: human gut; feature: human-associated habitat; material: faeces | place: China | collected 2012 ... | reverse complement strand
GTAATTGGCATAATCTTTTAGAACACCTTTCAACGAGGAACTATCGACTGTAAAGGATTCGTTTTTTGTAATACGGCAGAAATAGATTAGCCGAGATGCAAGTAACATCTTGCTGTACGATACTGTTTCTCCTTTCTTAGCTCGTTTTTCAGGCAGTTTAAGTGCATCGAACAAAGTTTTGAATTGATTGTACATAAAAACCTGTTGATGATTTGTCGAATCCTCTGTGGAAACTCGTGCTTACCCATTCTTTTTGTTCGGGGCGTCTTTCAAATCGTGCAAGGTACCTCTTGACATATTTGAGCATCTGACCTATTATAACAGGATTGTTGGTTTCACAACGGTTGTCTTTCGGTATCTCCCTATCATCGGATAAGTAAAGGCGGGCGTTAGCGTGCTTTTCAAGATACTCCTTAATTTCTGTCAGCACCTCGTAATCCGATTTTCTGAATTCGGCCGAACTGAAATCCTCGCCTAACTCTTTGAACAGATTTTGCACCGCCTTATCCAACGATGCAGGTTTCACAAGGCCGTAGTTCTTAAACGAGGTTTCGGCATAATCGTAAATAAAGACTAACGCAAACCAGAATTTCTCGACATCCAATTCGTAACCCTCTAACGTGGCGATAATATCTTCATTGTCGAGAAACGCTTCATACTTGAACGGCGGGTCTATTTTACCATTTTTCAATCGGTTGAGAAAATGTAAATCCCATCCATTATCATAATATTCATCATCAATGCAACTGAATCGGTCATTGAGTTTGATAACATACTCCATTACCTCATCGCTGCTATGTTCGGGAATTGTATAGCCCATAATTACAAAGTTTTCAGTTTCTCAAAGATAGTGAAAGCCTGCAAGAATTACAATCATCGAACTATTAGAACAAAATAATATGTACAATTGTTCTATTGGTTCACATAAACAATGTTTTATCTACCTATTAGAACAAAAAAGCATATTTTATAGGGTTTTTAGAACAAAATGCAGGTGCGGCTCCAATTATATGTGGTTTTGAAGGAGGTCTGTTTCTGGTGTTTATTCTGTCGATGACGAGGCTTTTCACCAGAGCAAAATAATCTGGAAAATTATTTCAAAATATTTATTAAATTATTTGATTTTTAATTGAACTTTTATTATCTTTGCATATCATTTCACGGACAAGGGTAATTCTTGTTTCTTCCATAGAAAATATGTTATAGGACGGATAAGGATGGCATTATATGCTGTCCTTGTCTTTGGTTGATAGTCGCATATTTTTTGTGTCGGAAATGAAATTCCCTTATAAAAAGATATTTCACACACAGAAAAAATGCGGTGAAATCCTTTACCACATTTTTTGAGTGTGAAATGAAGATTTCCTATAAAGAATATATTTCAGAATCAGAAAATGTGGAAGATTCCAATTAAAGAGATAGTAGGTTTTTGAATGACGGAATAGAGAGTTGCTCAAATCTGTCCTATGCAAACTGCTCAAAAGTGTCCTATATATACATTACCTACTTATACATAACCTAATAAGTCTTTCAGACCATGTATTACCATATCAAAGACCATAAATGATTCGACAATCGCAAGCAGGCCAAAGACCATTACGGCATTGCCTGTTTCCGAAAATTGTTGCATCTAAAAGAAATCATATTTACGAACAATCCAAATTCCATTGCCAACGATGAATTATACCGTAATCCCCAAATCAATCGTGAACTTTCAGACAGGCAACAGTAAACCCGTCGATATTTACGTGTGAGCAACCATTAAATGTTGTTCCAATCACAAGACGAACATTTCCCATGTAACAGAAGAAAAGCTATCCTTACTGACGGGATTGGATGAAAGAACTATACGACGGAGCATTAAACGCTTAAAGGATGCAGGTTATCTGACCGTGCAGACTACCATTAAAGAAGATGCAGACAGAGGATTTATAAAACGTAATTCTTACTTTATAAAGCCTGTTATTAAAGACTATTTCTTTTTGGATAACAGTTTCTTTAAGAGGAACTATCCCGCCAAGATTGCAGGGTTTCTGCTCTTATTAAAGGCAATATGCCTTAATAATACGGATACCATTCAATGAAGTATATCCCAAATTGCAAAGGGTATCGGATTATCGAGAAACACGATAACAGCTCTCATTAAAGAATGTCAGCAATTAGGGCTTATAAAGCCTATTTCTAATGGCTACGAACTGACAGCAGGCTGTTTTATCAATTCCTCTGTTAAAAAGACCAATGCAGGGATTTATAAGGAGCTATGCGAGTTCTGCCAATCAAAAGGAGTAACCCCACCGAACTGGGATAAACGAGCCATGTCCGTACTGCTTACCAAGTATAATGCAATAGGCTTATTGAGAACAGAGCCAATAAGCATAACCTACCAACTTAATAAACGGTGTAAGACCCTGCCCGAAAAAGCATCGTTGCCTTACTTTATAAAGGTGCTCGATATGCAGGAACAGTATAAGGCAGTTATAGAACAGGTAGAGCAAAACAAACTCGATAAGGAAGATTTTAATGGTTTTGAGTTTTAGATAGTCAGCAAATAAATCATTCATATACAGCCCTCATGCTTACGCATGCAGGGCTTTTCCCATTTAATGAGAGTATGACATATTTTGCGGATATTCGATTTATATAGACCTTATTAATTGTGTTATTCATCTTTATATGGCGTGCCGTAGGCACTCACTCAATAAGCCCAAGATTATAAAAATTGCATATATATAACTAAAATTTTTATAAACAACTTAAATAAATCTAAATTTAATATTTAGATGAATGATTATATTGCAATATTGTAATTGGTTTAAAATTGATTTTCGTAAATTTGAATTATAATAATTAAAATACCATATAAATTCAAATCCAAACATTAAAATTTACAATTAACAAATGTTCATTTTAAAAAATTCTATAAATTTAAAATCTTTAATTTATAATTTTTTAAATTTTAAAATTTCAAATACAATATTTTTCTGGTTTTATTTTTTTATTTTAAAATTAGAAATCTAAATTTTATTTTGTAAAAACTTTGTGCAAAATTTTCTATATCTTTTTTGGTATAAAATATAAAAAATACTTATATTTAATATAAATCTACAACATTAAAAACATGGCTATCCCCCTACTCTACTGATTTTTTTGAATTTACATTTTTTTATTTCATATTTAATGTAGCTATAATTCCTCTTCAATAAATTCGTCATATAATAAAAAAGGAGTACAAAACTCCCAAATTTATTCACCAGTGTATTTTCTCTTTGCCAACTGAGTGGCTGATTAATCAATTATCTAGGGTATTTTACTCTTTGCCTCCTAGTAGGCAGTCTTTATTTATATAATACTTATAGCATCTTATTTATTGTAATAGTTTTTCTAAAATTCTATCAATATTAGGAAAAACAATATTTTTCATCCCATGGTTATATAAATTTAAAACTTTATTAGATTTATATATTATCTCTGTTTGTAATTGATTAGATACTTTTATAGGAACTTTGTTTTTTATATATTGACTTTCTATGTAATCCAATGTTACTGGGAACATATTTTGTATTAAAAATGCACTATAAGTATTTGCAACATCGCCAAAAACAATAGTATCAACGGATGGTTTTTTACCTAATTTTATTTCCACTTTCTTTATTTTTCATCAATTCTGGATCATCCATAATATCAAAAAATGAATCCTTTATAAAATAAAAATATCCTACATCTATTTGCATAACTATTTCTCCTTATATTATCAAAGGCCTACCATCTCTGGTAAGCCTCGAAAATTTATACACTCTCTAATTTGTTAGTCGCTCAAAGAGGCGGCGACAAACACATTTATTCACTCTCTCATTTATAACTCGCCAAAGAGGCGGCGACAAACACATTTATTAAAAACAATGATGTTCTTAATTATTATATTCATAATAGCATCAAATATGTTACTTTGTCAATAATTTTAATAAAATTTGAGTAAATAATTTTATAATACTAATGATATAAAAAACTGTTTGCATATTTATAATTCAACCAAGTCATTGCAATCCATTTTTTACAATCATGGGAGGTAGTGAGCTATTTGTGGCTCACTACCTCCCATTCGGTTATCTTATGTGGTTTGCGAAATGATCTGTACGAATTTATCTCGTACTGTCTCATACTGTTCTTTTTCCTTTTTTCCATCTTAGAAATATCGGGAAGTGATTCAAATAGTTTCTTTACAGTCCCTTTCCGAATACTTGCCAACATAATGGTTGGAGAACCATCTCCGCAAACATAAGAGGCAACAGCGACATCAAGAACTTTATCGGCACCATATTCATCAATAACTTTCTCGAATTCCTCCAATTCAGCCAAAGTATAGATGACCTTTCCGTAGTAATGCCACCAGTGTATAAGTAACCCTTTTTCAATAGCCATATTAACGGCTCCTTTCTTTTTTGCAGTTGCAAAATGTTGTGTTTTGTTTATTAAGTGTTGTCTATCCGTGCATACCTCCATAGCACGATTCTTAGAAAGAATTTGGAGTTAATCCATACATGTATTATATCACTTTTCAGTCATTTTTTCAAATATTTTGCAAGGTCTTTTAAATGTAAAAACCCCAGTAGTACATTTACTCTGGGGTTTTACATTTTGTGGAACCTACTTACTATACCAATTACTTACAGTGGTATTGACCAAATATGAGCTGTCAACACCAGCAGCAAGGATTTTTCCATCTTCCATAGACGCAAATTCCTTTGCTAACATATACTGCCTATGCAACTTTTCAATCTCTCCCGGCATTGTTTTGCCTCCAAATTCATTCGCACGACTTCTTTGCATTTTTTGAATTTCACCAAAACAATACTCTAAGCAAAATAAACTAACTGTCCGCTTGAAATATTTTCCAAGTGTTCTTGCAAGTATACATCTATAAATAGGTTCTAAATACATACCTACAAGTATAACGGTTTTACCTTTTTTGGCTTTCTCAGCAATAATATCTTCGATGTTATTCAGTATGAATTCATCGGTTTCCTGATCTACATTATAATAAGCCATTAATACTTCCATATGATTTTTACATTGATTAATTCTATTTTGCAAATAATCATAACACAATAAATCTATATCTACGATTTCTGCATTAATAGCATTTGCCAGTCTCCGTGCAAATGTTGATTTACCGGAGTTTGATGGTCCATCAATAATTATAAAACACTGAGTTGAAGTTAATTCTTGCGTAAGTTCATGATGTTCATTTTTGCTTCTTATATCCACAGTTTGACTAGATCCTATCAAACTATCAACATAAATTTTGGTTTCCGGAATATCCGTTCCAATTGCACAAGTATCAAAAAAATTTTTTGTTTCTTTGTAGTTCCATTTAATCATCTCTGTTAAATCTGTCATTTTTATCCTCCTGATTAAGATGTGAATATTCAAATAGAATATTCTATTGTTTACTGAGATACATTGATATTAAAAACATATCTTATCAAATTATATCACTTTATGTTAATTTAGTCAATTTATAATTAAATACTATTATTTATTAATTCATAATATTTGCCTTTTTTATTAATTAATTCATCATGATTTCCCTGTTCTAATACCTGTCCATCTTCAATATAAATTATATTATTACAATCTTTAACTAAATCTAATGTATGTGAAATTATTATTATAGTCTTATTTTTAGATAATTCCTTCATAGTTTCTTTTATTCTATTTTTACTATAATTATCTAATGCTGATGTAGCTTCATCAAATAAAATTATAGGTGTATCTCTTAAAATTGCTCTTGCAATAGCTAATCTTTGCTTTTGGCCAACTGAAAAATTGGCGCTATTTTCTGTAATTATTTCATTATATTTATTTGGCAATTCTTCTATGTATGAATCTATATTGGCAAGTTTACATGCATTTATAATATCTTCTTCTGTTGCATTTTCATTTGCCATTAACAAATTTTCTTTTATAGACATATTAAATAGAATAGGTTCTTGATTTACTATTGAAATCGACCTTCTAAAACATTCTTTATCTAAATTATTTATTTCGATTCCATCAAACTCAATTTTTCCTGTATAATTAGTCAATTCCTTAGTTAATAATTTTAATATAGTTGTTTTTCCTACTCCACTAAGTCCAACAATCGCGTTTTGTGTATGTGGATTTATAAAAATATTTATATCATTTAAAATATTATTATCTGCCAAATCATATTTAAATGTTAAGTTCTCTATATTTATTTTACCCTTTATTTTATAGTTGTCTTTTCCAAATTCTTCTATGTCATCACTTTCAAGTATATCTCTAACTCGTTTTATATTAGCTGTAAATTCAGCTATTTCAAAATCATGTTCAATTATTCTATGAAATACATCATCTATTATATTGTCCATATATGTTACAAGTAACATTGCTAATTCTGTTGAATAAACATCAATCTGTATCATTCTAAGTATATACATCAATAATAAAGATTCAATTACTGTTCTAACTGTCCATTTTGCTGTATTAATAGTTTTTCCTAATAATCTTCTATGAGTTCTAGTTTCTTTTAATTTTTCAATATTATTATAAAATATATTATTACATTTTTCTTCAAAATTTAGAGCTTTAATATCATTAAATCCCTTACTTGTTTCAGAAATAAGCTTGGTATATTCATCTGTTGATTTGTATTCATCACTTAACAATTTTTTTGATTTAGTAAGTTCAATTTTAAATAAATATAAGCTAATACCACATATTACTGTAATCCCCAAAGCCAGCTTATAGTCAATACTAAAAATCACAATAAGCATTACAAATGAAGTAAAAACATATGCTGATTCTTGTAACAAATTATCTATAATTTTGACCATATTACTTTCACAAGATTTTATAATTGTCAATATTTTGCCAGTTCCTATTTTTTTAAAGCCTTTCGAAGATAGTGTCATGATTTTTTTATATAATTTTTCTTGTAAATTTGCACTAATTCTTTCTCCAACAATAACTCCACATTTTCTATATTGATTATGGCAAAAAGTTATTCCAAAAATTCTAAAAACTGCACATAATATTATTAAATTAAATGCTATATCAAATTCTTTATTTACCATATTAGCTAAGAATTTGGAAATAAATGTCTTATATAGCATTTCTGATATTATAAATAAAATCATAAAAATCATTGATTTTATATAAAGCTTTTTATTATTTTTGGAATATTTAAATAAATTCTTTACAGCTTCTAAAAAGCCATATTTTTCTTCCATATATTGCTCCTATTCTAACTCTAGTACATATTTTTTTATGTTGTTTATTTCTTCAACTGATAAAAACAAATACGTTGCTTTTTAATTTATATTTTTTCATTTATTATATTATAAGTTTCTTTAATAAATTGTTCATAATCATTTAAAATCATTTCTTGTCCCACATTATCAATATGTTTATCTGAATAAGAAAGCAAATCAGGTTCTTCAATAACACTCTTATAATAATCAGCATATTCATCAGAATCCGTATATTTATAATCTGGTTCTTTTTCTTTTAATTTAACAAGTAACAATAAAGTTTTATCAGGAGTATGGTAAAATACATTAGGATCTTCATTTGATAAAGCTATATATTTGTCTAGATTATGTTGAGAAATAATATCATAACGACTAAATACTCCATTACTTTTATAATATGGTACTTTATCAAAAATTATAAATATTTGAAAATATGGGATTGAATTCATTCTTATATTCGCAGTTTCACCAAGCATATTTTCAAAATAATTATTACTGTTTTGTGAATAATTTCTCATAACGAATTTTACTGCATATCCAGCTATTGGTTTATTTTCTTTATATATAGTTATATCTACTTTTTTAGGATAATATTTTCCTTCAATAGTTCCTTCTCTATCATCTCCAATTCCTTGTGATTTAACATTATAATCTTCTCCTAAAATATTTCTTAAATCATTTGCAATGTGTCCATGTAATGATTTTAATTTTGCAGTACTTCTAGATGTACCTACATTCAAATATGTTTTAAATGATTCTCTTATTACATTTAAAATTTTATCATTTTCTGTCATAACATCAACTCCTTTTAGTTTATAATCTAAATATTTTTTTACATCTTTTGACGAAAATGTATAATATCCTCCACTTTTATATTTTCCTAGTAAAGAAATGAATATTTCAAAATCATCATTTCTCAATGCTTGTTTTATTTCTTCACTATTGTATGAATTACTTAATATATATAATCCACTATATATACCAGTTCCAGCTGGTACATCTTCTATTTTTAGTCCATTATCTTTTTTTATTAATGTATTTATTCCAATTTTATCTTTATATGTGTCATTAAGTGCTTGTGTGCGACCATATGCATACCAATATTCTCCGTTTTTATTATCACAACTTCTTTTTCCAAGTTCTTCTTTTTGTTTTAGAAGATATTCATATATTCTTTTATCCTTTTTTATAATATTTTCTGGAATTAGTTTTCCATTTTCATTATATGGATAAATTGCTCTCCCCCATATTCCTCTTGAACCTTTTAAAACTGGTATAATATATTGTGATTCGAAATCAAAATCATTAATAAAAACTTTATCTGATAATGTTGCATAACCATTTTTTACTTCAACATCTGTAAAAAGTTTATTATTTAATATGTTTTTTAATAAATTTATATTTCTTTTAGTTGAAAAATAAAAATTATCATTTATTATGTATTCATCTTTTTGTAAATTTGAAATATGAATAGGTTTTAAATCATTTTCATCAAATTCACTATATTGTGCAAATAATTGTTTTTTGGACTTATTTAAGCATACAATTGCTGTATATGTCATTGCAGTAAATGGTTGAAAATGTTTTAAATCGCATACACTTTCTAATAGTGATTTATTTGCTATATATCTTCTCATATTAGTTCCTGCAACACTAGTAAAAAATGATGAAGGTGTTATATAACATAGTTTTCCGTTTCTTTTTAACATTCTTAAACCTTTTTCATAAAATACTATATATAAATCTGTCATTCCTCCGTTTCCAAAAGAATATTGTTTTACTGTATCTGCATTTTCTTCTAAATTATGTGTTCGTACATATGGTGGATTTCCTAAAACATAATCCATTTTTTTATCATATATATCTGTTTTTAAAGTATCTGCTACTATAAAATCCCATTCAACATTTTGTACATTATACAATCTTGCTACTTTATTACATCTTTCTTTACAAATTTCAATATCTTCGCTATCTATATCAATTCCATGTATATATTTTTCTAGTTCTCTTTTTAATTTTTTGGTATTATTAGATTCTTTCAAAAAATCTTTACAATATCTATCTACAATATGGATTAAAAATTGCCCATCTCCACAGCTATTATCTATTACATGTTTTTCTAAAATATTTCCACTTATATAATGTCCCTGATTTAATATAATTTCTACTAAATAATCTGGTGTAAAAATTTTTCCCTTATGTTTAACTTTTATAAATTCTTCTTTATCTATTTTTTCTTTTTCCATTGTGACCTCTATTTTTCTTCTTAATTTCTTTTGCATTGTAATTATAACATATTAAAAAAAAATAATAAATAATATATTCCATTTTAATTTATTTTATTATATAATAAAAAACGAATGGAGTGTGAGACTTATGATAAATCATGAAGATAATCCAGAATATTTAAATTCATTTTTAGATTATACAATGACAATTTTGAATAAATCGCCTAATACTGTAAAAGAATATAATTACGATTTAGCAACATTTTTAAAGTTTATAAAAATAAGATTTAATTTAACAAAAGAAGAAGATTTCTCTAAAATCGTAATAAAAGATATTGATTTAAATACTATTAAAAAAATTACATTAGATGATATACATGCTTTTTTAAGTTATTTAACAACAACATATCATAGCAAAGCTGCAACACGTGCTAGAAAAGCTTCTAGTATAAGAGTTTTCTTTAACTACTTATCTGCAAAAGCTAATTTAATTGAAGTAAATCCTGCTCAAAATTTAGAAACTCCAAAATTAGATAAGAGACTTCCTAAATATTTAAGTTTGGAGGATAGCAAAAAACTGTTAGAGGTGACTGCAAATGAAGATAATAGAAATTCTGAAAGAGACTATGCCATAATTACACTTTTTTTGAATTGCGGTATGCGTTTGTCTGAATTAGTTGGAATAAATATTAATGATATAGATTTTTCTGAAAACAAAATGACTGTTATTGGTAAGGGAAATAAAGAAAGAACTATTTATCTTAATAAAGCTTGCATACATGCTGTAACAGAATACTTAAATGTTAGGCCAAAAGATGGAATAAAAACAGACAGACTTAATTCAAGAAAAGCTTTATTTTTAAGTGAAAGAAAAGAACGTATTAGTAAAAGAACGGTTCAATATATTGTTGATAAAGAACTTATGGCTGCTGGTCTTGATACCAAAAAATATTCTACTCATAAATTAAGACATACTGCTGCTACTTTAATGTATCAATATGGTAAAGTGGATATTAGAGCTTTACAAGAAGTTTTAGGACATGAAAGCATTTCTACAACTGAAATTTATACTCATGTTGCTAATCAACAAGCACGTGACGCTATTGAAAATAATCCATTGGCTGATATCTAAATTTAAATGGTACCTTGTAATCACAAGATACCATTTGTTTTTTTATAAAGAATTATTGTTGTATAGAGATACTTGAACATTCTCTCCTTGGAGATATTAGATGGATTAAAAATATATTTAAAGTCATGCTTCGTTTTCTCATAATACAATATTGAAAATGAGAGATTATATGCATCACTCTTCTCATATTCGAATTGATTTAATCCTTTTCTTATATCTTTTAATATTTTTTCCAAAATATCATATATTTCTTTTGTAGTAACCTCTGAATACCATTCATTTCTATAATTTTCTCCATCATTTGAAATGTAGATTGAGATTTGAGCTTTTAATTTGTAATTTTGTTTTAAAATATTTTCCCGTTTTTTTTCAAAATCAGCAATATTCTCCTTCATGTGAAGTCCTCCTTTATACTTGCAAAACTATATAGTTACTGGCTAAATTGTACAACATTTTTATTAATATTTCAATATTTATTCTTAGTAATTGGGAATTTTTATTTTTTCTCCTTCTCTTAATGATGAGCTTGATAAATTATTTATGTTTTTTAATTCATCAACAACATATCTTATATCTTTTCCATAAAAATACTTATTATTTTTTAATTCATTTTGAGCTATTGTCCATAGCGTATCACCAGCATAAATATATTCTTCTTTATATTTTGTTTCTACATTTGAATATGTATTATTTGCAAAAAATAATATTGTACCTAATAAAATTACTAATATTAAATTGCTTCTTATAAATTTTTTCCTATTAACTATTTTCATTATAATTACCCCTTTCGTTTATATAAAGAATATCTGTTCGGTTTATGAGATAATTATATACGAACATTTATTCTTTGTCAATAGTTTTTAGAAAAAACGTTCGTATTTTTTACATTAATATTATTTTCTATTAATAATATTAAATTTATAATAATATGGTTGAATATCACTTAGTAAACTATCCATATAAATCATATCTCCATTTACATCTTGGACTTTAATATTAGGAAAAGTTCTAATCATTTTTCTATCACCCCAATATTTATAAACAAAATTTGATAAATTTTCATCATTATAAATATCATTATATTTCTGAACAATCACTTGTTTATCAGCAACATTTAAATCATTTTTAACAATCATTCTAATTAAGAAAAATGATAAAGCAACACCAGTTATAATACAATCAATAAGCAACAATGTAGTTATTGTGCTTGTTGCAATTTTTAAAAACTTCAAAGAAAATTTACTTTTAAACCAATCTATCAATCTATCTATTCTAGGATTAAAAGAGCCTATTAAATATAAAGCAAGAAATCCCCAAAATATTGAAAAATAAACACATATTCTTCCATTTATATTAAGTGGCATATTTGAATAGTCCCACCATTTTACTCCTAATAGTATCTCCCCTATCCAACTAACTAGATATTCAACAATTGAACCTACTATAAAACCTCCAATAAATAATCGTGTATAGTTTTTGGAATATTTATGTAGGAATATTATCATTATTGCTGCTCCAAGTCCATATATAGCACAAAATGGTCCATATAAGAAACTTTGTCTACTTTCCCAAGTTCCTTTTGTTATTATTCCAAATATTGTCTCTATTATATACCCTACTACACTATATATTATGAAGTATGCCAATATTCTCCATACTGACAACCCCATAATTGTAAATTTTTTCTTTTGTTCTGTAGTTTTATTATTTATTTGTTCTGCTTCGTTTTTTATCTCCGCTTCTTTATTACTTCTTTTTGCTATGTTTTTTGTCTCCGCTTCTATATTGCTTTTTTCTATTACATTTTTTATTTCATTCTTTTTCATAATATATCGTTCACTCATTTCATTTATTATTATCTATTTAATATCATTTTAGCAACCGACGTCTTAAAGTAACATTTTTAATTCTTTTATCTTCTGGTTATAAAATTAACCGTGCAGCAGATGACGCAGCTGGTCTTTCTATTTCAGAAAAGATGAGAAAGCAGATTAAGGGTCTTACACAGGCTTCTTCTAACGCTCAGGATGGTGTTTCTGCTGTTCAGACAGCTGAAGGTGCTTTAACAGAAGTTCACTCAATGCTTCAGAGAATGAACGAGCTTGCAACACAGGCAG
>ERZ773143.2581-NODE-2581-length-12791-cov-5.157035_pt1 | contig 12791 bp, 14 predicted proteins | sample MGYA00580852_ERZ773143 | MGnify/ENA primary metagenome ERZ773143 (study PRJEB29015, sample SAMEA2737853) | human gut metagenome | biome: human gut; feature: human-associated habitat; material: faeces | place: China | collected 2012 ... | reverse complement strand
TGGGCCAACTCTGTAGTAAATTGGTCATAGATGCTTTTTTGAACAAACACCCGGGAACCGGATCCACAGTCCTGCCCCTGATTGAATAAAACTCCGGACATTACACCTTCCATGGCCAATTCCCAATCACAGTCCTCAAAAACAATATTTGCCGACTTCCCGCCCAATTCCAACGTTGCCGGAATAATCTTATCTGCGGCGGCATGGGCTACTGAAATACCAACATCAGTAGAGCCAGTAAAAGCCAGCTTGCGGATATCGGGGTGCTCCAGCAGGTATTGTCCGCATCGGCTTCCACTTCCGGTTACTACATTGATTACGCCTGGAGGGACAATATCCTGAATGAGCTGCATCAGCACAAGCACAGAAAGGGATGTGTTGCTTGAGGGCTTGAACACTGTACAACACCCAGATGCAAGTATAGGTGCCAGCTTCCAAGCGGCCATAAGTAGCGGATAATTCCACGGAACAATCTGCCCGACAACACCCACCGGCTCACGCAGTACGATGCTCATCGTGGCTTCATCCAGCATGACGGCGCTCCCTTCTTCGCCGCAGGCTACACCTGCAAAATAGCGGAAGTGTTCAATTGATTGGGGCACATCACACAGCGTTCTCGTCTCTCGAATTGGTTTACCCGTATCCATACTCTCAACCTGCGCTAGCAGCTCCAAATTTTGTTCCATGGTATCTGCTATACGTCCCAGAATTTGGGACCGTTCCTTTGACGGGACGGCCCTCCAACTCGGGAATGCGTTCCAAGCCGCCGTCACTGCCGCATCTACATCTGATTTTGCTGCTTCGGCAAAGCTACAGAGACGTTCACCATTTGCCGGGCAAAAACTGTCGAAGGTAGCGCCATCCGAGGCGTCGCACCACGCTCCGCCTATATAAAGTTGATACCTGTCCTGTATTAAGTGCCTTGGCATATTCGACATAATTTAATCTCCTGTCTTATCATTTATTATTTAACCTTTCTCGTCTTTTCACGCAGGCCGGTAGCATAGCGGCAAGAAGGATCATAACGCCCCCCGCCACCTGAGGCCAAGTAGGCACATCGCCGAAAAAGGCAAAGGCAAACAACGCGGTGCAGGGAATTTCAAGTGTATTGAGGACAGCCGCAGTGGACGCTGGAACAGACTCCATACCAAAAGACAGCAGCATATTGCTTCCAATAGTAGCAAATAGAACCAGCATCACCAGATAGAACAATCCATTTGGCTGAATGCTGCCGACCGCCCCAATTCCCTCAAAGAACAGCATAGCCGGGAAAAAATTTGCCAATGCAATGCAAAAAGCCGTAAAATTGTAGCGCACCTTATGGACAGACGACATATGCCTTTCCATCAGCATAATCTGAATGGACATGGTAACAGCGGAACCGAAGGCACATACTCCCCCTCGGACGGACAATCCGTTGGCTATGCCGTCTAAGGACAGCAATATGATACCAATCACGCAAAGCAATAGGGATGTAAGCTGTCCCCGTTCCAATGGTCGCTTCCAAAAAATGCAACACCATAAAACGGTCAGCATAGGATAGGCATAGTAACAAGAAATGGCAACGGCTGCCGGTAAATAAGCAAAAGCGGTGAACAGCAGCGTGATGGTAGAGGCGCTGAGCAGGCCCAATAGTATGCCAATCCTGCGCTGACCTGTCGGAAGAAACGGAGGAATTTTTTGCACAATACACCATATCCCTAAAATGATTAGCGCTAACATGTATCGTCCAGTAAGTAGGGAGAGGATCGTAAATCCCGTCTGATAACAGAATTTAGAAAAAATAGATTGCAAACTGAACAGTCCGGCGCTCAGCACAAGCAAAATCATTCCACAGCGTGTTTTTTTCATGGTGCAAGCGTATCCTTTCCGACTTTTAGGGTACTACTCTTCCCCTTCCTCTTGGTAATAGTGTAGGGTGACTTCAGCGGAAATCGGAGTATCAATGTCAGGGTGATACTTGTCTTTGCCCCATCCCTTTCTCCCATTTGTATAGAGTATGCCAAAACCCGTGACAGCACAAAAAACAGACAGAATCGGACACAAGTAGCCCATGATAAAATTGGGATACAATTCTCCAAATGTACAGCCCAGCAAAGAGCAGAAGAACATTGCGTTAGACTCCCAAGGCACCAGCAGCGGAATGGTGGTAGCATCCTCAATGGTTCGAGAGAGAACACAGCGGTCAACACCCAGCTTGTCATACCGATCCCGGAACATTGTACCAGTGAGGAGCGGAGGAACATAGGGGGTAGCAGTCCCAGCATTCAAGATTAGGCCAGTAGCCAGAGTGGCCAGGACAGTACCACGAACAGATTTAGCATGGCTTACAATAACACCTACAACGACATCAAACACTTTCGTTTCAATCAGAATTTGGCTCATGGCATAGCCGAACATAATCAGAGAAATAATCCACCATGCGGTGTTTAATCCGCCCCTCGAGCAAAGTTCATCAATAAAATTGATGCCGGATTCCACCTTCAATCCATCCATTAAGATCAGGCTTATTTGGAAAATTTCTACTCCCTGATAAAAAATACAGATTAGTGTGCTGGAAATAACGGCAAAAAACAAGCAGGCGGTAGAATTCACCTTTTTCATCAACAGGACAATCAGTGCCGCAGGTACAAGCAGCAGCAAAGGTGTGAAGTGAAAAATGCTTGCCAGCGTGGTGCGGATATTTTCTACTTCAGATAAATCCACGTTCCCGCTTCCTGCATAGTGAAAGCCCATAATAGTATAGGCCAGTATTGCAATGATAATCGCAGGAACGGAGGTGTAGCGCATAGACGCCACATGCCGGAACAAATCAGTTTTTGAAACACCTGCGGCAAGCACTGTTGTTTCAGAGAGGGGAGACTGCTTGTCGCCAAACAGCGCGCCAGAGACTACAGCACCCGCCACCAGTCCAACAGGGATATTCATACTCAGGCCAATGCTGACAAAAGCAATGCCGAATGTACCAGCAGTGGTCCAAGAACTCCCCGTAATCAGAGACATCACTGTACACAGCAGGCAGGCCATGACAGGCAGGATGGCAGGAGTAATCCAGCCTAAACCTAGATAAATAATGTACGGAATAATGCCGCAGGCTGTCCAAGAGGCAATGATCAGCGTGATAAACATATTGAACATGGAAACATGACAGCAGCCTTCTAGGCCTTTGACAATCATCTTTTCAATATCCGCTAGACTGTATCCTAGGTAGAGAGCGAAAATGGACGATAGAATCACGGCGACTAAGAGAGAAATCTGAACATCGACGGCTAAAAAGACATTGCAGACCGTGATGACGAACAGAATAAGCAAAAAAACTGAGATTGCTTCCCATGGTTTGGGAACACGGACTTTATTTTCTTTCTCCATGAGTGACCTCCATAAGTAGAATAAGGCCCCGCGCCGTACGGTACAGGGCCTGATATTTATTTTTCTTTCAGTTGATAACCAAGGAAATCAGCCAGTTGCGCCACATCCTCCACATCTTTGCGCTGAAGGTTTTTACCCAGTTCCCAAGGAAGAACGGTGTAAAACCAGCTGTTGATGCGATCCACATAGGAGAACCATGACCATAATAAATCAGTCAGTTCCTCTTTCGTCTGGATGCTGTCATAAGAAGCCACGATTTTGTCGTGAAAGTAGGGGAATTTTTGTAAATTCATCCAGGGGGCAGGGCACTCAGGCTCCTTCACATCGCCCATAAGATGAGCCATCGGGGCATTCATATAGTGGAAAAGTTTCTTGCAGTGGTCCAAAGAGAAATCCTGGTCCGCCAAAATCTCATACATAGCCGGCTCAATCGTCCACCAGCCCATACCCTGGGTATCTGCATTCAAGAAGAAAAGATTGCCCAGGAACTGGTGGTCCGTCCCCGCCCCACTGGGGAAAACGCCGAGCTTGCTCATTGTCACTTCCACTGGCTCGTCAAACCAAATCTTTTCCACCTCGTCGTGAATCTCTCGCTTCACATCCTGCCAACGCACCTTCATTATTCCTCATCTCCTCTCTCTACGACAACCGTTCCAAGTTTATGATACAAATATACATGGTTCCACATATCCTGTCCGGCTTCATGGAAGTCCTCTAGATACTCTGGGTCAACCCTGGCTACATTGGGTCCCATGGCAACCATTGGCTCAGTACATCTGCCATAGATGAAGCCAAAATACCAGCCAGCCCAGAAAATATCGCCGTTTTTCAGCTCACACAGCATAGGCGTTTTTCCACCCAAAGGGTTAGTTTGGTTTCCAAATTCTACTGGATGGTAGGGCGCAATCGGGCGACATTCCATCAAATCACCAGTAGAAAGTGTGTTATGGGCATATCCACGCATAGGCGTCTTCAAAAGTGACCAAATCTCCTGCACCAACTGAGGCTGCTCTTGTTCTAGAAGGGTAGCCAGCACAACCTTGTTGGAGTGGGAAAAGGTTATTTTAATTTTCTTTACGCTCATATTCTAATATCATCTCCTGCTAATGTATTTTCTTGGAAGAGCGGGAATACTCCAAATTAAGATTCGAAACTTTCTCGCAACTCAGAGTGTGCACCCTCTGATGATATAAAAATTATAAAAAAATTCAGTGTTTTCCGCAAGAAAATTCTCATCTTATTCTTGGGATTTTCGTCTATATTCGATAAAATTTTGGTTATTTTTGAAGAATTTTAAACTTGCCATATTCTCAGCCAAAGCTTATAATTACGAATAATAGCAATGAACTGGTAAACTATACCCCATAAAGTGGACACGGAAATTTGACACATGTTCCCAACGGAAAGACACACACATGACACAAGGTGTCAAACGAACCACATCTGTATTATCATAATTATCATAGCATCACCAGATGGAGGTGCCGTATGTCCACAAAAAAAGAAATTCACACCGGTGGAGATCAAAAACTCAGAGGCAACCCCATACACGCTGCGCGTAACAGAGGACAGCATTTCGAAAGCTTGGATATAATACGAAAGTCCTTGACTTTGAACAGATCCACAATACATCAAAGCGACTCCGGCAGACAGGGAAATTTGCAGAAGGGTTTACGATGGAAGCCCCGGAGATCTCCGTATAAAAGGTGAAGCGAGGCAACAGGCAGATTTTGCGGGAACGCGATCCAATGAAACCGCTAAGCGTATGTAGAAGGAAGTCATATGCCTTCAACAGCAAATGGTATTCTTAAAAAAGTTATGCAGCTGCACAAGGAGCAGGAAAAGTAACCACAAATACTGCCGGTACTCGATTTGCAGCAGTCCGTGGGGTATTTGCAGACAAGAAGAATATCTTGACTGTGAAGGAACTCTGTAAGGTGGATGGAAGCGGACAATCCCGTTGGATCCTTGCGAAAAATGCAAGGGATCTCCTCGAAATGAAGGACCGTGAGGACATTGAGAAAATGTTAGAAGAGTAGCAATTTCGCGGGTATGCAAAGGGCGTTCGCGGGATTCATATGCGCTTGCTGCGCATGGGTGTACGGATGAATGTAAAGAATATCCGCTGCCTGATGCCAAAAAACAAGTTTACTTCTCCGATTTGCAAATCAAATCCTTATCGTAGAGTGCATAAATCAATTCAGATGGGAAACACGGTGGAAAATCTGGTCAACAGAAAATTTGAAACACATGATCCTCAGGCGTTCCTCTTGACTGACATTACCTATATTCCGCTGAATGGAGCGTTTTGCTACCTCTCTACAATCCTTGACACCTGTGCAAAGCAGGTTCTTGCTTATGCTTTGAGCGAGTCGCTGGAAGTGAACTTTGCTCTGGAGACCGTAAACCTGCTGTTGAAGAACTGCGGTGCTTCATTGAATGGGGAAACACTGATCCACAACGACCATGGAACGCACTATACCTGTTCGAAATTCATACAGTTGGTTAAAACCGTGATCTGCGTCGGTTTATGTCTCGAAGGTGGAACCGTTGGGAAAATGCACCTCAAGAGCGCTTCTTTGGGCATATGAAGGACGAACTGGTGGGTGAGATTTCAGGATGGATTCCTTCCAGGGGCGTGAAGTTCTCCTTAGATCGCTGGATGGATTATTATAACAATGACCGCTGCCAGTTGGATCTGACAAAGCTTTCTCCCAACGAATACTACAACTATATAACTACAGATGAGTATCTCACGGACATTCCTTTGCCCTATGGATCAAGCTAATTTTCCCTTGACTTGGAGAGCACTTTATTGAATTTGGAGATGCGTGTCGATGAAAGAAGATTCTGTTTTTTTTGATACTACTGATTTGCGAATTCTCAGTATTTTGCAGAATAATGCTCGCGAGCCCATAAGTCAGATCGCCCGGCAAGTAAATTTAAGCGGTACAGCAGTCTTACGGCGTATTCATCGAATGGAGGATCAAGGCGTAATCTTATCTTATCGAACCCGTGTCGATCCAAGAAAACTGGGGATAGGTGTTAATGGATATATTATTGTCAAAGTACACGACACTACAAGATTTCATAAGTATATTCAGGGAATTGATGAGATTACCAGTTGTGATATTATTTTGGCCGGGGGAATGGAGTTCATATTACAATTTCACTGCCGAGATAATAAACATCTGCTAACCCTCTATGATAAGCTACCCAAATCCATTGTCGAATCTATGACCGCCTATACTGTTGTACGTACGATAGATAAGGGGGTTAGAATTCCTGCTTTCTTCGAGGAATATGCCGAAAACAATATATGAAAGATTTCTGTTAGTACGCTTTTGTGTGCTTGCCACCGGCAGACTGCTATAGTGTCAACTTCTATTCGTAATCGGATGGTACCAACAAATAACCTCCGGTTATCAGCGTATGTGATGCATAAACCGGCAAACGATCCAATTTTTACGTTCCTTGAGAAAAAACGCAGTGAAGGGAAATGCGGTAAACTTGCCATGGTGGCAGGCCTGAATAAGTTCCTCCGAGTCTATTATGGCAAGGTCACAGAGGTCTACCGCAGCTTGCCGGCAATAGAATGAGCTGAGATCTCCAATACTTTGTTTGAGGCGGCTGAGCGATCCGATCTGCCGCCTCTGTTTTGTTATATTCTTTTTCTGCCTGCAAATTTCTTTTTAATGGGGACTTGACTTTTTGACAGGGTTTTAGCGAAAGTGATAATATTGCCTATATTATTGCCATAAGGTAAGGCAATATGGACGGAGAACGTTTAGCCGAAGTTAGAAAAGATTATCACGACACGCAAGCGGTTTTGGCAGAAAAGCTTAATGTGTCAGTAACCACTGTTCGCAGCTGGGAGCAGGAGAAAAGCTCCCCTTCCCACGACGCACTGGTGGCCATTTGCCGCTTGTACCGCATCTCAGCAGATTATCTGCTGGGGCTTTCAGAGGTAGACCCTGCCTATGATCCCCGCGGAAATCAACAGCGCTTCACCGATGACGAGTGGGCCGCACTTCGGGAGTATGAAGAATTCCTGCTGTGGAAACGGCGGAAAAAATCGAAGCAATAAAAAGGACAGCCACGGTATGAACCGCGGCTGTCTTTTCACTTATCACTCCTGTCTCTCTTTTTGTCCTTAGTTCTTTCTATCATCTCCTTCGGCACATTCCTCAGCATCTTTTCTGCCCGTTTGTAACGCTCTTCCAGCACGGTGAGCTTTGCGCGCTGTTCGGCGCTCTTGCGGCGCTCGGCGGTCAGCTCGTCTCTCAGCGCGTCGTTTTCCTCGTCGCTGCATCGCTGCGTGGAAAGCGATTGTGACACAGCTGCCTGCATCCGCTGAATTTCCGTCTGAAACGACTCCACCTCCGGCAGGAGCTGTTTGAGCAGCGCTGCCGCCTCCTCGCGCTTCTTGCCCGCGTTCAGTACATTGATGCCGTTCAAGGCTGCTTCCAGCCTTTCCAATTTGGCGTCCATCGCCATGACCTTCTTATACCACTGCGGCGTCAGGTGCTTGCGCTTGGTCTCCACTGCAGGCGTGCCGCGCTCCAGCTCTGGCCACCGCTCCGACATACAGGCGTAGAAATCGTCCTGCCATTGGATCATCGCTTTCTTGTTACCGAGAATTTCTTTGGCAGACAGCCGGTTGTCCTTCGTCAGTGGCACAAAGCACAGATGCAGGTGCGGCGTTTTCTCATCCATGTGCACCACGGCGGAAATAATGTTTTCCTCGCCCACTCGCTCTTTCAAGAAGTCAAATGCACGGTTGAAGTATTCAGGCATTTCCGCCTCATGCGCCTTTGCAAACCCGGGGCTGACCGTCACCAGCGTATCCACAAATTTCACGCTGTCCTTTCGCACACGGCAGCCCGCCATTCGGATGCGGTGTCGGATCTCCTGCTCGTAACTCCAGCGCGGCGTGACTATGTGGTAGTTCTGCATGGTACGGTTTTTGTCGATATCCGGATTGCTGGCGTAAATCTCTTTTGTCCGTTCGTGGTGGGCGCTCAGCGCCTTGGACGCGCCGCCCTTGTGCTTGGCAAATCGTAAAATGGCATAAGCCATCGTTGTTCCTCCTTTGTTGTGTTTGGGGACGAGGGAGCGTAGAATCCCCATCACGACTTTCTGAAAAAGTGCGCCCGACAGATGACGATACCGCCATCTGTCGTTCTTCTTTTTCGGTCCGGTCAAAATCACGGACTGGCTGCGGCCAGTCTGTGATTTCTCCCGTCCCCCGTCGTGATGGGTATAACACACTAGGCTTTGTGCCAAAATCTGTGTGCCAGCCGTTCCCTCTGGACTCCCTCAAGCGGTCATTTCCCGCTGCCTTACGGCACGGAAAATGACCTTGCCGGTGTACGGTATGTCCGATAATGTAGGGTATTTTGAGGGGATACCCCTACTCCCATTTTTACCGTACATACCGTACATACCGTACATTACCGTACACCGTCCCACCGCAGCGAAAGGCTCTTGCCCTCTCTCTTGCGGTGGGCAACATAGCGAATGTTGTATTTCCGCAGCAGCGTATCCTGCCGCGCGTTCAGCGTCCGCACGATCCAGTTCGGCGTAAAGCTGCACTCGTTATCCATCTCTGAAAGACATTGCGCAAGCTCCGTCGCCGTGCCGTCCCACGTTGGGTTTTCTTCGTTTACCAGCCGGGAAAGAAATTCGAACAGCGGGCATGGAGGCTCTCTGTAAGGTTCTGTTTCCGCCTCAAGCAGCTCCCAGCACAGATGCGCAGCAACAAACCGAAGATGCAGTCGAAGCTGCGGCTGGTCACGCCCGACCACCTCCAAGACGGCGTCTGAGGCTGTGCGCTTGTCTTTGTATAGGAGCAGCGCGCCGTCTGCCGCGCCCATCAAGCCATTGGTGCCGGAGATCATGTTGAACACGTCCTCTGCCCCCTCCTTGCGCGTATGATGAACGACCAGCACGGTGACGCCGTAGGTGTCGGAAAACTCCTTCAGCCTTGCCAGCGTATCATAGTCGGCGGCATAGCTGCCGTTATCCGGCGTCCGTCCACGCACTCGCTGCAAAGTGTCAATGATGATAAGTACCGTGTCCGTGTGCTCACTCCAAAAGTCGCTCAACCGTTCCGTCAAGCCTTCGTCCAGTGTTTCGGAAAAGACGGAGAGGATCAAGTGCTCACTGTCCTGCTCCGTCATCTGTGCCAGACGCTTTTGCAGTCGCTCGTAGGTATCCTCCAGAGCAAGGTACAAAACCGTTCCCTGCCGAGAAGAAAAGCCGAGAAACGGCTCTCCCATGCTCACCTGATAGGCCATCTGCAAGACGAGAAAGGACTTGCAGATTTTCGGCGCGCCGGCGAGGAGGTATGTCCCCGCCGGCAGCAGTCCGTCGATGACCGCCGGGCGGACACGAAAGCGTGTCTCCATCAGCTCCGGCATGGTCATGATCTGGATCTTTCCAAACTGCTTGTGCGTTTCTTCAATCTCTGTTATACTGTCTGTGCGTGCAAGCGCGGACGGCTGCTCCCCATCTGGTGCAACAGATGGAATCGGGGCAGTCGTTTCTTTTTCAGTTGCCATTCCCACCGCCTGTGTTCTGCTCGATCCAGTCGATGAGCTTGTCCTTCGGCACAAGCAGGCGCTTGCCGATGCGCAGCGTTGGAAACGTCCCCGTGTTGAGGAGCTGATACGCTCCCGCGCGGGAGATGCCCAGCGCCGCCGCGAGCTGATTGGCGTTCAGCACCGCGGGCAGATTTTCGTAGTTGTTGTTCATGTGTGACCTCCTTTGAAAATTTTAGTTGACATTATGGACTATAAAGATTATAATGCACAATGTAACTATCGTGGTTTGATTGTATAATGTTGGTGCGGAAAAGTCAATAGATAATTTTCTGCATCTATTTTGATATATCTAACAGGAGGACAGCTATGGTCTTTCCCGAACACATGGAGTTCCGGTATTACATCACACCGGAACGAAAAGAATGCTTTGCACTGTATGACAGAACATTAGGAAGCCGCATGACCTATCTCGATCAAACGCAGGACCTTGGCCAATGTCTCATCGACCTTTACGATACGGACTTCTATGATGCCTACTGCACCCTTGCTGAGATCAACAAGCTGGTACAAGCGGAAAAGGACGACGCTGTATGGAGGAAGCTGCTGGAGCTGTCGATGCCGCTTTGCAAGGTACACCCTTTCTTCGGCCTGTTCGTGAAAGAGCTGAGCGAGCTGGAATCCGCATACGCACACGGTCAGGATGCTGACGCAGCGATTGTCCTTTCATTCGCCAACGATTTTGAAGCCATCGTCCGTGATGCAAAGGCGCTGATTGAACGATGCCTGGATGACCGCTATCAGCCGGACTACTCCACGGCAGAGCGTTACCGCGAGGCGCATTACGATGCGTTGCTCCATTTCGACGATATGCGCTATGGCGAGCTTGCCACAGAGGAGGTCATGCTGGACAGTCCAGCGTATGACAGCGCCTACCATTACAGCGTGGAGATGCTGCGGGAGCGCGGGATCAAGACCGCGCTGCGCGAGGTGCTCTATCCCAACACCGTGCGAGACCTCTACAACTACCTGAAAGCCTATTGTCTCCGCCTGCCGCTCCCGATCCACAAGTGCAAAAACTGCGGCAGGTACTTTGTTGTGACCGGCAACATCACGCAGGACTACTGCACGCGGCTGATGGAAGGCTCGGAAAAAACCTGCCGCCAGATGGGAGCGGTGGTGCAGTATCAGAGCCGACAGATGAAGAATCCCGCCACGAGAGAATTTACACGCTCCTACAAGGCCCACAACGCCCGCGTGCGGTACGGAACGATGACCAAGGCAGAGTTCACCGCATGGTCGAAAGAAGCGCGTGCAAAGCGTGCAGACTGCGTAGCAGGCAAGCTGTCCTTTGAAGACTTCGTGGCGTGGCTCGACAGCGACAAGCAGCGATAAAACAACGGACTGACTGGCCGTTTTATGATTTCAGAAGAACAGGAGGTATCATTGGCAACACGAAAGACAAAAGGAGCCAAGGGCGGCGGCACGATCCGTCAGCGCCCTGATGGGCGCTGGGAGGCGCGCTATACCCTCGGCATTGATCCCGGAACGGGAAAGCAGATCCAGAAATCCGTCTATGGCAAGACGCAGAAGGATGTAAGGCAAAAACTCACGGCAATCACCGCTGAGATCGATGAGGGAACATATATGGATGTTCCCCGACTCAAAACCGCAGATTGGCTGAATACGTGGGTAGAAGAATACATCGGCAACGTAAAGCCCGCCACTCGCAAGATTATTAAGATCATGTACGGCTAAATATCATTCCTTACATTGGTGTTGTTCCCCTCTCAAAGTTAACTGCCGCGCCATGATCCAACAAATGTATAACGAACTGCAAACAGAAAAGGGCTATCGCCCAAAACCAGCAAAAATGTACACGGTGTATTGCATCACGCACTGGAGCAAGTTCAGAAAACGGGTTTTATCTGTAACAATCTTCTCGCAACTGTCACGCTGCCGCGCATTGAGAAAAAACAGATAAAGCCTCTGGAAGATAATGAATTATGCGCGTTTCTTAAGGAGATTCGCGGAGATACCTACGAGCTGGTGTACTTCGTCACCGTTTTCACGGGGCTGCGGCAAGGAGAAGTGCTTGGTTTGACTTGGGACTGTGTGAATTTTGAAAAACACACACTGCTGATAAACAAACAGCACGGCAAGAAAAAAGGCACTTGCGAGTATTGCTTCAGCAGTCTAAAAAACGACCGTCCCCGCCTCATCGAAGCGGCAGACGGTGTGATGGATGCACTTAAAAAACAGCAGATTCGGCAGCAGCGATGGGCAGCACGGTTGAAAGATGGCTGGGAGAACTCAGACAATCTTGTATTCACCACAGAAACAGGCCGTTACCTCTGCAATCAAACGGTCTATCTTGCATTCAAAAAAGTTATGCGCCGCCTTCACCTTGATGCGACAAGGTTCCATGATCTTCGCCACACCTACGCCGTTAACAGTCTAAAGTCCGGCGATGACATCAAAACTGTACAGGAAAACCTTGGACACCAAACGGCGGCATTCACACTTGATGTATATGCCCATGCCACAAGCAGCATGAAGCATGAAAGCGCAAACAGAATGGACCAATACATCCACAATGTGACCGAGCCGTAAAGGGTATAAATAAGGGTCAACGGATTGTAGAAATGAAAAAATCCTTGAAAGCACAATGCTTTCAAGGATCAATCATGGTGCGCGAGGCTGGTTTCGAACAAGCATCTTTCCGGGCTTTCCGTAGACGAGGACACGAAATCGGCTGATCAAAACCCTGCATTGCTTCCGATGTTCATTGATGCAAAGCGCGTGGAGGGGTGTTCGGAGAAGTCGCTAACACCAATATGACAAGACGGCTCCAAAGTAGAAAGGCTGAACTATATGAGC
>ERZ773143.2580-NODE-2580-length-12791-cov-8.686322_pt1 | contig 12791 bp, 10 predicted proteins | sample MGYA00580852_ERZ773143 | MGnify/ENA primary metagenome ERZ773143 (study PRJEB29015, sample SAMEA2737853) | human gut metagenome | biome: human gut; feature: human-associated habitat; material: faeces | place: China | collected 2012 ... | reverse complement strand
CTGAATACGATGCCTTGTATGAGGCGGCTTTATGCCGGGAACGCGCCGACTGGATAGTCGGCATCAACGCGTCCCGGCTTTTTTCATGCCTGTATGGTCGGCCACTGGCGGTGGGCCGTGTCATGACCCCGGTGCTTGCCATGACGGTGGTGCGGGAGGCAGAAATTGCAGCATTTACCCCGGAAAAGTTCTACACCGTTGCCCTTGCATTTGCGGGCGGCGGTACAGCATCCAGCAGGCGGTTTTCGCAGAAAGCAGATGCCGAAGCTCTGCTCACTTCCTGTCGAAAGGAGGCCTGTGCTGTGGTACAGGATGCAGAACGCAAAGAAAAATCCGAAAATCCGCCGCAGCTTTACGATCTCACCACGCTCCAGCGGGATGCCAATCGCTTGCTGGGTTTTACGGCGCAGCAGACCTTGAACTATGCGCAGAGCCTGTACGAAAAAAGATTGATTACCTATCCCCGCACAGACAGCCGATTTTTGACGGAGGATATGGCAGAATCACTGCCGGGCCTTGCATCCGGAACGGCTGCGATTTTTGGCGCAGAAGAAAAACTTCTGGTTCATGTGCAGCGGGTAATCAACGGAAGCAAGGTCACGGACCACCACGCGCTGCTGCCTACGGCAAGTGTGGCAAGGGCAGACCTTGCCGCACTGCCTGCCGGTGAAATGAGCATCCTGCGGCTGATTGCGGCACGGCTGCTCTGTGCCGTGGGAGAGCCGTACCGTTATGCAGAAACCGTTCTGACCACGATCTGCGCCGGGGAAGAATTTTCGGCAAAAGGCAAGGTGGTGTTGGACGAGGGCTGGAAAAGCATTGAGCGCAAAGTGCTGGGTGATTTGCTGAGCAAAAAGAAAGAACCTGCGGCATTGCCGGATGTGCAAAGGCAGAGCCGGTGCAGCATTGCAGGCGCAGAGCTGAAAGAGGGGCAGACCTCCCCGCCGAAGCACTACAACGAGGACCTTCTGCTTTCGGCCATGCAGTCTGCCGGTGCAGACAGCATGGAAGACGATGTAGAACGAACCGGAATCGGTACCCCTGCTACCAGAGCTGCTACGATTGAAAAACTGGTACAGAAAGGCTTTCTGGAGCGCAAAGGCGACCGGAAAAGCAAGATTTTGCTGCCTACGGAAAAGGGCAGGGCTCTTGTTACTGTCATGCCGGAACAGATTCAGTCGCCTGAAATGACTGCAGACTGGGAAAATAAGCTGCTGCGCATCGAATGCGGTGAAATGGAGCCGGAAGAATTTATGACTGAGATCAAAGAAATGGTTTCCTCGCTGGTGAATAACACCGAGGCAGTGAAAGGAGCAAATGCGATTATGAAAAACAAAGTGATTGGTGCCTGCCCGAACTGCGGCACGAATGTTGTGGAGCGGGAAAAGGGCTGGTTCTGTGAGAACCGCGAGTGCCGCTTTGCGCTCTGGAAAGACAACGCCTACTTCAAGCGGCTGGGTAAGCATCTGGATGGCCGCGTGGTGGACAAGCTGCTGCGGGATGGCCGGGTGCGCCTGAAGGACTGCAAGAGTGCCAAGGGCAAGACCTACAATGCAACGGTTCTGCTGTCTGCCGAATCCGATGGCCGCAGCAAGTTTTCTCTGGAATTTGAGAACGGGGGCTGCTGATGAAAGATGACGCCGTAATCAAGGACAATGAGGCAGTTTATCTGATCAACGAGCAGACGTATCTGCACCTGAGGGAGAATATCGAGGGGATCGGGTACGAGGTCTTTGAGAAAGAAAGTCCTCTCCCGGTGGAAGAGGGATGGATTCCGCGGGAGGTTCTGGGGGACAGTCAGCGGCGCATTGAAGCCGCCCGTGAATACTATCTGGCAGAACATTTCGATGATCCTGTGGTGAAAATTCAAAAAGTTGCTGTCACTACCCTGGAAAAGTTCCGCTCCGGGGTTCGCAAACGCCGGAATTTAGACCCGCATTCTCTGCCGGATAACGATGTCCGGTTCATTGATCCGAGATACAATGAGCTGTTCCGGGTGCCGGACGGCAGCATGGTGCAGCTGAAGTTTCCGAATGGTCGTCAGTATTCTGAGAAGGTCGAATATCTCGATGATTACCACATGTGGATCGGCTCTGCCGTGCAGCATATCTGCGAATTTGCGGAGAGGATGGCGCGCAGCCATGCCACCGTGGAACCGGAGCCTTTGACGCAGCAGGATTATCGAGTGTGGAATCTGGAATATGATTTTTACCTCACTGTGCAGGAAAACAACGGATTATGGGAGTATGCCCTCTATCAGGGGGATTGTTCTCTGCTGGAACGCGGAAAATTGGATGCGCCCGAACTGATGATCGAGGAAGTACGGGACGAAATTGTGTACACCCACAACCTTGGGAAAAATGCCTGCATCTCTCTCAGCCCGGAGGAATTTGCGCAAAAACTTGCGGGCCGAGAAGAAATACAGTCATATCGGATGAAGCAGTTCCAGCAAAGCGGGCAGGATTGCTATCTGCTTATGCAGCTGAAGCGGGATGCAGACCCTGCGCTCCGCTTTGCATCCATGCGTTATCTGGAAAAGCAGAACATTGCTCCGTCTATTGATAATTACGAGATTCTCTACCGTGGCAATCTTCCGACCGGAAAGCGTAGCGTTCCTCAACTGGAACTGTTGGAGCAGCTGTATCAGAAATTCAACTGTGCTCAGCCCATGGATTATCACGGCCACAGCCTGTCTGTCAGCGATGCGATCATGCTGAATCAGGATGGGAAAATTTCGGCGCACTATGTGGACAGCATCGGCTTCCGGGAATTATCTGGTTTTCAGGATAAGCAGGAACGATCTTCGGTGCTGAGCCAACTCAAGGCAAAATGCGATATGCCGGAATGCAATCCCACAAAGTGCCGGAAGGGGAGGAATGACCATGCAATTTAACCATGATGAGCTGATGCTGATGATGCTCTACAATACCGGCACCCGGCAGGGGCTGGTGCGGGAGCTGCGGCTGATGCAGTGCTACCTGATGCCGGATGAAACTGCTTTGCGGGAACTGTTAGAGCAGGTCATTGAAAAGCTGAAACGGCTGACGGATGCCGAGTTTGCAGGACTGGAATTTCCAATGAACTGATTTTTGCCGCCTGCGGGCGGCGTACATAAGAGCTTTCGCATCCTGCAAAGGTATGATATACTGAAGCCGACAGCTTTCAGGTCGCAGATAAAAGATAAGAGGTGCTTTTTATGGCAGGTTTGAAGGGAAAGGCCGGTATCGTCACCGGCGGCAGCAGCGGGATCGGTTTCCAGATCGCAAATGTGCTGGCTCAGGCCGGCGCGACAGTTTATGTCATCAGCCGCACCGGCAAGCCCAAAGAGGGTGTAGGCGAAAGTGCACCGGGCGTTGTCCATCTGCGGGGTGACATCGGCAATGCAGAAGCTATGAAAACACTGGTGGCGGAGCTGGCCGCAAAGCATAACGGCTGTCTGGATTTTCTGGTAAATAACGCAGGCGTCAGCTATAAATGCCGGGCCGAGGACTTTCCCATGGAGCAGTTTGACAATATCATGAATGTGAATGTCAAATACCTGTTCCAGATGAGTGTGATTTGTTACCCCTATCTGAAGAAAAGTGCGGACAAGGGCCGCATCATCAACATCACCAGCATGAGCGCCCATCTGGGCTTCAGCGAGGTGGTGCCGTACTGTGCCAGTAAGGGCGCTGTGCTGGCGATGACCCGCGCTCTGGCCGTGGAGTGGGCGCAGGACAACATCACCGTCAACAGCATTGCGCCGGGGTGGTTCCGCAGCAAAATGAACGAGCAGGTAGTGGACGCAACCCGGGAGCAGAAAATTCTGAACCGGATGCCGCTGCACGCCTACGGTGACACCCGCGACTTGGGTAAGATGGCCGAATTTCTGGTGGGCGATGGTGCCGCTTACATCACCGGACAGGATTTTGCCGTGGATGGCGGCGCATTGGCTTTCGGTTATTGAGAGGAGCTTCTCTGCAATTTTTCGGCAGCTTTGCTCGTATTCCAGATAAAGAAACCGAATTTCGTTGGCATAACGGAGGAACCATCATGGCAATTTTTGAAAAGACCATCCGGAATCAGAATTTTGACCAGCTGCTCCGGAAGCTGGAACAGGAGATCCCGGACAGCAGCTGGTCGGCCAATCTGGAAGCAGGCAGTGACTTCAAAGAAGGCAACGCTCGGTGCAGTGTCCGTGTGTTTGAGCGGTACAGCATGATGGGCGGCAACCGCCTGAGCCTGACGCTGACCCTGTTCCAGAATGGGGACAGCCCCATCCGGCTGTCTGCGATTACGGCGGGCGGCAGTCAGGCAGTGTTTTTCAAAGTGAATACCATCGGAGAAGAATCCTTTCTGGAGGACGTAAAGAACCTGCTGGAAGAAATTTTGGAGGAGTAAAATGTTTTTTGGATGGTTTGACGCTATATTCAGCTTCATTTTCCCAATCCTGTTCCTGCTTTTTATTGGAATGTTTTTCTTTGCTCTAATTTCAAATCTCCGCACATGGAACAAAAACAACCACTCGCCGCGGCTTACCGTTCCGGCAACAGTGGTAGCAAAGCGCACCGATGTTTCGCATTCCAGCAGTGCCAATGCCGGAGATATGTCCGGTGCGCACGGATGCGATACCAGCACATTTACATCGTACTATGTGACTTTTCAGGTGGAGAGCGGCGACCGCATGGAAATTACCGTAAGTGGTTCGGACTACGGAATGCTTGTGGAGGGCGACATCGGTAAGCTGAGTTTTCAGGGTACCCGTTATCTTGGATTCGAGCGGAACTGAACATCCCTGTTCAATTTGATAAATCGGAATTTGACAAAGGAGTGTGATTATATGGGTAAAGCGATTTTGGCAGCAATCGTTACATTGATTGTTGGTTATTTAGGTACGGTCGTAGGACTTGAACTTTTAGGTAATTGGGTTGAGTTTGGATTGCTCATTGCTATTGCAGTAATGGGTGCTTTTATCATCTACTTCAATGACAAGAAGTAAGATAACTTCCAGTTTGTAGAACAGCTCCACAACAAATAACGGCAGTTAGGAGAACCCCATGATTTTACATATAAACAACAGTGAGTATGATTACCACACCTTGGTCAAGGTTGCGGAGATGGCTGGGCTTGCGGGCATTGTCGGCTTTCACGAATCCGAGGACGGCTATATTGTCAGCTTTCCGGATACAGAAAACACGCAGGCGCTTATTAACGACTACAAAGCGCGTCTGCGTGATTTGGAAAACAATATCTGGCAGCACTAACTGTTGTTGATAGTGGTGCTACCGTTCTAGCAGTCAAGTCTGGTTCAGGCTCAGGCAGTACAGAGCTTACCTTTAAACTTACCGGTGACGATATTAAGTATTCCGGCGAATACACCGACACGGTAACCTTTACCGTCAGCGTTAATTAAACACCACCCACCTAAAGTATAACAGCACCAGCGTCCGTGCAGCACAGGGAAAAAAGCACCTGCTGCAGCTTTCAAAGCCAATCGAAAGTAAACAAAATGGGTACCGGCCTATATCAGCGCACGGAAACCATATCCATCGGATTCACACGCACACCATTCTGCATTTACAGCGTCTGTTGCAAAAAAGCAGGATATTTGCTACAATACTTTTAACAAGCAAAAGGATGGTGAGCGCATTGTATAGGGTGGCAGTCTGTGAAGACGAAGCAATTCTATGTGCAAACCTGTGCGCACAGTGCGAATCTATTCTGGACAAGCTGAAGATCGAACACAGAATCACATCATTTTCATCTGCCGAAAAACTGGAAAATGCGCTCTTGGCAGGAGAAGAATTTTCGCTGCTTTGTCTGGATATTCTGATGGGCGGAAAAAGCGGCATGAAACTGGCGCAGGAACTGCGGCAGCGCGACGACAAAACCAGCATCCTGTTTATCACAAGCTCTACGGAATTTCTCAAGGACGGCTACAGCGTCCGCCCTATCCAGTACCTGCTCAAGCCGGTTCAGGTGGCTGAGCTGGAACAGGCAATTACAACCGATCTGCGGTTGTACCACCGCCCTTCCACAGTGACCTTTCATGCGGGCGGCAAGACGCTTGTTATACCGACAGAGGATATTTACTATGCCGAGAGCCGGGAACACGGCACGGTTCTTCATATGACACATGGCGAGAAATTTTTGCCGCTGTCGCTGAGCCAAACGGAGGGAATTCTTCCCGGTTCACTTTTTTGCCGCTGCCACAACAGCTTTCTCGTAAATCTTTCCCACATTTGCGAAGAGGGCGGTCGGACTCTGTACCTGACGGATGGCAGCAACCTTGCCATTGGGCGGCGATATATGGAGCATTTTCAGAATCAATTTGTCCGATACCTCAACCAGAACTGAATACATTTGATTTTACCAGTGAAAAATGCGGCATCTCCCGTTTGGAAGATGCCGCATTTTCGCGCCTTATCGTTTACTGATTTTTCTTTTCCGGCAAGAGCTTCAGAGCGGTCATAACCGTAAATCGGTTTTCGTCATAGCTGATGTCCAGTACGCTGCCATACTTTTTTGCAATAGCACGCATTTTCATCAAGCCAAAGCCGTGGTCGGAAGCATCGTCCTTGGTCGTCAAGAGTTCTCCGTTTTTATCGGTGCGCAGGGTTCCGCTGTAGGTGTTTTCGCAGCGGATGGCAAGATACTGCTGGCGAATCTGCATCGAGCAGAGAATTTCTCCCTGCTCTGTCTGCGCGGCTGCCTCCAAAGCGTTGTCCAACATATTGAAAAGAAGGCTGCACAGGTCATCCTCTCTGATTTGCAGCATTTCCGGCAGAACCGCACTTACGCGGAAGGTGACATCCTTTTTCTTCGCCTGTGCCGCGAAACGCTGAAGAATCGTGTTGACTGTCGGGTTGGCAGTAAAATTCCGGGGCGAAAGCTGTTCCAACTCCCCGTCCAATCGGTCTAGATAGTTCCGAAGCTCCGTCTGATCCTGCCTCTGTGCCAACAGGTGCAGGGCGGCAATGTGGTTTTTCCATTCATGGCGAAACGACGCCGTCTGGCGAACCGATGCCTGCGCCTGCTCGTATTTCTCTTGTGCTGTCTGGCTGCTGATTCTCATCATCTGCATTTGCCGTTGACGAAGCAGCATACTGCGCACAAATTCAACGACTACCTGTACAGCGCACAGCAGGCCGGTAACATTGCACAGCAGCGCATAAAATGCGTGCGGATATCCGCCCAGCATGGATGTTACCGGGTTGCTGAACGGATAGAGTACTTCTACGCCGACATAACGGGTGACACCCCAAATCAAAAACAGAAAGGCCGCAACCGCACACAGGCACCAACTGATTCTGCGCTGCATTTCTTCGTGCGAGAACAGCATCAGAACAATCGCTACGACCAATAAAGAGAAACCGAGCCAGTCACCGACTTTTTCGGTGAGAAGCGGCACCGCCGCAAAACTCCGCAAGGCAGTAAGCAGAATATGCAGCAGGGCTGTGGCAGCCAAGCCCCAACGTTTTTTGCCCCGAAGTTCGGCTGCCAAGTAAATGTACAGAAAGTCCATGTGGATCAGGTAGACCCAGTTCAGCAGACCACTGTCGGCATTCAGCCCCGAAGCACTTTCCAGAAAGGTGTTGCAAACGCCTGACACTGCCGCCAATAAAAAGTATCCACTCAAGGGCAATAGCTTCCACAGCGGCTGTCCGGCCTGAGCACCAAGCACCAGCACCAAAAGCAGGCTTAGCGCCAACATAAGCCTTACCGTCACGGCGGTCATACACCAAACAACGCCGGTGGTCTGCACCACGGCATCGGAAAAACGGCTTGCCTGTGAGGGAAACACAGGTACGCGCAGCCCGTTTAGGGACGGCCCGTAGGTGACAATGCGAAGTGCTTTCCCCGCGCAGTCTAGCGGCAGCGGGATGCAAAGCCCGTTGTAGTTAATGCCGGCAAAATCTGCATTCTGCAAAAATACATCGACGCGGTTTTCTTGCTGCGGAAAATCCGTGTAGAGAAGTATATCCTCCAAAAACACCTGCAGACCCGCATTGACGCAGCTAAACTGCAAAAAGCATCGTTCGCCTGGTTCCTCCATGATGCGCTCCGCTACAACAGGACCGGCGCCTTCCGCCGGTACGCCGTCGATGTAGCCGCCAAAACCGAACACAGGTTCGGTTTGCCCGGCTTCGGTGTAAAATGTCCAGCCACCCCGATCTGATGCCGTGCAATTCAGAAAGATGGATTGTTGCGCTTTGTCCGGTTGCGACAGACGAAACAAAAATAGCACGACCATTGTTGCCGCTGCGGTCAGCAGCACTCCGGCAGCGCAGAGATTTCTTTTTTGGGTGTTCACCGTCCCACCTCCTTGTTGCCTTAATTGTAGCAAAAACACAGAACGCGCACAAGCAGAGAAGCGCGGCTTCCTGCTAAACGACACGATTTTGCCCCTAAACGACACAGAAAAAAGACGAATAATATAGTAAAATAGATTATAGTAAGTTGCCATTACGGTCTATGAAAATGCAACGGGAGGATCACAAGATGGACAAAAGATCTATATTCGAGCGAGGGTTTGCCATACTGCTGTCGGTTATTTTGATGGCGGCTTGCTTTCCGCTGTCAATCTTTGCGGAGGACACGACGCAAGACCCGGATTTTTCGGGTACAAATCTGATGAATCTGGAAAACGTACAGCCCAGCGGCTATACGACGACCACCAACCCTTACGGCTATGACATTGGCGAGCCGTTTCTGATGGTAGAACAGAACGAGCTGATGTATCTGAATGCCTGGGACAATAAGGTTCGGCAGGCATCCTATTTTTCTATGGGATCAGAATCGGCGCTGAATACCTTCGCAAAGAACAAATCAGGCAGTAGCGGTACTTTTTCTAACCCCAACTACAAGCTGATGCAGGCGGTGTCCTTTGACCCTACCGGCAGTGGTCGCCGGGATCATGTTGCCTTTGTAGGTGTTTCCGGGCAGGATAGAAAGGGCTATATGTGGGTCATTGACACCACAAAAGAAAAGGGTTCAGACTGCAGCGGGCTGGTAGCGATTGGCGACTTCAGCTATATGTTTGATGCAGGCACTTTTGAGGTTCCGACCTACTCCAACCGCAGCTTCCTCAATATCGTGGCCGGTGACTTTGACGGTGATGGCAAGGAAAGCATCGTGGTCTATACCCCGAAGCAAACCCCTAGGAATCAGGCAAGCGGCTGTCAGATTCAGGAATGGGACTACGATGGCAGCAATAAGGCACTCTCCCAACGCGGCGAGGGCAACAGCCTGCTGATGGGCTATTATAACGACCATCCCTGGTATGATGTGGAGGACTCGGAGGGCAATCAGCGGCGCAAGCTGGGTGTCTCCATGGCCGTGGGGGACTTCAACGGCGACTGTGTGGACGATCTGGCGGTGCTGTCCTACTGTCACCGGCTGCCCAAGAACGATGCCCAGATCGACTACTACCGTCCGGTAGTCAAGATCGTCTACGGCACAAAGGGGGATACCGGCAGCTCCATTGTGACCAAATCCGCGGCACAGAGCGAGGAGTTCTACACCAGCAAGGGACGAAGCGGCGGGCGTGATCGCTATGAATTTCCTGTGGGAGCCTCTTTGACCTGCGGAGATTTTGACGGCGATGGTGATGTGGATCTGTTCCTCGCAGGTATGCTGGGGCAACTGGGAACATGGAAAAAAAACAACCAGCAGGTGAACGAAACCATCGACATGAAGGCTGGGTATCTCTATATTGGGAAACTGAGCAATTCGGGAAACGGTTTTGTTAAGACTACCAATCAAACCATAGAGTCCAACGGCTGGACAGACGGCGGCTACCATGATGCCGATGATGTATGGCAACAGTTGGCTGTGGAGTCTGTTGCGATCAACGGCAAGGGGCGCGGCGCAAAGGAGCTGGTGTTCCTCAGCGGCACGCTCTATGATGCCAGCAACAATAAGCCTGTGGCGGTATATACCGGCGATTACTTCAAGAGTGCCGATGACGGTGCAGGCAGCACCACCCGAATCTCCAACTGTGATATTCAGTCCATTGCCGTGGGCAACTTTGACGGAAACACTGCCGGGCGGGAACAGGTGGTGTTTACAATTGCCCTCAAGCACGCAACTAACAACCAGTCCCACCTGCTGACGGGCTATATGCGGGGCATAAACTATAAGGATACAAAGGTAAACGGCGAAATAAAGGAGTACGGAACAGCCGGCGGATATGACTGCCTTGTTCCTACAGACAGCTATGTGAACACCGATGCCCAGAATGCGGTCAGCTTTCTGGTTATCCCCGTGGACAAGAACAGCGACGGTGTCCTTGCCAAATACCGGGGTGTAACCTACGCCTACACGGACCCGGATGTCAAGGCGGTCTTGCAGGCGGCGCCCTATTTTGATGAGGTAATGGATGCGGGCAATAACGAAACAGAGTATGTCCTGACGGAAAGCTATGAGCTGTCTGACTGGGACTCTGACAGCGTGTCCTTCAGTATAGGCTACAGCACCGAATTCAAATTCCTCGGCGGAGAGGCATCCATTGAAACAGGTTATGCACTGGACTGGACGAAGTCCTTCGAGCGTTCTCTGCACGAGGAGTGGAGTCAGAGCTTTTCCGCACAAGCCTACAACAGTGTTGTTGTCAGCCGTACACCGGTGTTCGTCTACGAATATGACATACAGAACGCGGACGGCACATGGAACGATAAAACTGTCATGCAGACTGCCATTCCGCAGGGACCTGTGTATGAGCAGCTTTCGGTGGATGCCTACAACAAGTTTGCCACAGAGTATAACAAGTACATGGCCGACCGCACAAACAAACCGACCTGCTACCTGTTGGAGAAGATCGATCCCGCTGCCAACTGGATGGACGGCAACGAGGGCGACCCCTACCGCTATAACCATGATGACTGGAACGCTTTGAATCCGGATATTCAGGCTTCCGCCATCAGCAAATCGGAGTTTGCTTTGGGCTATAACGGAACGCTGGATAAGGTGGCATGGACGAAGGAAAACACCACCACAAAAAGCGTAGAAATGTCCCACGGGTTTTTCTTCAACAGCTCCATAAAATGGGGCGATGATAAGGTAGGAATGCACGGTGTCACCACAAGCCTTCAATATAGCGATGGCAAGGGAAATTCCACCTCCAAAGGCACTGCGGTGGGAGCGAGCTGCACCGTCACCAGTCTGGACAAGCAGAGCCTTGTGGCGGAAGGAATTCCCGCGCCTGTTGTAGACGCCTATCGATTCCATTGGACGCTGGGGCAGTGGCAGCGCCACCTGAGTGGTGCAGAGAACAACAAGACACCCTTTATCGGCTACAGTGTTACCAATCTTTCCTCTCCGCCGCGAGCCATCGACAATTTGGACAAGACAATAACCCGCGGCGAAGGCATCTTTGACCTGAAGCTTTCTTGGACAAAGCCGGACTGCGAAAACGGTCATCCGGAGATTACTGGCTACTATGTTTACAGCAAGGACGAAAGCGGTGCATATACAAAAGTATCCGAAAAGCTGTCTGCCGAAGCAACGGAATATGTGATCAAAGACCTTGACCTGAATGGCAAGTACACCTATGTAGTGACGACCGTAGCAACGGTAGACAGCAAGGATTATGAGAGCGTTTGGTCCAACGAGGCGCATTATCGCGCGGACGAAGCGCCTTACATCGGTAGCAATGGCAACTGGTGGGTCGGGGGAACCGACACCGGCGTAAAAGCGGCCGGTGACGACGGAAAGCCGGGCAAGGACGGCGAAACTCCGTATATCGGTGAGAACGGCAACTGGTGGATCGGCTTTACGGATACGAAAGTTAAGGCGGCAGGCACCGACGGTAAGGATGGTGAAAAAGGCGAGGACGGTGAAACGCCCTACATTGGCGAAAACGGCAACTGGTGGATCGGTGAAACCGACACAGGCGTAAAGGCTGCCGGAACGGATGGTGCAGACGGCAAGGACGGCGCAGACGGAACAAACGGTGTCGATGGTCGAACACCGCAGCTCAAAATCGGTGATGATAACCTCTGGTATGTTTCCTATGACAATGGTCAGAATTGGGAATCTCTCAATGTGAAAGCTACCGGAGAAATGGGAGCGACAGGTGCCCAAGGCGAAAAAGGCGACAAGGGTGACCAAGGCGAGCAAGGCATTCAGGGTGTCCAAGGTGAAAAGGGCGACAAGGGTGACCAAGGCGAGCAAGGCATTCAGGGTGTCCAAGGCGAAAAGGGCGACAAGGGTGACCAAGGCGAGCAAGGCATTCAGGGTGTCCAAGGAGAAAAGGGCGACAAGGGTGACCAAGGCAAGCAAGGCATTCAGGGTGTCCAAGGCGAAAAAGGCGATGCCGGTGCCGATGGCGCTTCCGGGCAAAATGGCACCAATGGAATTAACGGAAAAAACGGTGTAAATGCTCAAGACGGACAAAACGGTCAGGATGGCAAGGATGGACAGGATGGTACTGCCGGGCGCGGAATAGACAACGCCATGATTGATAACGACGGCTACCTAATTCTTACAATGACCGATGGCACGACCATCAATGCCGGTCTTGTACGCGACACTTCCGCTGTGGCAAACAAAGAAGCAAATGACTCTGCTACGGCAAAATCGCTTGCGACAGCGGCTGTTGGTCTTTCCGGTGCATCTTTGCTATGGAACATTGCAATGCTTGCACTCTCCATCACCATGAAAAGAAAGCGCACAACTTTCCACAGATGATACAGTATAAACAATAATGAAGCAGTCTTGAAAGTGCCAAAACACTTTCAAGGCTGCTTTTGTCAGGATAACCGATTACTTATTGTTTCTTCTCTTGCAGACAAATATAACTGCAAGTCCGA
>ERZ773143.2578-NODE-2578-length-12803-cov-7.176734_pt1 | contig 12803 bp, 13 predicted proteins | sample MGYA00580852_ERZ773143 | MGnify/ENA primary metagenome ERZ773143 (study PRJEB29015, sample SAMEA2737853) | human gut metagenome | biome: human gut; feature: human-associated habitat; material: faeces | place: China | collected 2012 ... | reverse complement strand
CTTCTTATGGTATGACAGATACTATGGGACGTATGCACTCTGATGCACAGTTCGCTGGATCTTCTTCTGTACCGGCTCACGTTGAGATGATGGGTCTGATCGGAATGGGTAACAACCCAATGGTTGGTGCTACTGTTGCTGTTGCAGTATCCGTTGAGGAAGCTGCAAAGGCTGGTAAGTTCTAAGAAACACAGTAAAATCAAGGGCTATCGTGGTTTACTACAATGTTCCGCGATAGCCTTAAATTTTGCCACGTAGGACATACGTAGGACGCACGTAGGACACAAACGGTAGGACGCAAATTTCCCGCCGGATTTAGATATAAAAAGAGGGTGTCCGGAATACAAACACCCTTAAGCGTTTTATTGTAACGGTTAGGATAATTTTGTTTGATTATGAGCTTGCCTTCTGTGATTGTACACCTAAAAGATAACCATACATGAAAGCGTTTTCTGCGCCTTGCTGATAATCACATTTGGCACCTTTCTCATAAATCCCAAATCCAATATCGAAGAGTTCATTGATAATTTCTTTATTTTGCTTCACGGTCCAATGGATGCGCAAGCTCTTAGATTTCTTTAATTCTGCCAAGGCTGAATCATGTAATGATTTTTTTCGTTTTTCTTCGCGCCAATCATGAAAGATTCTAATTAAAATCCGGTCGGCATCCTCATTCGATAATTCTTGAAATCTGTCCAATAATTTTTCAGGCAGATACTTTGAACGCATAATTTTGATGATGAGTTCTTTGATTTCAGAAAGATTATCTAAGTCCTTATTTACAAAAATGCAATCCTTTCTGTGATCAAGAAGTACAAAATTATCTACAGATACTTTATGGACTTTCTCAAGCATGAATTGATCTGATATAAGGCAGTCACAGGTGATGTTATATATTATGATGACGATATAGCAGTTGAAGTAATGAGGGTATACGATTATTTATACAGAGATTATGAAAAGATTTTAGAGGCTTTTGAACATATAAATTCTGACTGCTACTTATATAGTTTTTCGCTTAATGAATATGACTCTGTCAACGATTTAGCTCATAAAAAGGCTGAAGGTAAAATGGAGGATTGGTTTTGTTATAATTGTGATTGTGGCTGGGAAACGATAGACTTATAATTACAAAACTTGGTGATGGTTAAGTGTCAGAGTTAGGCTGATAATCATTTGAGAGGTATCTTACAATATAGATACCTCTCTTGGGTTAAGCAGGGGTAGTGAGTCATTCCTTTTTTAGATGTTGTATGGTATAATATTTTCTGTATATCTTGAGATGAAGGAGATAGGTAAATGCAGAATTTAAGTCAGCAGAAACGTCAAAGAATGCTTGATTTTTTAGAGCAGATAAAGTCAAGTAGTGATGATGAAAAGACAGTTATTGCTATAAATGAAATAGAAAATGAGTTAGTTGAAAAGAAGTATGGCTTAGTATGGGAAAAACATATTGAGCAGGTAGATGAAGATATCAAGGCTAATGTGCCGGTTTTCACAGAAGTCGAGGATAGAGCCATCTTATCAGGGGTAGATGATTCTTGTAATTTCTTACTTGAGGGGGACAATCTGCATAGTTTGAAGCTACTTGAGAAAACTCATGCAGGTAAGATTGATTGTATCTACATAGATCCACCTTATAACACGGGAAATGAAGATTTTATTTATGATGATTCTTTTATATCAGCAGATGATGATTATAGACATAGCTTATGGCTTAGTTTTATGTCGGAGAGATTAACTATTGCACGTAGATTACTATCCAAAAGAGGGTTTATTTTTATATGCATTGATGATAAGGAGGCATCTCAGCTTAAACTACTGTGTGATGAAATCTTTGGTGAACAATTTTATGAGAAGACTGATTATATACAGGTAAGGTATCCAGAAAAGACATTAAAGACAGACATGAGATATCATAAGGAAATTGAGCAGGTTTTGATATATAGAAGAGGTGTGGATGCAGTTCCTTACCAAAAGCCAGAAGATTATGATTATGATAAGTTTATATACTCTTTTGAAGAATTGTCCGATGGGAAAGAAATTGAGTTAGGTGGAAAGAAAGTAGTTATATTTCAAAAAGGTGAGTATAAGCTTGTTAAGCATAAAAAAGGATTTAAAGAAGGTTTAAAGGAAATATGGGCTACCGGTACAATATTGAATGGTAATTCGTCTGGCAGATTTTTTAGAGACTATTTAGATGGCAGAAAAGAAGCAGATGGATTAGGAGTACTATATAAGGTATACGATATAGGAGATGATAGTTACGATTATAGATATTTTACTGGACCTCAGAGGGAAAATGCTACAAAGGGTAAATACTATCAGGGAGTTCCTGTTGATAAGTTAGTAGAAGGTTCTACAAAACTTAAACCCATTCCAAATTTTTATGATATGGCTGGTGATTTTGGAAACATCCGACAAGAAGGTGGAGTCGCATTTAATAGTGGAAAGAAACCTGTTAAATTAATGAAGATGTATCTGAACTATTTTAAGGATAAAAATATTACAGTTTTGGATTTTTTCGCTGGTAGTGGCAGCACAGGACATGCAGTTTTATCATTAAATACAGAGGATAACGGAAACAGAAGATTTATTTTATGCACAAATAATCAAAATGGTATTTGTGAAAATATTACATACCCTAGATTAAAAAATGTTATTTATGGAGTTGGCAAACATAAGGCTATACCAGCAAACCTTAGATACTATAAAACGGAGATGATTCCAAAAACAAAAGATGATGATTTTTACTCTGTAGGTGAGGAGCTTGAAAAACATATTAAAGAAATGATACAGCTTGAGAGGGGTATCTCTTTAGAAGATGGAAAATATCTGCTGATATTAAATGATGAAGATGCTGAAAAACTCGATAAAAAAGATGAGTTATTAAAGGAATGTAAAGCTGTATACATTAGTAGTGCAGTCTTTTTAAATAAGAGTCAGCAGAAGCTTCTTTCAGGAGTAGATGTCATAACGATACCTGACTATTATTTTGAAGAAGAATTAAGGGAGGTCGGAGAGTTATGATGATGAAAAAATATGATTTTCAGGATGAAGCAGTTGATTGGTTATTTGAAAAGACACTTGATCCGGCATCTAAGAAAACTATTGTTTTGAATGCACCAACAGGATCGGGAAAGACTGTAATTCTCATTAAATATATTGATAAACTGTTAGCTGTTAAAAGAAATATTGCAGTTGTGTGGTTATGTCCAGGCAAAGGTGACCTTGAAGAACAATCTAGGAATAGTTTTGATTACTTCTTACCATCAAGACAGTCTTTTGACTTAAATGATGCTATGACAAGTGGGTTTGAGGCTGGTAGTACAAGCTTCATAAATTGGGATAAGGTAACTAAGAAGGATAACAAGGCAATTACAGAAAATGAAAAAAATAATTTATACGATAAAATTAAAATAGCTCATAATTCTGGTATAGAATTTCTTATAATCGTAGATGAGGAGCATTCTAATAATACTGCCAAAGCTAATGATTTGCTGAGATATTTTGATGCAATACATACTGTAAGAGTATCAGCTACCACCGTTACAAGTACAGATGTGGAGTATAAAGAAGTAGATGAAGAAGCTGTAATTGGAGCAGGACTGATTACTGAGGCTATTTCTGTAAATGAAGGGGTAGTAATGAACTCTGCTCAGGATGATGCCATTTTACTTGAGCTTGCAGATGCGAAGCGTCAGGAGATTAAAAAAGCATATGAGAGTTTAACTCCTAAAAGGAAAATAAATCCGTTGGTATTGATTCAGTTCCCAAATGGAGAGCCTGATAAGATAAAAGCTGTTGAGCAGAAGCTTGATAGTATGGGATATTCTCGTAAAAATGGTATGGTAGCAGCATGGTTATCTGGAGATAAAGCAGACATCCCCGATAATTTGGTGGAAAATGATAGTGACCTTGCATTTTTGTTTATTAAGCAGGCAATAAATACAGGTTGGAACTGTAAGCGAGCTAAAATATTAGTTAAGTTGCGAGAGAGTAGTGGAAATGAAAATTTTCAGATTCAAACAATAGGTAGAATTAGGCGAATGCCTGAAGGTGTTCATTATAATATTCCAGTTTTAGATATGTGTTACATATATACTTACGATAAGAAATATCAAACACAGCTTATGAGAGGGTTGGATAAAGCCTATATACCAAGCAGATTGTTCCTTAAGGAGCAGTACAAAGATTTTACTTTGTCAAAAGAGTTGAAGGATGAAGATGGTGATACAGTAGACTTTGCTACAGTTTATAATCAGGTGCGAAATGCTTTTGTTGAAGAATTTAATTTGACTGGCGATAGAGAGCTTAATAAGCAGAAGTTTACCAGTAAAGGCTTCAAATTTGGTGAGGATTTGTATGATGAAATCGTAGCAGGGGTAGTTACTTATGCAAAAGAGATGCTTGATATGAAAGCATCTTTGGACACTGTTACTCCAGTTAGTACAACTGAGCATGGATTTGTTCTGAGACATGTAATAAATGACTTCAAAACAATATTGGGTATTCCTTATGAAACTATGAGAGCAATCATGGATAGACTGTTCTGTTTTAAATATAAAAATAGGGATAAGCTTCTTAGATTGAATATGCGTGAGTATTATGCTTTTATTATAAATAATGAGCATGAAATCAAAGATGTATTGAGAAAACTGATAGGTTCTATTTCTGGACAGGGACGTATAAGACAGGTAAAAGAAGCTGAATTTCATTTGCCAGTTGAGGAGTTGTATCCTTATGATACTGCAGCTAAAGATGTTGAGTTATATCAGCATAGTCCATATGAGGGATACTCATCTGCGTTTGTAACATCTAATTGTCGTAAGTCTGACCCTGAAATTGATTTTGAAAAACATTGCGAGCGGAGTAATGATGTTGAGTGGTTCTATAAAAATGGTGACAAAGGAATTGATTATCTATCAGTTGTTTATCAGGGAACACTAGGCAATTCTCAGAGTTTGTTTTATCCAGACTATGTAGTCAAGCTCAATGATGGAACAGTTTGGATTATTGAGACTAAAGGTGGACAAAAGGGTAAGCAAGATCAAAACATTGATATTAAGGTTCTCAGTAAATTCTATGCATTCAAGGATTATGCAGAGAAGAATAAAATAAACTGGGGATTTGTTCGCCCTATGAATGGAGAACTGTATCTTAATAATACTGAGTACACTAAAAATATAGAAGATTCAAGGTGGGTAAATTTGAATAATTTCTTTTAAGGATGTGATTATATGTTGATTGATGTATCTGACGTTAATACAATACCAGTAGAAGTTAAGGATAAAATATACCAGTCGTTTTCAGCATTATCGAATGATGTGGTTAATAGAATAAAGTGCCAAAACGCAAATCACAATAACGACATATTGTGTGCTATAGGAGATTATTATGGAACTTATAGAACTACAAGGTTTTATGATGAGCTGAATGCTATTTTAGAAAAACATGACCTCGTATGTTATCATGCTACAAAGGTTAGTTCAAAGAGTATGTTATTGAGAGATGGGCTTAAAACTAATGATTGGGATGTTTATTGCTCAAACCTTAAAAGTGCTTATATGAATATGAAACTCTCTGATGAAGAGATACAAAAAGCAGTAGATATTGTAAAAAGTGAGTACAATAGAAAGTATGCAGGTCATGATAGAAAGGCACAAGTGTGTTTCTTTACTAATATGTCGATGTTTGAAGGTGAGTATGCAGCATATGATAAGTTTTGTGAAAGCATTGGAGGAGAATTGGCTCGTTGGGCTTTGAAAGATAAATATCCAGATTTATATCTTCGAGGATATTCTTGTCTGTATAAGAGAGCCATACGTTTTCTATGGCTATTATTTTATTTTCCAGCAATGGCATCGGTTATATGTAAAAGTTCTTCGCTCCAATTATAGCTAAGCGGGTTAATAGGAACTACCTTCGCATTTATTTCAGATGCGAATGATTCGGCTTGTTTGGCATCGAATTCTTGTTGGATAAATATAACTTTCACGTTGTTTTCGCGTGCTATGTCTATGGCTTTTTTCAAATAAAAAGCAGACGGTTCTTTTCCGTTGTATTCCAAACTGAGCTGGTGCAGGTTGTAGTCTTTGGCCAAATAGCTGAGAGACGGATGATATATGGCGAACATAGTTCCGCTGACCGGTGAGAGCCGTTCGGTCATGACGGAATCTACTTGATTTATTTCGTCGAGCAGTTCTTCGTAGTTCTTGCGAAATACTTTTTCTCCGTCGGGATCGATACTAACAAACGCTTCGTACATGTTTCGGGCGATGATGCGCACATTCTTGGGTGAACTCCATGTGTGCGGATCGGCATCGAAATGATGGTGGTGTACATCGGCATCGTTGTGCTCGTGCGTACCTGAAAGTATATCGATACCTTCGGAAGTATCGAATATTTTCATATTCGGATTGTTCTGTTCCAATTTATCCATCCAAGCAAGTTCGAAGCCTATGTGCCCGATTTTGAAATAGGCGATACTTTTGCCCAAATGAACCAGATGAGACGGAGAGGGATCGTAGGCCTCGGGGTTACTGCCGGGAGGAACGATACAGTTAATATTGAACCGGTCTCCTGCAATTTTTTCAGCAAAATATTTCTGAGGTTGTATAGTTACCGTGACAATTTTCTGCTCTTTGTTTCCAGTAGTACATGCTACTGCAATAAATATTAGCAGTATACTCGTGCAATATTTCAGAAAAGAATGATTTTTCATAATAAAACGTTTTGCCTCACGGCATATTTTTGTACAAAAATAATATAATGTTGTTAAGAAACCATCTTTTCGTTGGATTTTAATATATTAAATTTCATTTTTAACATTTTACATATCAAACTTTTTTCAGATTGGAGAATATGTTATTCGACACCGTAAACCTTTTGATGGATTCGAGATGCGACAGTATCGAAAACTTGATTTAGATCTATCTTTCCAAAAGACATAAGGTATAGTTCTAACGGTTGTTTTTCAGGAGAATATGGCGGTTGGGTATATGAACGTGTACATAAAACGAAACCTAATCGTTCGTAAAAGCGTATTCTCCGTTGACTGATATTGTCTAATGGTTTTTCTACTTCGAGAACTGCCGGATTGTTAATGCGTTTTAGCAATTCGGTCATGGCAGTCGCTCCATAGCCCGATCCTCTGCAACTGCTGTCTACGGCGAAGTGTTCGACATAGGAAAAGTCATTCCATTCCCAATAAGAGATAAATCCGACTGCTTTGTTTTCATCAGATAGAAGAACGATGAAAAAATTGTCGTTTTCTTCGAGCAGCCGTATCACCTCGGAAAAATCTCTCCTTTCGTCTAGGGGAAAAGATTCTGTATAAATACGTTCTATGAATTTTAAAGAGTTGCTATCGTTTGCGTAAACTTGTGAAATTTGTATCATATATCGATTTGATTAAATTTTATACAAATATAGCGAAAGGTGGGAGCAGAGGCAAACGAAAATCGTATTTCCGGCTTGGCTATGCCGAACCTTCATAGTACAAATATACAAAAAGATAAGAGTAGGATAAAATGAATCTGTCCATTTTTTATTCGGATCGTATCCTATGTTCTGTAAGTATGAGCAAAGGGTAAGTAGAGAAAAAGACGAGTCAGTTTTTTACCGAACCACCTGAGGTTTCGCTCGATATATAGAGAGTGTAATTTGTAAAAGTCCCGGCGCATGCTTACAAATTGTAATTCCTTTTATTTGAAGATGTTGCCGAAAAATAATTGTTAGAGTAAATTCATACAAAATTAACATGTTCATTAGATGAATAGTGTAAATTTATTACTATCTTTGCAAAATAAATAATAAAACAGTTGTAAAAAATCGTAAACAGACCATGGGACATCATCAATTGGACGAGTTGGATTACAAAATTCTTAAACTTGTAGCCTCGAACGCTCGGATACCATTTCTCGAAGTTGCAAGGGAATGCAATGTATCGGGGGCCGCTATTCATCAACGGGTACAAAAATTGACGAATTTGGGGATTCTTAAAGGATCGGAATACATAATAGATTCAAATAAAATAGGATTTGAAACGTGTGCCTACATGGGCTTTTATTTGAAAAATCCGGGTGATTTTTCCCATGTAGTGGAAGAGTTGCGTAAGATTCCCGAGGTAGTGGAATGCCATTTTACGACAGGACAGTATGATATGTTTATTAAATTGTTCGCACGTAATAATCAGCATTTACTTGAAATTATTCATACGAAATTACAGCCTATCGGTTTATCTCGCACCGAGACGTTGATTTCGTTTCGAGAAATTTTTAGACGTCAGCTTCCTATCGAAGAGGTAGAAGATCTGGATTAAAATAGAGATTGGATAAGAGATTACCCGGCTTTCTTTCCTTCTGGAAGAAAGCTGGGATTAATTTTAACGGGTATGGATAGAATGGAGCAGATGCTTGCTTTTGCCCGAAACTGTGCGAAGGAAGCCGGTAAAATACAACTTTCTTATTTTAGAGGTAATCACTTGCATATCGAGACCAAGTTCAATATGCACGATGTGGTTACGGTCGCAGATAAAGAAAGTGAACGTTATATCATAGGCGAAATAAAGAGGGCTTATCCTGAACATGCTATATTGGGAGAAGAGAGTGGTATGCATGCGGGAGATTCGGAGTATTGTTGGGTGATCGATCCTTTGGACGGAACAACCAATTATAGTCAAGGTCTGCCTATATTTACAGTCTCTATTGGTCTCCAATGTAAAGGTGAAACTGTTTTAGGGGTGGTCTATGCTCCGTATTTGAACGAGCTGTACGAGGCTTGTAAAAGCAAAGGAGCTATGTTGAACGGGCGTTCTATTCATGTTTCAGGAAAGAATGACACTCAGGAGTCTGTTGTTTCTACCGGATTTCCCATAGATAAGGATCGTAATCCCGATAATAATCTCGACAATCTGGCCCGTATTTTACCAATGGTTCGCGGGGTGCGTCGTCAAGGATCGGCAGCATTTGATTTATGTTGTGTCGCTGCCGGAATCTTGGATGGATATTGGGAATTCAATTTGCATTTGTGGGACGTTTGTGCCGGTATATTGATTGTAACCGAGGCCGGGGGTACGGTTCGTTCATTCCGGGAGGATCGTAATGTTTCTATTGTGGCGGGGACTCCTGCTATCGTCGAGCAATTATATTCTCGATTGTCCGACAAGCCGGGGAAGATATGTCTTTAAATGAATTACTGCTGCGCTTTTTCATTATTCCGGGCACTATTTTGCGGCTATTTTTGTATTTTTGCAATAGATAATACGAAAGCAAGCGTATTTTGATGAGCCGTTGAAATGTTAGAACTATATATATGAAAGAAATTGTTGTCAGTGGAATCCGTTCCACGGGAAATTTGCATTTGGGAAATTATTACGGAGCATTGCGTAATTTTGTCAAAATGCAGGAAGAGTCGAAATACAATAGTTATTTTTTTATTGCCGACTTACATGCCCTCACTACGCATCCCGATCCGAAAACTCTGCATGAGAATGTTCGGAATATCCTTTGCGAATATTTGGCTGCCGGTCTTGATCCTGAGAAATCGACCTTGTTCGTACAGAGCGATGTACCTGAAATTTCCGAAATGTATTTGTTAATGAATATGCACGTAGGTATCGGAGAGTTGATGCGGACGGCTTCATTTAAAGATAAGGCTCGTAAACAGTTGGGAATAAAGACCAATAACGATGAGGATATAGAGCACGAGATTATAGGAGGTAATTCTAACAAACGGGTGAATGCCGGTCTGCTTACTTATCCTACTTTAATGGCTGTGGATATTCTTATTCAGCATGCTAATTATGTGCCGGTGGGGAAAGACCAAGAACAGCATTTGGAGTTGACACGCCGTTTTGCTCGTCGATTTAATTCTACTTATGGTGTCGAGTATTTTACCGAACCTCAGAATTTCAATTTCGGCAGCGACCCTATAAAAGTTCCGGGACTCGATGGATCGGGAAAAATGGGTAAGTCGGAAGGCAATTGCGTTTATTTGGTGGACGATGAAAAGACTTTGAGGAAAAAGATTATGCGGGCGGTAACCGACGAAGGTCCGCAAGTACCCAATTCCCCCAAAGCTGAACCTGTGGAAAATCTGTTCACTCTTCTTAAAATCGTATCTGCTCCCGACACGGTAGCTTATTTCGAAGAGAAATACAATACCTGTGAAATTCGTTACGGCGATTTGAAGAAGCAGCTGGCCGAGGATATTCTTAAAGTCACTTTGCCGATTCGGGAACGTTTTTTGGAGATACAAAACGATGAGGCCTATTTGGCTCGGGTTGTGAAGATGGGAGCCGAGAAAGCTCGCGAAAGCGCATCGAAAACATTGCGAGAGGTTCGTGAAATCATGGGATTCAAACCTTTCTAAATTAGCGGTTATGGAACATCACCACCATCATCATGTTCACCCGACACCCGATATGCAGAAATTGAATCGGTCGTTTATCGTCGGTATCGTATTGAATATTGTTTTCGTGTTGGCCGAAGCCGGTGCAGGGTTTTATTATGATTCGTTGGCCTTGTTATCCGATGCGGGTCATAACCTGAGCGATGTCGTGAGCCTTGTGTTGGCGATGTTCGCTTTGCGGTTATCGATGGCTAAACCTTCTTTGCAATATACCTATGGATATAAGAAAAGTACCGTATTGGTTTCGCTATTGAATGCTGCCATTCTGTTTGTTGCCGTTGCCGTTATTTTGTATGAAAGTATCGAGAAGTTCAGTAATCCTACTCCCCTCGACGGTGGTGCGATCGCATGGGTAGCAGCGATAGGCATCGTTATCAATGCTTTTACGGCCTATCTTTTCTTTGCCGACAAGTCGAAAGATTTGAATGTCAAAGGAGCTTACTTACACATGGCGGCAGATACTTTGGTATCGGTTGGAGTGTTGGTTTCGGGGATTGTTATCAAATATACGGGGTGGAATGTCATTGACCCGATAATAGGTATCGTGGTGGGGCTTGTGATTCTTTATTCCACATGGCATTTGTTACAAGAGAGTTTACGACTCGCTCTCGATGGAGTGCCCGAAGGAATCGATATACAGAAAGTGGAAACCGTTCTATCGTCCGATCCAGATGTCCTTAATGTACATCATCTGCATATTTGGGCTATCAGTACGACTCAAACGGCATTGACAGCACATATCGTTGTGAAAGATATTACGCACATGCACGAGGTAAAACACCGATTGAAACACGATTTACAGGATTTGGGTATCGAGCATGCTACTCTCGAATTGGAACTGAAAGAAGAACATTGTGACGGACATTGCGACTGTTGCGAAGAGCAGCAAGGATGCGATAGCGATACACAACCTTATCTATAAAGATTTGCACGAAGAACGTATAGGTGGAGAAAAGTTGTTGTCGATATACGGCTTTTCTCCACTTTCGTTTTATGGCCTATAATTTATAGATGCCTCCCGGTAAGGCTTTTACTACACCTTTAAATTCCAGTTCCAGCAGTATGGAAAGCAGTTGTGACAAGGGTTGGTTCAGGTCGACGGTCATACGGTTTATCTGTCCTTCTCCCTTTTGCGTCAGGTAGTTCGTAACAACTTGCTCTTCGTCGGTGAGCTCCGGAAAAAACGAGCGTTGCACGGCTTGTTTCCGTGGGGCGTTCCAGCACATGGCTTCGACGAGGTCGTCGGCCGAGGTTATTAAGGCTGCCCGATTCCGGCGTATCAGGTGGTTACACCCGGCTGACGATTCGGATTGTATGCTTCCCGGTAGAGCGAATACATCACGGTGGTAGCTTTCGGCTATACCGGCAGTGATGAGTGCCCCGCCTTTTTCCCTCGATTCCACGATGACAACGGCATCGGCGAGTCCGGCGACAATGCGGTTGCGGGCGACAAAAAATGCCGGATGCATACGGTGGTAGCCGGTATATTCGGTGAGCAACCCTCCGTGCGATACCATTTCTACGGCTGTGGAACGGTGGTTCGCCGGATAGATGTGATCCAATCCATGTGCAAGGACTGCGATCGTGTTTAAGCCATGTCGCAGGGCACAACGGTGGGCGCAAATGTCGATTCCATACGCCAATCCGCTGACGATAACCAGTTGAGGAAAATATTCCGATAAATCCCGAATCAGGGTTTCACAGAAATCTTTACCGTATTCGGTCGCCCGGCGCGTTCCCACGATACTGATTATTTTAGAAGAGTTTAAATCGGCATTACCCCGATAATAGAGCAAGGGTGGGGCATCGATACAATCGAGTAACCGTTGGGGATAATTCGGCTCTGTGAAATAGAGAGGTTCGATGTTCCCTTTTCGGATAAATTCCATTTCCTTGCGGGCTTCCTGTAAGGCTGTTTGCCGGTTGTCTTCGTGAAGAATCCTTCCCTTTATCCCGGTAATTTTTTGTAGTTGGGATTCCGGTAATTCAAAGAAAGTTTCGAGGCTTTCGACCGTTTCATGAATGTGCTGGGCGAGGGCTTTGTTTATTCCTTTTAATCGGGATAATGCAATACGATATATCACCTCTTGTTCCATAACGGCTTGAATGAGAAAAAGGGGTATTGCAGATACTTCTCGAAATAAGGGAGAAATTCTTCACCTCGGCTTATTCGTCCGTTTACGGTACAGACTGTTTCCACGACAGCTTTGATGCATGTTTCTCCCGAAGTCTTGTAAATATCTTGATAAAAGACATATTTGATGCCTGCCCTGCGCATGTATAATTTGCTGATGAATTTGTCGCGGCTGCGGAGCGGTGTTTTATAGTTTATTTCGATGCGATTGACTACCGGATCTACACCTCTCTCGTGCATTTCGATAAATGAGATT
>ERZ773143.2567-NODE-2567-length-12842-cov-6.050676_pt1 | contig 12842 bp, 10 predicted proteins | sample MGYA00580852_ERZ773143 | MGnify/ENA primary metagenome ERZ773143 (study PRJEB29015, sample SAMEA2737853) | human gut metagenome | biome: human gut; feature: human-associated habitat; material: faeces | place: China | collected 2012 ... | reverse complement strand
GTAGGTAATCTTGCTGTCCTTGCCGTAGCTCAGAACATCATCAAATGTCTGGAAACCGGAGGTCTTGGGGTTCACCACAACCATGAGGGACACGGTGCGCATGCCCCGCAGCATGGTGAAGTCATCCAGGGTGTACTGCACATCCACATACTTAGGCGTCAGGGAGAACAGGGGACCATTGGCGATAGCCAGGGTGTAGCCGTCAGCCGGAGCGTCGAAGGCGTCGCTCATGCCGATGGTGCCGGAGGCACCGGTGTGGTTCTCCACGATCAGAGGCTGGTCGAAATACTTCCCGGCCACCTGGGTGATCTTACGGGCAATGGTGTCGGCACCGCCGCCCACCCCCCATGGGCAGATGATGGTCACGGCCTTGTTTGGATAGTCATCTGCCGTTTTTGCAGTAGTCTTCTCATCGGAGGAGGATACAGAGGGCTGTTGCTTACCGCTGCAAGCCGTCAGGGAGATAGCCAGCATTGTCAGAGCCAACAGGAACGCCAGGGATTTCATGGTGTGTTTCATCTTCTTCATGGTGTACGCTCCTTTTTTAATTTATTTGCACTGCAGTGTCGCAGTTGCATACGTATTCATTTTCAAAATAAAAAAATCTTCTATTACTTGAAGGTATCTCTAACAAGAAGCCTTCCATTCAAAAAATGTCGGAATTCTTTGGGGGCATGCTTCCCCGTAGCGCCTACGATCCACTTCTCAGTTAGAGCAATAATCTGATCGTAGTCAATAGCAACAGTGGTCAACTGAGGATGGAACCAACGTCCCATGACAATGTTATCTGCACCAATTAGAGCAATGTCCTCTGGAATTCGCAATTTGTGTTGCTTCAACACTTCTAAAACACCAAGAGCCATCAAGTCATTCTGCGCGAATATAGCTGTGCCGGGCGTAAAAAGTTCAATGTGCGCCTCAGTTACCTCCTGAGCTCGTTCCAGATTGTAATCCGCACACAGAATGTTATTCGTTGGGAGTTCATGACCATGTTCTGTCAGCGCTTTTACAAAACCGTTATGCTTATTGATAACATCAATACGCTGACTTGGACCGGTCAATTCTACAAAGTTCATATAGCCCTTTTGACAGAATGTCTCACCCACCAAATAGCCTATCTGGCTATGTCGCGGCGCAATAACACTGAGTTCTTCTGTTTGCTCATCAGTATCATAAATGAAGATGTACGGAAGGTTTGTTTCCTCCAATAACTCCTTTACTCGCCGACTCACTCCCTGCCGATTAAAGATTAGTGCATCGAAACGGCGATTTACAATGCTCTTTTCAATGCTATTCACACCATCAATATCCGTTGTATCGAATACTGGTACCAAATCGAGATTATGATCCAGCAGTCGTAGGCGGATTCGGTAATACAAGTCGCTCTGAATATAGTGATTTGCAAAACCAGTAAAGTCTTTGGAAAAAATATACCCCACCACGCCAGTGCGGTTTGTTCGCAACCCCCGAGCATTGGTATTGAACTGAAACGCATTCTCCTCAGCAATTTTCTTTACTCGTGCCTTGGTCTCATCAGAGACCAGCGGACTATCGTTTAGGCAACGGGAGACTGTAGACTGGGAAACGCCAGCCAGTTTTGCTAATTCCACAGATGTGATTGTTTTTATACTGTCGCTCCCTCCCTTCTGCATACGTGACTTAGACGCTATCACTTCTGCTCTAAAAAGTCAATCCCTTTTATTTTTTTCAGGAAGGTCTACGAATTTACTGAGGTACTTTTGTTAAATTAGCTATGTTGTTCCGGCTTTCAGGCCGTTTTTTCATATACCTATGCAAACAGTGTCTTTGTTCCACCACTCATCCAAAGATAAATATAGCAACAGGACTGCGCAACCCAGCGGGGCCGCGACGCCTCGGGACAACGACGCGCATCATGCGCATCGCTGTCCCGCAGGCTCTCTGCGTTCTTCTGGAGTACACCGGATCAAGCCCCAAAAGCGGCAAAGTTTGCCGTTCTGACACCCGGCCCGGGAATATTCGTGAACGTGCGGAACGGTCCGAGGGTAGTGATACCACCCTCGTCTGAAATGCCCCTGTTTCGGCGTGTGAGCCGCTGTGTGCGATTCTTTGAGCGAAGCCGAGTGTGTACCCGCTTTCACTCGTGAAAGCGAACGTAGGCCGTTTGTGCGAGAAGTTGAAAATCGGAATAAGAAGCGGTTTGAAACAGCGTTGTGGCGGTAACTTTTTGGCGATAGTTGCGGGAACGATTTTGAGCGAAAAGCTGAACTCTACAGGAGGGTTTTTCGAGTGGCGAAGGCCGTTCGATTTTAGCACAAGATAAAGAGAGGTGCCCGTAATTGGGCACCTCTCGGCCTCAAAGCCCCGCAGTGCGGGGCTTTCCGGGGTTTTGAAACCGCAGTCTAAGGTGCACCTTGCGAGGCGTTTTCGCGGTCTTGGGTGAACGTTGGACACGGCAAATGCCTGTGGCAACAGACTTTTCAAGGTGGACGTTCCGCAGGCGTTTGAGAAATTTTCCGTTTTCAACCACACGAAAAAGTGATTTCAGCGTGGCAGCAATTTTTGGAGGAAAACGTGTATATTTTGCGCCGCTGTAGTCAATGAAAAGAGACTTTCAAGCGTTCAAAAATCGCACCGCTGTAACCAAAGAAGAACGCCTCCGGCAGCGCAAAAATTGCGCCGCAATAGTCAAAGATAAGGCGGCGCGGCTCCGAGGTGCAAATGATAACTTTCTGATAACAGTTCGACTTTCGGGTAGCTTTGTTCCCTTGGTTACGGTATTGTTCGTTGCGAAAGGGGCTGATACCATGCCGAAAAGACGAGCGAACGGGGAAGGGAACATCCGCAAACGAAAGGACGGTCGATGGGAGGGCCGGTACACAGTCGGTCACGATCCGGAAACTGGCAAGGCCATCATCAAAAACGTCCTCGGCAAGACGCAAGCGGAAGTAAAAGAAAAACTGAAAAAAGCCATCGAGGAAAACGTCGGTATCGACTACGGACGGGCCAAGACCTACACCGTGGGGAGTTGGCTGGAGGTCTGGATGGAGAACTACGCCAAGGTGAAACTCAGACCGTCCACGTTCAAGACCTCGCAAGGCTTTCTGAAAAACCACATCAAGCCGCAGATCGGCGGCATCCCGCTGGCAGACTTGACCTCTCTGGACTTACAGCAGTTCTACAAGCACCTGCTGGACGGCGGGCGAGTAGACCGCATCGAAGCCAAGAAGAAACCAAAAGGTTTAGCACCAAAGACCGTCCGCAACATCCACCAGATGATCGGCTCGGCGTACAAGCTCGCTATGGAGCAGAAGTTGGTGAGCAAGAATCCAACGCAGGGCTGCGCCCTGCCGAAAGTCGAACACAAGGAGATGAAAACGCTGACCGCCGACCAGCTCAGCGCCTTCTTCCGGGAGGCCAGGGACAGCGGCGTGTACGAGCTCTACTACCTCGACCTCGCCACGGGATTGCGGCGTGGGGAACTGCTGGGGCTAAAGTGGACGGATGTGGACTTCCAGCACGGAGCACTGAAAATTCAGAGAGCCATCTCTCGGCAGAATGGCAAAGTAGTCGAAGCCCCGCTGAAAACGAAAAACGCCTACCGCACACTGCCCCTGTCGGCAGACGCGATAGACGTTCTGATGCAACAAAGAAGAAAAACGGGCAACAGCGAATGGGTATTCCCATCGCCCACCGGAGGCCCTATGTCCCCGGACAGCGTCCTGCATATGCTCCAGCGGGTGCTGAAACGGGCTGGGCTGCCCCGCATCCGATTCCACGATCTCCGCCACACCTTCGCGACGATGCGCTCCAAAACGGCGTGGACGTGAAAACCGTCAGCAGTATGCTTGGCCACTACTCGGCAGGCTTCACGCTGGACACTTACGCCCACGTCACCACCGATGCGCAACTCAAGGCAGCCCAGACTGCGTACGCCGCTCTGCAAAATCAGCTCGACCGGCGAAATTGAGCAGCGGTTCCGCTTGAATTGAGCGATGGGACCGCCCGGATTGAGCAGTCCCACCGCTCAGGTTGAATATGGACAGAACAAATCTGTCAAGGTATCATAAATATGGTCGGAGTCAGATGTTTTGCAGCCCCTTCCGCTTGCGCATGGATTCTTTTCCGCCAATGACTATGGTGTAAGCATCGTGGACGATTCGGTCGCAGATGGCATCAGCCAGCAGTGGGTCAGACAACTTTTCCGGCCAGCCCGGAATGTCAAACTGGGAGCAGAAGATCGTGGAGTTTCGCTTGTACCGGGACTCCACGATTTCCAATAAGTCCCTGGCTTCCGTTTCTTTCAAAGGGTACAGAAGCCATTCGTCAATAATGAGCAGGGCATACTTCCTGTACTGGGCCATGAGCTTGCGGATGGTGCCGTTGCCTCTGGCAATTTGGAACTCTACCAGCAAGTCTGGGAGCCGGATGTACTTCACCGCATAAAACCGTCTTGCGGCAGCCATGCCCAGAGCACAGGCCAGATAGGTTTTGCCGCTGCCGGTGGCACCCAGCAGGATGATGTTGTGGTGCTCCTGGATGTAGTTGCAGGTGCCGAACCGCAGTAGTTCCTCCTGTTTCAGACCTCTGTCGGGCAGATACTCCACATTCTCCAGACAAGCTCCCGGATCCGAGAAAGTTGCCTGCCGGATCAGCTTGTTCAGATGGTTATTCTTTCGGGCATTCCATACAGCTATACCGAATCTGTTTTCTGAAATTCTTTTCAACATCAATTATATCACTCGCACCATCAATAACACATATTTGGCTGATTAGATGCTTAATAGTGCTTTCATCAGTTTTCAAAAAAGCAAATTTTCTCCTTTTGGGTGTTCCACAGCCTGCTCGATTTCCAGCCCATCCCGCAGCGTTACACGGATGTGCTCTCGGGACAGGATGGTGACCTTCTCCAAGAGCTGATAGATCACATTATCCGGAGCAGTTGTTGGTGAAAGAAAATGGCTTGATGATGACTGCACCATTTTCGTTGATTACCGCTGCTTCGTGCTTTCTCTTGGCAATGTCGATGCCAACGATGTACATAGTATAGGCTCCTCTCGTGTTCAAATTACGGACATTCCTCGTGCTGCTGAAGGTCACAACCTGTTGCGAGATTAGAAGAAAGCGATCCATCGCTTCGACATCCGGCTCATAAGTGACATCCCACAGGGCAGAGGTTCCAGTCTGTGCGCAGTAGACTTGGCTACAAAGATAGAAGCAGGAAATTCTCTGTCCGCATGAGGATATGGTGCCTTATTTAAGTAATGCTAGTGTCTAACAAGCTCTAGAGACCGCTGTACAGATCTGTAAATGGTGAAATAATAAGATTAATTTGGATTTAATTCGGAAAAACGAATTTACCAGCAGGATTTTATAGAAGTACATATTTACCAAGAACACAAAAAATACTGAGTTACAAAAGGAATTGAACACAAACGATGAAATGGCACGCTTGTTGCTTATGTTAAATTGTTCTTCGAATAACTCGGGGACAGCCGCAGCAGGAGATCGTTGCAATAAGGTATGACTGCGGGTACAATAAAAAGTAGGGAGGATATGGCAATGTCAGAAAAGCAAACATTGGCAGAGAAGATTACAAAAGACGGCTCCGGAGGTCTAAAACGTCAGATCAAGCTGAGAGACGTCATTATGACCTGCGTGGGCGGCACGCTCGGTACCGGTATTTTCCTTAGCTCAGGCTATGTGCTGTCGGTCGCAGGCCCGGGCGGATGTATGCTGGCTTATCTGGTCGGCTGCCTGACACTGTGGATGACAATGTCGATGGAGGGTGAGATCTGCACTGCGATTCCCATTCCCGGCGGCGTTCAGGCTTGGGCGAGTGAGTACATCAATCCGCCGATGGGCTTCACCGTCGGCTGGCAGAACTGGCTGGGTGGCGCACTGACCATTACAGCGCAGATTACCGCCTCGGCTATCATTGCGCACAACCTGATCCCCGCCGTTTCTGAGCCGATATGGTGCGTTATCTTCACGATCATTCTTTTTGCGCTCAATTATCTTGCTCCCGGCGATTTCGGTAAAACGGCCTTCTGGTTCTCTACACTCAAGATGCTGTTAGTGGTCGGCTTTGTGATGGTCGGTTTTGGCCTGATTTTCGGCTGGATCGGCGACACAGCTTACGGACTTGCCAACTATACGAAGCAGGGAGGTTTGTTCCCGACCGGCTGGGTTGGCATCGCCTCCGGCCTTCTGACGGCAAACTATGCTTTCGGCGGATCGTCGATGTTTATTGAGTCCAGCGGAGAAATCGAAGATGCGAAGGCCATCCCCAAAGCGGTCAATATGTCCACCTTTACGCTTGCCGGTACGTATCTGCTGGTGATGTTCGTGCTGTGCGCGGTGCTTCCCTGGCAGATGGCCGATTTGGATGGCTCTCCCATCGCCTATGCGTTTGAATTGGCGGGCATCAAGAGCGGAGCGTTGATTGTCAACGTAATTGTACTGACCTCTGCCCTTTCCTCTGGCAACTATTTTGTTTTTGCAAGTAGCCGCCGCCTGTGGAGTCTTGCAAAATTTGGACAGGCCCCCAAAATTATGGCAAAGACCGATAAAAGAGGCGTACCGCTCGCATCTTTGCTGGTGTGCATGGGATTTGCAGCCTTCGGCATCATTACCAGTTTTGTCGCTGCATCTACGGTTTATCTGTGGATGACCGTTCTGATCGCTTCGAGCAATTATATTATTGGCCTTTGCGAGTGCGTATGCTATATTCGCTTCAGACGTGATTATGTTGCACATGGCGGCAGCGTCAAGGATCTGCACTATGCTGCCCCGTTCTTCCCATTGATCCCGGTTGTGATCATGCTGATCAATGTCGTTGTACTGGTCGTATCGCTTGTCGATCAAAGCCAGATGGCGTCCATCCTGATCTCGTTTGCAAGCTGTATTTTGATGTACGTTGGTTTCAGCATCTATTCAAAGAAAAAGGGCGGCCTGCAGGCAATGCTGATTGAAGAGGACGACGAATAAATCATTCAGCCGTCCCTAAAACAACACGCTTCACCTCAAGGAAATGCGCGGCACAGCGATCATATTGCTCCTGTGCCGCGCAAATCCTTCAAAAGAAAGGGAATCATTATGAATCCAGCTCTAAAAGAAAAGATTCTTTCTCAGCTCTCTCAAATGGAGGGGCAAGTCGGCTTCTACTACAAAAATCTGGTGACAGGTGAAACCTTAGCCTACCATGAAAATGAACAGTTTATGGCAGCGAGTGTTGTCAAACTGCCGCTCCTTGCAGCGATCATGCTTTGGCGCGAGCAAGGAAAGACTCGTTTTGATGAGCATATTACTGTTCATAAAGAACAAATGCATCCTGACAGCAGTGGTGTACTGGCCTTCATGACTGGAGATGAAGACGGAAGCGTGACTCTGGATATTAAAACGCTTTGCAACTTTATGATCATTATCAGTGACACAACCGCAACGAACGCACTTTACCACCATTATGGAAACGAGCTTGTTATTGCCACGTTGCGCGAGCTTGGCCTTTCAGGTACACAGTTTAACCGTGAATACTATGACAGCGAACGGGAGGATCAGGGAATTCAGAACTATTTTGTTCCCGCAGAAATCGGCACGCTGTTAGAAAAAATATATAACCGAACTCTTGTTAGTGTACAGGCGAGCGAAGAGATGGAAAAGCTCTTGCTCTGTCAGCAGGTTAACCACAAAATGGGAGGAAGTTTGCCGGTGGGATATCCCATCGCGCATAAAACCGGTGAGGAAGAGGACAAGACCCACGACGTAGGTATCGTCTTTGCACGTGAGCCGTTTGTGGCATGCTTTGCCTCCTGTCAATCGGACATTCCGGAGTTTGAAAATTTCATTCGGCAAACGACTCGATCGCTGGTGGAGGATATTGACCCGGAGTTACGGGTATGTGAGCGAATGGAGGATTGCTGATGCTTGATTGTATCATCAGAAATGCCCGCGTCATTGATGGGACCGGTGCCCCTTGGCATCGTGGAGACATTGGCGTGGCGGGCGGAAAAGTCGCAATGATCGGCAATCTTTCCGGTATGACCGGCAAAGTGGAATACGACGCGCACGATCACTATCTTGCTCCCGGATTTATTGATATTCATGCGCACAGCGATGAAACATTGTGGGCTTATCCGCAGGCGGAAAGCAGGATCCTACAGGGAGTTACTACCGATATCGGCGGAAATTGCGGCACTTCGCCATGCCCGATCAATCCGCGTTATCTCTCTGATCTGCGGACAGAACTCGGCGAAGATATGCCGATTGAATGGGACGACATGAAAGGCTTTCTTCGCTTTTTAGAGGAAAAGACGATCAGTACCAATTTCGGTTGTCTTGTCGGGCACGGTACGCTCCGCTGCGCCGTCAAGGGCTATTCACCTGAAAAACTGACCTCAAAGGAAATGGGAAAGCTCAAGGAGCTTGCCGCACAGGCGTTATACGACGGTGCATTTGGGCTGACCTCCGGGTTGATCTACCCGCCCGGTTCGTTTTCCGACAGCAGCGAGATGATTGAAGTACTTGAAGCCGTGCGCGAGTGCGGCGGCTACTATGCAACGCATATGCGCAACGAGAGCTCCCAGTTGATTGAGTCGGTTCGGGAAGCTCTTCAGGTTGCACGTGCGGCAGGAGTGCCGCTGCAGATCTCGCACCACAAATCCTTGTGCAAAAAGCTCTGGCGCACGGCGGTCAAGGAAACGACCGCCATGATCGAACAGGCCCGTGCGGAAGGGCTTGATGTCATGTGCGACCAGTATCCCTATAACGCCTCATCTACGGGAATCAGTTCAAATCTCCCCGGCTGGGCATTTGAGGGCGGATTTGATGAGTTTCTCACTCGTATCCATACGCCGGATGTGCGTGCACGGATGATCTCACAGGCAGATCAGAGCCACCTTGGACGCTGGCAGGATATTCATGTTGCCTATGTCAAAAGCGAAAAGAATCAGTGGATGCTTGGCCAGAATGTGGTGGAACTCGGAAAAACGCTCGGGAAAACGCCTGCAGATGTAGTCATTGACCTTGTAGAAGAGGAGCGCAACTGCGTCAACGAGGTGGATTTCGGTATGTGTGAAGAAGACATCGAATACATCATGCAAAAGCCTTATGTTGCAATCTGCTCAGACGGGCAGGCGCTTTCTCTGGAGGCGGTGGGGCAACCACATCCACGTCATTTTGGCGCTTTCACACGTGTACTGTCGCATTACAGCCGCGATAGGGGACTTTTCCCATTGGAGACGGCGGTGCAGAAGATGACGAGCCTCCCTGCCTCGCGCATCGGTTTGCAGGATCGTGGGTTGCTGCGTATAGGGATGTGGGCAGATATGGTGCAATTTGACCTTGCGGTGCTTGACTCTGCGCCGACCTACAGTGCGCCAAAGCAGGCAAGCCCCGGTATAGAGCGGGTTTTCGTCAATGGTGTACTGACGGCGGAAAACGGAAAGCACCTCGGCGTAAGAGCGGGACATATTCTCCGCTCACATTGACGGTACAAGAGAAAGGAATCAGATACTATGGGGATTTATCATATAGACGGGCTTGACCTCCACTCCAAGTGGTCCTGCGGCGAAAAAAACCTCATCACGGACGTGCCGGGGGTGCTGGTCGGCCATACCACGCTGATCGACCCGGCAAAGAATATCCACACGGGTGTGACCGCCGTTCTCCCGCACGGGGGCAATCTGTTCCGCGACAAGGTCATGGCCGCCTGCTCCGTCATCAACGGCTTTGGCAAGAGCATCGGCCTTTTGCAGGTGCAGGAGCTCGGCACGATAGAGACCCCTATCATCCTGACCAACACAATGAGCATCGGTACGGCCTACACGGCACTGTGCAAATACATGCTGGAGCAGAACCCCGACATCGGCGTGACCACCGGCACCGTCAACTGCCTTGTCACCGAATGTAACGACGGCACACTCAACGATATCCGCGGCATGCATGTGCAGGAATCGGACGTCCGCGGCGCCATTGAAGCGGCAGACACGGATTTTGCCGAAGGCTGCGTCGGCAGCGGAAGCGGCATGTGCTGTCTCGGGCTCAAGGGCGGCATCGGCTCCGCCTCGCGTGTGCTGGAGATCGACGGCACAGCGTATACGGTCGGCGCGCTCGTCATGTCAAACTTCGGCGCACCGGGCAACCTTGTGATCGGCGGCCGTCACTACGACACGAACAAAGCCTGTATTTCGGACCCGAGAGACCGCGGCTCAATCATCATTATTCTGGCAACGGATATTCCCCTCTCCGAGCGGCAGCTCGGACGCGTGGCCAAGCGCGCTACGATCTCGCTCGGGCGTGTGGGTTCGTTCTGCGGCAACGGCAGCGGCGATATTGCGATCGCCTTTACTACGGCCAACCGCATCCCGCATTACAGCGACCACGATATTCTGCCCTGCCGGATGTTCTACGACGAGAACATTGACAAGGTATTTGAGGCTTCGGTCGAAGCGGTGGAGGAGGCCATCGTCAGCTCACTCTACCACGCCGAGACCACGCACGGCATCCGCGGCAAAACAGCCGTCGGCCTGCGCGAGTTTCTCGCCATTTGATTGTTACCAATCTCTACCATCCTCTTCACCAAGGCGAAAAGGAGGGAGCCTTCCGGCTCTCTCCTTTTTGTCTTGTTTTTCTGTTCCGGTCATGCAAAGTCTTGCTCCTCGAGCTTGCGCAGGCCTTCCGCCGTCAGTCGCGTCCCTTGCCGACCCTTGCCGACTTCGACGAGTCCCTGCTTGCCAAGTGCGGTGAGCAGCTTGCGCAGGTAAACATCGCTTGCCCGGATACCCTGTGCGGAAAGTCCCTGCATAAGCTCCGTGCGTCCAATGCCGTGATTCGGCGCCTGCCGCTGCGCGATCAGCGCAAGCACCTGCAGCTCCACATTCTGCTGTGTGCCTGTGGCAAGGCGTGGTGTGTCTGCGGCCTGGCGGAGTGTGATCTGCTGCGGCAGTTCGCCGAGCGTCTTGTAATAAAGCGCGCAGTTTTCCAGCTCCCGAACATTTCCCGGCCAGTCATAGCGGAGAACCGCGTCCATATCCGCGCCCGTCAGGCGCGCGGCGTCCTTGCCCATAAAGGCACGGAATAGAACGGAGATATCCTCTCTGCGCTCGCGCAGCGGCGGGAGCGTGATGGCAATGGCGTTGAGCCGGTAATAGAGGTCGCCGCGGAAGTGTCCCTCCCGTACAGCCTCGAGTAGATTTCGATTTGTCGCGGCGATGATGCGCACATCAACATCGACGATCTTGTCGCTGCCGACCTTCATGATCTGCCGCTCCTGTAAAACGCGCAGCAGTCCCTGCTGCAAGCGCGGCGAGATGTCGCCAATCTCGTCGAGAAAGATCGTGCCGCGGTTAGCCTGCTCAAAATAGCCAAGCTTTCCCTTTTTGTTCGCGCCGGTAAAGGCGCCCTCTTCGTAGCCGAACAGCTCCGATTCGAGCAGCGACTCCGAGATCGCTGCGCAGTTCACGGCGATGAAGGGCATGTTTTTTCGGCCGGAATAGTTGTGGATCGCCTGTGCCAACAGCTCCTTGCCCGTGCCGCTCTCACCGCCGATGAGAATGGTGTAGTCCGTCACGGCAGCTTTTTTTGCCATCCGGATGCAGCGGCTCATGCTCTCGGAAACATGCTGAATGTCGCCAAAGACATGCTTTGCGTAAAGCCCCTTCTCCCGCAGATGCTTATTGAATGACGTTTCGATGCTCTTGAGCACAATCTCGTCCTGCAAAGTGACAAGATATCCGAGCCGTTCCTCTCCTAGAAGGACGGCCGTCTTGTCTACGATAAAGTCCTTTTCGCTCAGCGTGAGTGGATGCTGCGCAATGTCCTGCTCCGTATGAATGAGCTGCAGCAGCGGTGCAGGCAGCTGAACGCCAAGGTGCACAAAGCCCGCGGAGTCCGTCCCGAACAGGACCTGCGCACGGCGGTTGCAGTAAACGACGCGATCCCCGGCGTCAAGTGCCAGCACCGCAGCTGGTGAATCGTAAACATATTCGTTGAGCATGCGCTCTTTGAGAAAACTGCTGAAATAACTGACCCGGTAATACTGCATGGGCTCGACGATGTTGGAAATGTATTTGATCAGGTTATAGGTCACACGCGCATTGTTCATATCCAGCACATCCATCAGCTGTACCATGGAGTCAAAACCGATCTCACGGTATTCTGTATTGATGACATGCTCGATGTACGGCGGGAGCATCTGCGGCTCATTCGGCGTGATGGCATAGCGCAAGCCGCGGTAGATGCCCTCCCGTTCGCGGCCTTTGTCGTAGGGGATCAGGTTCAGATGCCCGATACCTAGCTCATAGAACATGAGCACCATCTCCTCCGAGCTCTGCATCGTGTCGTTGACCAGCAGCACGTCCGTGCCGGTCGGAATGGCGAGGATCGCAGGAAGATACTCCTTTTTGACGCTGCGTGTCATCGTCACCACATTTTTCAGCGAGGCCGTGTGGCGGCGCAGCTTCGGCAGCAGGCTGCTGCTGATTACTAGAAAAGCGTCTGCGGATAAATGCTCTTCATCCGTAAGCTCATCCATAAAGCAGTCCTCCACGTCCACGTAATCCTCATAGACCCGTTTGAGGCAGTTGTCGAGCCATGCGATCGCCGCCGTATTCCGCCGGTTCCTGTATACGACACAGATTTTTTTCATCGTGTTTCCCCTCCGTTCGGCGGCCGCCCGGCCACGATCCTGATACTAAGATTATTATAGCAGACAAAGTATTGCGGCACAACCTTAGCATGCAATGTAACCCGTGTTTTACGCTGCTGAAAAACCTGCTAAAAAGTCAAGCCCTAATTAAAAAAAGTTATCGGCAGAAAAAGAGTATAGCAAAGCAGAGGCGGCAAAGTGGATCGCCTGGCCGCCT
>ERZ773143.2558-NODE-2558-length-12883-cov-3.312987_pt1 | contig 12883 bp, 6 predicted proteins | sample MGYA00580852_ERZ773143 | MGnify/ENA primary metagenome ERZ773143 (study PRJEB29015, sample SAMEA2737853) | human gut metagenome | biome: human gut; feature: human-associated habitat; material: faeces | place: China | collected 2012 ... | reverse complement strand
CTGGAAGGAATAAACAGCTCGTAGGGCAGTAATTCATAGGCACGAATGGTAGGTGATGGATTCTGACTCTGGGGATTCGATGCGGGAATCATGGCAACCCATGGCTCCTGATAGACAGGAAGAGATTCTACACCTTCTGCGTTGTGTGGCTCTATAATAATAGCCAGATCACACAGCCCATTCATGACACGATGCACGACATCATCCGAATTCCCATTCCACAGACTGTACTGGACATGGGGATTCTTCTTGTGAAAAGCCGCAATCCATTGGGCATACAGACGTGGTGCATGTCCTTCTACCGAAGCGAGGTAGAGAGTACCCTGTAGACCGTGATTGCGTTCTCTGATATCCTCTGTGGATTTGTTCACCAGGTTAATGACCTGCGTTGCATATTCCTTGAAAATCATGCCCTCTTCTGTCAGACGCAGGGCATGGGGACGGCGCTCAAAAAGCTTTACCCCCAGTTCCTCTTCCAGCTCCTGAATCTGACGGCTTAGAGGTGGCTGAGCAATGCACAGCTTCTGGGCAGCTCTCGTGAAATTCATTTCTGAAGCAACAGCCAGAAAATAGCGAATATGTCTGAGTTCCATAGTATCTTCCCTTTCTATGTTTTTTGCCTTTGCAATACCTGTAAGGTATAGTTGTACATTTATTATATATATTTCACATAGTAAAAACAATATGCTATATTAAAATCAACAAAAGGAAATAACATACAACCACTAAAGGAGGTAAACATTATGAAGGCATTGATGACATTAAAGGAACTGTTAGAAGAGTACTATACAAGCTTTAAGGTAGGTTACACAAGATAACATGATATCATTAATAGAACAGTTCGAGTAGAGGGATACTGCAGATGACAGATGCGGTATCCCTTTTTGGTGTCTGTTATTTACGAACATATATTAAATTCCCTGATAACTATAAAACATATAAAATAACCTTCATTAAAACATAAACACTTCGTAAAAGCTATTGTAATTCCTGAAAAAATAGAATATTTTGGTTAGCACAGTCAGATCTCGCGGCGATCAAGAAAAAGTATAGGATTATGAGGAATGAAAAGAGAACAAAAAGAAACAATACGAAGAATTATGTGTATACTGACGGCAGCCACACTTTTGGCAGGATGTATACCGATGAAGGTAACAGCGGTGGAAGAGGGGAATCTTCCACATTATTTAGATGAATCGAACCGATTGGATCAGGAGATTTCAGGTGAAGACGGTTTGCAGGAAGATGACTCGGATCAAGGAGATTCTACAAAGGACGATTCAGATGGAGATGATTTAAAAGAAGACATTACAGATGAAAATGAGTTTGAGAAAAACGACTCCGATACAAATGACTCAGGAGCAGATGATTCGACAGAAGATGACTCCAATGAGGAACCAGCGCGACCAGAGCCGCCTCGCTATGTTCTTGGTGGGGATGAGAGAATTGAACTGACTCTGATAGATCGGCAATATCAATCAGAACAAAATAGCATAACATATCAAGCACAGTATCAGATTTTTCTGGAAGGCTTTTACAGGGAAGAAGTCAATGACAATCAGGAATTACAGGTGGAGATTTGGGTAGACGGTCAGGATGAAGCACAGACAGAGCGTTATATTTTTACAGAAGATGGAAATGCAGAACAGAAATTTCCTTTTCATGTAGGCAGTCCAGGAGAATATTCAATAACAACTGTTATGTATGGATGTATATGGGATGAGGAAACAGAAGAATGGCAGGAGCGTGAAATAAAGCAGCAATTTCAAGTCGAGGTAGAGAAGCTTTCCCAGGAGCTACAGGATGTTCGGGAGAAGCTTACACTGCGATATGGTGATACATTGGATGTAGCTGAATATGTTGCCAGCCATTTACAGATAGAGAATGTGCTTTATACTGAGCATTTGGAAGTCATGAATGATGCGTCTGATAAACTACGATTAACAGATACACAGATACGTGCCATCGGTATAGCGAAAGAGGATGCTCCGGCAGTGATAAGAGTCAGATATGGTGGGAGTGAATGGTTCACAGAGTCACAGGAAGTAGCTATTCCTGTCGTAATTGCCCAGGTGACACCTGATATTACGCTCAGACTGGATGAGGAGCGGGAGTGGCAGACCAGTAAGACGATACCGATTCATGGAGAGCTTGCACTACATGCACAGATCAGTCAGGAAGAGGGTGCATATTACGAGGATTTATTACAGAAGGATGATAAGCTGAAATTGCAGTACCGTATCATTCATGAGAGCAGCGGTGCAGTCAAAGAGTACACACTGCCTTTTGGCTGGAACAAGGAGACGGGAGAAAAGACATATCATGCGGTATTGCCAATAGGCTGGCGCAATTTCACTAAACTGCATAAGGGTGAGCAGTATCGACTGGAAATGGCAGTGCTGTATAACGGAACAGACTGTCCCTATGAAATGCTGCCAAAGCAGAGCTGTCAATTGACATTGCAGGCAGCTAATGCTTACATCAAGCCGGAGCAGTCCAGCGTGGAACTGGAATATCGCAAGGCATGGAATCAGGATTATCAGATGCCTTTTATCCTGATGCATAAGGGGATATTAAAGGATACACAGGTTATGGATGAGGAAGAACTGTCACAGATACAATATGAGCTTCGAACTTCTGATCCGGCAGTTGCATCTGTGGAGAAAAAGCCACTACAGCAAGAAGACATAGCATCCGGGCTGCCTTATATGATAACCGGCGTGGGTGAGACTTTTATTGGAATCAAGGCGGTGAAAAGTCCTACTTATGATGTGGAGAGTGGTGCAGTTCAGATTCAGGTAAAGAACAGCAGCATCATAGAAGAGGATTATAGTATTCATTACAGCGGGGATGGCAGGGAACAGGTCTATACACTGACACAGTGGCAGGAGTATTTAAAGCAGCACAATTCCTGGTTAAAGGCACCAGTGACCATATCACTTACAGATGCTGGTGCAAAATACTATGATACATTGCACTGTCAGGAGCAGAGCAGTGGTAATGTAGTCAGCAAAAAAGAGAAAATCCTGTATACGACAGATCAACCGGTGACAGATCATACTTTGTGGATGACGCATAAGGACAGGAATGCATCAACAAAAGGCGTTGGCGAGATGCCTGCCTTTTCCATGGGAATCGACCAGAAGAAGCCACAGTTGATTGCAGTAGAGGATAATGGCAGGAGGCGTTATCAGGAGACTTCTACGGATGATGTATGGTATATGGGTGAATATTATGAGATTAAGGCAGCATATGAGGATACGATGAGTGGCATTGCACTTGTAGAATATACCACAGATGCAGGTCGGACGTGGCATGCTTTTCCTTTGGCAAAAGACAACACCGATACAAAGGTGCAGGAATGCAGGCTGACGCTAAAGAATGGTACCTATCAGGGAATCGGGCTGCGGGCAGTGGATGCCGCCGGCAACATCAGCGAAGAGTATCATCTTGCCAACCAGCATAAGCAGTATATACAGCTGGTGGTGGATAACAGGATTCCAAAGCTTGACCTTCAGGTGACTAAGAACAGTAAGGAGAATCCACGGCAGGGAGTAGAGGACTGGACGAATCTGGCACTGCATTATAAGATACAGCAGCGTCAGGATAATCCTGCAATTTATAAGCTGTATTATCAGTATGTTCCCATTCATCAGGTTCAGGAAGCGATACAGAAAGGACAGAAGCCATATGCAGAGAAGCAATGGCAGGAGATGGATGAGGCAGGCTTTGGAGTAGGGGCATACAGTCAGGAAGAAGAGGCAGTGAACCGAAATGGCACGTATTACTTTAAGATAATATCTATGTGCGGGCTGGAATCGGAGATAGCCAGCAGACAAATCCGTTTACAGCAGACCCTGCCGGAAGCCATGGAGCCTATCATTACCAATGATCAGGGAGAAGAGTGGTATCATGCAGGCTCATTACCTGCAAGCATTGCAATAGACTGTATGGCTTATTTACAGGGATGTGTGCAAAAGGAAGAGTATGGGGCACCCATTACCATTCATACAAGACTGATTTCTTCATCTGGTCAGGAAGATAAGACTGTCACAGTCGGCTTTGAGACAACAGAAGAATATCTGGCGTATTGTAAGGATAAAACACCCTATTCCCATGAAAGTTATCAGAAGCAGCTGCAGGCGCTGAGAATTGATTTCGCACAGAAGCCGGATGATATATACCGGTTCAGCTACTGGATCGAGGATGCGGCGGGGAATCGGAGTGATGTTTACGAGCATGCCTTTTATATTGATACGACACCGCCAGAACAGCTGCAGGTCTGGCTGGAGGGAAAAGAGTTCCCGACAGGAGAGCTGGATAGAATTGTATATGATACGTTTAGTCAGACTGCATTACAGGGTGAGGTAACAGCACAGGATGCACTGAGTGGGATTGATCATATACAGATCATACAGGCGAAGAAGTATGGAGAGTGGACAGAGGGTGCAGGGCAGGTTGGCGACAGCTTCAGAATTGAGCCGTCTACCAGATGCTTTCTGTATGTGGTGGCAAAAGATGTAGCAGGCAATGAGACAGTGGGATGGACCAATGGAATCGTAGTGGACGATCAGGCGCCATCAGGGCAGAATTACCAGCAGCTTATCACAGAGCCTGCCGGAGCAAATGACAATGGCTTTTACAAGGAAGACATAACTGTTCATATCGCAGTACAGGACAAGCCGGATGACGATAATTACGCCGCTTTGGAATCAGTCAGTTATCAGATCATGTCAGGTCAGGTACAGGAGTATAAGGAACTGTATCATACATCCAAGACAGGTATCAGCGAAGACGAGCTACGGCAATCGGCATCTTTTTCGGCGGAGGAGCTGATTGATGCTGCCAAGTTCGAGGGAAATGAAGCCAGTATAGAAGTGACAGCACTGGACAGGGCGGGCAATAAGACAACATCGACACAGATTATGAAGATTGATGTCACCGCCCCCGAAATAGAGATAACCTTTGACCAGGAAGAACCTGTAGGAGACAGATTCTTCACAACAGACAGGATGGCTGCCATAACCGTAACGGAGAAGAATTTTGATGCCGGTCTGGTGGAATGGGAAGTGACCAGAGATGGGGAACCTTATCATATCCCAATTTCAGGATGGAGCAGTGAGGGCGACAGACATCAGGCAACCATGCTTTTTACAGATGATGGGGAATATACACTGACAGTCACATGTAAGGACTTGGCGGACAATGAGGCAGAACCGGTCAGCGCAGAGCCGTTTTGTATGGATCAGACCAAGCCAGTGATTGAGATAGAATATGATGGGGCACAGCCACACCGTGACAATTATTACAGGGAAGCAAGGACTGCGGTAGTTACGATACAGGAGCATAATTTTTCCCCGGATACTTTTCATATAGAAACGGCACAGCCATATCAGATGCTTGGGTGGAGTCACGAAGGAGATACGCACAGACTCCGTGTATGTTTTCAGGAGGATGCGTATTATCAATGGAATTGCCAATATACGGATATGGCAGGTAATGAAGCGGAACAATTGGAACAGCAGGAATTCTATATAGATTCAATAGCGCCTGTTATAGAAATATCAGGAATCATAAATGACAGTGCCAATGCAGGAGAAGTGCTGCCTGTTGTTACAGTACTGGAAGAACATTTTAATGCAGAGGAGACCAGAATCAGTCTGGTCAATGGAAAGGGAGAGCAGATAGAAGTACCGGCACAGGTGCAGCAGGTCAATGGAGGGTATTCCTATACACTTTACAATGTAAATGAGAAGCCGGACCAGGTTTATTATTTACATGTAAACAGTCTGGACATGTCGGGAAATGAAGCAGAGCTTACATATCGGTTCTCTCTGAATCGTAATGGCTCTGTATATGATATGAGTCTTGCAAGGCAAGCTACGGCAGGAACATATTATCAGTCACGGGCAATGAAAGATTTGCAGATGATAGAGATGAATGTAGATGAAGTAGAGCAGTTTGCAGTGTATGTATCCAGAAATGGCGTACTGATTCCAACTGTGATATCAGATGTATATCATCCAATGACAGAAGATGTGGTACTTTACAATATAGAGCGTCAGGGGAATGAGAAGCTGGGATATGTATATAACTATACACTTTTTGGGGAGAACTTTGACAAAGAAGGTACATATCAGGTTGCCTTATATTCCAGGGACGCGGCTGGTAATGAAGTGAGCAGCACCCTGAAAGATAAAGACGCCGGTCTGCATTTTATCATAGATAATCCCCCGCCACAGATTGTCCTGGATGGGATTGAGGCAGGTGGAATCTATGATGCATCGCAGAAAAAGGTGAATGTCATGTTCTCAGATAACGGTATGCTTACAGAAGCCAGACTGTCCCTGCACAATGACAAAGGTGAGGAAATCAACAGCTGGGATTATATGGAGCTTGCTGCAGCAGAGAACCCCCTGATGCTGGAAATTGCAGAATATGGCGGAGGCCAGAGATTCCTGTACCGTGCGGTGGATGCAGCCGGAAATGAGCTGCTTGCAGAGAGCATGGAATCAGGAAGTGCGGATTTTGTAATTACGACTAATCCGTGGATTCGTCTGGTTAAATCACGAAAAAATATTGTAACTGCCTGTGGTATTGCGGCAGCAGGAGTTGGAGTGTCTGGCGTGGCGGCAGGTTTATATTATCGCAGAAGAAAGAGAGGGCGGTATGCTTAAAGTAGGAGACCTCATAGACGGAAAATACAAGATACTGAACGAAATCGGCAGGGGCGGCATGAGCACGGTCTATCTGGCTATCAATGAAAAAGCCAATAAACCATGGGCAGTGAAGGAGGTGCGCAAGAATGGCATCAGCAACCGGGAGCTGGTAAAGCAAAGTCTTATGGTAGAGATTAACCTTTTGAAGAAGTTAAAGCATAAGGGACTGCCGAGTATTGTTGATATTATAGACCAGCAGGACAATTATCTGATTGTCATGGATTATATAGAAGGGATTACTCTGGAAAATATCATGCAGGAAGAGGGTGTGCAACCACAGGAAAAGGTGGTGGACTGGGCAATTCAGCTATGTGACGTATTACAGTATCTGCACACAAGAAAGCCGGCTATTATTTACAGGGATATGAAGCCTTCTAATATTATGCTCCGATCAGATGGCAGTGTGGTTTTGATTGATTTTGGCACTGCCAGAGAATTTAAAGAGAGACATGTTGAAGATACGACTTGCCTTGGCACACAGGGGTATGCGGCGCCGGAGCAGTTCGGTGGAATGGGACAGACGGATGAGAGAACGGATATCTATTCACTGGGGGCGACGATGTATCGCCTGGTGACTGGGCATAATCCATCCGAGCCACCCTACGAGATGTACCCGATCACACACTGGAATCCAAGGCTTTCCACAGGACTGGAGGGAATCATTGCAAAGTGTACCTCCAAGGACCCGAAGAGTCGGTATCAGTCAGTGCAGGAGGTCAGATATGCACTGGAGCATTACCAGGATCTGGATCTGGACAGTATCCGTAGGTATCGCCGTAATCTGCGGATTTTACTGGCAGCAGGAGGAATGACAGTCATGCTTTTTGGCGCATCAGGAGTCAGTTATGCAGCGGCAGACCATATGCAGAAGGATGAGTATGCCTATAATCTGGAGGCTGGCAGGCGAAGTCCCAATAAGCAGGACAGTATTGCTTTTTATCAAAAGGCGATTCAGACAGATTGTGCAGGCGAAGAGGCGTATGACCAGCTGTTGACATTATTTACACAGGATGGTGTGCTGGACGAGCAGGAGGAAAAAGTACTTTTGCAGTTGTCTATCAGTGTTGATAAATATCTGGAACGGTATAAAATGCAGAACCCGGACGGATATGCAGGACTGTGTTACCGGATTGGCAGCAGTTACTGGTATTATTATGAGCATGAAGAGAAGAGACAGGCTGGCGCAGTTGCATGGTTTGAGAGCGCAAAGGCAGGTTTTGCAGGCAATCCTGAGAAAGAACAGGAGTGGAAAAGGGCAAGCACTTATGTGGAAATCGGTAATTTCTATCAACGCATAGTTCCTGCCCAGATCAGTGGAACAGACCAAGGGATGTATGGGGAGTACTGGAATAATCTGCGGCGGCTGAAGGAATGGAATGATGAAGCACCGGACAGGGATCTGGTGACATTGCGCCTGTATCGTGAGATTGTGACCAAAACACTGGAATATGCAGGATATCTGCAAGAAGACGGTGTGCCGCCGCAAGAAATGGAGGATTTGCTGAATGAAATCAGTCAGCAGACAGAGAATATGAAAACAGGAGCAGGTCAAGTCCTCATGGAAGAGATACAGGAGCTGGAGCAGGCATTAAAAGGCGCACAGCAGATGCTCGCCTCCTGCAAATGGAAAGGAGGTGTGTCATGAGCATAAACGGATATTTGATGGCAGGAAGAATAAACTTTATAGCAGCCATATTTGGAGTCATTCTCACAGGAATCCTATACTGGAAACTCGATATACGAAAAGCCTGCTCCATGCTGTAAGACTTGCCCATAAAACCTAAACCAGCCAAGCCACAAAAACAACCGAATACAAAAAAAGTAAAAGCAAGTATTTCCACAACCAAGTGTGAAGAAGACCCCAAAACTGAACTCCTCAACAGATACGAAACCGTATGCCTCTATAAACAAACCTTTATCCACACCTCAAATATAATCGAGTAACTTGTATATTGAACCATACCATTACAGAAAAGCATTATTACAGATACAGAAGCGGTACACTTCGTCCCTTTCTCCAATTCCCTATTTGTTTAGTTAGGAACCCAAATAGAACTTCCTGGATAGAATAATAAGAATAATGGTTTATAGAGGAGACTACCGTGACTTGTCAAGAAATGATATTATCCAATGACTATGCGGATATCATAGTAGATTTTAAGATAACAGAGCAGCGTCCGTACGAGACACCTACAGATATCTGCTATCATAACGTAGAGGGCGATTTAGGAATAGTATATGTAAAACGCAGTGAATTGCCCCCAATTACACTATCTTCCCTGAGTTATTCTTTTCTGCCAAAATGCTATGGACTGATGCAGATGGATGAAGTGACAGGAGGCGTGCAGGAATTTGATACAACGTCACTCATTGAAGCAGGCATTCTTCAGTCACAGGGGCAGCCACTGGAACTGACAGGCAGACGTGTCACAATTGGTTTTATAGATACAGGAATCCGCTACGAGAATGAAGTGTTTCGAACCTCTGGTGGGCAGAGCAGGATCACAGCCATATGGGATCAGACCATTCAGAGTGGTGAGCCGCCAGCAGGATTTGAATATGGGACAGAATACACCAGAGAGCAGATTGATGAAGCACTTGCCAGTGATAATCCTTTGCAGATTGTTCCAAGTACAGACACCATCGGGCATGGAACGGCGATAGCAAGTGTGGCAGCAGGCAGCAGATTAAGCGGTAACAGAAGATTTATCGGAGCAGCACCGGATTGTAACATTGTAGTGGTTAAGCTAAAGCCAATTAAACAGTATCTGCGGGAATATTATCTCATACCGCAAGATGTGCCATGCTATCAGGAGACAGACCTGATCCAGGCAATTCAGTATTTACAGAAATTTGCAGTTAGTCTGTATAGTCCCCTGGTAATCTGTCTGGGGGTTGGCACGAATCTGGGAGATCATGCAGGAGTCTCTGTATTTGCCAGATATCTGGATCTGGTTATGGTGCGTAAGAGCAGGGCGGCTGTTACCTGCACAGGAAATGAAGGAAATGCGGCGCATCACTATCATGGAGAACTGACCAGGCAGCAGTCGTCTCAGAACGTGGAAATACGTGTAGGAGGAGAAATGGGAGGCTTTGTTATGGATTTTTGGGGCGGTGTCCCTTATATCTATACAGTTACCATACGCTCCCCAGGTGGAGAAAGTATCCAATGGATCAATCCGCAATTGCGCAAGCCGCAGGAATTTACGTTTATTTTTGAAAGGACACGGATTATTGTAGAATATCTGGTGGTGGAACAGAATTCGGGTGCAGAGCTGGTGCGTTTCAGGATGGAGAGACCGACACCCGGCATATGGACAATAAGTGTGAGAACTGAGGTGGATGTGGTCAATGGAAGCTTCGATATGTGGCTGCCCAATACGCAGTTTCTGGAATCGGAAGTCATTTTTCTGGAACCTACCCCATATACGACCATTACAGAACCAGGATATGTGCACAGGAGCATTACGGCAACTGCCTATAATGATGCCAATAGAAGCTTCTACGCAAATTCCGGAAGAGGATACGCAAGAGACGGTTATGTGAAGCCGGATATAGCAGCGCCGGGGGTAAATGTATCAACAATTATGGGTTCCATGACGGGAACCAGCATGGCAGCAGCGATTACAGCAGGTGGCGTGGCACAGATCATGCAGTGGGCAGTTGTGGATGGTAATAATGTTCTGGCAGATTCTTTTACCATGCGTAATTATCTGATCAGAGGAGCTGTAAGAGAAGCGGGGATGTCATATCCTAACCGGGAATGGGGGTATGGGCGGCTCAATATTGAGGGGGTATTTCGATTCCTTGCCGGGTCTTAATGTGAAAAAATATAACATGACGTATATTACTGACAAAATGTGTAAAACTATTTAAGGAATATATGTACTCTCAGAGTTTTCTAAATGAAGCAGTATATCGGAAATATAGCCAGAATGCTTTGTTAGAAGATTTCGAAAGCGCATAACATATGGGAGGAATCAATGATATGAAAAAGAAAGTAGTTATTACAGTATTATGCGTCATGAGCTGCTTTATGCTGGCATCCTGTGGAAAGAAAGGCAATGAGGGTAAAGATCCTCTTACCGGAGAAGAACAGAATCAGGCAGAGGAAAGCAGCAGTACAGAAGAATCACAGACAGGTGACAACAGAGATTTTGATACAGTGCTTTCAGAGGCGTCTCAGCCAATGGAGATTATGGATTATCTTAATACAAATCTGCCCAATGCATCCAATGAAGATACGAACCGTTATCTTGGGGGATTGCTGAGCTTTGGAAATGATGTAAGAGATATTGATTTCACACAGCTGGAAGACAGCAGACAGTATATGCCTGAAGATATGATTGCCTTTATGGATTTGATGAAGCTGGAAGCAGAGACACCGTCTATGGTCATGTCTACAGAAGAAAATCGTAAGGTGATCGGTATGACCTTGTCAGAGATGCTGGAGAGAGCATTGCTTTTTGAGCAGCATTTAGAGAAATATCCTGATAACGTTACAACACAGGCTGCATATAAGCTCTATGAAGAGATTGCACTGAATGCTATTTCAGGAGGCTATGACAGGGAAAATGGCATAGATAATTATTATCAGGGTGAGAATGCAGATGAAGTAGATCAGCGTTCACTGGAATATTACCAGAAGTTTGCCGAGGCTAACCCCGATAGCAGATTAGGTCAGGTAGTGTCTGAATATATTGCACTGTTACAGTCCAAGAATTTCAGAATTGATGAAGATATGGAGCAGTTCTATCGCAGTATTCCTTTGAAGCTTCGCCAGCAGGCAGACCAGACAGAAGGTATGACAGAAGCTGCTGGTGAGACACAAGGCGCTGCAAATACTACGACAGGTACAACACAAAATGTAACTCCGTAATTGGCAGATGGAAGTATTCGCTGTATAATGTAACTATTCAGAGCCATGCAAATTGAGACGCGAAGCAGCGGTTTTGCGAATGTGGTTCTGAATAGTTATATATAAAAGGTATGGGATGGATATGAAGAATATTTATACAGCGATAGCCGCCCTGTTATGTGGGGCGGATAGTCTTATCAAGTATGCGATAGAGAGAAATCACCCTGATGGGGAGTTAAGACCTGCTCTGCATGGGAAGATTATAATCAGAAAATTTCACAACAAGGGTGCCATGCTGAATCTGGGTGCTTCCAGACAACAGACAATGGCAGTGCTCTCAGTGATTTTTACCGTGTTCATGACGGGGGTATATGTGGGGACTTTGGGAACCAGAGGCAGGCATATGCTCAAGACCGGATTGTCATTGATACTGGGAGGAGCCTACAGTAATACGTATGACAGACTGTTCCGTAAGTATGTAGTAGATTATGTGTCTTTTGAGGTGCGTAATCCCAGATTGCGTAATATTGTATTCAATCTGTCAGATTTTGGAATTATGATAGGTTCCTGTCTGCTGGTCATTTCACAGATGAGAGAGTAAAATAAAACAGGGAGCAGAACTTTAATGATGGTTCTGCTTCCTGTAATTATTTCGAGGTTGTGATTATTTGGTAATGACTGTGCCGACTTTTTCATTGATGGCATCTGCTGTCTTGTTCAGGGAAGTGATAATGACTTTACCGCCAGGAACCTTCTCCAGATAAGAAATAGCAGCCTGGATCTTTGGAAGCATATCAGTCTCTCCGAACTGTCCTTCCTTGATGTAATCAGAAGCCTCTGCTACTGTCATGGAAGTAATAGGACGCTGGCTGTCTTTGCCATAATCCAGATATACATAGTCAACGCTTGTCAGGATCAGCAGTTCATCAGCAGTCAGATCACTTGCCAATTTACCTGCAATGCTGTCTTTTTCAATGACTGCGGAAGCACCCTTGAGGATGTGCTGCTGTTCGATGACAGGGATTCCACCACCGCCACAGGCGATGACAACCTGATCTGCATCAGCCAGAGTCTTAATCGCTTCAATCTCAACGATATCAATGGGCTTAGGGGCAGCTACTACTCTGCGGTATCCTTCTGCTTCGTGGATAACATAGTTGCCTTTATTCACTTCAAGGTCTGCATCTTCCTTGGACATGTATCTGCCGATGGCTTTCTTGGGTTCATAGAAAGCATCATCATAAGGGTCAACCGTCACCTGGGTCAGGATGGTGCTGACCGGCTTGGAGATACCACGGCTAAGAAG
>ERZ773143.2556-NODE-2556-length-12884-cov-3.595760_pt1 | contig 12884 bp, 9 predicted proteins | sample MGYA00580852_ERZ773143 | MGnify/ENA primary metagenome ERZ773143 (study PRJEB29015, sample SAMEA2737853) | human gut metagenome | biome: human gut; feature: human-associated habitat; material: faeces | place: China | collected 2012 ... | reverse complement strand
TGAGGATGCAAGAGCAGACCGTTCACCGGGAGAGTTCTATCAGCTTGATTTCGAGATGAGCTTTGCTACACAGGAGGATGTATTCAGGGTTGGTGAGGAAGTCTTATCAGCAGCATTTGAGAAATTTGCACCGGAAGGATATGCCGTAACACAGGCTCCATATCCTATCATCAGCTATAAGCAGGCTATGCTGGAGTTTGGCTGTGATAAGCCGGATCTTCGTAACCCGCTTCGTATTATAGATGTGACAGATTTCTTCCAGAAATGTACTTTTAAGCCCTTTGTTGGAAGAACAGTCAGAGCAATCAAGGTACATGCAGAGATGTCCAAGGGCTTCCATGAGAAGCTCCTGAAATTTGCCACCGATATGGGAATGGGCGGCTTAGGTTATCTGGAAGTTGCCGAGGATATGACTTATAAGGGACCTATTGACAAATTCATTCCTGATGAATTAAAGGGGCAGCTTGCCCGGATTGCATCTCTGGCAGCAGGAGACACCATCTTCTTTATTGCAGATAAGGAAGAAAGAGCCAATTATTATGCAGGCCAGCTGCGTAACGAATTAGGTGATAAACTGGACCTGTGCGAGAAGAATGCGTACCGTTTCTGCTATGTAAATGATTTCCCGATGTATGAAATCGACCCTGAGACAAAGCAGCTTGGCTTTACCCACAATCCATTCTCCATGCCGCAGGGCGGTCTGGAAGCATTGGAGACTAAGAATCCGCTGGATGTTCTGGCTTACCAGTACGATATTGTATGCAACGGTGTGGAGCTTTCTTCCGGTGCAGTCAGAAACCACGATATGCAGATCATGGTAAAGGCTTTTGAAATTGCAGGATATGATGAAGAGACATTAAAGAGCAAGTTTGGAGCACTCTATCAGGCATTCCAGTTCGGAGCACCACCACACGCAGGTATGGCACCTGGTATTGACCGAATGATCATGCTTCTTCGCAATGAAGAGAATATCCGTGAAGTTATCGCATTTCCAATGAGCGGTTCAGCGCAGGATCTGATGTGTGGAGCACCTAATGATGTAACAGAGCAGCAGCTCCGTGAGGTTCACATCAAGGTAAGGGATTAGAAAGGCAGGAATCAGGTATGGCAAATATAATCAGTGATGAGACAATAGAATATGTCGGTATCTTATCCAAGCTGGAGCTTTCTGAGGAAGAGAAGGAACAGGCAAAGAAGGATATGGGCAGTATGCTTGACTATATTGATAAGTTAAATGAGCTGGATACGACAGGGATTGAACCAATGTCACATGTATTCCCCGTACAGAATGTATTTCGTGAAGATGTGGTGACAAACGGTGATGAAAGTGAGAAGACTTTAAAGAATGCGCCGGGTGAGAAGGATAACATGTTCATGGTACCGAGAACATTTGACTAGGATGGAGGTTAAGCAATGGATATTTTAGCATATAGTGCAGTGGAGCTGGCACAGGCAATCAAGGCTGGTGAAACCACTGCTGTAGAAGCCATGAAGGCAGTATTGGACAGGATTGATGCATCCGAGGAATCCATTCATGCCTATGTGACCATAGACAGGGAAGCTGCGCTTGCAAAAGCAGAAGCTGTACAGAAGCAGATTGAAGCAGGAGAATTGACAGGACCTTTAGCCGGTGTTCCTGTGGCAATCAAGGACAATATGTGTACAGAAGGCGTTCTGACAACCTGTTCTTCCAGGATATTGGGCAATTTTATCCCGACTTTTACCGCAGAAGCAGTGAAGAATCTGGAAAAGGCAGGTGCAGTGATGATTGGTAAGACCAACATGGATGAGTTCGCCATGGGCTCTACAACAGAGACTTCTGCCTATGGAGTTACCAGAAATCCATGGAATACAGAGCATGTACCAGGCGGTTCTTCCGGTGGTTCTGCAGCAGCCGTGGCAGCAGAGGAATGTTTCTTCGCACTGGGGTCTGATACGGGTGGTTCTATCCGTCAGCCAGCATCCTTCTGCGGTGTCGTTGGTCTGAAACCTACTTATGGAACGGTATCACGATATGGTCTGATCGCATATGGTTCCTCTCTGGATCAGATAGGACCTTTGACCAAGGATGTAACAGACTGCGCGACCGTTATGGAAGCAATTGCATCCCATGATACCAAGGATTCTACTTCCATTGACAGAGCTGCGATTGGAAAAGACACAGACTTTACATCAGCTTTAATAGAGGATGTGAAAGGCATGAAGATTGGTATTCCAAGAGATTATTTCGGAGATGGTCTGGACAGCGAGGTAAAAGAGGCAGTTCTTGCAGCTGCTAAGGCACTGGAAGCAAAAGGCGCTATTGTAGAAGAATTTGACCTGAGTCTGGTAGAATATGCGATTCCCACTTACTATACCATTGCAGCAGCAGAAGCAAGCTCTAACCTGGAGCGTTTTGACGGTATCAAGTATGGCTATCGTACTTCTGAGTATGAAGGCCTCCACAACATGTACAAGAAGACACGTTCTGAAGGCTTTGGACCGGAAGTAAAGCGTAGAATCATGCTGGGTTCCTTTGTATTAAGCTCCGGTTATTATGATGCATATTATTTAAAGGCGCTGCGTGTAAAAGCCATGATCCGTAAGGCTTTTGATGATGCCTTTTCCAAATACGACCTGATTCTTGGACCTGTTGCGCCGACCACAGCACCGAAGCTTGGAGAGAGCTTATCTGATCCGTTGAAGATGTATCTGGGAGATATCTATACAATCTCTGTCAATCTGGCAGGATTACCAGGAATCTCCGTACCATGCGGCGTGGACAGTCAGGGATTACCGATTGGTATGCAGCTTCTTGCAGACAGCTTCGAGGAAAAGAAACTGATTCAGGCTGCATATACGTATGAGAAAATCCGTGGTGAGTTTGGTAAGAAGGAGGGCAGATAGTTATGTCAAAGCAATATGAAACAGTCATCGGTCTGGAAGTTCATGTAGAGCTTGCAACCAAGACCAAGATATTCTGTGGATGCTCTACCGCTTTTGGTGGTGCGCCAAATACACATACCTGCCCTGTATGTACAGGTATGCCGGGTTCTCTGCCCGTATTGAATAAACAGGTCGTTGAATATGCAGTAGCTGTAGGTCTTGCTACGAACTGTCAGATCACGCAGTACTGTAAATTTGACCGAAAGAATTATTTCTATCCGGATAATCCACAGAACTATCAGATTAGTCAGCTGTATCTGCCTATTTGCCGCAATGGACATGTAGATATTGAGACAGAACAGGGAACAAAATCTATCGGTATTCATGAGATTCATATGGAAGAGGATGCCGGTAAGCTGATCCATGATGAATGGGAAGACTGCTCACTGGTAGATTATAACCGTTCCGGTGTGCCTCTGATCGAGATCGTGTCAGAGCCGGATATGCGAAGTGCAGAGGAAGTCATTGCTTATCTGGAGAAGCTTCGTATGACAGTACAGTACCTGGGGGCATCTGACTGTAAATTAAATGAAGGCTCCATGAGGGCAGATGTGAACCTGTCTGTCAGAGAAGTAGGTGCAAAGGAATTCGGAACCAGAACAGAAATGAAGAATCTCAACTCTTTCAAGGCAATCACACATGCAATCGAGGGAGAGCGTGAGAGACAGATTGAACTGTTGGAGTCAGGTAAGGAAGTTGTACAGGAAACAAGGCGTTGGGATGATGCGAAAGAATATTCCTATGCAATGCGTTCCAAAGAGGATGCACAGGACTATCGTTATTTCCCTGATCCTGACCTTGTACCTGTCTATATCAGTGATGAATGGCTGGAGCAGATCCGTTCCAGACAACCGGAGTTTCGCGAAGCGAAGATGGCGCGTTATAAGGAAGAATTCGATATACCGGAGTATGATATTGGAATCATTACAGATTCCAAGCATATGGCAGATCTCTTTGAAGAGACGGTTGCTATCTGCAAGCAGCCCAAGAAAGTATCCAACTGGCTTATGGGAGAGACACTGCGTCTTTTGAAGGAGAAGAATATGGATCCGGAGGATATCAGGTTCGCTCCTGGGAATCTGGCGAAGCTCATTGGCCTTGTAGATGCCAAGGCAATTAATTCTTCTGTGGCAAAAGAAGTATTTGAAGTCATGTTTGAAGAGGATGTAGACCCTGAGAAGTATGTAGAGGAAAAGGGCTTAAAGACTGTTAATGATGAAGGGGCACTCAGAAAGACCATCGAAGAGATCATTGCTGCAAATCCACAGTCAGTAGAGGACTACCACAATGGAAAAGACCGAGCAATCGGCTTCCTTGTAGGCCAGACCATGAAAGCCATGAAGGGAAAAGCAGATCCTGCAATGGTAAATCAGATTTTAAAAGAATTGTTATAATAAGCATAAGAATGGCGACTGAACTGATCAGCCGCCATTTTTCTATACAGATTATTTCATTAGCTCGTCCATTTCATCAAGAAGACTATTGAACAGAGCAAGTGCCTGCTCTACAGGTTTCTTGGTGGACATATCTACTCCGGCATCCTTTAAGATGGATACAGGATCTTTGGAGCAGCCGGCACTTAAAAATTTCTCCTTATATGCCTTAACAGCAGGTTCCCCTTCAGACAGAATCTTCTGTGACAGTGCGATAGCGGCAGAGAAGCCGGTAGCATACTGATATACATAGAAGTTGTAGTAGAAGTGAGGGATTCTAGCCCATTCCAGATCAATATATTCATCATGAACGATATCAGGACCAAAGTACAGATCAATCAGGTCATGGTAAACCTTAGTCGCAGTCTCGGCATTGACGCTTTCACCATTTGCAGTCAGTTCACTCATCTTTAATTCAAACTCTGCAAACATTGTCTGACGATACAGAGTAGTTCTGAACTGTTCAAGGAAATAGTTGATCAGGTATGCACGCTGCTTCTTATCGGATGTCTTTTTCAGCAGATGCTGCATCAGCAGTGCTTCGTTACAGGTAGATGCAACTTCTGCAACAAAGATTACATAGTCAGAATCTACAACAGGCTGGTTAGCGGTTGAAAGATAGGAATGAAGTGCATGGCCCATTTCGTGTGCCAGTGTAAATTCTGTATTCAGATCGTTGTTGTGATTTAACAGTACGTAAGGATGCTTACGAGTACCGGCTGAGTAAGCACCGCTGCGTTTCCCAACGTTCTCATATACATCAATCCAACGGTTGTTGAAGCCTTCCTTCAGAATAGATACATAATCCTCGCCCATGACTGCAAGCGCATCCAGGACATTGGCTTTTGCATCCTCGAAGGAGATATAGCTGTCAACATCTGATACGATAGGAGTATACAGATCATACATATGAAGCTCTTCCACGCCCAGAAGCTTCTTGCGCAGACGGACATATTTGTACATGGCATCCATGTTCTCGTGTACAGCTTCAATCAGGTTGTAGTATACAGCAGTATCTACGTTGTTGTTATCAAGGGCTGCAGCCAGTGCAGAGTCATAATGACGCATATCCGCATTGAACTGTAACTGCTTCATCTGTGCTGCAAGCAGAGCTGCTGAAGTGTTTTTCAGGGAATCATAGCTGCTGTAAAGGGATTCAAAAGCAGCCTTTCTTACCTTCACATCAGAATTCTGAAGCAGTGGAATGAAACTTCCGTGAGTTACATGTAACTGCTTGCCGTTGCTGTCAGTGATATCAGGGAAAGTCATATCTGCATTGTTGAGAAGTCCGTAGATCTCGTCTGGAGCCTGTGCCATTTCGCCGGCAGCAGCCATGATCTTCTCTTCTGCATTACTCAGGATATGAGCCTTCTTACGGCGGATATCGTGGATATAGCGCTTGTATACGGACAATTCAGACTGTTCCTGATAGAACTGCTCCAGAGTCTCATCCGGGATGGAGAGAATCTCAGGTTCAGCAAAAGACAAAGCGCCGGACAGGGCAACGATCAAAGAATTGGTCTGGCTCTTAAATCCCTGATATGTGGTATTTCTGGTATCTTCATCAGCCTTGCGGAAAGAATAGTTGGCAAAGTCTGTCAGAACGACATTGATATCATCCTGTAATTTCAGGAAAGCCAGTAACTGTGCGCTGCTCTGGCTTAATCTGCCCTGGTATCCGCAAGCCTGCTGCATCATGGATTTGAGACGTTCCATGTCTGCTTTCCAGTCATCATCTGTAGCATAGAGGTCTTCCAATGCCCAGGTATTCTCAACGGCTACTTCACTTCTTAAAGGTATTTTATTTTCTGTATCACCCATTGTGACACCTCCTGTATTTAAAATATTCAGGTAAGTGCGAATTTACTGTGCGAGTGACGAATTGTGTTGTTTTCACAATGCAACACAATTCTGTATCTGGGATAGTGTGTTTCGCAAATACCTGCATGAGTGTTAGTTGAAACAAACTCTTGGTTCATAACTAACGACAAGCATGTATTTAGACTATCATTTTTGAAGCATTTATGCAATAAATCTTTCTGTTTTTAGGGCGATAAGACATATGGAAGATATCATATGGATGACAGCCGTTTGCCGTTGGGTATTATGAGAAATTACTAAATGCAGTAGATTGTTTTGGGCATTCCATATATAATAAGGGGAAATAATACGTGAGATGATGGAGGTTCTTGCATGGAGATATTTGATATTGTTGATGAGAATGGAAATCCGACTGGACAAACGATAGAACGCAGTCTGGCACATACAAATGGTGTGAGACACAGAACTGTACATATTTGGATTGCACGAGAGGTTATGGGAAAGTGGCAGGTGCTTTTGCAGAAACGTGCGCTGACGAAGGATTCCTTCCCAGGTAGATATGATACCTCATCAGCCGGACATATACAGGCTGGCGATGAACCCCTGGAATCGGCAATGAGAGAACTGAAGGAAGAACTTGGCATAGCAGCAAAGCCTGAACAATTGCAATTCGTAGACACATTTCGTATACAATATGAGAAGGAATTCCATAATAAAATATTTAAGGATAATGAGATTGCTTTTGTTTATGTCTATATGGGAGAAGTGGATATTGATAAGATAACTGTTCAGGAGGAAGAACTGGAATGTGTAGAGTGGTTCGATCTGGAGGATGTCTACAGAGAATGCCTGGCACATAACCAGAAGTTCTGTGTTCCCGTGAAAGGGCTTGAGATTGCAAGGGAGTATTTGGTGAAAAAGATTCGATAACGACATGTGGATGAATCGAATGATATTGCAGAACCTCATGGTACAGGAAACTTTAAGTTGGAGACGATTATAAGAATTTGTAAAATGAATATCTAGTTGGATAAGGACATATAATATTAATGCAGCCGCAAGCTGTGATTTGAACTTTATTTGACCTTGACAGGCGGCACATTTGAATGTATACTTTAAGTACAGTAAGGGATTACTGCAAATGTTTGTTGCTACTCGATATGCAACTCAAATAAGGTCGAGTTCAAATGTTTGTCGCTACTCGATATGCGACTTAGAAAAAGGTCGAGTTCAAATGTTTTGAGGTTCCGTTCGAGAGGACGGAGCCTCTTTTTGACGATAGGAGAAGAAATGGAAATAGGACATTTTTATTATATTGATGATCAATACTTTAAGGATTTTCCAGATTCTTATTTGATGCAGAATAAGGAAAAGGTAAATGGACAGTTACATGATAGACCATGCTTTTATGCATTCCAGGATAGTAATACGCAGCTGTTTTGGATGATACCATTTTCATCACAGACTTCTAAATTTAAAGGAATCTATAATAAGAAAATGCAAAAGTATCATAGGTGCGATACAATTGTTTTTGGAGAAGTGCTTGGTCATGAGAAGGCATTTTTGATTCAAAATATGTGCCCGATAACAGAAAAATATATGAAAAATGAGTATCTGGACTCTGTTGCCAATATACCAGTTCGTGTTGATGGTAGATTGGAAAAGGAGCTAAAGGATAAAGCAGTAAAAGTTTTAGCATTGCAGAGAAAGGGAGCGAAGTTGATTTTTCCAGATGTCCTTAGTATAGAACAGGAATTATTAAAATAGATGTAAATATCTATGTCGGATAAAGAGAGGTGTCTTTCCTAGTGGCAGGCATCTTTTTTTAACCGTGTGGTATATTTCGCACATTTATATTGACTGTCTACTTATCTTACAGTATCAGAAATGATGTTGCGCCTGAAATATCACCAATCATAAGCACTCCTTGAAAGATTTAAAAATTTTTGTATGGAAATCCTGATCAATATCCTGCGGAATATCCAGAGAGATATCTCTTATATGAGCGGACAGAACTAAAGGTTTGTCTGCATCTGTATCATTAAATGATGGAAAATCATTCATATAGGAATCAGCACATATGTCATCAATGATAGGTAACTTAACAACCTCCTGTCTTTTGACAGCTGGATGATAGTTTAAAGAATCAGGTATTTCATAACCACGACTGGTTACCTGTTTAATCCAGCCATAGAATGTACCCAGAGCAATGTTATTATCATGACACCAGGCAGGGATAGAAAGACCACTTTTATAACAGTCTTTAATGAATTCAAAACGCTGTTCAAGCGAATAAGATGATATTCCCATATCCAACCTCCATAATTATTTAATTGATGTACTAATTATGAATGGTTTTGAGACAGAAATAAATCCTCTATTTTATTTAGCGCTTACGTTTTGACTACTAAGCGATGGCAGATATACAAGACTTTGAACAGAGAAAGCCACAATCGTTGGTGGTAAGACTACCGGGATTGTGGCTTTTTAATGTTATTTAAAATATTGGTCGATTGCACCTTGCTTGTTTGTTTTAGTCATTGCTATTTTTTTCATTAATTCATCACGTTTGGTTGAAGTTTTCTCGACATATTTGCAAAAGGCTTCCTGTTCTTTAATATCAGGGATGTATACGGGTATTCTTTTTATATCATCAAGAATTACTCGCTTAAGCCCCATGCCTGTAATAAACTCCTCTTTTACCATTTTAAAAATTCTATCTGTCAACAAATAGTATTGCAAAAAGACAGGAAGAACTTGAGTAGTATCAGGTCTTAAGATTGCGATTGATGATAGAATTGCTTGTTCAATTGTTTCGCTAACAACAAAAGCGTATTTAAAATAGCTTCCATCTTTGGCTAATAAAACATCATCTTTCAATGGTTGACAACCGTTTCGCTTGAGTGCTTCGTAATCGTCAGAAGATATGTGTTTACAGTCTTTATAATCAAATCCACATATAGTCATATCCTTTACAGAAAGCATCGGAATTGAACTTCTAACTTCTTCTTTGGGGCTATTATGAGCACCGTCAGTAATGGTTGTACATATTTTTTCCAAGGTGGATATTGGTAATCCATTAGTATTTTCAACAGGAATACCAAAGCGACTTATAAATTCCTTCTTTATAGTTTCTTCAAGAGCAATTAAATCCGAAGTGAGTCTAGCAATTTCATTATCGTAGGATTTTAACTCTAATACAATTGCCTCTTGCTTTTCTTTTTGGGGTATTTGAATGGTTAAGCTCTTGATTCTCTGCGTCGATGCTCGATTGCTTCTAGAGAACCTTTCGAATTGTCCCTCTACAAAGAGAGCAGTTGCAAAGTATTCTGGAACAATCGAGGAATCTTTGATTCTTAATACACCGCAATGGTCGGTAGGATAAAAGGGGGTGTTAGGCGGTATTATATTAACCATCCAGTCGCCATCAATCCCCCAAAGAATTGATGGAAGGGAAAAATCACTTAGATTCAGTTTGTCAATTCTTCCAAATTCTTCATACACATTTGCACTTATTACTGGATACTTGCCTTCATCAAGTACTTCTGTAGATAGTACGCGATTACCAATGCTTAATTCAAACGATTTATCTGTTAATCGATAATTAGTATATCCTGGATCTGTTTTTAGAGCTCTAGTTTTAGTTGTTTTAATTGCTTTGTTAAATGTAATCGATGAAAAATCAATCATATCTTGTAAACGAAGATAATAAGAGTATTCTTCTAACCCGTTTACACTATATTCTTTACCATAGAAGCTGTTTCGTATCAAACCAGCAACTGTGTCAGCATTTAGACGATTGTCTATATCATATAGTAATCCACCAGGAGTTATTATTTGTATACCTTCTTGGCCTTTACGATTACTCCATTTATAACCAAGAAACTTTTCTTGTTCTTTATTATCATCTGGACCTGCAATGACTAAAGTAGTCTGATTATAAACAAGTGCAAAATATGTCAATTTTTCAAATTCAATTTGGTGAGCATAATTGTAAAAATGTTCATTAAACCATTCTTCTTTGTCTGAATCAGATAACCACGCAAATGTTTTTTGCTTTATTTTAGTGCTATATTCTGAGGAAGAAGTGAAGGCTTCATAGTATATTCTAAAGTAATCATCACTTCTCCAATCTGAATATGTGCGATTTCTATTAATGAATATGGAATATGTTTCACTATCAACATTAATTTTATTTAAATAACCAAATAATATTTCATCGTCTTCCCAATCAGATAAATCTGCCGAGGTAAAAATAGCGTTTATGCTATCCGAAACTAAGTCGAGTCGTTTTGGTGGTTCACTAAATTTTTCAAGAAAAAGTATAACTGTATTAGTTCCGGTAGCCCCAAATGTTTTTCCACCAAATTGTGCGATGGCTCTTACATAGAAATTTTTTAATATTATCTCACGTGCACTAACAAAACTTTCGCTTTCTTTATTCAGAATACTTACTGGGAGAACTACTGCGGCTACACCATCAGCCTTAACTAATTGAGTTATCCTCTCGACAAATAAAGTTTCAATTTCTGCCCCATCGTTTGATATTTTATCAATTATAGTAAAACTGTTATCTTTTAACTTTAAATGCGGTTTGAATGCTTTAACAGAATAAGGCGGGTTAGCAACCAATATATCAAATGATTCAGGAATAATATCTTTATCCCGATAGTTCTCTAATCCATCACCAAAGATAATATTTCCATCACCAGCGCCATGCATAAATAGTGATATTTTTGATACGCGGGCTAATCTGTAGTCTTTTTCTACACCAAAGATTTTATGTTCTGCCCACTTAGAACTCAAATCATAGGATGGGTCAATAGCTAATACACCGGCATTAACTGCTTCGAATCCTTGGGTAAGAAAGTGCCCGGCACCACATGCGTAGTCAATCATTTTAGGAAATTCAATGCCATCAGTCTTCTTAATTATCCGCTCAATAGGTAAACTATCCCATATAAAACGAGTGATAGGGATAGGAGTGAAGAATTGACCTTCGTTCTGCTTAAAGCCCTTATTAAGTAACTGCTCAAATAAATCACCAAGCATCTGCACATCATTTGAACCTATGATACGGTAATTTTCAAAAAGCTGAACAACTTCTACTAAAATTTTGCCGTTCTGGTAGAAAAGTTCTTCGTTATGAACATCCTTAAATGCAAAATCGTTATTAGTATAGAATTTAAGAACACGTAGGGTATTTCTTAAATCCTCAATCATTTTCTGACGCTTCTGGCCAGTGTATTGCTGAACGAGATTTTCTGCGTAGTCATCTGCCACATAGAAAATTTCTTCACGCATAAATTTCTCCATTCCTTCCTTATGGAGTCGCTGGAGTCTGTCTTGCAAGGTTTCATATGTGTCGGTTCCTACCTTATATTGGAAATCAACGATATCATTGTCACCTTTCTGAATTTCATCTACTAATTTGCATATGAAAAGAGCAATGAGTCTGTTGAAGGCATTTTCTTTATCAGACACATTGTTATGACGAAGTATTTCTTCGAATTTATTTACAACTTTATCGTTCTCGCTGAAATCCTTTAAATCGACTTTACGAAGTGGCTTAATACCAATCTGATAAGCCTGTGAATCATCTCGGAAGATTATATCACCACATAATCTTTTATCGTAGGTTTCATCCCAGACAGTAAATAAGTCTTCTGTTGTGCCGGCATCACGATAGAGTAGGATAGAAGGGTCTTTCTTAGCAGTTGCTAAGATATTTGCATCGTCGCTACAATCGATGGTTTCAGTTGTATAAGAAACGTTTGTGCCATCAAAATCAGAAGCATACAGTGATAACCATTTACACAATCCTTCTTGCTTCCAATAGGAGAATAACTGACCTCCGTCATTAAGAGTATTATTTAATTCTTTCTTATATTCATTGCCGGATGTTTTACACTCAACAATAAAAAGGGTTTTTCCATCTGCATCTTTAACAAGAATATCAGCAAAGCCACCCTTGTCTGAGTGACCAAGTGTCCATTCTTTTTCAAGTTCAATGTGTTCAGGGCGATAGCCTTTGTCCATTAATCGAGTGATACATTCAAGAACAACAAAGTTTTCTGGCTGAGAGAAGTTACAAGTGGTCTTTCTAGTAATTTTCATTCCCTTATCTTCTGGATAATTAATTGAACCATTGCCGTTAAAATCAACTTCAATGGCGCAGTCAAACTGAGAGAATTTCTTCTCAAATACTTTTGCTCGTGAACTTTGGATGTATCCAATAGCTTTAATCATTGCTTCGAGGTTTTCTTTTCTTATCATTTGAAGCATTCCTCCTTAACCCCCGGGGGGATTATTATCTCTGTGTTGTTTCTTTCCAAAGATTGATGCCCCCTCACACACGTTTTTTCGCGAAATTGCATAGGGGGGATTCAGGTGTCTTTTAACATATTTTATATAATATCATAGCACATAATTGCATGTAGCTGGCTGACATTAGATACAATAATCTATTTGCCTTTCTGCCAAATCATATAAATTAATGTGCTTTTTTCTTGCTTTTTTGAGCTTTTTCAATGGCTTTTCGCTCACGATAGGCTTTTTGCTTTCGGGCATTTCGAACCTTTTGGCATTCTTCAGCATCACAAAACTCCTGTCGGTTGCTCTTTCGTATTATGAATTTACCACAGTTCCGACAACGAATCATAATGCCTTCTGGACGATTATCCGATTTGCCTTTATCTTCTGGTG
>ERZ773143.2555-NODE-2555-length-12886-cov-3.319383_pt1 | contig 12886 bp, 9 predicted proteins | sample MGYA00580852_ERZ773143 | MGnify/ENA primary metagenome ERZ773143 (study PRJEB29015, sample SAMEA2737853) | human gut metagenome | biome: human gut; feature: human-associated habitat; material: faeces | place: China | collected 2012 ... | reverse complement strand
TCCTTGAGTTCTCAGGCGCTTGCGCAGGTTGTGGTGAAACACCTTATGCTAAGCTCGTTACACAGCTCTTTGGCGACAGAATGTTCATTGCCAATGCAACAGGCTGTTCATCAATTTGGGGTGCATCTGCTCCGGCAACACCTTACACAAAGAACAAGAAAGGCTTTGGCCCTGCTTGGCAGAACTCACTCTTTGAGGATAATGCTGAGTTTGGTCTTGGTATGGCTCTCGGTCAGAAAGCTATCCGTAACAGACTTGTAGAGTATGTTCAGAATATTCAGAAAGATACAGACAGCGACGAGTTAAAGACAGCTTGTCAGAACTACCTTGACACAGTTTGCGATTCAACCGCAAGCCGTCCTGCAACAGACGCTCTTATTGCAGAGCTTGAAAAGAATGTTGATGACGCTAAGGTTGGCGAGCTTGCTAAAAAGACACTTATCGACAAAGACGAACTTGCTAAGAAGTCAATGTGGATCTTCGGTGGTGACGGCTGGGCTTACGATATCGGCTTTGGCGGTCTTGACCATGTTATCGCATCAGGCGAAAATGTAAATATCCTCGTATTCGATACAGAGGTTTACTCAAATACAGGCGGACAGGCTTCTAAGGCTACTCCTGTAGGTTCTGTTGCACAGTTTGCCGCTGCAGGTAAGTCTGTTAAGAAGAAAGACCTTGCCGCTATCGCTATGAGCTACGGCTATGTATATGTAGCACAGTGTGCAATGGGTGCTGACAATAATCAGGTTCTTAAGGCTATGGTAGAGGCTGAAAGCTACAACGGTCCGTCACTTGTTATCTGCTACGCTCCATGTATCAACCACGGTATTAAGGGCGGTATGAGCATTGCTCAGCAGGAAGAGAAGAAGGCTGTTGAGGCAGGTTATTGGAATATCTTCCGTTATGACCCACGCCGTGCCGATGAGGGCAAGAATCCGTTTATGCTCGATTGCAAGGCTCCAAGCGCTTCTTATCGTGACTTTATTATGGGTGAGGTTCGTTATAACTCACTTACCCGTTCATTCCCTGAAAGAGCAGAACAGCTCTTTGCTAAGGCTGAAAAGGTTGCAGAAGAGAAGTACGCTCACCTTGAAAAACTTGCAAGTCTTCCTGATGCAGAGTAATTTGGTAAAATAAATTAAAATTTAATAAGTTTGCGCTGTCCTCTGCCAAAAGGTGGGGGACAGCCACACCTTTTATTTTGAGCAAAGCTCAGAATAAAAATAATTTATCGGCTAACAATAATGAAGTAACAGTAAAATAAGTATTTTTAACGACAGTGATCGCAAATAATATATGTTTGCTCGCTTAAAATGCGTAAAAATACAGATAAAATTAAGAATTTTGAAAAAATTATAAAAAATTTCAAAAAAATTTAAAATATCCCTTGACAAATCGAGGGTATTATATTATAATCTATCTTGCTGATTTGATGTTGGCGAACAGATGGCGGAATAGCTCAGCTGGCTAGAGCACTCGGTTCATACCCGAGGTGTCGTAGGTTCAAGTCCTATTTCCGCTACCATACGGCCCGGTGGTCAAGCGGTTAAGACACCGCCCTTTCACGGCGGTAACACGAGTTCGATTCTCGTCCGGGTCACCAAACAATTAGCCGGTGTGGTGGAATAGGCAGACACAAGGGACTTAAAATCCCTCGGTCATTGCGACCGTACCGGTTCAAGTCCGGTCACCGGCACCATGAAAAGGTCTATTGTCGTAAGACAATAGACCTTTTCGCTTTTACATAAAAGGCTCTATGTCAATAGTTGGGGTAAATCCGAAAAAGAAGAAATAAATGAGCAAGCGATAGTATAAATCAAGATATCGCTTGTTGACAGTCTGAAAGGGCAGACATCAGTTTATGCTGTGTCTGCCCTTGTTGTAATTTGGAATTTTAATCTGTATACGGTATTCTGAAATACTCAAGATATTTCTTGAATTTGTCTTGTGCGGTTAAACAGGTATCAATCAAATAACCTTTTTCGCTTTTCCACTCATTAAGTCCTCTGTAATAAAACATTTTTAAATTTTCGTCAATGATAAACGGAACAATATTGTTTTTTAAACATTCTTTAAAAAGAATTAATCTGCCTATGCGACCGTTGCCGTCCTGAAAAGGGTGGATACATTCAAATTCATAATGAAATCTGATTATATCGTTAAAAGTTTTGTCTTTGATTTTGTTGTACTCTGAAATCAAAAGTTTAATACTTTCGGGAACTTTCTCTGGTAAGACGGTAATTTTTCCGCCGACTTCATTTGGATATTTTTTATAATCGCCGACAACAAACCAATCTTTTCGTGAGTCGCTTGTACCGTTTTTTAATGTTAAATGTAACTGCTTTATAAAAGTTTCGCTAAGAGGTTTAGCGGCATTGTCAATTACCGTATCTATACACTTAAAATGATTTGCCGTTTCTACAATATCATCAATATTTACGGCACTGTCGGTAATTCCTATCGTATTGGTTTCAAAAATATAGCGGGTTTGGTCGTGGGTCAATTTGCTGCCCTCAATATGGTTTGAATTATAGGTTAATTCAACTTGGATTTTGTGGTATATACCGCCTTTTATTTTGCTTGCTTTTTCGGCTTTTAAAACCTCCAATAGATTACTCGGCGCTTGTTTTACTGAGTTGCTCCTTTTCGGAGGTTCGGCATTTTCGGGAATATTCCATGTTTTGCCTGTTAAAAAGGCATCGGGAATTTTTCCGCTTGCGCAGTAATTGCGCACTGTTCTTTCAGATAAATTCCAATTTTTAGCTACTTGAGCAACTGATAAAAATTTCATATTCCACCTCCGACTCTAAATAATTATATCATATTATCGGCAATAAATCAACGAATTATACATTGCAAAATTCGATTTTCTTGCCGATAACGGCATAACCCCCTTTGATTTAGCCGAAAAATTTATCGCTCCCAAAATAATACTTGTTTTGACGGCAAAAGGTGATATAATTTAAAAACAAACTGCATTTTTAAAATTTTTATTTACATAAAAACCGAATACGGAGCAATTAAGAATTACATACAAGCTGTACTTGCATTTAAAATAACGGACTGCAAATTCGCAAGAGATTTTATAACAGAAAAAATCAAACGATAATTTAGTATAATTTTACCATTAAATTATGGTAAAAATGTAAAAACCCAAAAAGTATAACGATAAAATTATATATTTTGCATAAAAAGTCTATATAATTTTTGTTTGATAAAATTACTTACTTTTATTGCTCTTTTGACAAAAATATGATAGAATAATTCAGAGGTAGTATGTATTATGGATAATGTTATAGTTGTAGCCTCAGGAAAAGGAGGCACGGGAAAGTCAACAGTGTGCATTTGCCTTTCGGTTGCCCTTATTAAACAGGGCAAAAAAGTTTTGCTTATCGACTGCGACTGCGGTATGCGTGGTCTTGATATTATGCTCGATATGGAAAACGACATTGTTTTTGATGCGGCAGACGCCGTAAGCGGCAACTGTTCTTTTACAGACGCAGTTTATAAAAGCAAAAACAATGAGAATCTTTATCTTATGGCGGCACCTTTTGACACCGATAACGAGCTTAGTCCCGGGGTATTCCGTCAGCTTGTCGATACATTAAAAGCTGACTATGATTTTGTTATTATTGATTCACCCGCAGGCATCGGCTCGGGCTTTGTTACAGCTGCTACGCCCGCCGACAGGGCACTTATTGTAGCCAACGCAGAGCCGACAAGCGTAAGAGGCGGATTAAAAGTGAAAAACAAGCTTGACGCTTTGGGTATAAAAAATCAAAGGCTTGTTATAAACCGCTTTGACAGAAAAACTTTTACCGAGCTCGGTTTTTATGCCGACCTTGACGAAGTTATTGATGCGGTACAAACTCAACTTATCGCACTTGTACCGTTTGACATAAGAATATCAGTTATTATGCAGCGTGGAGTTGCAGGGCTTAACTGGAGTGCCGCAGCATCGGTTTTTGATTGTCTGGCACGAAGGCTTGAGGGGCAAAGAGTTCCCTTGGCATTTAAAGGATAAGCCTTTTAATATATAGGGAGGAATTTGTGTATGAATATTGCTCTTATTGCGCACGATGAAAAAAAGGAACTTATGGTTCAGTTCTGCATTGCTTACTGCGGTGTTTTAAGCAGAAATAACCTTTGTGCGACAGGCACTACGGGCAAAATGGTTTCAGAGGCAACAGGCCTTACAATTCAGAAGTTTTTGGCAGGCTCACAGGGCGGCAGTCAGCAGATTGCGGCAAGAATTGCCTGCAACGAAGTTGATATGCTTCTCTTTTTCAGAGATCCGCTCAATCCAAAGCCTAATGAGCCTAACGATATGAATATGCTCAGACTTTGCGATATGCACAATATTCCTGTTGCTACAAACATCGCAACCGCAGAGGTACTTATTCACGGTCTTGAGCGTGGCGACCTTGACTGGAGAAATATTTTAAAGTAAAAAACGATTTCATTGTCGGGCGGTTTTGTGCTGCCCGATAATTGTGTTTATACGGAATTTTCGATTAATATAAAAGGTTTTATAATTTGGAGGAAATAATGGGAGTAATCACCAAAAAGATTAAGGGCACAGAAGATGTTTTGCCAAAGGACAGCTACCGCTGGCAGTTCGTTGAAGATGTTATGCGTAAAGAATCGGCGGCTTACGGATTTAAAGAGATTCGCACACCTGTTTTTGAGCACACAGAGCTTTTTGCAAGAGGTGTGGGTCAGACAACAGATGTTGTTCAGAAAGAAATGTATACATTCGATACAAAGGGCGGAGAAAGTGTTACACTTCGTCCCGAGGGTACGGCAGGCGCAGCAAGAGCAGTGCTTGAGCACGGTCTTGTAAATGACAGCTTACCTATCAAGGCAAGCTATTTTGTGTCTTGCTACCGCTACGAAAAGCCGCAGGCAGGCAGATTAAGAGAGTTCCACCAATTCGGTCTTGAGTGCTACGGTACACAGTCACCTGTTGCCGATGCGGAACTTATTTGCGCCGCACAGTCTATTTTTGACCGCCTTGGCATTAAGCAGCTCAGACTTGAAATTAATTCTATCGGCTGTCCTACTTGTCGTGCCGAGTACCACAAGGCGCTCAAGGAGTATTTTTACGGATACAAAGACGAGCTTTGCGAAACCTGCAATTCAAGACTTGAAAAAAATCCTATGAGAATACTCGACTGCAAAAGTCCCATATGCTCAAAGATTGCACAGGGCGCACCTAAAATTACAGATTATCTTTGCGATGAGTGTAAAGAGCACTTTGCAAGCGTTCAGAAATACCTTGATGCCGCAGGTGTTGAATATACGGTAAATCCTACAATAGTTCGTGGTCTTGACTACTACACAAAGACTGTTTTTGAGTTCGTTACCGACTTTATCGGTGCTCAAGGCACAGTTTGCGGCGGCGGCAGATACGACGGACTTATTGAGGAGCTCGGCGGAAAGCACTTGCCGTCACTCGGATTTGCAATGGGCATTGAAAGACTTTTAATGCTTATGGACAAACAGGGCATTGAAATTCCGAAACCGTCAACCTGCGACCTCTATGTTGCTGTTATGGGTGAGGGTGCGTCGCTTAAATCATTTGAAATTATCAAAGCTGTCCGTTCCTGCGGACTTATTGCCGAAACCGATATTGTAGGCAGAGGATTAAGAGCACAGATGAAATATGCCGACAAAATCGGCGCAAAGTTCTCTATGGTGCTCGGCGACAATGAGATTGAGCAGGGCAAGGCAGTTATTAAGAATATGTCGAGCGGCGAGCAGACTGAAATTGTACTTGACGATACATTTGCAGATAAATTTATGGTACTTCAGCTTGCCGATGTTGACAGCTTTAAGCTGTAAGCGTTGACAACTTAATTTAAGGAGATATACAAAAATGGCAGAATTTATGACAGGACTTAAACGAACCGACTATTGCTCCGACCTTAGAATCGGCGATGTCGGCAGAGAAGTAACAGTTTGCGGTTGGGTACAGCGTTGCCGTGACCTCGGTCAGCTTATTTTTATTGACCTTCGTGACCGCACAGGCATTGTTCAGCTTGCTTTTAACGATAAGACGGATAAAGAAATTTTTGATAAAGCTTTTGCTTGCCGCAGTGAGTATGTTTTGGCGGCAAAAGGCATAGTATGTGAGAGAAGTTCCAAGAACAAGGATATTCCTACAGGCGATATTGAGGTTATGGTAACAGACCTTAGAGTTCTTTCAAAGGCACAGACACCGCCTTTTGAAATTGTTGACGAAACAAGCACAAACGAGGAGTTAAGACTTAAATACCGTTATCTTGACCTTCGCCGCCGTCCTATTCAGAACAACATTATTATGAGAAGTAAAATTGCAAAGGTTGCAAGAGATTATTTCTACGAGAACGGCTTTATTGAGATTGAAACTCCGATGATGATTAAATCAACTCCGGAGGGCGCAAGAGATTACCTTGTACCGTCAAGAATCCACAAGGGAAAGTTCTATGCTCTTCCGCAGTCACCGCAGATTTACAAGCAGCTTTTGATGGTATCGGGTTTTGACCGTTACATTCAGCTTGCCCGTTGTTTCAGAGATGAGGACTTAAGAGCCGACCGTCAGCCTGAGTTTACACAGATTGATATGGAGCTTTCGTTTGTTGATATGGACGAAATTATGGAAATCAACGAGGGACTTTTCAAGCGTTTGTTTAAAGAAGTGCTTGGCAAGGAGCTTGTAACTCCGTTTGAGAAAATGACATACAACGACGCTATGGAGAACTACGGTTCGGATAAGCCTGATATTCGTTTCGATATGAAGATTCAGAATATTTCCGACCTCGTAAAGGACTGCGGCTTCAGCGTATTTACAAGCGCTGTTGAAAACGGCGGTTCTGTTCGTGCCATTGTTGCAAAGAATGCGGCGTCTGTATATACAAGAAAAGAAATTGACAAACTTACAGAGTATGTAAAGGGCATCGGTGCAAAGGGTCTTGCCTATGTAAGATGGGTTGACGAGCCGAATGCATCATTTAAGAAGTTTATGACAGAGGAAGAGCTTTCCGCTATTTACGAAAGACTCGGCGCAGAGAAGGGCGATGTAATCTTCATTGTTGCTGATAAGAACAGCACAGTTCTTACAACTCTCGGTGCATTAAGACTTAAGGTCGCAAAGGTTCTCGACATTATTCCCGATGAATTTAAGTTCCTCTGGATTGTTGACTTCCCGTTCTTTGAGTATGACGAAGAGAGCGGCGAGTGGCTTGCAATGCATCATCCGTTTACAATGCCTAAAGAGGAGTGCTTGCAGTACCTTGACACAGACCCGTCAAAGGTTATTGCAAAGGCTTACGACCTCACTCTTAACGGAACAGAGCTTTCAAGCGGTTCAATGCGTATTACTGATTATGAGTTACAGCAGAGAATGTTTAAGGCATTAAAACTTACCGACGAGGAAATTGAAGCAAAATTCGGCTTCCTTGTAGAAGCGTATAAGTACGGCGCTCCGCCACACGGCGGTATGGGCATTGGCCTTGACCGTGTTACAATGCTTATGTGCGGTACAGACAGCCTTCGTGATGTTACGGCATTCCCTAAGGTTCAGAATGCAAGCGAGCTTATGTCAGCTTGTCCGTCCGTTGTTGACGATGAGAGCCTCGATGTTCTCGGAATTTCAGTAAAACCGCAGGAGTAAACGATGAATCAATTGTTTGTCGGAGCGGTTTCGTCAGGTGTGCCTGTCGGACTTATAGTTACACTTGTGTTGATTGCAGCGGCTGCCATTGCCATTGCGGTGGCAGTCTATAAAATAAAACACGGAATCAGACAGATTTCAAGAAATATGTTCGGTACGGATTCTTTTGTACAGGGAATCAATAATCAGAAAAGGGAAATGAGTGAAACTCCACGCTCTTTGCAGGCTATGACGGGTCTTTGCCTGCCGAGAATACAAAGAGATTTCCCGGAGTTTGACTATGACGATTACAAACAAAAGTCAGAAACCGTACTGCGCAGTTATATGAACTCAATTGAGGAAAAAAATCCGAAACTTTTGTACGGCGAGTGTTCCACGGCCTTAAAAGACAGCGTAAAGAGTATTATTACCGACCTGTCAAACAGAGGCTACAAGCAGAATTACGATGATATTGTAATTCATCGTACGGAGATTTCACGATACACAAAGGACGGCGCAACCGCAAGGATTTTGTTTGTATCGTCTGTAGGTTCTTATGCCTATACCACCGACGCCGCAGGCAGTGTGGTTTACGGCAGCAGGGATATGAAAACTCAAAGTGTTTACGAAACCGAGCTTGTGTACATACAGAATGTTGACATGGTTGCAAACGGCAGTGAGGGACTTGGTATTAATTGCCCTAACTGCGGCGCACCGATTAAGAGTTTAGGTCAGAAATTCTGTGAATACTGCGGCACAGGCATTACGGAAATCAACATAAGAGCGTGGAAATTTTCGTCAATAAGAGAACAAACCAACGCTACAAGACCATATTAATTTATAAACAATTGCACTTAGGCAATGTTGAAAATCAGAGTGAATTATGGTTTAGCAAATTGCTTTGTTTAACTTGTGTGTTAAATAATAATTTATTTGTTACCCCAACATTTTTGAAAACAAACCTGTAACAGATTAAGAAGATTTAATCTAAAGCAAAAACCTTCGTTTCAGTGCAATTATATCAGCTCACAAAAATTTAAAAATAAAGAAAATTTCTTGTAAAGGAGATAAGACTATGGGCATTATCAGAGCAGCCATTAACTCGGTTAAAGGCGGATTGGCAGATTCTTGGCAGGAGGTTATTCAGCCAAGACCAATGAGCGGAACTCTCGCAATGGTTCCCGGTGAAAAGATAACACACGGCACATCTCAAAACACAAAGGGCACACCAAACATCGTATCAAACGGTTCGGTTATTCAGGTATATGACAACCAGTGTATGCTCCTTATTGACGGCGGTAAGGTAGTTGACTTTACTGCAGAACCGGGTTATTACCAGGTAAGCAACAGCTCAATGCCGTCACTTTTCTGCGGTCAGTTTGGCGACTCTCTTAAAGAAACATTCTCCCGTATTAAATACGGCGGAATTCCGTCACAGTCGCAGTATGTAATTTACATCAACCTTGCCGAAATTACAGGTATTCTTTTCGGCACAAAGAATGTTGTAAACTACTTTGACAGTTTCTACAATGCAGAACTTTTCCTCCGTGCGCACGGTACATATTCTATTAAGATTACCGATCCGCTTAAGTTCTATCAGGAAGTAATCGACAAGGGACTTGTAACAGCTTGTCAGCCGTTTGACTACAAGTCAAAGTCAATCCAGTATAACACAGAGTTTGAGGCAGCTTTAAGTTCTGCTATCAACAACTTCTCTGCTGACGGTTACAGAATCAGCTTTATTAAGGGTAAATCCCGTGAATTCGGTCAGTATATGGCTAAAACTCTCGATCAGGAATGGGAGCAGCAGCGTGGTTTCCAGGTTCAGGCAGTTGCTATCAACATTTCTTACAATGACGAGAGCACAGAGCTTATCAATATGAGAAACAAGGGCGCAATGCTTTCGGACGCAGCGGTTCAGCAGGGCTATGTAGCAGCTAATGTTGCGGAAGGTATGAAAGCGGCAGGCTCAAACTCAAACGGCGCAATGGCAGGCTTTATGGGTATGGGCATGGGTATGAATGCAGGCGGTAATATCCTCGGCGGCTATCAGCAGAACCCACACTACAACAATCAGCAGCCACAGCAGCCTCAACAGCCACAGGGCAATCCGCTCGGCGGCGCACAGCCTGCTCAGCCGCAGCAGAACGCTCAACAGCCTGTACAGCCTCAGTCGGCAGACAGCTGGACTTGCGCTTGCGGTGCGGTAAATACAGGCAAATTCTGCCCTGAATGCGGCGCAAAAAAGCCTGATGCACCTAAAAAGCATTTCTGTGTAAACTGCGGATATGAATTAAAAGAAAATCAGAAGTTCTGTCCTGAATGCGGTACAAAGGCAGAATAATTTAAGAGGGATAAGGTAATAGATGGGTACAGTCAGTTATAACTGTCCATCCTGCGCCGCACCACTGACATTTAACCCCGAAAGGCAGAGATTTTGTTGTGAATACTGTCTTTCGGAGTTTTCTCCGGAGAAGATTCAGCAAATTTACGCCGAAAGGGAACAAAGCGGTGCTGACAGCCAACAGGAATTTAAAGAGGAATTGCACGACGGTTATGTGTTCCATTGCGATTCCTGCGGTGCAGAGGTTGTTACCACTTCATCTACAGCGGCAACAACCTGCTTTTACTGCCACAATCCTGTTGTAATGAAGGGCAGATTGTCGGGAGATTTCAGACCCGACAGAATTATTCCGTTTAAGTTGTCACGAGAACAAGCTGTTTCAGCTTTTATGGATAAAACAAAAGGCAAAAAGTTTTTGCCCAAAGATTTTTTAAGCGACTCAAATATTGAGAAAATGACAGGTGTATATTTCCCATATTGGTACATAGATACTCAACAGGATTCTCATATGACGGCAAAGGGCAAAAAGTACAGGCACTGGAAATCCGGTGACAGACGATATACCGAAACCTCGTACTATGACTTGTTCAGAAGCGGCGATGTTTACATACGCAATGTTTTTGAAAGGGCGCTTTCATCTACCGACAGAGAAATGCTGCAGTGCATACATCCGTTTGATTTGTCAGAGGCACAGAAGTTTTCTATGTCGTATTTGTCGGGATTTCAGGCTGAAAAAAGAGATATAGAAAAGTCCGATATTCAGATGATGGTTGACCAAAAGATTGACGAGTATTGCAAAGAGGTGCTTAAGGGTGCTTGCAGTGAATATTCGGGTATTGAAGTAACCAATTACTATGACCGCACAGATATTGAAAGTTGGAGTTATACGCTTTTGCCTGTGTGGATTATAACTTATAAGTATAATGGCAAGATTTACCCGTTTGCCATCAACGGTCAGACAGGTAAGCTCTACGGCAGTTTGCCTGCCGATACCGGCAGATTAATTGCAATGTCTTCATTAATAGCCGGCATAGCTTTTGCGTTCGGTATGTTGGGAGGTATATTTTTTATATGAAAAATGTACTTTCCGTTGCGGCCGTATCGCTTGCCGTAACCGCCGTATTTGCCCTGTCGGTAACACCGGCTTTTGCAGAGAGCAGCAAAAAGCTGACAGACGATGCGGATATTATAACTTCTTCGCAGGAAGAAACCATAGAGAATAATCTGAAAAAATGTACGCTTGACACAGGCTGGGACACAATAATCTATACCAATAACAACAATGTGGATTCGTATGATATGGAAGATTATTGCAACGATTATTTTGATAATCATAATTACGGCTGCGGTGATAAAAAAAGCGGCGTTATGCTCACTATAGATATGAGTTCCCGTGAAATGTATATAATCACCAAGGGCGAGGCGATGTACTGTTTCAGCGATGCCCGAACAGACGATTTGCTCGACAGCGTTCAGTACGAGCTTTCAAGCGGCGACTATGACGGCGCTTGCGATGAATTTATCGAAACGGTTGAGCAATACTATAATGCGGGCGTAGATACAAGCAAAGACGCAAGCTACAGCAATATAATTGAAGCACAGCTTACTCCGCTTGAGAAGGTTATAAAAGGCTTTCTCTACGGTATAATGTTTATGCTGATGGGCGGTTTGGCAGGATTTCTTGTCAGTCTGGGCGTTCGTTACGCTTACGGCAAAAACGGCAAGGGTGCGAGTTATGACCTTGATAAAAACAGCTCGCTTAACCTTACGGAAAGCAGAGATCAGTTTTTATACAAGAATGTGACTTATACTACCGTGTCGAGTTCAAGCTCAAGCTCGTCGTCGCACAGAAGTCACAGGAGCAGCAGCAGTCACCGTTCAAGTCATTCATCACACGGCGGCGGTGGCAGACATTTTTAAATTTGCAACAACGGCGTTCTTTATATCGGCTTAAGAACAAAATCAGAATTTTTACAAACTGTCGGCAGGAATTTTGTTCCTGCCGATTTTTAAAAGAATATTTTTGATGCAGATGATTTGCGGTTTGATAAAACATACTTTTTACAAAATTATAAAAGTTTGGTCAACCTTTTTAAAGGCTTGAGCTAAATTTTAAAAATTATTTAATCATTACTCCAAACCAAATCCCAACAGGCAATGCAAAAGTATTACCCGTACAGCGTTTTATTAAAGAATATGAAAAATTATGAAATTATAGATAAGCTCTACGCCTATCACAATGCAGACAGAGCAGAGTTTACAGCATTAATAAATACTGTTACAGACGAAGAACTTGAGTACCTGCGCAAAAAGGCACAGCAGACGGCACAAAAATACTACGGTAACAAGGTGTATATCCGTGGTTTGATTGAGATTTCAAGTATTTGTAAAAATGACTGCCTTTACTGCGGTATACGCAGGTCAAATGCAGATGCCGTTCGTTACCGACTCTCAAAAGAGCAGATTTTGCAGTGTTGCGATACAGGCTACCCACTCGGTTTTCGCACCTTTGTTTTGCAGGGCGGAGAGGACGGATATTTTACCGATGATGTTATGTGCGATATTGTGCAAAAAATCAAGCAAAAATATCCCGACTGCGCAGTAACGCTTTCTCTCGGCGAACGCAGTTACGAAAGTTACAAAAGACTGTTTGATTCGGGTGCAGACCGATATCTTCTTCGTCACGAAACGGCAGACAAAGAGCATTACGAAAAATTACACCCTGACAATATGTCGCATCAAAACAGGCTTGAGTGCCTGTACAATCTTAAAAAAATAGGTTATCAGACAGGTGCAGGTTTTATGGTCGGTTCGCCTTTTCAGACCGCCGAAAATCTTGCGGATGATCTGATTTTTATAAAAAACCTTAATCCGCAGATGTGCGGTATAGGCCCGTTTATTCCGCATAA
>ERZ773143.2547-NODE-2547-length-12913-cov-3.765127_pt1 | contig 12913 bp, 10 predicted proteins | sample MGYA00580852_ERZ773143 | MGnify/ENA primary metagenome ERZ773143 (study PRJEB29015, sample SAMEA2737853) | human gut metagenome | biome: human gut; feature: human-associated habitat; material: faeces | place: China | collected 2012 ... | reverse complement strand
GAGCAGGCTGTTACAGCCTGTTATTTTTTTACCTGTACTTCAAATATTCCAAAAACTTTTCTACAGCAAGGGATATTGTTTTTTTGTTACGGAAAGCAAGTCCAATATTGCGATATGCCGGAATATCCAGTTCTTTGAACACTAATTTGTAGGGTATTCTTCTTAAAATAAGTTCAGGTAGAATACTTATGCCTAAGCCACTTTCCACCATAGACATAATTGCATAGTCGTCCCAAGTTGTAAAATGTATTTTAGGAGATATGCCGTTTTGTTCAAATATTTTTGATATGTCAGAGTTATTCCCCTTGTCTAGCATTAAAAAAGGCTCATTACATAAATCTGATAGACTTACTTTTTCTTTGTTTGCTAGGTAATGATTTTCAGGTAAAACAACTAATAATTTGTCCTTTGCCAAGAAAATAGTTTCAAGGTCTTTGTGGGTTGGTATACGCAAAAAACCACAGTCTACCCTGCCCTCTAAAATCCAATTTTCAATTTCACTATAATCTCCAAGCAATAATTCGTAGTCAATGTTTGGATAATTTTTTTGAAATTCCTTTATAATGTTAGGTAGCCAATGAGTTGCAACACTAGAAAAAGTCCCAATTCTGATTATACCTGATTGAAGTCCGTTGAGTTCATCAACCTGCATTTGTAGTTTTTTATATTCTTCACATAGGCTTTTGGCGTAAGGAAGTAATTTCAAACCGTCAGAAGTTAGCTTAACTCCAGCCTTGCTACGCTCCAATACAGATATTTTCCATTCTTTTTCAAGGTCATTTATCATACGGCTAATGGCAGATTGTGAGTAGTTTAATATTTCAGCAGCCTTTGTAAAACTACCATATTCAACAGTAGTTACAAAGGCCATATATTTAGATATATTCATATCCATATTTATCAGTCCTTATACTATGCAATATTGTAATAAATAAAATTAAAAACATTCGCTTTTGTAAATGATAACTCAATGATATAATAATCTCCAAATAAAGTCAATAAAAGTGGAGGTAGTTATGTTTTACGTAAGTGAAATTTTTAAAGATAAACCCAATAAATTTGATACAGAATTACAGGAAAAAGTTTATGCTACATTGGAAAAGTTGAATATTCCCTTTGAAAGGGTATCAACTGATGAGGCAATTACAATGGAGGATTGTGTTCTTATAAATGAAAAGCTTAATATGAATATGGTCAAAACACTGTTTCTGTGTAATAGACAGAAAACAGCTTTTTATCTTTTTATAACTACAGGAGATAAGCCATTTAGCTCAAAAAATTTCAGTAATGCCCTTTCTATTTCAAGAGTTTCTTTTGCACCGGCAGAATTAATGGAGGAAATGTTGGGTACAAAAATAGGTTCTGCTACAGTTTTTAGTGCCTTATTGGACGAAGATAATGACGTAAACATTGTTGTAGATAAAGATGTTGCAAATGAGGAATATTATGGCTGTAGTGATGGTACAACAACAGGATATATGAAATTGTTGACAGCCGATATTTTAGGTAAGTTTTTAGACTATATTAAACGTCAGCCTATAGTTGTAGAAGTTTAAATCATCAAACTATGGGCTAAATCTATAAAAACACCCCCGTATGAGGGGCGGTCATACAGGGGATATGTAAAGAGAGTTTTATTGGGTTTTACTTAATGCTTTTAATACTTTTGTGAAAACGTTTTAGGTTTCAGTTGTTGAAGTCTTCTCAGTTTTTGGTGCTTTGTTTATAATAATTTCGCTTACAGTTGTACCGTCTTCTGCGTAAACGATAGTTACCATATCATCAGCACTTATGTCAGAATAAGTACATTCTGTTTTCTGATGATTTTCGCCCATCTTATAAATCTTTACAGAAGAAAGGTCAATAGATGTAGTTTCTGATGAGAACTTCATTTCAGGCTTTTCACCCTTGTCACCATTAGGCTTTTCAGGAGCAGTAGTGTCCCCGTCAGGCTTAGTAGGAGGTTCAGGTCTGTCAGTACCGTCATCGTTAGCACTAGGCTTTTCAGGAGGAGTAGTAGTGTCCCCGTCAGGCTTAGTAGGAGGTTCAGGTCTGTCAGTACCGTCACCGTTGTCGCTAGGCTTTTCAGGAGGAGTAGTTGAGTCAGAGCTGTTGTCACCCTCAGGCTTAGTAGGAGGTTCAGGTCTGTTAGTATCATCTGTAGCATTGTCAGGTCTTTCAGGCTTTTCTGCCTTAGTTACTGTAATAGTATCAGATGTTACAGATGTAACCTTTGCCATATCACCTTTTTGTCTTTCGCCGTCTTTGTGTTTGTTTTCTACTGTAACAGCAGAACCAGAGGCTGTTGTGTCACTTGGTGTTGCTGCACCTACTGAGCATACACCACAAACTAAAGTAAGAACTGAAAGTGCAATTAATAAATTTTTCTTCATAATGGATTACCTCCTTAAATTATTGCTTTGTTTTGTTTACAAGGATATAATAACCCAGCAACATTAATTTAAAAATAATATAGGATTAGGAAATAATTAGAAAATATTTTAAAAATTATTAAAAGAAAAACTCCTACCAAAGTTGAAAGTTGGTAGGAGTAAAAATGCACTTGGAGGCATACATTATAAAATTTTTATTAATAATCTCGGTCTAACTGTATACTATAGGATTCGCCATTACCAATATTGGATAATGTAACGGTAGGATTAGAACCGGTTAAATCAACAGTAACATTACTTGTGTATGTTTCTTGATAACCACTACTGTAGCTACAAGTTCCGGAAATATCAAATGTGAATTTTCCATTATTTATAGCAATATTATTGAAATAGTTTTCATTAGACCATCTTTCTTCCCATGTAGCATCATCGCCTAAAACAGAATAACCAGTGTCGTTACTATAATAACCACTTGTGTATGTAAGACGGTTAAAAGTGAAATTGCCATAAATTTTGCCCTTATAAACTTTATCAATGGTTAAGTAAATGTACTTGTTTTCCTTATCACCACCACCGTTGCCTGTACTATAAACATAAGAACCTACAAATTTCTGATATTTAGCATCAAGTTTTATAGTTTCTATAGCTGAATTAAACTTATTAACAGAATTTTCAAGACTTCTAACTTCATTATTTATTTCGTCTTGAGTAGCATTTCTTTTTTCTAAAATGCCATTAGCCTTATTAATAGCTGTGTTTAATGTATTTAATTCAGAACTAACATCATATCCATCACCGTTTTTAGTAGCAGAATTAGCTTTATCAATAGCTGATTTTAGAGATGTTCTGTCTGCATCAGATAACTTACTTTCATTAAGTCCGTCAATAGCTCCTTGTAATTCTGTACAAATTAAATTTCCGTCATATACGGCACAAGTTTCAGACTTCTTTTCCTTAGCCCATTCTATCTTCTGTTCTAAAGTATCTTTGCTGACCTGTAAACATTGTCCTACTTCATTACCGACAACAGCATCTTTTAAAGTGTTTTCAGCTTGGGATAATGTATCTTCAACCTTTTTCTGTAATTCCCCATCAATTTCATAATCAATGGTTTTTACTTCAGATTTTTCCCCTACTCCGTTTATAACAAAGTATTTAAGCTGACAGTCATTTTCAATTTTAACACCGTTGTAGTAAAGATTGGATTCCTCTGTTGGTTCACTACCGTCAGTAGTATAGAAGATACCTCTACCTAATATAGTAGCGTCAAATTCCATTTGAACATTAGGAGGATATACATAAGTGCCACCGTTTGGCTCTATGTAAGGAATTTCCACAGGTGTTTTGCCTATTTCAATCCATTTCTTTACAGTATCGTCAAGGTTTTTCTCCCCTACTTTGTTGGCGTAATTTTCTACCATTTTGTAGGCTTTAAATGAGTTTACAGGGTTTATAGTGACAACAAGTTTTTCCAATAATTCTCTGTTTTTAGGCTTTGCTCTTTGTACCACTAAGGCATAGTTGCAAGCCTTTTCATATTCAGAGTTTTTAATATACTTGTCTATCTTTTCAAGGGCTTTTTGTTGGTTTACAATACCAAATTTAGCACCGTCAATAACACCTGTGTACATAGCACCAAAACAACCACCACATAATATAACTACAATAGCAATAATAATAGCTAAGGCATTTGATTTCTTAGGTTGTGGGTTGTTTGTTGGCATATCGTAATACATATTTTGGTTATCATAGCCATTGTATGTATTGTCAAAATTTCCGTTGTTGTCTTGAGGAGGAAGTATAGGAGTGCCACAATTAGGGCAAACTCCTGTACTTTGGTCCTCTATAGGACAACCACAGTTAGTGCAAAAAATCTTATTTTCGTCCATTTATATTACCACCTAACTAACTGTATTAGTAAAGACTGTCAAGATAATCAGTCCAGTAATTAATACTGTCATTTACAGCTTGGTCTGCCTGCATTGAGGCAAATAATAAACCTAAGATAATCATAATAGGTAAAATAGCTATAATAAAGGCAAATACTTTATTTTGTAAGAAAGGAGTGTTACTTTTGTCAGTAAGCATAGATTTAAAATACTGAACAATACTAATTTGACCGCCGTACATTTTATGATTTTTATAAATATGTACAGCTGAAATAATAAATGCTATAGTATATAAAGTATTTCCAAATGAAGCAGATTTAATTATAAGAATTATAAGACCTAGTATGACTAAACCAGCACTTATCATACCCTTTAAATTGCCACTTTCCTTAACAGAGTTAAAGCCATTGTTAAAAGAGTTGCCCATTCCATTCATATTAGGCATATGTGGATTAAACTGGCGGTTTTGCATATTAGGGTTAAACTGGTTCTGCATATTAGGATTGAACTGACCATTCTGCATCTGAGGATTGAATTGGTTGTTCATATTAGGCATTTGCTGGTTAAACTGTTGCTGACCAAATTGACCGTTCATATTTTGCATTTGAGGGTTAAATCCGTTTTGTATATTAGGGTTAAACTGGTTCTGCATATTAGGATTAAACTGACCATTTTGCATATTAGGGTTGAACTGGTTCATATTAGGCATTTGCTGGTTAAATTGACCATTCTGCATCTGCTGATTAAATTGACCACCCATATTAGGCATTTGTGTGTTGCCCTGTGCCTGCTGTGGGTTAGGTTGTGTTGGAATATTGTTAGTTGTTTGTTCAGTAGCTGTACTTTCAGTCTGAACAGGGTCTGTACAATGGCAAACCTCGCCGTCAGCTAAGGCTCTACCACAATTTCTACAAAAAGTTCCCATAATTATCTCTCCTTTATTTTGAATTTTTTTATAGTTTACTCAACAATTCAGTTTTCTTTTGATTGAATTCTTCTTCGCTGAGAATACCACTTTCCTTTAATGCAGCCAATTTCTGTATTTGGTCTAATACGTCAGGCTGTTGCTGTATAACAGTAGGTTGACTTGCTGCCTGTTTCTGTTCCTTTCTGCACTGGTGATAGATAGCAACTACTCTTTCAGCTTCTGGCTTAATAAGTGTGTTTATTTTGTGCATACCACCGGCAAAGTGTATAATAAGGTCACAGGTGTTAGTAAGAGAAGTAATGGCAGCATCTAAAAGCATACCTGTTAAGTCACTTGATTTAGAATTTTGGTCTGTGTTCATAGCTGTTATATCTTCATAATAAAGCTGTTTTACATTAGCTGTAGCACCAAATAATTCTCTGTCCATTATGATGACCTGTTTTGTAGTACAAACTATGTAATCCTTGGCAGTAAGGGAGTCTAAACCCCATGCAAAATACAACATAAGCTCGTCATCATATACCATATATTTTTTGATTTGGCTGTAGATATTTTCCCCAATTTTTTCTCTGATTAAGTCATTAACTTCTTGGTCAGTAATTTCAAAATCCTGCTTTTCGATACATTGGAAGTAATTGTTTAATGTTATAAAGTCTTCTTCCCTGTTGTCTACAACATCAATTCTGGCTAAATCCACTTGGTCACATTTGAAAATGTAGAAGTTGTTGCACTTTTCAAGATAAAACATATTTATGTTTGCACAAGGCACATAGCCTGTAGCGAAGTAGTTAGGATTTTCGTCAAGACAAATTTTAAAGTAGAAATTTTGGTCAGTAACTAAAAATTCCTGTTTTCTGTTATCTATTAAGTGAAATAAATTCTGTTCTGCCTGACAATTTGGAAATAGGCTTATAAAATACTTCAACTTCTTATTGTCAAGGTAAGGATACATTGAAATATATGATTTTTGAACACTACTGGCAGGTAACAAAATCTTGTCATAAAATTCTTTTGTAAAGGACATAATTTTGTCTACACCTATGCCACCGTAAAAACCGCCCTTGCTGTCATCGCCATATTGAAGAATATTGTTTGCAATTTCCTGAGCCTTAGAATTTGCATAAGCTCTGTACTGTGCGTCTAAGGCTGCTGCTTCTGCTTTTCTTTGAGCATTCATAGCAGCTTTGTTTGCCATATCTTCTTTTATTTTTCCTATACCATTTCCGATGCTATCTAAAAATCCCATACTATCACTCCTTTATTTTGTTTTCTTTCTTGTAATCTCTCAATATTCTTTGAATAGTCTTTTCAGAATATCCATATTCTTTGGCTAAAGCCTTGGTGTTACTGCCGTTATATCGGCGTATAATAAGTTGTCTGACACTTTTGGTATCCAATAGCCTTTGAGGAAAATTAACTTGACTGCCTCTAAACATTCGATATACTGTGAGGGTAGCCTCAAGACCTATTTGGTCATTTAATTCTTTATATATCTTTTGAAAAAGTTGTGTATTATACTCACAAATAGATACCACCTCACTTTCAGATTAGTTTATCATAGGACTTGGTGCAAAACAAACGACATTTTTCTTGTAAATGAGCCTGCTATTTACACAAACCCTAAATAAATATTGCTTTTTTGTGGTTTTTACAATTACAATTTTAGTAAAATAAATAGACAGTTATTGTCTGTTTATAAAGTTTGTAGAATTTTGGGAAAAATTTTTATGAAAATAAAAAAATCCCCATTAAGGGGATAAAAAATGACTATTCAAAAGAATAGCCAAAAAACGAATATAAAGATATAAATTAAAAAGGAAGCCGGACGCATCCAACTCCCTTAGGTTTAGTCCGAAGACATCGCCGCAATTCTATGCTTTAGTATATCATAGAATAAAGAAGAAGTCAAGAACTTTATAAATACTCTTTTAAAGTTCTTAATTTACTTCTTGTATTAGTATATACAATTTGATTGTAAATATTCGCAGGAACTAATTTTCTAAATTTTTCACAGGCATCTTCAAATTGGTTAATAAATGATAGGATGTCTTTTTTGTTGCATTTTAAAGTTTTCATTATAAATGCAATTAAAATTATATAATCAAGTATAGAGTTAAAATCTATACTATTAATATTAGTTTCGGCAGTAATATAACGATTAATACAAAGATTAATGTTGTTTTTCCTAAATCTGGTATCAAAAATGATATTGTTATGGGCAATTGAATTTCTCAAATCTTTTATAGTGTAAACTATTATTTCAGTAAGTCTACCATCGCTGTCAAAGTTTCTTTTGAAGCCTATTAATTTGGAGATAGACAACCTAGTGTCTTTATTTAAGCAGGATAAAAAATCTCCAAAGGTACCTAGAGTTAACATTTCAAAAATAGCCCAAATAGGTATAGATTTATCATTTTCATAATAATGATGAACAATATTATTTTTTCCGTAGTTATATGAAAGAATATTATATATACTATTTCTTAATTTTAGTCTTTTATTTAATGCTTTTTTTAAGTTATTTTGACTATGGTCTTTATAATCATTCAAAAGCTTGACATATATATCATTGAAACTATTACTAGAAGTTTTAGATAATATAGTTTCTAATGTATAATTTTTTAAAGCTGTTTCCAAAAACATAACCTGAGGATATAAAATGGTTTTTAATTTCATATCAAAATCGTAGACAGCTTGTATTTCATTAAATTTTGTATAGGTAATTCTCCTACTAGGATTATAAAAATATCTGTAGCCTTTATAACCATGAAAATACCCGATATATCTTAATTTTCTCTTTTGAACACTACCGTTAATATCTATACATTTTTCATTTCGCATATATGCCATAAGTGCATTTATACTTTTAGGTTTATTTTCCAACACAATGCCCCCTAGAATAAGATTTATTTACATTTTATCATATATGTGTATAATAATGCAATATCAAACAAAAAGGCAGCCCCAACGGGACTGCCCTTTTGTATATATACTATAATACTTTTAAAAATTATAATACTGGAATTAAATCGTAGAACTTTTCTACATCTTCGTCGTTTAATACAGCCTGAATAATATCGTGACCTAATGGTAATAAATCAGGAGTATCGAACTGCTTTAACTGTTCCTTGAAGAAATCAGTAAGCATCTTAGCACCTTCGTCATAAGCTGCCTGACCAACTCTAGGCTGCTTATCTACCTGTAAAAGACCAGTAGGGATTACTTCGCCGTCCATCTTAATAGACTTTGGAGAGTAACCAAGAATAGAACAACGAGAAGGTACAAGTGATTCCTTCTTGTACTTTAAGCCACCTCTACGAGAAAGGTATTCTCTAGTAGCCCATTCACCGGCGAAACCAACCTTGTAGCAACCAATGTACTGGTTAGGAATAAGGATATATCTAGTTTCTGGTGTATTTAAAATCTGTTCAAGAAGAAGGTTAGCCTGGTCAACCTTTTTACCAGTAGCGAAAGGCCAGTAAGAACCTACACCTTCACTCTTCATAGCCATAGCAGAGCTACTGTTATCAATAATAGATGGGTTAGCGTAACCTCTTGGTGCAACTAATCTCCAAATCCAAGCAAGTGCTGGTGGAAGAATGTGGAACATACCAATGATACCATAGTTAGGCTTGTCGCTAGTTGTAGGAGGAGTACGGATACCGAAGCTTCGGATATCAATTTCTCCAACGCCGTTGACAATGTTCTTCTTAACCTTACGAGGCATAATAACTCTAGGGTTAGGACAAGGCTTGCCAGGAGCATCTTCAATATGGTCCCAAATAAGACAAGTTGAACCAGGAACAGCATCTTCATTAAGGAAAATCATTGGTTCCTTTGGATGGATAGTAGCTTCTTCAACTTCAGGGTCTGTACCATAGTGAACAATGTGGTCAACTCTTAAGAACCAACCGTATTCAGCATCAGCAACAACGAGCTTGCCTGACTTGTTCTGAAGTGATGGATGAGCAAGAGCCATATCATCAGTTACAGGGTGAAGTGTTGAAGTATCAGCAATGTTTACCTTGATTTCTTCGCCTGATACAATATCAGTTGCAAGTAATAATCTACCGTCTTCCTGTCTGTGGAAAGGTTCAGTCATTTCTGACTTACCACCACCAGAAGCACCTTCGTGCATGATTGTAAGTTCAAGTTCGTATGGAGTTACAATCTTAACAGTTGAAGCGTGGAGAGTTACCCAACCTTCCTGTTCACCGATGTGAAGAAGGATACTGTAAACACCCTTTTTAGCTGATGGACCTGGGTAAAGGTTGTAGCTAAATACTTCCTGCATATCGTAAAGTCTGTTATGAACAACTACCTGCTTACCTTCATAGTATAAATGTCTGAAAGGTGGAGCAACATAGATGATAGCCTTTGGCTTGAAGAAGTTAGGAACTTTGTCGCAAGGAATAAAGCCCTGTAATTCAGCAATCATAGCTGCAAAGAAAGCTGCGTTCTTTGGAACGATTGCAAGAGAAGCATAACCAAGCTTCATATCTTCGTTACCAGAATAGAAAGGAACAAGTACAAGACCGTCTCTTTCCTTGAGCCACTTGAAAGTTTCCTGTCTAATAGGCTCAAAAGGCTTGCCAAATCTCTCCATATGTGTTGGCTTGTCTGTTGGAAGGTCATCAGCGATAACCATTGAATTAGGGTCTCTTCTACGCATTGAAGTATCGTCGAAGTTTACTGAAAGACCGTTCTTACACTTAGTAATGTAGGCTTCTCTAATAGTTTTACCGTTAACATCAAAGTTAACATCATAAGTCATATTATCCTTGCCACCGAGAGCTAAATCAAAAAGATGTTCTTTTGTGTCAGGAATAATAATTTCCGCACCACCTTCGATAATCTCCTTTACATGAGGTGGAAGAACCATTTTTTTGATAATCTCTTTGTAATCTTTACTCATTTGAAAATGTCCTCCTTAATAAAAAATCACTATCGTGTTTTATATACAATACTATATAGTTAAGAAGCTATAATGGTTATATGATACCACTAATTATTTAAAAAAGCAATATCCTAACCCCCAAAATTCACTTTTTATTAATTATTACTATTTATATTCTATCTAAAAATGGAAAAACTGTTATTTTTATATCATTAAAAATAACCTATTGTCAGAAAAAATTAATTTTTCAATCTTCAGCACAAATTATGAATTTTTTTTGTATTTTATCATTCAAAATTCCCCATTTGTTTTCGTTGTATTGTTTTCAAAAATATGGTATACTAAAAAGAGTGGTATGCTGTTTTATAAAAATACATATGAAAAATATATATAATGAAGAAACTAAGTTTTTTCTTTGTTATTATGCCACCAAAATACAAATGTAAGGAGATAATTTATGGGAAAATTGAGTAAAAGTAGTAAAGCCCTAATAGGCTTTATTGTATTTTTAATAGTAGCTTTTTTGATATATGTAGCAATATCGGGCATTATAGGTTCTAAAAGACAAACAATGAAGGGAACTGACCAAACTTTTGGTGCTGTAGAATTGCCTTTAAATAGTGAACTTACAGGTTTAGGACTTGATAATTCTGTTGTTTCAGACCATATTGATAAAGAACATCAGCTTCATGATTACAAAATAGACTTGCAGAAAAAGGCAATTACATATAACTACTATACAAGAGAGGCATCTTATGGCGACAAGTTTAAGGTAATTACTTACTCTACAACTCAGGATAATTTTGAAAAAAATATAATTCCAAAATCAGATATTACAGATTCAGGACTTAATGGTATGCCAGCTAAATATTTTAATGGCACATATTACTATGTAAGTGATAATTATAAACCGACAGCACAGGTGCAAAAAGCACTTAATGAAGGTAAAATTATTATGGATAAAGGTAATGAAACAGAGGATTGCGAAATAGGTACAGTACAAGCCCTCTACTGGTATGATAATGGCGTAGGTTATTGCTTTGAGGCGGTCAATATGCCATCTTTAGAACAGGAGTCATTTATTGAAATGGCAGGCAAGTATTGGAACGAAGGCTCAGCTACTGACGAAGAATAAAAGGAGTAGATTTTAAATGTCAATGGAAAAATACAATAAAATTCATTTTATAGGTATAGGTGGAATAAGTATGTCTTCTCTTGCAGAAATTCTCAAGAGTAAGGGTAAGACAATTACAGGTTCAGATGGTGTTGCATCTAATGTGACAAAAGCTCTTGAAAACATAGGTATTCAGGTATCAATCGGTCAGAAAGCCGAGAATATTACACCTGATACAGACCTTATTGTCTATACTGCTGCTGTAAAAGAGGACAACCCTGAATTAATGGCTGCCAGAGCAAGTGGTATCGAAACAGTAGATAGAGCAGCTCTTGTAGGTATGATGATGCTTGAGTACAAGTTCCCTCTTTCTGTAGCTGGTACTCATGGCAAAACTACTACATCAAGCCTTGTTACTGAAATTTTCCTTGAAGCAAAGGCTAATCCAACAGTTTCTATTGGTGGTATATTACCAAGTATAAAGGGTAACTATAAAGTAGGTGGCGAGGATTACTTTATTCTTGAAACTTGTGAATACTGCGATAGCTTTTTAAAGTTCAATCCTCATGGTGCAATAATTCTTAATATTGATGCAGACCATTTAGACTATTTTAAGACATTAGATAATATTTATAAGAGCTTTAACAAGTTCGCTAATAGACTTCCAGAGGGTGGTTTCATTGTTATTAATAATGAAATTCCTAGACTTTCAGAAGTATTAGAGGGAGTTAAGGCAAAGGTAATTACTTATGGTAAGGACAACACAGCTGATTGGTATCCTACAGATGTTACATTTAATGATTTAGGTCATGCAACATATACAGTAAATCATAAGGGCGAAAAGGTTGCTAAGGTTGAACTTTCAATTCCTGGTATGCACAATGTTTATAACTCACTTTCAGCTTTTGCTCTTGCTACTTGCTATGGTGTAGCTACAGAAGCTATTGTAAAGGGTATAAAGAACTTTACCGGTACAGATAGAAGATTTCAGTTTAAGGGTCAGTTTAATGGCGTAAATGTAATTGATGACTATGCACATCATCCTACAGAAATTCAGGCTACAATAAATAGTGCCAGAGGTACAAAGCTCAATAAACTTTGGATAATGTTCCAGCCTCATACTTATACAAGAACTTATAACCATTTAGATGATTTTGCAAAGGTTTTAAGTGAAGCAGACCACGTTATTCTTTTGGATATTTATGCTTCAAGAGAAAAGGATACAGGTCTTGTAAGCAGTAAGGATTTAAGAGATAAAATTGAGGCTTTAGGTGGCGTTGTAACATACTGCCCTACATTTAATGATGCTGAAAAATATGCTGTAGATAATTGTCGCAAGGGTGATATGCTTATTACTATGGGTGCAGGCGATGTCTACAAGATAGGAGAAAAATTAGTAAGCAAGTAAAAAATGTAAAAAATATCTTGAAATTTTAATGAAAATAAGTTATCATAAGAATATATGACTTATTGTGAATATGCCCTCGTATTTATGAGGCATTGTATGACGCAGTAAACAACGTCGGAAGTTTAACTTCTGAACTTTATTCGTTATTTTTAAGGAGGACAATTTATGATTTCTGCCGGTGAATTTAGAAACGGTGTAACTATGGAATACGAAGGTAACATTTATCAGGTTATCGAATTCCAGCATGTTAAACCAGGTAAAGGTGCAGCATTTGTAAGAACTAA
>ERZ773143.2533-NODE-2533-length-12967-cov-5.239854_pt1 | contig 12967 bp, 5 predicted proteins | sample MGYA00580852_ERZ773143 | MGnify/ENA primary metagenome ERZ773143 (study PRJEB29015, sample SAMEA2737853) | human gut metagenome | biome: human gut; feature: human-associated habitat; material: faeces | place: China | collected 2012 ... | reverse complement strand
TTTCTGCCAGCGTACGCAGTTCTGCCTCGTCTTTGCAGATACCGCTACCCATACCGCCCAATGCGTATGCGGAACGGATCATGACCGGGAAGCCGATCTCGTAGGCTGCCTTCACGGCATCTTCCAGGTTTCCGACAGCGTGGCTAACCGGAGTTTTTACTGCTATCTCGTCAAGTTTCTTTACAAACAGGTCGCGGTCTTCCGTGTACATGATCGCTTCGACCGAAGTTCCCAGTACCTTTACACCATATTTGGCCAGTGTTCCGCTGGTATACAGTTCGGTTCCGCAGTTCAAAGCAGTCTGTCCGCCAAAAGCCAGCAGGATACCGTCCGGTTGTTCTTTTTTGATCACTTCTTCAACAAAGTAAGGAGTGATCGGCAGGAAATACACCTTGTCGGCTACCCCTTCTGATGTTTGAATGGTTGCAATGTTCGGATTGAGCAATACGGTGCTGATTCCTTCTTCTTTCAGCGCCTTCAGTGCTTGTGAACCAGAGTAGTCAAATTCTCCGGCTTGTCCGATCTTCAGGGCACCCGAGCCCAGAACAATCACCTTTTTGATACCACTTTTCGACATAGTAATTTGGGTTGTTTAATTTATTGATTTTATAGAATGTTATAATTGCCTTACGAGATCACAAGGTGCAAAAAAAATGCGTTAGTAAAAATAACTAACGCATCCTATATAACCAAATGATAATCCTTTAAAATAAAAAAATGAGCTTCATTGTCCGACATATAACCGGAAAAGTACGCTGGATTATCCTTATGTGCTTTCTGTGTCATGAAACTCTATCTTCAAAATTTCGGCAAAGATAAGGCTTATATTTCAAACATGCAAGAGATGTTGGTGCCCTCTTTCTGAAAAATACTTTTCAAGTTGACCGAAATGTCCGGAAGATAATTTTATTTTCCTATCTTTATCCCCATCAATCATTCAAATAATTCTGATATTATGAATAAGACACTTTATCTCATTTTTATTTGTCTCCTTTTATGTGCCGGCACCCATCTTGTTGCCCAGACTTTTGATTATAACCGAGTGAGTGGCCATCCCCGCTTATTGATGAAGCAGGGTGAGGAGCAGCAGATACGAGAAAGCCTGAAAGATAACCCCGAAATGCAGCGCGTCTATAAGCAGATTGTCGGAGAAGCCGACCGGCTGTTGGTCTGTCCGACGTTAACATATAAGAAAGAGGGACGTCGTCTGTTGGCCGTTTCCCGTGAGGCTTTGAAACGTATTTTTGACCTTTCGTTTGTATACCGGATGACCGGCGAAGATAAATACCGCTTGCGTGCCGAGCAGGAGATGGTGTCCGTCTGCTCTTTCGGCGACTGGAACCCGTCTCATTTCTTGGATGTCGGCGAGATGACGATGGCGGTTGCGATCGGTTATGACTGGCTGTTCGATAAGCTGTCTCCGGAAACAAGGAGAGTGGTACGTGAATCGATTCTTCAGAAAGGTTTTGCTCCGTCGAACGACAAACAATATAACTGGTTCCTGAAAGCAGAAAACAACTGGAACCAGGTTTGCAATACCGGGCTGGTATATGGAGCCCTTGCCCTTTTGGATTCGGACAGCAAAGAAGCGGCTGCTGTTATTGAACGGGCTATGTCGTCTGTTCCTCTGTCGATGAAAGTGTACGCGCCTGACGGCAACTATCCGGAAGGGTATAATTATTGGGGATATGGGACGAGTTTCAATGTGATGCTAATCGCCGCTTTGGAATCGGCTCTCGGTTCGGATGGAGGACTGAGTGCGGTGGAGGGCTTTATGTCTTCGGCCCGGTTCATGCAGTATATGGCGGGAACGACCGGTCTTGCCTTCAATTTCAGTGATGCACGCGAAACGACTCAATCTTTTCCGGCCATGTTCTGGTATGCATCCAAATTAGGCGATCCTTCCTTGCTCTGGAACGAAAAAATATTCCTGACACGCGAGGATACGCATTTTACTGCGGAAGAAGAGCGTTTCCTGCCGATTATCTTGATCTATGGTTCCCGCTTCGATATGAAGGAAGTGACGCCTCCTGTCTCGAAAATCTGGACCGGACATGGAAAAGTGCCTGTAGCTCTGATCCGTACCGGATGGGATAAGGGTGAAGGTTTTTATGTCGGGATAAAAGGAGGAACGGCTTCGGCCAACCATGCTCATATGGATGCCGGATCATTTGTGTTCGAAGCTCAGGGAGTTCGTTGGGCACAGGATTTGGGTATGCAGGAGTATTATTCTCTGGAAAAGGAAGGCGTACGACTGTGGAACGGTGATCAGGACGGGCAACGTTGGGATGTCTTCCGCTATAATAACTTTGTGCATAATACGTTGACGGTAAACGGAGAAAAGCACCAGGTAAAAGGAGCGGTTCCGATTCTCGCTACTTATACGAAAGATGCACGGTTGGGAGCCAGCTTGGATATGACTTCTTTGTTCGGTAGTAATCTGAAGAAAGCGACACGCGAGGTTGTGCTTGTGAAGGAACGGTATTTGCAGGTAACGGATCAGGTGCAGGCTGCCGGCCAACCAGCTTCTGTCCGGTGGACGATGGTCACCTCCGCCACTCCTAAGCTGCTCGATTCCCACACGATAGAATTGACGAAAGAAGGTAAGAAATTACATGTGATTATCGACAGTCCTTCGGCTGCCGCCTTCTCTGTGGTCGATAATGTTCCGTCGCATAGCTACGATGCTCCGAATCCCGGTTCTGTCCGGATTGTTTTTGATGTTGATGTGAAAGCCGGTCGGAAGGAAACATTGAAAGTGCGGCTGGTTCCGGTTGTGGAATAATACATGAATGTACCGATATGCCGGGGTACGACAATACCGCTGAATGGGCATATCGGTATGCTTCAATTCCTATTTGTTATTTGCCGAAATTCCAGTTCCTGATGATTTGCAGTATTTCCTCTTTCATTTCCTTCGTTATGTTGTTTTGTGTACTGGGCTGGAAGGCGAGAAACCTCTTGGCTGCTTTATGGAATTTGTCCGGATGTAAAAAAGAGGGGTTTGTATACAATTTGGCGAGTAGGAAGTAGGTATATCCCTGTTCCGGTAAAATCCGGCTGATTTCCAGCAGGTAACTTTCCGCTTTCTGGTATTGCTTGATCGCCTTTTCGTTTTTTGCAATTGCATAGTATAGTTCGGGGGCTGCACTTAGTTTTAATGCCCTGTCCAACCATTTGATGGCAATATCGTGCTGTCCGGTCTTATAGAAACATTCTGCTCCCTCATATAGAAAATCTGTCCGGTGGTATAACTGGACAAACAGACCGGCATACCGGCTGGCTGCTTGTTCGTACTCCTGATTATGATATAATTCCTGAAGCGTCTTCCATTCCCTATAGGTATAGTAGGTATCTTTCTGTCCGTAGAAAAGAATGCAGGTAAGAATGGCGGCGATGGCACTGATATACGGGATACTCCTTTGTGCTCGCTGCTTGTTATGCTTCGGATTGGTCACACATATAGTGGTCAGGAATAAGAGCAGAACCCAGTAGGTCGGGAGTTGGAGCGGATAGGAATAAAGGGCGAAGATTCCGAGTGCCAGAATTCCCGGATGCTCCAATCTGTCTGTGTCTGATCCCATAATAAAGGGAAAATGCGAGCCAGAAGATGAAGAACAGCAACCCCGTAATACCTAACTCAAGTCCTATTTGCAGATATTCGTTGTATGCATACTGGGGACAGGTTGCGGTTTGTTTTTCTTTGGAAGAAGCGGTATCGGTTTCGAAATAGGCAGATTGTTCCTTTGCGTATGTGGCTGGAAAGCCGCCTATACCTATGCCGGTTACCGGATGTTCCATGATAGCCTGGGTCGTGATATTCCAGATCAAAAGCCGGCGATCTCCGGCCTGGGCTTTTTGGATATTCCCGACCAAAATGACTGCCGTGATCGCAACAAACAGGATAATCGAAGAGATAGCAAACAGCTGGATGTGTTTCTGTATGGCTTTTTTCGTCTGTTTCCATCCGATCAGCCTCATCCAGCAAACCCAGATTCCGGAAAGGAGGGCTGCAAGCCATACGGGTTGGTCTGTTTTGAATATTAAGGTGGTGATAATCAAAGTAGATCCGAGAATGGAGAAATAGAACAGGAAAGTACGGGATTTCCACAAAGCGATCTTGTCGCAATTCTTAAAACGGAGTAATGTGTTCAGACAGACTGGAAAAATGACTGCGATATAGCCATAGAAAGGCTCTGGTTTCAGCGATGTTTCAAGCAGCCTGAAGACAGGATGGGTGATGGGAGCAGGATTGATGGTATGGCTGATCCCCCAGATGGCCGGAACGATTCCGGTAAATATGATGATCGTAATGAAAAACGGTCGTAATTCCTGATGCGCCTGTAAAGCACCTCTGAGCATAAACCAGAGAGCAACCAGCTGAGCGATGAAAAGGAAACGTTCCGGCTGAAGATTCTCGTCTTTGTCGTAAGAAACCAATACGATACCGAACAGAAGTAATAATAAGGCATCCGGTAATGAAAAGATAAAACGGCTTTTCTTTGTTGTGAATTCCATAAGTAGAACCCCACCGGCTAACAATAGAGATGTGAAATGAAACCAGCAAATTTTTCCGGACAGCGTGCCGTCTGCTAATTCCGGATTCATGGCGAAGATTATACACAATAGTAACATTCCACTCGTTGCGAGTAAAAGTAATCTTAGATAACTAAAAAAATTATTCATAATTATATTTATTAAAATGTGAAAAAACTCTGCTTTCTGTGGGTTGAGAGGCAGAGACCTTCTCACAACTTATCTGTCAGGCATTGCCAAATGGATGGCAAAGAAATGGACCGATGCAAGTATACCCTATTTAAACAGAAAGAGAAGCCAGTGTGTTTTCCTTTTGAGAGGAAAGATTTGAACAGGTCTAAAGAGGTCGCAAAAGTATATTTTGCTTTATTGGAGGGTGAATGTTAGAGTTGACATTTTGTTGACAATATGCAAACGACTGGCATACAAAATATTTTGATGATAAACGGTAATCCTTATTTGAAAGGGGAAAGTTAAGGTTAGGGTTGTTTTTTTAATGTGAAAAGAGGTAAATAGAGGAAGATTCCTAAGATAGACATGGCAAGCCCGCCGATGGTGCCGGCGGCAAGCGGGAACCAAAACGCTTCCTTATCCGGACCTAACATGAATGGGATGAAGCCTAAGATGGTCGAAACGACTGTGAGGAAAATGGGCGTGATCTTAGCATTCCAGGCTTTCAGATATGCCTTGTAGGGCGACATCAACGGTTTGCGTTGCCGGATTTGGTTGTATTCATTCAAAATGTAGATGCTTGCGTTAACGGTTATGCCGCACAATAGGACGAAGGAGGCAAATCCTCCTTGGTCGAAATTCAATTTGAACCAATAGAACGTGAGGAATACGCCAATGTAAGAGATCGGTATTACAAAGATAACGGCCAACGGCTGTTTCAGCGAATTGAACAGGATACTGGTGGTAAAGAAGATAATGACGATGATCAGCAATAACAGAAGATATTGTTTATTGTCCTTTTTGTCCCAATACCAGTAAGCGCTTTCCGACTTGGCGGTATAACCCATCGGCAGTATGGCATTGATTTCCTTCAGGTCGCGTTCCTGTATCTTATTTCCTTGATTGGAAGCCCCGATATATTCGTATTGCAGACAGAGGCGGTATTGTTGGTTTACTTTGCAAACCTTCTGCGGCATCTGTCCTTTTTCGACACTTGCAAGTTCTGCTAACTTGTAGGGCTTGCCGTCAATAGTTTGTGGAACATACTGCATGCTCCACACATCGTATTCCTGTGACTGGCGGGAGGAGAGTTTCAGTTTCTCTGTCTCTTCGTTGACGACGATCGTCCCGGTATAAATGTCCTTTCCGAAAACGGGATTGATGGAGGCGAACAGGTCGATCGGCTGTATGTCCTCCTGGGTCAGCCGGGCTTTGTTGAGGTTGAAGTAGAACTCCTGGTAATCGTCTTTCCACCACGAGAATTCTGAATTGATCAGCACTTCCTTGATGCGGCGGTGGGTGAGCAACTTGGCTTTCAGCCGTTCGGCCCATTCGTACAGCTCGTCGTAGTTGTAACCGTACATTTCGATGCGGAAAGAACCGGCTCCTTCGCGTACGTCGTTGCTGAATCCCTGGTCCTGCAAACCGTAGACTTGCCAGCTCCCCCCCCCCAATTCAAGTGCTTTGCTGATGATTTTGCTTTTCAATGTGTACGGGAAACCGCTCCGTTCACTCTCTTTCGTGAAATAGATACGGATACCGGCTTGGCGTGCGCTGTAGACGTTCGTTTGGAACTGCCGTATCTCTTTGAAGGTACTGAGATAGGCTTCCATCCGGCTCATCAAGGTATTCATTTGTGGCAAGGTCGTCCCGTTCGGGAGCGATGCGCTGACAGACAGGATCGTTTCTTCGTTGCGGGTGAAGTAACTTCCTTCATAAACTTTTTGTACGAACAGGCGTAGGGTCCCGCCCAATGCCTTATCGACGATGGGTTTGATCTTCTCCTTGTACGTCTCGTTGGAGGCGAATTTATTATATGTATCGATTAGCAGGGTGTCTGTTGCCGTGTAGACCTTCTTCTTGTCTTTCGTGTCGTATTCGATTTTCTCCGGTAGTAGGAAAAACGGAATGCCGAATGCCAACAGTAAAATGAAACATGCCAGTTTCTTCCATCCGCAGAGGAAGTTGATTTGCCGTTGATAGTACCGGTTGTAGTAGACAGGGAAACGTTTGAGAAAACGGTTCGTTCTTTTTCTGATCCGGCTTTTCCATGTATACTCGGTCTCTTCTCCGGATATGTTCTTTTTTCCGCTTTTTTTCCATTCCAGGTTCATCTTATCGATTAGGGCGGGAACCAGGAAAAGCGCGATCAATAGGGAGACTCCTAAATTGATGATGACGACAGCCGCAAAATCCTGCAGATTGAGGCGTATCTTTTCATCTAAGAAAAAGATAATGACCAGTGCACCTATCGTTGTCAAAGTGGCTGCCAATATGGATAGGATTGCCTTTCGGTTATGTCGGTTCCGGATATGTTCCGTCATGACGATCGTGTTGTCGATCACCAGGCTGAGTGAGATTGTGACGCCTGCCAACGAATAAAGCTGCATTTCCAGTCCTGACAGATAATAAAGGATGACAGCAATACTGAGGTTGATCGAAAGGCTGATGATGATCAGTAACAGATATTTTATCTCGCGTGTGATCAGCAAGACAAACATCAGTAGGATCAGGACGGTGAGCCCCGTACGGACATAAATCTTGTTCAGTTCGTCCTGAATGAATTCGGTCGCGTCATAGCTGGTATGTATTTCATAACCGGGTGGAAGCAAGGTACGGATATGTTCCATCTCGGCTTTTATCAGTCTGGCAAGTTCCAGCTGGTTTGCCGTCTCTTCAGCGCGGATGGACAGATAGATGGAATTCAAGCCGTTGATACGGTAATAACTCTGTGGAGCCTCTTCCTGACGGGTGACTTTTAGCAGTTGGTCCAGACGGATCAGTTTGCCGTCTTTGTTCAGGACGGTGATGAGCGTGGGATTGAATCCGTCTTTCTCATTTTCCGGAATCAAGGCAAGACGTATCCACTGGTTGTTTTGTCCTCCTTTGCGCGAAGTTGCCAACTGGGTTTCCACGTTCCCGGTCCCTAAGAATTCCTTTTGATAATACTGGTTGATCGCTTTCTGTATATCCGGGATACTGATACCTAACGTTGCCAGCTGACGGCTGTCATATTCCAATCGCCATTCCATCGGGGTGGCACCGCTGACATCGATGCGGTAGATGCCGGGAATCCCGCTTAGGCGGGGTTTTATCTGGTTTTCGGCGAAGCGCTGTATGAATATGGGAGTGGCTGCCGCGTTCAGTGTGTAGCTCATGAAAGGCCGTGCTTCCTTGTTGTCCGGCCGGCTCATTTCCAGAACCGGATAGCTCAGTCCGTCCGGCAGGCTGGGCCATGTCTGGCGAATGATGGTAGACGCTTCGAAACGGGCGGCATCGATATTGGTATGCTTGTCCAGCTCGAGCGTGACATATCCCCATCCGTTGCCGGAAGTGGAATTGATCTCCTTGATCCCCTTGATGCGTGCCAACATCGCTTCGAGCCGCGAGGTCACTTCCATCTCTATCACGCGTGCCGAATTGCCCGGCATGTTATAGCTGATAGTCAACTGTGGCAGCGTGCGTGACGGCGACAGCTTGATCGGCAGCAGCGGTATAAAGGCAATCCCTGCCAGTGCCACGCAAAGGAAGGTGACGATGATGGTGAAAGAGGATATTTTAGGAGATGCACTCATTATTCATTCTTTGTTACAATCCGTATTTATACTCGAACTCGTTCGAAAGGGAAACTCCCGTTTCGAAATCGTGCAACGTCAGTTTTCGGATCTTATAATAGCTCAGCCAGTAGTTCTGTAAAGCCGAAATATAGTTCCGCTGCGCTTCCTGCTGGCGGTTCAGTGACAAGGTAAGGCTGTTGATATCCGCTTTTCCGATCATGAAGCGCTGCTTGGTTTCGCTGTAGGCTGTTTCAGCCAGGTCTACCGCTTCTTCGGCACTCCCGATCAGGGCTTGCTGGATATTGAAGTCGCCGACTGTCATAATCACGTCTTCTTCGACCGTCAGTTCTTTTTGTTTGGCGGATGTTTCGGTGACAAGCAGGTTGTTCTTGGCGATATTATGCTTCCCTTTTCGTACGCCCCAGTCCACCAACGGGATCGAAACGGACAAAGAGACGATTTCCTGCTGTTGCAGATTTTTGTAGGCGTCCTGTATGTTCTTGGACACTTGGTTGAATCCGACGCTGGCATTGATCTGGGCGTTGAACATCGCTTCTTTCTTGGTTTTGTCTACCTGCTGCTGGGCTTCTAATATTTGCTGGCGCAACTCCAGAAAGGTCGGGTTGTTTGCACGTGCCAATTCGAGTGCTTTGTCGACCGAGATTTCCATATTGCGCGGGCGGCTTGGGAGGCGCAGGCGTATTTCTGTATTCTTGTCGAAGTTCAAGTAAGAGGCGAGGCTGAACATGGCACGTTTTAGGGCGATTTCCGCATTTTTCAATGTGTTGCGTGCGTTTACGGCATCCAATTTCAGTGTCAGCAAATCCGCTTGGCTGATAGAAGCTATCTTATGCCGTTCCTGCCCTGTCCGGTACAGTGTGTCGGTCGTGGCGACATTTTCCTTGGCCAGATCATATTCCACCTGTGCCATTGCCAGAGCGAAGAAATAGGTCGTTGCTTGCTCGCTCATTTGCTCTACATTATATAATAGTTCTTTCTTGACCTTCTCGTATTTCAACGGTTCGATTTTCCGTTCCCATTTAAAAGCGTTATACCCCAATAAGTCTTGCTGGTAGCCGAGGCGGATCGGAACCGATGAGAACTGGTTATAAGTTTGGTCGCCGAAATAGCGCATATAATCCAAGTCTGTATCCAAATAGAATGTACCGCCTAAGAGGTCGAAATTCTGTTCGATCTCCAATTGCCCGCCCGCATAAAACGATTGTTGTTTTCTATATACGTCGATATCAGCCTCCGAGTCATATCGTTGGGTAAAATAACGGCGGTATTGTGCCGGCGTCAGATTTAGGGTAAGGCTTGGCAGACGGCCGGCCTTGTAAGTCCGGTATTCCCAGTAGCCGGCCAGATACATATTTTTGTATCGGAAAGCGTCCAGCGAACTGTCGGCCGCCAGTGTGATAGTTCGTTCCAGCGTCAGTGTGAGCTGCGCTTTTCCTCCGAACACGCATGCAAGCATCAACAACGTGATGACATATCTATAAATGAATTTCCTGTCCATAACTTCCAATTTTCAATTTTCAACATTCAAATTACCAACCTCATGTTTGCGATAAATGAACCAGTATATCAGTGGTATGACAAAAAGGCTGACTGCCGTACCGATCAGCATGGCCGAGATCATGGCGATGGAAAGCGGCTTTTGCAGTTCGCTGCCCATATCGAATGTGAAAAGCAGCGGAACCATTCCGAATATTGTCGTTAATGATGTCATGATGATAGGGCGCAGGCGCCGCCGTCCGGCTTCATGTATGGCTTCCATAAGAGGAACCCCTTCTTTGCGGAGTTCGTTGATAGCATCCAGTTTCAGGATGGAGTCGTTGATGATGATACCGCAGGTCACGACGATGCCGATGGCACTCATCAGGTTCATGGTATGGCCGCATATCCAGAGCACCAGCAAGGAGGCTGCCACATCGATCGGAATTTCAAGCAGCACGATGAGCGGCTGCAGGAAACTTTCGAACTGGGCTGCCAGGATGAAATACATCAGCAGGATCGAAATAAATAAAATCACGATCAACTCGTTCAGCATCTGTCGGTTGGAAAAGAAACTTCCTGAAAAGTCGATATCCCAGTCAGTATCGATTCCTTTTTTTACATCTTCCATCAACTGTTCGGCATTGTCTATATCATAGAAACTGAATGGAATGTATTCTCCGTTCTTTCCTGCCGTGATCGTTTTCAAGTCCTCTCCCGGAGTGACACGCACCAGCGATTGCAGCGGGATATATCGTACGTTGCCTTCCGTGTCGGGAACAGTGTTTACCAATGTTTTCTGCAAGACCTCGTTTACCGTTTGTTCCTCCCCGGCCAATGCGATCGGCAGATATTGCTGGTAGGAGCGGAGCGTCGCTATTTCATTCTCTTTGAATGCCGTTTTCAGCAACCGGTACACTTCGTTGTAGTCGACGTTATAAAGCAGAAGTTTCTGTCTGTCTATTGTGATATTTAATTGGTTGTCGAAGGTGATACCGACAGGAGTATGTCCTGTTTTCGCCTCGATTTGTTGTTCTATCTTATGCAGGACGGAGGCTTCCGGTGCTTCGGTTTTATTGCGGGTGTACAATTCGGCAACAATGTCGGCTTCACCTGTTACAAATAGCTTTTCGAATACTGTTTCGGGAGGCGAGAAGGATATTACTGCCATTGGATAATGCGTTTTGATCCATTTTACTACCGATTTTTGCAAAGGAGCGATTCCGGTTGGTTTCTCCGTCTTAAAATATAACTCGCTTTCGGAAACCGACATCTCTCGCTCCCGGTTCAACAGAAATTGCTGCTGCCCGACATAGGCCGTGTGCTCTTGTACCTGATTGTCGACAGAAGCGAATAGCTGGCTGACGCGGCTCCGGTTTTCATCGATATGGATGTTTTCGTTCCATTCCACATGAGCGATCAGTTCGTTCTGGTCTATCTCCGGCATACGGCTTTTCGGTATTTCGTAGAACAGGAAGGCACAAAGTGGGAGCGTAACGACAATGAAAATCAGGCTTATCGTTTTATGGCGGAACACAAAATTCACTCCGGCATCATAAAAACGATCCAGCGTGTGTTCTTTCACCAGATTGTTGATCCGCATGTTGAACCCTTTGTGTTTGATGTCCGGAATACTGTATACCAGTTTGTAAAGTACCGGCAGCAGCATGATTCCCGTGAAATAGGAAACCATCAGTCCGACGGTGACAGCAAAGGCTTGGTCGAAGAAGATCGCTCCTGCTATTCCGCTCATGAACACAAGCGGAACGAAGACGGCAATTGTCGTAAAAGTGGAACTCAGCATCGGAGTAATTACTTCGGTCGTCCCTTTATTGCAAGCCTCTTCCAGCGAGTCTCCTCGTGTCCTGTATTGGGTAATGTTTTCCGTTACGATGATCGAACTGTCGATCATCATACCCAAAGCCAGGATCAACCCGGAGATGGAGATGATATTCAGCGACATCTTGCAGAGGTAGAAAAAAAGGAAACTGATGATCAGGCTCACCACCATACTTAACCCGATCACTGCCGGGCTCTTGATATCCCCTAAGAAAAGGATGGCGACGATACAGATGAAAAGGAAACCCAACGACAGGTTTTGTTTCAGGTTCGAGATGGTATAATCCAGCAATTCCGTCTGGTTGCGGCTGACACTGAAATCGATATCCGGATAGACGGAAGCAAAGTAATCCGTCACTTCTGCCAATGCCTCTTTCATGTTATCCATATTTTCATCCGCCTGCTTGATTACAGCCAGCGTTACCGCCCGTTTCCCGTTGGAAAGGGAAGCTCCGGTCTCTTTCTCCGGCACGACGGAAATGCGTGCCAAATCTTTCAGTTGAAAAATATGGTTATTTTTCCTGATATAAATATTCTCGACATCTTCCGGTGTGCGCAGCAGTGTCGAGAACTTGATATTGTACTCGTAATAGCCGTCACGTACGGTCATGCTACCCGGTTCTATATTGTTAGATGTCAGTGCGGCCTCCAGATCGTCAAGTGTGATCTCCGACATTTTCAGCAACTTCATGTCCGGAACAATCTGTAACTGCCGTTTCAGAATTCCGGTCACATCTACCATTGCCACTTCGGGCAACTGTTCGATACGACGTTTGATCACCGTTTCGGCAAACTGGCAAAGGTCGAGGAACGATCCTTCGTTTATTTCACTGTAAGCGCTGTCGCTTTTCAATGTCAGATTCAAGCAGAATACGGGAATATCAGTGGCACTGGCTTTGATTACCCGTGGACGTTCTACTTCACGTGGCAGGTAGTTCATAGCTGCGTCTATCTTTTCGTTGACTTCGATAAAAGCCAGATCCGTATTCGTTCCGAAATCGAAGTTTAGGCGTATGATGGCAGTACCGTCGCGTGTTTCACTGTGGATGTCGCGTAAACTGGCAACCTGCATTAATTGCTGGCGGATGGTTTTTACTACTGTGTTTTCCAATTCGCGTGCCGAAGTGTTCTGGCCGGATACCTGTACGGTGATCTCCGGAATTGCAATATCAGGCAGCAACGACACCGGAATGGTGAAGTAAGTAACCAGTCCCACGATAAAGCAAGCCGTAAAAGCCATCAATACCGCGATAGGGCGTTGTAGTAGAAACTTTATCATGTATTAGAACTATGATTTATGATTTATAAATTATCATTGTTGTCCCATTAAAATCTAAAAGAGTTCTTTGAAATATTTGAAATTTAGT
>ERZ773143.2525-NODE-2525-length-12988-cov-3.520065_pt1 | contig 12988 bp, 9 predicted proteins | sample MGYA00580852_ERZ773143 | MGnify/ENA primary metagenome ERZ773143 (study PRJEB29015, sample SAMEA2737853) | human gut metagenome | biome: human gut; feature: human-associated habitat; material: faeces | place: China | collected 2012 ... | reverse complement strand
GTCACGATCTCTTTCTGCTGCTTCTCCAACACATTGCCCAGCACCGCAATCAGCACGCCCGCCGCCACTGCGGAAAAAAAGCCGACCGCGCTGTACACTTCCGCCTCCTTGCGCTTGCCCATGCCCAGCAGATGGCTGACGTTCGTACCGCTGCCCATGCCGAACATGAACGCCAGCGCCTGAATCATCGCCATCACGGAAAAGACAATGCCGACGGCGGCGGAGGCGGATGTGCCGCTTGCGGTGGCTTCCGCCGTGCCAATTTGGCTGACGAAATAGGTGTCCGCCATATTATAAATGGAGGTAATCAGCATTGAGCAGATGGTGGGAAGCGCCATTTTCGGGATAATCTTCTCCACCGGCTGCGTCAGGAGCATTTGCTGTCTTTCTTCGGCGCTCATCGCCATAGGATTTGCCCTGCCTTTCTCATTCTCTCTACGCATAGAAGCCCTTTCAGAGCATACCGAATGAAATATTCTGCAAAAATCCCGAAAATCCTTGTTTTTTTCGCCGCACTTGACAAAGAAAGTCAGATGCAGTACCCTTGTATTGGGGAGAGCATCCCCCGAAAGGCAGAAAATCGACATGAAATCGACCGAAGAAATGCTGCAAGCCGCTGTACAACAGCTGCAAACCGCGGAGCAGGCGCGCCTAACCAGCGAAACCGACCCTGCGCGCCGGCAGCTGCTGCATCTGCTCTATGTGCGGGAAGCCGCCGCGCTGCAATCCATGACACTGATACGCGCTGAAATCCCCGCCGCCCAAAAGCGGGACTGGAAGCCGCTGATTTTCCCGCTCGCCGCCGCGGTGCTGAATCTGGGTGCGCTGGCGCTCTGGCTGACGCTGCCCAACTGCGTGACGCCGGAAAACAGCGGCTGGATGGGGCGATTCGCGCTGTGCATCGTTGTGCAGTCGGTATCGCTCTGCGCCGCCATCGGGAGCATTGTGAGCGCCATGCGCCGCAAGCCTCCCAAGCCTGTTGCAGTGGCGGATGAGCCTGAGCTTCGCCGTCGCTTGGTGGAAGGGCGAATCGCTTTGGACGCGCAGACCATCGAAGCGCTTTTTGCGCAGGAATCCGTTACCATCATCAGCACAGGCGCGGAAACGGCAGCAGAGCTATATGCCTCGCTGTACGAAATGGCACAGGACGCCCGGCTGGACGGCGATGCGAATCAGGAAAAAGCGCTCTCGTGGCCGCTGTCGAATGCAAAGCGCCTGCTGAACGCAGTCGGCTGCGAAGCGGTGGACTACGCGCCGGAAACAGCCATGTTCTACGACGTGATGGACGCGGACATCACCCAGCAGCGCCGCCCCGCGATTGTGCAGAAGGCGGACGGGATTGTGCAGCAGAGGGGACTGTATTTAAGGAAGGGGTAACGCCCTTGACCCCTCCGCGCGATTGAGTTGGCATCTCTACCATAGTTCTTCCGCGTGTTTATTCTCTTATTCCTATCCCAGTGAGGTGAATTATGCGTTATTTTGGCTTTGACCTTGGTGACGGCGAAAGCTGTGTCGCCCTCTATTCCGACCAGCACATCGCTCCCATTATCCTCCCTGTCCACGGGCGCAACAGCTTCATCACCGCTCTCGCCCGCTATGACGGTCATCCCGTCGTTGGCGCACTTGCCAGCGATAACCCCCAGGCTGAAGACCTCCGCGTCTGCTTCAAGCGCAACTTCCGCACCAACAGCGTTTTCGTCAACCAGACCGTCGCCGCCTTCGCAAAAGGCGTCCTGACCGCCCTGCAAGACCATAGCGTCGTCCGCCATATCATGGAGACAGAAGACGTCAGTTTCATTGTAGGCTGTCCGGCGGATTGGGCGGACAGCGACCGCACGCGCTATGCTTCCCTGCTGATGGACGCAGGACTGCCCAATGTGCGCATCGTGCCAGAATCGCGGGCGGCATTCCTGTCCGCGTCGACCGCGGAAGAGGACGAAACGCTCCGCCGGGCGCTGATGGACTGCGCGCTGGTGATTGACCTTGGCTCCTCCACCATGGATTTAGCGTATGTCTGCGACGGCCGGGAGTACGCCGTCAGCACAATGGGCGTGCAGCTGGGCGGCGGTATGCTGGATGAGCTGCTGCTGGAGCGGGCGGTAGACGCGCTGTGCGCAGAGGAAGCGGAACTTGTGCGGGAAATCCTGCGCGAAAAAAGCGCGTGGAAGAGCCGGATGATGCTGTCCGCGCGGCGGCTCAAGGAGCAGTTCTTCACGCTCGGCACAGGCGAAGAGCTGACGAGGCGCGAGACGATTTTCTGCGAAGGGCGGCATGTGCTGAACCTCACCATCAGCGCCGCCATCGTCGAGGATCTGTGCGAGCGCCCGTCACCGCTATTGGAGGGTGAATCCTTCCGCAGCCGGATGATGAACTGTCTGCTGATGGCGCAGCAAATGACGGCGCAGCGTCCGCCGAAGGTTGTGCTGCTGACAGGCGGCGCGTCGCGGATGACGTTCTTCCAGCAGCTTTGCCGTGAGACATTCCCGGACAGCGTGCTGCACGTTTCTGCCACGCCGGAATTTGACATTGCGCGCGGATTGGCGTACGCGGGGCATGTGGACGAAATGGTCAGGCGGCTGAAGGCCGATGCCGCGGCGTATGTAGAAAGCGATGCGGTGGAGCAGAAGGTGCAGTCCGCTATGCCTGCGCTGACGGAGCAGCTTTCCGCCGCAATGGCGCGTCAGCTGACGGACAGCGTGCTCGTGCCGGAATACCGAAAGTGGCGGCAGGGCGAAACGGCAACGCTGGGCGACATGGAAGATGCGTGCCAGAAACGGGCGGAATCGCTGCTGATGTCACCGGAATGGAGCGCAGCGCTGTCAGAAGTGGTCTCGCCGTGGCTGGACAACATTCTGATGGACGTGCAGCGTGACCTCAACCGCCTTTGCGAGCAGTATGGCGTGGATGTGCAGCGCTTGCAGATTCGCCAAGCCATGGTGACAACGAGCACCCTGCCGATGCGGGACAATCTGCCGATGCCGGAAATGCCGCTGATGGAGGTGCTGCTGGATATTATCGTCGCGATGATGGCGGCGAACCTCTGCGGCGGCGGCGGGATCGCGCTGATTGCGTCCGGCCCGGTGGGGCTGGTCATCGGCGCGGCAATTGGGCTGATTGCCATGTTCGTCAGCCGTCCCGCGCTGGACAAGCTGACCCGTCCGCTGATGCGGCAGATGAACATCCCCAAACTTCTGCGGAAGACGGCGAATGAACAGCGGCTGCTCAGCGACAGCAATCAGAAAAAGATGGCGCAGACGATTCGGGATGCGCTGGCAGAGGACGAAGCGCTGCAAGTTGGGCTTTGCACGCAGATTGGGCAGTGCATTGACGGCGCGATTCTTCGCCTGACGGAAGAAAAGGGCATGGCCGTGGTATAACAAAACGCCCGGCGGATGGAGGATTATTGTTCCTCCACTCGTCGGGCGCATTTTTCTTTTGGGATGGATTCCTGCGCTTCCGCTGCCGCTGCAAATTGCGCGGGCAGGTCAATCAGCGCCGCCCCTTGTCACTTGTGTCCTGCCGGACAGTTCTGCCATGCGTACTCAATGGCTTGCTGATGGTAGGTGTCCACCTTGCCGGATTCGTGACCCTTCGAATTCGTGAAGTGCATACAAATCTGACCCGTCATGTTGTTGTCCGGGATGGTGTCGCCGTCAGGGTTGTGCGGCATACCGAACAGGGAGCACGCGAACGTCCTGTTGCCAATGGTAATCAGGCAGGGACGGCGCTGCCACAGGTTCTTATCCCAGATTTCCTGCGCGTTGTTCACGCCGTAAATCTGGCACAGGCGCGCAGTGTCGGCGGCAGTCACGGGCTCAATGTCCGCGTGGCTGTAACCCGCCCAGCGGCGCGCCCACCAGACGATGCCCGTCTTCACGTCGTAAATCTTGTAGCTGGCGCCCTTCGCCCACAGCTGCTGGATGCCGCCTGTGTACCAGTCAATCTTCTCTGCCGGGTAGAACTGGAAGTTGTAGTCCGTGTAGTCGTCCGCGCCGGGTTCAACTGTGCCGAACAGCGCGTGCTGCGTCTGCTTGCCCGCAATGCCATCCACCGTCAAGCCCTTGGCGCTCTGGAAGGCGCGAACCGCCGCCCGAACCGCGGAGGTGTACACGTTCGTGACGCTGCCGGGGTAGTAACCCTGATTGATCAGCTCCTGCACGAGGCGGGTTACAGCGTCGCCCGTCGAGCCAAGGCGCAGAGTGGTGTAGGTTGCGCTCGGCTTCGTGGTGGGACTGCCGCTGGGCGCGGGCGTCGCGGTCGGCAGGGTGCCGCCGTTATTGTTGCTCTTGCTTACCATATCGGAGCGGATGTAGCCTTCCGTGCCGTTGCTCAGGCGGATGAGATACCAGGTATAGCTGCCCGCCTTGATATTCTCGGTATAGTACGGGAGCACCGTTCCCTTCTTCACGCGGGTGAGAATGCTGCTGCCGTTCGCGGTGGCACGGATGTTCACGCCGTCACGCGTGGTAACGATGTAGCCCTTTGCCGCGTCAGGCTGAGGCGTTGCCGCGCCGGGGTTCTTGTTCAGCCATTCCTGATATTCCGCCTGCGTCATCACCTTGACGCAGCTGCCCAGCACCCACACTTCCGTGGAGTTGTAGACAACGCGGTACCAAGTGGACGTGCCCGCCGTGGTCGTGGCATTGAACGCCAGCACCGTGCCCGTACGCACCTTCGCGACGGACTTGCTGTCGCGGCTGGCCGTCTGGCGGAGGTTGACGTAATCCAGCGTCGTCTGAACATAACTGGTCTGCTGAATGCTGCCCGTAGGCGCGGGCGTTTCCTTCGGGATGCCCTTGCCCGCGAGGTAGCTGGCTTCCTGTGTGGCAGAGAGCTTGTAGGCACAGTCGCCGCGCACAAAGCCCGTGTAGCCGTCCGCCGAGACGGGATACCACGTCACGCCGTTCGTGGTGATAACTGTGCCAATCAGCGGCCAGACAGACTCCTTCGCCAGCTGGTGGATGGTTTCACCGCCGATGGTGCGGCGCAGATTCGTGCTGGGCTTGGTAATCTGAATATAGCCGTAAGTGCTGATGCTCGTGGTCGTGGTCGGCGCGGGCGTCGGCGTGACAGTCACCTGATTGCCGTTCAGGTCGCACGGCACGGCGCAGTCGGAGCGCACATAGCCGGTCTTGCCGTCGGGCGTGCGAACGCAGAACCACTGATAGCGTCCGGAGGACACCGTCGCGCCCGCAATGGGGAGAATCAGCCCGATGTCATACTGTCCCTGCGACCTGCCCGCGGGGGAAACACGCAGGTTGACACCGGTTTTCGTCAGCTTGACATAGCCGGAATAGACCACAGGGGTCGCGGTAACGGAAGGCGCAGCGGTCGCTTCGCCCAGCGGATTGCCGTTCTGGTCGCACACGCGCACGAAGTCGCCGCGGATGTATCCCGCCAGATTGTTGTAGCGGACGTAATACCACAGATAACTGCTGCCAGAGGTCTGGACAGGCGCGCCGATGCAGGTCAGCACAACATTGCGCGGAACCTGCACGATGACTTCGCCGCCCGCGCTCAGGCGCAGGTTGACGCCTGCCGCCGTGGTGATGACGTAGCCGTAAGCGCTGCCGGATGCAGGCGTAGGCGTGGGCGTGTTGATGACGCCGCTGCCCGCCGTGTATTCGACCACGTCCGAGCGGACATAATAGACTGTGTTGTCCGTGCCGTAATACACCGGATACCAGGTGAAGCCGCCCTTATCCTGCGAAATTCCAGCAACGGAGAGCGTCGAGCCCTTGCCCTGCCAGAGCGCGCGGGTCGTGCCGTTGGGCGCGTCGCGCAGGTTCGCGGAGTCATACAGCAGCTTCGCCGTGCCGTAGACGGACGGCTGAGGTGTCGCCGTCACCGCCGCGGTCAGCACACGGATAAAGTTGGACTGGATATAGCCTTCCTGTCCGTTGTAGCGAATCTGATACCAGTGATTTTCGTCAATTGTATCCGGAATGGCAAGCAGCGTCACCACCGTACCGCTGTTCAGCTTGCCGATGACCCCAGCGCTCAGGCTGGGCGCAACGCGGAAGTTCGTGCCGCTGGCGGTGATTTCACCCGTACCGTAAGTGACTTGAGAGTTCGTCGGAGTGGGCGTAATCAGCGAGACAAGCGGGGTCGACGTTGTACCGCCCATGATGCTGGTATCGAACGGAAAATCGCTGCCGCTGGCAGGCGTGGCGGTCACAAGGGCATCATCCGCCGAAGGCTGAAGCGTGAGCGCGGGTGTCTGCGCGGGGGCAGGGGTCGCCGTCACATTCACGCGGCCGCTGGCAAGGTACGCCTCTGTTTCCTCCGCCGTCAGCGGACGGAAGAACGACGCGCGCACATAGCCGATGTAGGTGCGCCCATTGGGGGTCGGATGCGTGCTGTTGACCTTATACCACGTTGTGTCGCCGCGAACGACGGTATCAAGGATTTCGCAGACGAATCCCGTATTGATGCGGAACCAGTAGTTCGCGCTCGTGGACGGCTGCTTGCGGACGATAACATCATCCGCCGTTGCCATGCCATATGCGGCGGCGGCGGTCGTTCCTTCCGCAGCAGATTCCGCATAGCCCACGTCGGGGACGGCGGCGGGAGTCAGCCCGCAGAGCGTCAGCACGAGGGTCAGCGTCAGGAGAGTCCGCATCCAATGCCAGCTGTGCTTCATCAATGGTTCACCTCAAAGTTCGTGCGCCAAGGCGCAAAGATGGTTTGTTAATATTGTATTACAAATCGAGGGCGGTGTCAAGCAAACAGGCGGATTATTTACAATTCTCCAGCGCTTGAAAACGCACAGGGAAGATATTCGACTTTGAACGGCGGAAATCCTGCTGAAAGCCTTGTATTTCCGTACTTTTCCGGTTTTTTTGCCCACGCGGAAAATACGGCAGAAAAATGCACTGCTTGACAAAACGAATGCGAACGGGTACAATAAAGCATGGAGAAAATTCGTCAATTAGTGCCCGAAAAGACTATGATGGAGGAATCGTCCGATGCAGCAGCTGTACCTGACAGGAGACGGGGCTTCGGCAAGCGCCGCGCAGCTTATGAATGCGCTGAATGTGCCATTTTCCGGCTTCCAACTGACCCCCGTGCGCGTTGGCGGCAGCCTGCGCGGCGAAGCGCTGCACCTGCTGCTTCCGCCGCCGAAGCCGCGGCTGAACGACGTGCTGTGCCGCGTCCGGCTGACGGAAAAAGACTGGCTGCTCCTGCCGCAGGTGATGGAGGAAATCGCCGCGCCGGGGCTGTGCGGAACGTTCAGCACGCGCACGCCCATCCTCATCGACCGGATTGAACCGGAAATGCTGGCATGCCCGGCGTTCTGCGACGCGCTGATGCAAGTGCAGGCACGGGAGCAGCTGGCGATTTTCGTCGTGGCGGACGGGGCAGAAAAGCCGCTGCAGCAAATGATGCCTGAAAATCGGCAGCGGTGGTTTTCCGCGCCCGACACGAGGGCGGAGACGCTCGTGGAAGCGGCCATGCTGCGGTTGTAACCATCATCATGCGTTTTTTAGCAAATTCTAATCTGTTTCCCTTGCGATTCAAAGGAAAAATGGGGTATACTGAGCATGTCAGGTGGAACGAAAGGAGTGACGAACATGCCTGATCTGGAGAAATTTGTGAAAAACGTCATGTACGGCGGAATCGGCGCGGCAGCGTCTCTGGTGGAAAAGGGCGGCGATCTGGCGCGCTCGCTGGTGGAGAAAGGGCAGGAAACTGTCCGGAACAGCCAGGACACGGCGGACGACATCAAGCGTCGGCTTCAGGAGTTCTGCGACGGGCTGATGAAGCGCGGCGAGATTGACATCTCGAAGCTGACGCCGGAACAGCGCGCGGAACTGCGCCATCAGCTGGAAGAAATGGACTATCAGGAAATTTGGGGCAAGGAAGCGCCCGAAGCGGCTGACGCACCGACTGCGGAAGCGCCTGAAACGCCGGAAGCCCCCGAAGCCCCGGCTGACCCCGAACCCGTGAACGAACCGGAAGCGCCGAAGGAAACCGAACCCGCCGAAGCGGACAAGCCCGAACTGTCGGATGACGCCATCCCGGTTGGCGGCGAACCGCACGACGACGCACAATAAGCCACAAACAGCCCTCTCTGTCAATCGGCAGGGAGGGCTATGTCATCAAAACAATTCTGCGTGGCAGGACAGAAACAGTTGCCCGGAAAGCACTTTTCTTTCCAGTCAGTCCGATTCCTTTTGCTGCTCCGGTGCAGCCTGATATGCGTGCTTCTCCACATACGCCATCATTCGGTTATACAGTATCACATAAAACAGCACGGCAACCATCACGCCAATCGCGCCCAAAAGCGTTGCGGCATCGCTGCCGCGCAGTTTTTGCGCGATGAGGAGCATTAACCCAATCCAAGCCGCGACGCACAGCACGACCGTTGCAATGTGCTCGCGCAGCCATTTCTTCTTGAAATATCGCATTTTCTCCTTTAGCGCAAACGTGCTGTTGTTCAGCGCCGTAATTAGATTCTTGTCAGCCGCTGTCTTAAAGTCCTCCGCAGCAAGCCGTTCTCCGCTTATTAGCTCTGTGATGCTTACGCCAAATTCCTTTGAAAGCAGCGATAGCTTCTCAACATCAGGCATATAGTTGCCGTTTTCCCAGCGGGAAACCGTCTTGTTCGTCACGCCGAGCTTCTCTCCGAGTTGCTCCTGCGTCATCTTTTTCTCTTTCCGCAGGGTCGCTATCAATTTTCCTATTTTTACTTGATCCATTGTTACACCTCCTAAAGAACATTCTACTATGTTCTGGGGTGAAATTCCTCCCCATAAACAGCGAATATGCTGCCCACAGACAGCGAAACACATTTCCCGAAGCGTGTCCTGCGGTTTTCTGTAATTATTCAAAAGGGTCTAAGGACAAAACTTCTTGGTTCTCTCCCCTTATACTATTTCCAGATGAAAATGCGCCAAGATGCGCCGCGAATTTTTCATTCTGGCTAACGTGAATGAAACGCAGCGTAGCAGCGCTACTCTAAGTGAAATGAACGCACGCCAGAATGGAGAAGGCGCAAGCAGATGGCGCAGGTGAATCTGGAAATAGTATTACTTCATGAACACGAACTTTTTGAACTCCATCAGGCAGCGGCCGGCGAAGAAGTCGCCCGTCCAGCCGGAATAGTGCGTCGTGACGGCGAAGTAGAGCGCGTGCCGCCCCGTGACCGCCTTCACGCGCGTCTTGATGCACTCCGCGCCGCGCCCAACGTGGAAGCAGCCGATTTCCTCGCCATCCTCCGCGTCCAGACGCACATGCACGTCGCACGCGCAGCCGAAGCCCATCACATCCGCGAAAAGCTGCATCGTCTTGCTGCCGTAATCCGCGCCGAAGTCAAAATACTTGTAGCCCATGACGCAGCCGTCCTGAATGTTCGTGATGACGCGCTCAAATGGCGTCCGCTCGGCAATCAGCGCGCCGCCCTTCAGCACACACGCCAGTTCCGCGGGCGTTTCCTCATACGGATTCAGCGCGTTCGAGAAGCCCAGCGACGTCATCTCCACCGGCGGAATCGTGCCGTCCGGCAGAATCTCGATTTTTTCCACGCACGCGCGGCGGCTCATCACCGAACCGTTCGTCATGCGGTGATAGAAGATGTACCACTGATTCCCGATGCGGCAGATAGACCCGTGGTTGTTGCCTGCCGGGTAATCCACGCCGTTATCGACGATGTAGCCGCGATAGGTGTAGGGGCCCATCGGCTTGTCGGACGTGGCATAGGCAAGGCGGCTGCCGCGCTTGGGGGAATAAATGAAGTAGTAGGTATCCCCGATTTTACGCAGCGACGCCGCCTCATAGAAGCGGGAATCGGGATCGGTGAATCCGCCGTTTTCTTCCACTTCGCAGGGGATGATATGCTCCAGATAGGTGCCATCCAGCACATGCGTCATGTCCTGCGGGTCAATCTTCGCGATAAACGAGCGCTCAAAGCCGCACGCAATATACACCTGCCCGTCATCATCCACCAGCACACCGGGGTCGATGAACCAGCCGTTGACGCACACGGAATCCGGAATCGTATACTTGTAGCGCCCCAGCAGCGTGAACGGGCCTTCGGGACGGTCGGACACGGCGACGCACCCCTTCGCGCCGATGATGTAGGCGAAGAGGTAATACTTTCCATCCTTCTCCACCACGTCCGGCGCATACAGCTCGTTGTGTTCCTTCGTCCAGTCGGTGTCGGCGGGATGGTCGAACGTGTCGCGCGTGCGGAAAACAACGCCGTGATCCGTCCAGTGACCAAGATCGTCCACAGGCGCGGACCAGCACTTCAGCACATAGTCGCAGAATTGGTCGTGCCCGACTCGGTCATGCGAGCCGTAGACATACACGCGGTTGCCAAAAACGCGCGGTTCGCCGTCTGGAATGTACTCCCACAGCGGCAGATAGGGATTCGGCATGGATAATTCCTCCTTATTCGTAGGAATGAAAGTCTTTATCAACACTATACCGCCCAAAAAGCAGGAAGTCAAGCGGTGAATGGCGAATAAATAAATTATGCACCTTTCCGATGATGCGAAAGGTCACAAAGGAGGCACAACTTATGTCTTTGACCCCCCATGATATTGCCCGTATGCTCGACCACAGCACGCTCCAGCCTTTCCTGACGGAGGATGATATCCGCCGCGGCTGCGAGCTGGCACTCAAGTACAACACCGCGTCCGTCTGCGCACGTCCCTGTGATGTGCCGATTTTGGCGGAAATGCTGCGCGGCAGCGACGTCAAGGTCTGCACCGTCATCGGCTTCCCGCACGGCGCACACGCCACGCAGATTAAGGTGGACGAAGCGCGTCTGGCGCTGGATCAAGGCTGCGAAGAGCTGGACATGGTCATCAACATCGGCGAAATGATTCGCGGCAATGAAGCGTATGTGCAGGATGAAATCAAGCAGATTTGCGACCTTGCGCACAGCCGGAACGCGATTGTCAAGGTGATTTTGGAAACCTGCTACCTGACGGACGCGCAGAAGAAGCGCTGCTGCGAACTTTCGGAAGCGGCGGGTGCTGATTTCGTCAAAACGTCCACAGGCTATGGCACAAAGGGCTGCACCATCGACGACCTGAAGCTGATGCGCGCGTCCGTTTCCGACCATGTGCGCGTGAAGGGCTCCGGCGGCATCCGCGATTTGGACACCGTGCTCGCCGCCCGCGCCGCCGGTGCATCCCGCTGCGGCGTTTCCGCAACCGAGAAAATCATGGCAGAAGCCGAAGCACGCTACCGCGAAGGGAAACTGTGAGAGGGGGAGACCCAAGGGGCTTTGCCCCTTGACCCCACAAGGGACTTCGTCCCTTGACCCTTTCGCGCGATTGAGTTGGTGACACGCTCATGCAGTGCCCGCGTGTTGATTGGGGACACCGCGCAGTCTGCATAAAAACCAAGACGCAAAAAGACCGCCGCACATCTCATGCAGCGGTCTTTCTGATTGTCAATTAGTGCGTCAGCAGCAGCATCGCCATAAACAGCGCCGTAATCACCCAAGTACCGGCCTTGATGTTCTTCGCCTTGCCCGTGCAGAGGTTAATCACCACATAGGACAGCAGGCCGAAGCAAATGCCATAGGAAATGTTGTACGCGAAGGGCATAATCGCCAGCGTCAGGAACGCCGGAACAGCTTCCGTCGCGTCCAGCCACTTAATGTCCTTGACGCAGTTCATCATCAGCACGCCGACGTAAATCAGCGCCGCCGCCGTCGCGCAGCCGGGAACAAGCTGCGCCACCGGGCTGAGGAACATGGCGACAAGGAACATCAGCGCCGTCACCATCGAGGACAGACCCGTACGGCCGCCCTCCGCCACGCCAGAGGAGGATTCGACGAACGTCGTCACCGTGGACGTGCCGCAGATTGCACCCGTGGTGGTCGCAATCGCATCCGCCAGCATCGCCTTGTCCATGTTCGGCACTTCGCCGTCCTTGGTCAGCATGTTGCCGCGCGCGCAAGCGCCGTACAGCGTGCCGATGGTGTCAAACATATCCACCATGCAGAACGCCAGCGCGGTTGTCGCAATGGTGAGGACGGTGTTCGCCACGCCATGCGCCTCAACATAGGGCGCGAAGTTGAAGCCCTCGGTGAAGACCTTGCCGAACGCGCCGGAGAAGAACTCCTCAAACGCTGCGAAGGGGCTGGACATCGTGATGTCCGCGCCGAAGTTCGGAATCGTCAGGAAACCCAGCACATAGTACAGCACCGTGCCGCCGACAATGCCCAGCAGGACGGAGCCTTTCACGTTGCGGTGGCTCATGATGGCAATCGCCAGCAGCGCGACGATGGTCACAACCATCGCCATGATGCCCACGTTCCAGCCATTCGCGAGCAGGTTGAAGGACGCCAGCGTGACGCCGGTGGATGCGCTCGGAATGATGATGCCCGCATTCTGCAAGCCAAGGAACGCGATGAACAGACCGATGCCCGCCGGAATCGCGACGCGCACCGCCTGCGGAATCGCCTGGAAGATGAGCTTGCGCAGACCCGTGACGGTCAGGAGGATGAACAGAATACCGTCAAAAAGCACCAGCACGAGGGCGTTGGCATAGCTGAAGCCCAGCCCCAGCACGACCGTGTAAACGAAGTAGGCATTCAGACCCATGCCGGACGCCTGCGCGAGCGGCAGGTTCGCCAGCAGACCAATCGCCACCGTGCCGATGACGGCGGAAATGGCAGTGGCGATGTAAATCGCGCCGTAGGTCACGCCGGGGATGCTGGAGAACATGCCCGCATTGACCATCAGGATATACGCCATTGCAAAGAATGTCGTCAGACCCGCCAAGCATTCGGTCTTGAACGAGCTGCCCTTGGCGGTGTAGCCAAAGTGCCGATCAAGCGCGCTTGTGTTCTTAGAAGTAGCCATTGAATCAATTTCCTCCCTTGATTCCTCGTTTTTCCCCTTTTTCGGGGCAAGCATTCCTATTATATCATAATTCGCGCCGCATTTCCACATGTTTTTCTGATTTTCTCGTCTTTTGTTCGGATTTACGGGGGGGGAAAGAGACCCAAGGGGCTTTGCCCCTT
>ERZ773143.2524-NODE-2524-length-12989-cov-3.564945_pt1 | contig 12989 bp, 14 predicted proteins | sample MGYA00580852_ERZ773143 | MGnify/ENA primary metagenome ERZ773143 (study PRJEB29015, sample SAMEA2737853) | human gut metagenome | biome: human gut; feature: human-associated habitat; material: faeces | place: China | collected 2012 ... | reverse complement strand
AGCGATTTGACGTAGTAGCCATGATTCATAATTTCCTTCAGTCAGCAGAAATCCTGACACAGCAGAATGAAGTTAATGTGAGGATGGAGCAGACGGAGCCAATCTATGTATGGGCAGATGAATTCAAGACAGAAGAAGTGATTCGTAATTACTTCAGTAATGCCATGAATCATGTAAAAGGAGACAAAATCATAGATATCAAATATACGATGCTTGAGAATAAAGTACGTATTGGAATATTTAATACCGGTGATCCCATACCGGAGGATTCATTGCCGCATTTATGGGAAAAATTCTATAAAGTAGATAAAGCCAGAACAAGAGAGTATGGCGGTAATGGAATCGGGCTTTCTATAGTAAAGGCAATTATGGATTCAATGAACCAGCAATATGGTGTGATCAATTATACCAATGGCGTAGAGTTCTGGATTGAATTGGAGACGAAATAACAACGGAGGTGCTATTGTGAAAAAGGGGAAAATAATAGGAGTGTTGGCAATCAGTGCCTGTATGCTTACAGGATGTATTGACTCAATGCCTGATATGACGGAGGAACAGTCTGAGCTGGTTGCAGAATATGCAGCAGATATGCTGCTGAAATATTCACCTAACTATCATTACAGAATTGCAGATAAGGAAGAGGTTGCAAGTGCTGAGACCGAGATGGAGACATCACAGGAAGAAGAGACTACACAGGAGGAATCACGGCCATCACAGGATCTGAGTCAGACTGGCATGGGAGAGACCGTTTCAGTGGATGCCGAAGCCAGTGTGGAAGATGGGTCAGAATATGACCTTGCAACGTTCTTTGGCATGGAACAGTTCTCAATCAGGTATGCATCCTGTGAAATAACAGATGCTTATCCAAAAGCAGAATCAGGAGCTGGATTCAGTGTAACTGCACCACAGGGTTATAATCTTTTGATCTTACATTTTGATGTAGAGAATCTGGGAGAAGAAACTGCGCAGTGTGATCTTTTTGACCAGATAAACAAGGTAAGGGTAAATGTAAATGATGCAGGATATGTACAGGCATTGAGTACATTACTTACGAATGACCTTACTACATACATGGAAGATATACCGGCTGGCGAAGTGGCAGACGCAGTAGTGGCAGTCCCGGTTGAACAGACAGATCTTGACGAGATCCAGACAGCTGTTATGCAAATTACGACGCAGGATTCGGTAGTGAATATTAGTTTAGAGTAATGTTTATAACTGAAAATTAAGAAAATACCAAAGAAAAAGCAAAAAATTATCTGAAAATATTTGTAATTATAAATATATATATGATATAATATAATTAAGATGATTATTCTGCAAAGCATTTTAGATAAAAGAGATTGAAAGAATTTTCAATGTCCTGTGGAATGGAGGTTTAATATGGAGACTAAGATTCTCTTAGAAAATGGAACAAATGAACTGGAAGTGCTTGAATTTATTGTAGACGGTAATTCGTATGGTATTAACGTTGCAAAGATCAGGGAAATCATTACGTATCAGCCTGTTACACCAGTGCCTAATGCACATCCGAGTGTAGAAGGTATTTTCATGCCAAGAGATACAATGATTACAGCAATTGATCTTCGTAACTGTTTACAGAGAGGACAGTCACAGCCAGGCGGTCTTTTTATCATTACAAGCTTTAACAAGCTTGATATCGCATTTCATGTAGATTCTGTAGTGGGAATCCACAGAGTATCCTGGGTAGATATCATTAAGCCGGGTGCAACAGTAAGCACAACAGAAGATGGCATTTCTACAGGTATTATCAAGATTGACGGACGTCTGATCATTATTTTGGATTTTGAGAAGATTATTTCAGATATTAATCCTGAAACAGGTCTGAAGGTAACAGAGATTGAAGCATTAGGCGTAAGAAGTGAAAATGAAGTACCTATTCTGATCGCTGAAGACTCTGCTCTTTTGAGAAAACTTATCGTTGATTCCCTGAAGAAGTCAGGTTATGAGAATATCATTAAAGCTGAGAATGGTGAGGAAGCCTGGGAGTATATTCAGAAGTGCAAGGCAAACGGAACCCTGAACGATGATGTAAAACTTCTGATTACAGATATTGAGATGCCTCTGATGGATGGACACAGGTTGACTAAGCTTGTAAAATCCGATGATGCAACGAAGAATATTCCAGTTGTTATCTTCTCATCACTTGTAAATGAGGAAATGAGAAAGAAAGGTGAAGATCTTGGAGCAGACGCACAGTTGTCAAAACCTGAGATTGGCAACCTGGTCAAAGTGATTGACCAATTACTTCAGAAGTAGTAAATTTTGTGGGAGAGCAGAGTACCTGCTCTCCTATTCTGACAGAAATGTCATTAACTGGGAGACGGAATGGATAAGACTGAAATTTTGAAAGAAAAGCTTGCAGATGCAGAAGTAGTATTAATTGGTATTGGTGAAGAATTTAACGAGAAGTTTGACAGGATAGCAGAACATGAACAACTGGTGAAAGGACTGGAGCTTGTTGATGCAAAGGAAGAGCTTGCCTGGATGGTTCCTTATTTTGAGAAGATATACCTGCAGGAACAGAACCAGTCTGATATTTTGTCAGCATATCGTAATCTGTATGAACTGGTAAAAGACAAGAATTATTACATTGTAACTACATGCATAGATGGATTGATTCAGAAGGCTGGATTCAAACCTGAGAAAATCGTAGAACCCTGTGGCAACTATGAAAAAATGCAATGTAGTGCAAAATGCAGTACAAAGTTATATGAAAGTGAAGAATATGCCAATAAAATAAAGGAAGCTTTACAGGATGGAACGTTGGAACAGGTAGAGCAGCCAGTTTGTCCTGATTGTGGTGCTCCTTTGGCTTTTAATAATATCGTCTGTGAGAACTATGTGGAAGAAGGATATCTGCCTCAGTGGCAGAAATACACAAAGTGGCTCACACTTACATTGAATCATCGTTTATGTATTTTGGAATTGGGAGTAGGAATGAACCTGCCCAATGTAATCAGATGGCCGTTTGAGAAGGTAGCTTTCTATAATCAGAAAGCAAGCTTCTTTAGAATAAATGAAAGTTTATATCAGATAGCGGAGGATATGGGAGATAAGGGAATAGGCATAGAAGAAAATGCCTGTGATTTTCTAAGGGAGGAAATATAGAAAGAAATGGGGAATTATCATGAGTAATACGGAAGAGAACTACTTAGATAATTTACTTAAAGCGGTATCAGAACCGGATGAGGCTGCGCCTGCAAAAGAAGAGCATGGTGGGGCATCCATAGAAGATAAACTGGGAGATTCATTGGGAATACCTGAGGATGTGATCCCGGAGGTGACGGATGCAGAAGAAATACCACCGGATGAACCGATTGTTCTGGAAGATGAACCGGAAGAGGCAGTTGTGGATACAGAGGCAGTAGAAGAGCCGGATGTTCCTGAACTTGGTGAAACCGTGGAAGAAATGGAACAGCCGAATGAACAGGATGAACCTGAATTTGTTGAAACTGTAGAGGAACCGCCGGAACCGGAGACAGATGAAGATTTGTTTGCGGCATTGATGAATGAAGATGCGAATGAGGATTCACAGGAACATATGTCAACAGAATCAGACGAAAAACCGGAGGATGATTTCAGTATTGCAGATATTGAAAGTGATGTCCCACAGGATATTGACACTGATAATACAGTGGAAATGAAAGCAATATTAAAAGGAAATAGTGAACAATATAATTTATATAAAAATCCAACAATTGCATTTGAATTACCAGAAGAAGTAGAAGAAATAAAATAAAACCAAATCAAAATTGTGCAGATATAACCTGCACAATTTTTTCGCAAGAACAAAATTATCTCAAAAACAATTGCAAAAAAAGCAAAAAAAGCATATAATCTATCAAGAAAAATAAAAGATTTTAAAAATTTAATTCTTTTCTAACTAAAGTTGCAAAAGGAAAGGAAGAGGAAAAATGAAAATAAAAGAAATAATACAAGCAACAAAAGGAAAACTAATACAAGGAGACGAAGAAAAAGAAATACAAGAATTCTGCAAAGACACAAGAACAATAAAAAAAGGAGACACATACATAGGAATAAAAGGAGAAAACTTTGACGGAAACACACTATGGAAAAAAGCATTTGAATCAGGAGCAGAAGCAGTAATAATACAAGGAATAGACTTTTCAAAAGAAAACCTAAACAAAAATCAAAACATAATAGAAGTAAAAGACACAATACAAGCACTTGCAGACATAGCAACATACAAAAGAATATCAATGGGAAAAAACTTCAAAATGGTCGGAGTAACTGGAAGCGTAGGAAAAACAAGTACCAAAGACATTGTAGCAAATGTAATATCACAAAAATACAAAACTTTAAAAACACAAGGAAATAACAACAACGAAATAGGGCTACCATTTACAATGTTTAATTTAAAAGACCAAGAAGCAGCAGTTATAGAAATGGGAATGAATCATTTTGGAGAAATAAGTAAACTAACAAAAATCGCAAAGCCAACAATAGCAGTAATTACAAACATAGGAACATCACATATTGGAAATCTAGGTTCAAGAGAAAATATTTTAAAAGCAAAACTTGAAATTTTAGAAGGAATGAACAAAAAGGTTTTGGTTATAAATAATGACAATGACTTATTACATAAATATTATATGGAAAATAAAGATGTAGAAATACATACATATGGAATTGAAAATGATTCAGAAGTAAAAGCAGAAGACATTGTTTTAAACGAAAACGACAGTGAATTTGTATGCAATATAAAAGGCGAAAAATTCAAAGTAAAAGTTCCCGTTGGAGGAATTCACTTTGTATATAATGCAATATGTGCAGCAACTGTTGGGATGTTAATGGGATTAAGTAAAGAACAAATAAAAAATGGAATTGAAACATTTGAATTAACTAAAAAAAGAATGGATATAACAGAACTTAAAAATGGGGTAACTATTATAAATGACAGTTATAATGCAAGTTTTGAATCAATGCAAGCATCATTAAAATATTTGCAAGGTTTAAATTCAAAAAGAAAAATAGCAGTTTTAGGTGATATGTTTGAACTTGGAGAATATTCAAAAAAATTGCACGAAAAAGTTGGAACAGAAGTTGCTAAAAATAAAATTGATATTCTTGTTTGCTGTGGTGAAAATGCTAAATATATAGTTGAAAGTGCAGAAAAAGAAGGCATGAAAAACGAGAATGTTCACTATTTTGAAAAAAGAGAACAAGTTGAAAAATTTGTAAAAGATAATTGGCAAAGTGGGGATAGTATTTTATTTAAAGCATCAAATGGAATGAAATTCTTTAATATTGTAGAAAACTTATTAAAATAATTTAATGACAATCGAACATAGAATAAGTTGTTACGGTTCACTATCCATAAAATAATTGTTTATGAATTGTAATAATAATTTAATAAAAGAAGGTAATAGTATGAAAAAATTAGGTGTAATTTTTGGAGGAATGTCTACTGAAAACAAAGTATCTTGTGTATCAGGAGCATCAGTGATAAAAAATTTAAATAAAGAAAAGTATGAAATTTATCCAATATTTATAGATGAAAATGGAAAATGGTTCAAAATTCAAATGACAAAAGAAGGTCAAATAAAGATTGAAGAAAAGGCACCAATAGAAAATGTATTTGAATATTTAAAACAAATGGACGTCATTTTCCCGGTTTTACATGGCTTATATGGTGAAGATGGAACAATACAAGGATTATTTGAACTATTAAAAATCCCCTATGTTGGATGTGGGGTATTGGCTTCAAGTGTTGGAATGGATAAAGTATATACAAAAATTATTTTTGACAAAGCAGGAATAAATCAAGCAAAATATGTGTATATAAGAAAATACAATGATAAATTTATATATGTAAAAGAAAATTTTGATGAACAGGTAATTGATATAAAAAAAGTTGTAAAATTAACAATAAAAAACTTGAAATTTCCAATGTTTGTTAAGCCATCAAATTCCGGTTCAAGTGTAGGAATTAGTAAGGTAAACAATGAAAAAGAGTTAGAGGAAGCAATATTGGAGGCTGCAAAATATGATAAAAAAATATTAATTGAAGAAGGTATTGATGGTAGAGAGGTTGAGTGTGCAGTTCTTGGAAATGAAGATGTCCAATGTTCATGTGTTGGTGAAATTAAGGCTGCAGACGTGTTTTATAGTTATGATGCTAAATATAAAAATCAAGAGTCTAAAACTTTGATACCTGCAGATATATCAACTGAAAAATCTGATGAAATTAGAAAATTGGCTGTAAAGGCTTTTAAAGCAATTGATGGTAAAGGGTTGTCAAGGGTTGATTTCTTTATTGAGAATGGAACTGATAAAATTTTTATAAATGAGATTAACACTTTGCCTGGTTTTACAAGTATTAGTATGTATCCAAAACTTTTTGAACAAGTTGGAATCGGGTACTCAGATTTATTAGATAAAGTTATAGGATTAGCATTTGAAAAATAATAAAATCAGTGTTATAGTTTATAGACTGTAAATTGTAACAGGTCCATAAAAAATAATAAAAAAAGTCCATAAAATCTATGGATTTTTTTTCAAATTGTGGTATAATAAACCTACCTAATCTCGGGGGAGGATGTTAAATGAAATACAAAGATTATTATAAAATACTTGGACTAGAAACAAGCCGAGTTTCAATAGAAGAAATAAAAGCAGCATATAGAGCAGCAGTAAAAAGAAATCATCCAGATGTAAATGTAGGTGACAGTTTAGCAGAAGAAAAAATAAAAGACATAAATGAAGCATACAGAACACTTTCAGCACCAGCATCAAAAAGAAAATACGATAGAATATGGAATTCAAGAACAAATGCAAAAAACTATCAAAAATTCAAAGGAAAAAATATATTTAGCATGTTTTTGGGTGATATAGACAAAGAAGAAATAGTAAATAAAAAAGAACCAATAAAAGGCGAAAACATAGATACAGAAATTCAGGTAAGTCTAGAAGACGCATTTTATGGTTTGGAAAAAAAGATTTCATTAAGAACAATAGAAGGAAAAATGAAAACATTTGAAGTCAAAATACCAGAAGGAATAAGAAATGGTGAAAAAATCAGATTGATTGGTCAAGGTAAAAAAGGCATAAACGGCGGTAAAAATGGAGATTTACTTATAAAAATCAACATCGAAGATAATAATGTTTTTAAATTATATGGAAGTGATTTATGTACAGATTTAAAATTATCACCATGGGAGGCAGCGTTAGGGACTAGAGTAAATGTAAGAACAATTGATGGAGAAACAAAAGTATATATACCACAGGGAATACAAAGTGGGGAAAAAATTAGAATACCAAGTAAAGGCTACAAAAATGGAAAAGGTGGTAGAGGAGATTTAGTTGCAGAAGTAAAAATAATGGTTCCTAAAAAATTGGAACTAGATGAACAAGAGATGTTCGAAAAACTAAAAGATATGTCAACATTTGATCCAAGAAAAGAATAAAAAAATATAAAAAAATGTATTAAATATGTAAAACATAGTTGAAAACTTTACATAATCAAGCAAAACTATTGACAAAAGCCGTGAAATTGGCTATAATTGTAGATAGTGGTTCAACAAAAGATAAACTATGGATTGTACATAGAAACGAGGTGTAAATTATATGGAAACATGGCAAGGAAAACATTTTAGTATAACTGATCCAGAAGGAGTAAATACTGTTATATATCAAATAAATAAAACTCCAAAGGACTTAACAAAAGAATATCCAAAATATACGGTGGATAGACTTGATTATACTGAAGAACTAAGAGGTAACATGAAAAGAAAAACTTTTTATGTAGATTTTCCAACATATGAAGATGAATTATTGATTTTATCTTTTGCAAAAGATAAAGTTGTTGTTAATACTGCAATAATGGCAGATGATAAAATTTCAATAAGTAAAAAGCCAATGCCACTAAAATGTGATAGTATATATTCAGAAGAAGAAAAAGAAGTTAAAGATTTTAAATATACACCAAATTTAAAAAGGCCTATTTGTATTATAGACCCTGAGACTACAGAAGAAGTAAAACCTACGCTTTATTTTGATGAAAAAACAAATGAAGTTAAAGGTAAATGCAAATTAAAACCATATAAATCTTATTTTGCCTTTGAAATCAGGGACAAAAAAGAAAATTAAGGGAGGAAGTTAAATGAACGTAAGTCCAGAAAAAAATATAGAGGGAGCGAATACTGAGATTGCAGTAATGGCGATTGCACCAATTACAAATAAATTAGACAAGGATCAAAAAAATGGTGATGCAACAAAAATTAAAGCAAGTGGAGAACTTGAGATTGTTAGAGCAGATGTACCAGTAATCGATTCTAAAACTGAAAATCATATAGTTAGTTCAGATGGAAAAAGACAATTACCAACTGGAGAAATTATGAAAATTAGTGCAAATAAAGATCGTAGAAAATTACATAAATCTATATTAGCAGAACAAGCACAACAAAGAGGATTAGAACAAAGCGAAAGATAGAAATACCAAAGAATTGTAGGTGATTTTAATGAATTACAAAATAGAGGGAGCAATAAGGAAAAATAAAAAAAGTTTTATAATATGTGTAATACTATGGCTTTTATTAGTCATAGTATTTGTTGCGCCATTTTCATATACAACATTCCAAGCAACAACAGATGCAGGCAAAATATCAATGTCAACATTTATAGATAGATTGCCAATAAATATAACTAATCCATTTGCAACCATATCAGGAATATTTGTAGAAGGTGCAGGACATAATTTTGTATCAACATTGCTTGGATTTTCATTAATATATGTAGTAATTTATTTTATAGGATTTGCAAAATCTGCTCCTAAAAATAGATACACAGATATTGAACATGGTTCAAGTGATTGGAGTCAAAGAGGAGAACAATATCAAATATTAAGTAGAAATCATGGAATAATACTTGCAGAAAATAATTATTTACCACTTGATAAACGTGGAAATGTAAATGTCCTTGTAGTTGGACGGATCAGGATCTGGTAAATCTGCATCATACTCAATACCAAATGCACATCAATGCTTGGGGTCATATGTATTTACAGACCCTAAAGGTGAACTTTATGATACAACTGCAGGATATTTAAAAGAGCAGGGGTATGATATTAAAGTATTAAACCTAGTAAGGCCACAATATAGTGATGGATACAACCCATTAATGCATATATCATCAGAATTAGATGTTGATGTTATTGCAAATACAATAGTAAAAGGACAAAAAACAGATAGTGGTTCAGACCCATACTGGGACGATATGGCAGAAATGTTGTTAAAAGCATTAATATATTATTTAATAGCAACAAGACCGGAAGAAGAGCAAAACTTAGCAAGTTGTGCGGAATTAGTAAGGGCTGCAAATAAAAATGGTGGAAGTAACTTACTTTCAGATTTAATGAGCCAATTACCATATGACCATCCTGCAAGAATGTATTACAAATCTATAGAAATAGCGCCAGAAAAAACATATGGCTCTATTCTAAGTTCTTTGCAATCAAAATTAGGTAAATTTGACTCAAAAGAAATTGCAGAATTGACATCAACAGATACAATAAATTTTGAAGAAATAGGAAGCAAAAAAACAGCGGTATATGTAATATCATCAGATACACATACTGCATATGACTTCTTGCTTACAATATTCTTTTCACAAATGATACAACAATTATATGATTATGCAGACCAAAATGGTGGAAGGTTAAAAGAAAGAACATACTTTATACTTGACGAGTTTGCAAATATAGGAAAAATACCAGACTTTGACAAAAAAATATCAACATCAAGAAGTAGAGGAATATCATTTAGTGTTATTTTACAAAATATTGACCAATTAGAAGCAGTATATGAAAAATCATACGAAACAATCATGGGTAACTGTGATACACATGTATTTTTAGGAAGTAACTCATTTAAAACAGTTGAATATTTCTCAAAACAATTGGGAGAAAAAACAATAGATAGGGACAATATTTCAATAAATAAAGATAAACAAAACCACAGAACTGGAAAAAGTTTATCAGACCAAATTATGGCTAGAGCACTTATGACACCAGATGAATTAAGAAGATTAGACAATAATTTATGTATAATTTTTGAAAAAGGATTGAAGCCGGTAAAAGCAAAAAAATTCTACTATTTCAAACATCCTATGGATAAAGAAATGCAAAGGTATGCAATTAGCCATAATGATATAGGCGAAATCGACAGAGGAACATGGAGAAAGTATAATCCATACAATCCTTATGTAGAAGAAGACGAAGAAGAGAAAATCGAAAATCTAAATATCGAATCTTTGGATGATTTATTTGAAGATGAAGATAAAAAAGAATCTGTTCCAGTGATAAAAAATGATACAAGCGTGAACAAAGAAGATACTGAAACTTTAGATAGTTTATTAAATCCAAATGTAGATGCAGATGCACCACTTCTTCCGCAAGATGAAGACGAAGATACATATGATTTGCAAAAAGAATTAGAGGCAAAGTTTGATGAATTATTTGGACCTTTAGATGATGATGAATAAAAATTATATAATAAGGCTACTTTAAGTGAGTGGCTTTATTTTTTTTTAAGGAAATATTGCTTTTTAGAAGTAAGATATTGGACTGCAAATTAAGAACAAAAGTTTTATAAAAAATTAAAAGTGTTCGCTTGTTTTTTAACAACAAATGGTATATATTAGATATTATAGAAAATGAGATAAGCAAGTGTGTTGCCACTTTACTACATAGTTTCTAACTATGAGAAAGTGAGGTGGTGTTTATGGAATTTATATTATTTTTAATATATATATTGGGAATTTCCCTTACTATAAACGTAGCCTTATTAACAATTATATACATAATTTGGACAAATAAGGAATAAATAAAACAGCACATCTTTGCTTGACCGGCAGATGTGCTGTTACATTCATATGTGGCAACCACAATTTGTGGTTTTCATTTCCTATATACATTATAACATATTATATTTAAATGTCAATTAGCAAAAATAAAAATACTGAGATTAATAAGGAGAAATAAAAATGAAATTTATACACATAGCAGATATGCACTTTGACAGTCCATTTGTAAACCTTTCAGACAAAGATGGACTAGGAGACTTAAGAAGACTAGAACAAAGAAAAGTATTTAAAAAAGTAACAGAATATATAAAAGAAAATAATATAAAATATTTATTTATTTCAGGGGATTTATATGAACAAAAATATATAAAAAAATCAACAATAGAATATATAAATAATTTATTTAAGGAAATTCCAGAAACACGAATATTTATCACCGGGAAATCATGACCCATATACAAAAAATTCATATTATAATAAATTTTATTGGAATGAAAATGTAAAAATATTCACATCAAAAATAGAAAAAATTGAATGTGAAGATGCAAATATTTATGGGTATGGATTTGATGATTTTTATTGTAAAAACTGCGGAATAGAAAAGGTTGAATTAGAAGATAAAAATAAATTAAATATATTAGTAATTCATGGAACACTAGATGGTGGTGCAATAGAAAATAGTGAATATAATCCTTTATCTTCAAAGATGTTAAAAGAAAAAGGATTTGACTATGTTGCTTTAGGACATATTCATAAACTAGATTATAATAAAGAAGAAAATCAAAATATTGTATATCCGGGGTCAACAGCTTCATTAGGATTTGATGAACTTGGCAAACATGGAATGATAGTCGGAGAATTGGAAAAAGAAAAAATAAATTTAGAATTTGTTCCATTAGATGAAACTGAATTTAAATTATATGATTTGGATATTACAGAAATAATTTCAAAAGAAGAATTAATTGAAAAAATAAATGAAATAGGTGGATATAATACAGCTGATAAAAATGTGCCACAAAACAATACAACTAAAAATGAAGTAACACCACCTAATATGCCTAAAACAGGTGATGATTATGCAATGCCAGCAACAATATTAGGTTTATCTATACTATCAATAGTAACATTTGTATTATATAGAAAGAACAGAATGTAACAAATAATATAAAAATCCGGCAATAAACGCTGGATTTTTTATTTTTTGTATTGATAAATCTTGCTCTATATGATATAAATATATGTAAAATAAGATTGATTAGGAAGGTTTAAAACTTATGGAAAATAATCAAGTTCACGAAAAATATGAAGAAGAAAAAAACAGAACAGTCTGAAAACCAAAGTGGTTGCCCTGGTAGTAGAATGAAAGTTTTGAATCATAGTAATACAGAAAAAGTTCAATCTGAGAAACACAGTGGCTGTCCCGGAAGCAGAATGAGAGAATTGAACAATAATGAAAATAACGAAGAAATTGTCACTTCTTACGGAAAGCAACAGTCAAGACTAGGACAGTGGCCATGTCAGATTAAGCTGGTTCCTATTAATGCCCCATATTTTGACGGCGCAAAACTTTTAATCGCAGCGGATTGTACAGCCTATGCTTACGCTAACATTCATGAAGAGTTTATGAAAGGAAAAATAACTCTCATTGGCTGTCCGAAACTTGATGAGGTGGATTATAGCGAAAAGCTTACAGAGATAATTAAACAAAATAATATTCAGGAAGTAACCATTATTAGAATGGAGGTTCCATGTTGTGGTGGCTTGGAAATGGCTGCAAAAAATGGATGCCATCTCCCTTCATCGGCAAATTCTACAGCAGCAGCAAGCTGCAACAGAACAGTTCCAAACAGACTGTACAGAAGTGCCGGATTCTATCCCACAGGTTTCTTTTTTTGAAGCAACCCGTGCAGCCGTTCAAAAGCAAAAATCTGTATTTTTGTTTCATCCATTCACGAAAAAGGGATTTTATGCAAATCGAAAGAAAGGAACTGCGTTTCAATTGTTGTTAAAAATGGGTGGGATTTCTCTGCGAATGCTGACAACATATCGTTCAGTTGTACAAGGATTCCAAAAAAATAGAACGATTCTTTGTGAAGATGCTGCTTGGAATCGGCGAAATCAACACAATTCCGAGGAAAAATAAC
>ERZ773143.2521-NODE-2521-length-13015-cov-12.967593_pt1 | contig 13015 bp, 5 predicted proteins | sample MGYA00580852_ERZ773143 | MGnify/ENA primary metagenome ERZ773143 (study PRJEB29015, sample SAMEA2737853) | human gut metagenome | biome: human gut; feature: human-associated habitat; material: faeces | place: China | collected 2012 ... | reverse complement strand
GTATGATGGGAAATGCGGCACAACCCATTGACCACTCACTTGAAACGCTGCTGAACTCGGGAAATTATCGCGACCGTATTCGTTTTATTACCGTACCGAGAACCAATGATACAGAACGCCGCACGGACTTCGAGAAAAGAAAATGGGAAGTATCGTCACCCGAAACGAGCATTGATTGCAGTGCCGCCGCCTATTTCTTTGCCCGCCAACTGACTGAAAGTCTCCATCTCCCGGTAGGACTGGTTATCAACAGTTGGGGAGGTTCGGCGATTGAAGCATGGATGGATGAACCGACATTGAAAACCGTGGAAGGTATGAACATTGAAGCTGCCAAAAATCCTAAAAGAGGGGTGCACCAGCGTTTGGAATGTCTGTACAACTCGATGTTATGGCCTGTTAAGAACTTCACGGCACGCGGTTTCCTTTGGTATCAGGGAGAATCGAATATATCCAACTATCAATTCTATGCTCCGATGATGACTGCTATGGTGCAGCTATGGAGAAATGTATGGGAGGCACCCGATATGCCTTTCTATTATGTGCAGATTGCTCCTTACAAATATGAAAACAGCAGCAATACGGGGGCTGCTTTATTGCGGGAAGCACAGATGGAAGCACTGAAAACGATTCCTAATTCGGGCATGGTACCCACTACGGATATTGGTGATGAATTCTGCATCCATCCGCCACAGAAAGATGTAGTAGGGCTTCGGTTAGCTACACTTGCATTGACTAAAACATACGGTATCCGCCGGTTGCCATCCAACGGTCCGACGATGACCAAAGTGGACTATGCGGACAAAAAAGCTATAGTGACATTTGATAATGCACCTGCGGGGTTGTTTCCTACTTTTTCCGAACTGGAAGGATTCGAGATTGCGGGAGCGGACAAGAAGTTCTATCCGGCGAAAGCAAAGATTGTAGGACGTACCAACACAGTAGAAGTGTGGAGTGAAGAGGTAGCCCAACCGGTTGCCGTGCGCTATGCTTTCCGTAATTATGTGGGAAATATCACGCTGCGGAATACTTTCGGATTGAGTGCTTTCCCGTTCCGCACGGATACGTGGGACGACGTGAAATAAAGGAAATTATGAAACGATCCATCTTATCTATATGTATACTGCTGACATCGGTTTCTCTGGTCTTCGCCAATATCTACAAGAAATATGACGTTCGATCGGGGTTATCGGGCAACTGTGTCCGGAGCATCCTTCAGGATAGCATCGGATATATGTGGTTTGCAACGCAGGACGGGCTGAATCGTTTCAACGGCATTGAATTTACCAACTACGGACATTCTTCGGAAAACGGTGGAAACAGCTATATGAACATAGTAACAATCTGCCGCCATCAGGATAACAATCATATTTGGGTGGCAAGTACGGAGAAGCTGTATCTATTTGATTCACACGAAGAAAAGTTCGCCGTATTCGATAAACAGACGGAAGACGGAGCGTCAGTCAACAGCGTATTCGGAATGGCATACGACAATGACGGGCAGTTATGGATCGGAACAACCAACGGACTGTTTGTCTACAACGAGAAGAAAGGTACGTTGAGGCAATATCTGCATTCTCTTTCCGATCCTCATTCATTGCCGGACAATCACGTGTGGATGATTTACAACGACTCGTTCGGAACTATCTGGATAGGTACCCGGAATGGGCTGGCGAAATACAACCAACGTACGGACAACTTCACAGGATATATATCCGAGGGCACTTCTTTCGGACGTCCTGCCTGCAACGAGATTATCTCTTTGATGGAAAGTTCGCAGGGAGTATTATGGGCGGGTACATGGTACGGGGGACTGGCACGTTTCAATAAAGAGACAGGGCAATTCCGCTATTACTTCGGAGAAGGGGACACACTTACCATTCCGCGCATCCGCACCTTGTTTCAACGGACGGCCAACTCTTTCTATCTCGGCTCCGACGACGGACTTTATACATTCAACACCACGACAGGAAAATGTCTGCCTACTGACGACGGACAAAGCAAGGAGAGTATCTATGCCTGTTATCAGGATAGGGAAGGGGGAATCTGGATCGGGACTTATTTCAGTGGAGTGAGTTACCTGTCTCCCAAGCATAAGGATATCGAGTGGTATTATCCCACTGGTACGGAAAATTCTCTTTCGGGAAATGTAATCAGCCAATTCTGCGAAGCTCCTGACGGTAACATCTGGATTGCTACCGAAGACGGGGGACTGAATCTCTTTGATCCCCGCACGAAGAAGTTTAAGAATCATCTGTTGAGAAGCAGTAACCCTACTATCGGTTATCACAATATCCATGCACTGCTCCACAATGAAGGAAAATTGTGGATTGGCAGTTTCTCACGGGGATTATATATCCTGGATACTCAAACGGGAAAAATGAAAAACTATCGCCATAACCGCGCAAACCCACATTCAATTCCTAACGACCATATCTACTCCATTTATCAAACGAAAGATGGCAGCATCTTTCTAGGTACGCTTTCCGGATTCTGCCGGTATGACCCGGAAAGTGACTCTTTCCGGACATTGGAACCTTTAAGCCATATCTTTATCTACGACATGGTTGAAGACCAACATGGGGACTTGTGGCTGGCAAGCAAAAGGGACGGTATCTGGCGTTACAACCGCCAAACCGGCAAATTGCATAACTATCGCAACGACCCGGAGAACCCTGCTTCTCCTTGCAGCAACTGGGTAATCCGTGTGTATATCGATCATAAGCAACATCTATGGTTCTGTACCGAAGGCGGTGGCATCTGCCGTTATCACTATCAGGAAGACCGTTTTGAAAACTTTTCCACCAAAGAGAATCTGCCGAACAATATCATCTATGGTATACTGGACGATCAATCGGGTAACTACTGGCTTTCTTCCAACAGGGGACTGATCCGGTATGAGCCTCAAAACAAACGGGCACAGCTCTATACCATCGAAGATGGATTGCAAAGCAACCAGTTCAATTTCCGTTCTTCCCTGCAAGCCAGTGACGGGAAATTCTATTTCGGTGGAGTGAACGGGTTCAATAGTTTCTATCCGTTCAAATTATCTATTAATAAGGTAAGGCCTACGGCGTCTATCTCAGCGGTATATATGCACAGCCCTGACGACAAAGTAAGCCTTAGCAAGCGTATACCTGCTCTTAGCGGACAAGTAACGATTCCTTATCAGGTGGTATCGTTCGACATCGCATTCGAAAGCCTTAGTTATGTGGCTCCCAGCAAGAATTTATATGCCTACAAACTGGACGGTATTCACAAAGAATGGATATATACGGATAAACATAACGTATCTTTCCTCAACCTGCCCCCGGGTGAATATACTTTCCGTGTGAAAGCAAGTAACAACGATGAATATTGGAGCAATGACGACTGTTGCCTGCATATTGAAATACTTCCTCCACCCTGGAAAACCATTTATGCCAAGATTTTCTATTTACTAATAGCGTGTGGTCTCGCATATTTCCTGATACGGCTTTATCTGCGTAAACAACAGGCCGTGAAATTAAGAAAGATGAAAGAGATGGAGCAAATCAAGAATCAGGAATTGTTCCAGTCGAAAATTACATTCTTCACCCAAGTGGCGCATGAAATCAAGACTCCGGTAAGTCTTATCAAAGCTCCGCTGGAAGCGATTTTGGAAACACATGAATGGAACAGTGAAGTGGAAAGCAACCTGTCTGTGATACAAAAGAATACCAACCGGCTGATGGAGCTTATCAAACAATTGCTCGACTTCCGCAAAGTGGACAAGGAAGGTTATACGCTTTCATTCAATGAAGTGGATATCAACCGGATGATAGAGGACATCATTGACCGTTTCCGTGCCATCTCCCTGACCGGAATATCTTTCAGTGTCTCTCTGCCGAAAGAGCACCTGCAATATAATGTAGACCAAGAGGCGCTGACTAAAATTGTCAGCAACCTGTTGACAAATGCCATGAAATATGCCCGTACCCGCATTATGGTAATTATGGACGAACATCTGTCTTCTGAAGGGCGCACGCTCTCCCTGTGTGTGCGTGACGACGGTCCGGGTATTCCACAAGAGGAGTGCAGCAAGGTTTTCGAACCGTTTTATCAGGTAGGAAACACAGGAAACAACGGATCGGGAGTGGGAATCGGATTGAGTCTCGTCAAATTGTTGGTGGAGAAGCATAAAGGAAAGGTTTATATCAATCCCGGCTATACGGAAGGATGCGAGGTATGTGTGGAAATTCCGTATTTGGAGAAAAGCATCTCTGTCAGCCCTTCCATCACTTCCATGCCCGACAAGGTTCCCGCTTCGGAGGAAGAGGGCGAACCCGCCGGTTACTCTCTTCTGGTAGTGGAAGACACGACGGATATGCTGGAGTTTCTGGCTAAAAATCTGGGAAATACCTATACCATCCATACAGCCACCAATGGCAAGGAAGCCTTGGAATGTCTGGAGACAACGACAGTAGATCTTATTATCAGCGACATCGTCATGCCCCACATGGACGGATTCGAATTGTTAAAGTCCATCCGTTCCGACAATATGCTTTGTCATATCCCGTTTATTCTGCTTTCGGCACTCGACAGCATCGATTCAAAAATTGCGGGTCTCGACTATGGCGCGGACGCTTATATAGAAAAGCCTTTCTCGCTAAGTCACATGAAAGCCACCATCAATAATCTGCTGGAAAACCGACGTATGCTTTTCAACCACTTTACAACGGTACCGAATATGTCGTACGACCAGACATTAATGAACAAAACAGACGTGAAATGGCTGAACACAATCAATGAAATCATTACCCGCAATTTCACCAATGAAGAATTTACCATTGATAAGATGGCGGAAGAAATGGCTATCAGCCGTTCCAACTTACAGCGCAAATTGAAAGGATTGACCGGAATGCCGCCCAATGACTATATCCGGTTGATACGGCTCAAAACAGCCGGAGAACTTTTGCGGGAAGGGGAATACCGGATTAACGAAGTCTGCTACATCGTAGGATTTAATAATCCTTCATACTTCGCGCGCTGCTTTCAGAAACAGTTCGGGATATTGCCGAAAGATTATGTGAAGAAAGGAAGCTAGCCTTTCATATAAGAAACCGAACAACCAAAGAGGTATTAATGAGCTGACCGCTCTTGACTTTGCTCACAATATTGAGTTTTTCTTCAAATGAATGTCGCATAAAAAACTGCACTCCTAAAGTTTTGTGTCTAACTTTTGGGGTGCAGTTCAATTATCAGGGAAGTACATTTCTCATCGCAGTGAGAATATACCCTTGTCAGAATAGGCTGAAACAGCTCATGAAGCCAATAAAAGGGCGAGCAATAGAATAGGAAGTAAAACTTCTGAATTCTATTAATTCGCCCTCTTATATTAACTCTCTTACGTATTATCTATTAGAAATATATCCCTGTTGAATTATATTTCAATAAGAAGCTGTTGCCGGAATACCTTCCTTTTCCAATAAAGCCACAATACGGTCTAACTCTTCATGTGTAGCCTTTTGCAAATCGTGGTCGGGAGTCTCCCGGTCGATCGTATAAATCATTACTTGACGGGGAGCGATTTCTTTCACTGCTTCTATCCAGGGGAGCACATACTTGTCGGATGTATTATCCATGTCTTTTCCCTGATAACCTCCTTTCAGGAACATCGTCTGTACGATGCAGTTTCCTTTGAACTCTTTCATCTTTTCGATGATCTTCTTAACAGAGTATTTTCCGTTAGGACGGTCCAACAGATGAATGTATTCTTCATCCACCGTATCCAGTTTCAGGATATTATTATCTATCTTGTTCAGTGCTTCGAATACGGCAGGACGGTCGATAAATGTAGAGTTACTCAATACACTTACTTTCGCTTTTGGGAAATACTTGTCGCGAAGCGCAAGTGTATCTTCTATGATTTCCGGGAAGTAGGGATGCGCAGTCGGTTCACCGTTTCCGGCAAAGGTCAGTACATCGGGAGCGGAACCGTTTGCCTGCATATCTTTCAGTTTCTCTTCGAGAGCCGTGCGGACTTCTTCACGGGTAGGGAGAAGCTTCTTCGTACGACGTTCGGCATTGAAGCCACACTCACAGTAAATGCAGTCGAACGAACAAACCTTACCGTCTTCCGGTAATAAATTGATTCCCAAAGAAACGCCCAAACGGCGGGAATGAATAGGGCCGAAGATGGGTGAAGGAAAAATAATAGTCATTTTATTTTAATTATTTATTCATAAATCATAGCAAAGATAACCCAAAACTTACAGGTTATCCTATCTGTACGACTATTTTTTCACTTAATTCTTCCCATAAGTAAAGTGTACATATCACGCACCTCTGCCTGGGGATGTATCGTACTAAGCTTCTCCAATCTGTTGTACAGACTATGCAATTCATCCTTTAAACGCTTCGTTGTACTAGTATGTTTTGCATTTTCCTGTATTATATCCAACCATGCGTCCAGACATATCAACTGGATATCCATTTGTTCATAGCTTACAGCAGCCGACGGATCAAAATCATTAAACAGCCCTTTATACAAATCCCGGAAGAAATCGTCATCACTATATCCTTTTTGATTACTATGTAATGCTTGCAATCTAAGAGCCGATATTGTTTCTATACTTAGTAAGTGCTTGAACATCTTTACCAATTCCGGATATAGAATGTTATTTCTTGCTTCCAGTAAATTCTCTTTTACATACGTACATTCCATCTTTTCTACAGGATGAAATAAATAGTTATCCAGTTCGAGCATTGCTTGATGTTGTGCATCTGCCGGTTGGGAACTTCCCACTGTTTCAGCTATTCCCATCAGGTAACTTCCATATTGACGAATAGCCTTCCTGTATATATCAGTGAGTGAACTTCCTTTGTCCCTTTTTCCTCCTTTATACACAATCTTATCCAATTGATTTAGTATAATCTGCAGATTTGACACCTTTGCTGCATAATCGGATGGAGGAAGAGAATGGGTCCCATCCGGCAGGTTTTTATCTATCCATCGACGGAGTTGCTCCCGTTCATCATAGCAATTCCTACTTCCTTTGAGAGGATTATAACCAAAATAAATAGCCCGGCAAGCATCTTCCCCTACTTTCACAGTCGTTCCGCACGAGTTTTTGGACAGATTTCCACGTAAACCTAAAAGATGCCCGATTTCCCCTGTTATTTCATTTTGCAACAACTCTTTTTCCACTTCCTTTGCATAACGGTCGGCTATGATACGCGGATCCGAAGCGCCACAACTCAACAAATAGTCATCCAATTTTCCTTTTTGAAATCCATGTCCGATATTCACCCGACATGACAGTATTTCTCCGGTACGAGGATGACAGGTAAAGTCGCTCTTTATCCCCGGCATCATCAAATCATAAGAAACGAAAGCACGCTGTTCGGCCGGAACAATCTTGCTGTCTGCATACTTCACTTGTAAAGCATCCCGGATACCTGCCTTGCGGAATGCAGTATTCCATACCAATATTCCTTCTTTCACAGCTTGAAAATATTCCTTCGGAAAAAGCGTATCTACATAAAAAATAAGCGGTTTCGACATATCCCAACGAAGAATTAATGAATCTTCTACCATACAATAAGGATCTTGGGAATAATCTTTAAAAGTCAATGTCTGATAGGGTATCCTGTGATCTGCCAGGCGGATCTGATCTTTCTTTTGAGGGAGCAAACGTACTACACAAGTAACCTCCAAAGGTATGCTGCCTTCAGGTAATATAATGGCAGAGCTGGAAAACATATATCTTTCCGCCTCAACCCCGTGATAACGCCTGACCGTAAATGACACCCCTCCTTCAAAAGGATGTATTTTTGTTACCTCTGACAGTTCCGGAACCAACGAACGGATAAAACCATGATTATAGCTGAACCAGTCATTGCCATTTATCAGATATTTTGTTATTCGGATAATGGCTCCTTGTTCTTTCGAATAAGCCACTACCGGATAGCTATCACCGGCAGGTTGTATATTTGACAACGAAAACGACCGCTGATATACACTCTTTTCATCCAGAATACGCTCTGTATAAAACGGCTTTTGGAAACAAATCGTAGCTTTATCAGGAGACATGATGCGTACTACCCCCAAACCGGTAACGGGACGATTCAGTAAATCGAAGCCTCTATCTATCTGTCCGCGAACTTCAATCTCCCGCCCGATATATTCACGGGGTATTTCCAGATAAACCTCCTTCTCCGCTACATATACAGGAAATACACCCTCTATTTTTTTCATTCCGGTGACAAAGAATTCATCAAACGCTTTGACGGAATCTTGTGCCTGGAGCCATGCGGCCATACACAACAATGTAATAATCACATATTTTCTTTTATTCATGAGCCTCTTTATTTGCTTTTCATCCTTAAAATATAATGCTATCTACCAGAAACATAGCACGTTTTTTAGCAACCGGTTCTGCTACCCTATTACTATAATCAAGCCCCTCTTTCTTAATTCTATTCAAAGCTTGCATAACAGAAACTAATAATTTCGAGGAGGTTATCTTTTCCGACCGATCCAGTAAATCACAGAGTTTATTTACATAAAGCGTCTGTATCTTATGCTTCGCTTCACTTACAGGAACATTATCAGTCCATTCAACGAATAACCCTTCATGCATACTTTCCAAAAACTCATTTACAGATAACATATCCTCACAAGCATTCTCTGATTCTTCCACCTTCCGAAGAGAACGGATTATTTCCGACATAAGTTCCTCATAAAAACGGTCGAATTCTTGACTGGCATCTATTTCTAATTTATGGGTAAACGATTTATTAAACATCCACGCAGGAGGCTGTAATACATAAGTCTGTATAAAGTTCATCACCTTCTTATTGTAATCAGCCTTTTCCGGTATATAAATATTCTCATCATCGGCTTCCGCAAGACGTTTTCCGCCCAAATGCGACAAAACATGCTGTACCCACTGTTTATAATGATTCAATACCGCTTCATAACGCCCCTGTAATACATATAAAGACGTTTTGTCCGTTACATGCCAGACATCCGGATGTTCACACAAATATTTCAGATTCTCTATTCCTTGTGTATTGACAATAACATGGTCATTACCTAAGTCTTCCGCCTGCGCCCGTACATCTATCCCACCTGAAAAATGCAAGGAAGGATCTTTCTGTTTTTCCTGATTCCAACGCTCTCTGTTCTCTTCTCTTTCAGAAGCATCCTTACCCGGAAATATACGGTATCCCCATTCAATAGCCCACTTATCATATTCGCCGACACGTACCCGCCTGTTTTTCAAATCAACCTTATCTTGAGGACGCAAAGCGTAATTATATCGTACATAGTCCATTATGGAACTTCCTATACTATATCGACTCAAAAAGTCATTATCACGCAACTGGTCTATGGAATAATGGGAACTACCCAGAAAGTTATGTTCCAATCCCAATGTGTGACCCACTTCATGAATGAATACTTGTTTTATCTGTTCCAATTGCAAAGAGTCCGGAAATTCTATGTTCCATGCCTGCGGGTCATTGGCTCCACATTGAGCAAAATACCATTTTTGCTCCAAATTCAACACGCTGCTGAAAATACCGACGTGACAAGCAATAATCTCTCCGGACCGGGATTCACAAGGAGTCGGCCCATAAGCATTATTCTGTCCTGATATCTTCCATGAAATAAACGGATAAGTACTGTCATAAATACTAAAATCCGGATCTTCTTCGGCAGTGGGAGCCAATCGTGCATCAATGGCATTCTTAAATCCGGCTTGCTCGAAAGCAGGACGCCAGTCACGTACTGCCTCAATAATGCAACCAATATACTTTTCCGGCGTGTTGCGATCTATATAAAAGATAATAGGTTGTATCGGCTCCACTAATTCCCCTTTCATGTACTTTTCCTTGTCTTCCGGCTTTATCTCCAAACGCCACCGTTTGATAACAGCTTTCCGGACAGCGGGCTGATCGCCTTGAAAACATTCCTTGCCGATGGAAAAGTAGGCTCCGCTATTTGCAGAAACTGCTTCCAATGGCTTTTTTGATAATAATTTAATGCAAACACCCGTATCCCAATCACCAATATAAGACGGAGAAACAGGTTTGCCGGGCATTCCTATTGACGAACTTCGATAAGCCCGTGATATATGAACCAACAAGCGGTTGTCATATCCCTTGATTTCCTTGATGCAATCTTTCTCTTTTAAACGTGAACCTACCAATAAATCAAAAGATACAATATCGAGCGTAAACAAAGGGAAATCTTTTAATACCTCGCCAATCTCTATCAAACTACTTCCTTGAGTCTTTGCTTTGACCGGCAATCTTTTATAAAGTCTGCTATTCCCACGTTGGGCAGCAATCTTTGCATATATCCCTGCAGGATTTTCAATAATCCTTTCATTCAACGGATCTACTATCCACAATTCATCACCCTGTTTCCTGAAACTGAAGAATACCGGACCTATCATATCACCCGAATATCCGAATTTCTTCTCCATATCCCGATCCGGACGGGCAGGAGCAGTCAAGATAGTAGTTGTTACGGCAAATTCACGTCCAATCAATGAATCCGGAATTTCCCAATATATATGTTTACCACTTCGATAAGTAGTAAACATACCGGGAATAACTTCCACTGGTGCTCCTTCTTTTAGAAAAGTAGCCATATTTGGCTGTTGCCCGTACAAAAAAGTACAGGCAACTGCAAGAAATATTGCACTGATAATTCCTTTTAGCATAAAGAGCGATTTATACTATTCATAATTATAGCTAATATCAACAATCTTCCCAATGAGTTGCTCGGGATCTTCGTAAACACAAATGCTGTTTTCTTCGCGGGATACATCACCTGCCACTGTCAGTTGCAATTCTACAACTACACCTTTATCAGCTGTATTGATGCCTAATCCGAGAGACATGCCGAGTTTCTCCTTATATTCACCAGTCTCCTCATCGTCATCTTCCTCTCTCACACTTTCAGAATCTTTAAATTTCAATACAACTATCTGTGCTGACGGATCAGTTTCATAAGTATAAAGTTCAATTGCCCTTCCGCGATCAAGATCAATGCGATATAATTTATTACCCGATGTCATAAATATAAGATTTGCCGTATACGCGTAAGAAGCTGCAAATTTTGCTTTTTCTACATTTACTTCGGACGGTAAGGCAATCGTATACTGGGCAGCACAAATCGGATCTTCATCTTGCGCACTGAATTTAAACACAGTCAGCTCTTTTCCGTTCCGAGGAGAAGCAATCGCATAAGCAAAATTTCCCCAATTTCCACCCGTAACAATATCATGTATTTCTAAAGACGGATCAATTACATCCGGATCAAACAAATTAGATTCGTCTGACATTGAATACGTGGATACAGGCTTCTGGTCACTCCATTTAGTACCATAATTACGTATATTTTGAGTAGCCTGATTCATCATATAATCATAATAACCCGGAATAGATGCACTAAGAAAACGATGACTTTCAGAATCAAAAAACAAAAAGCCTCCTCCATACGAACCATAAGCAGAAATAGCAGGAAACTCACTTTCCTTTTTTACCGAGAAAGGTACACAAAATCCATCCATAGGAGCACAATATGCTTTTCCACTATTCACAAACAACTCACCATGAGTACTCATCTTATAGAACTCAATATTCAACGGTTCCCCTTTTCCCGCTGGTTCAAAAAGTATTTTATTCGACGGATATCTCGTTATTAAAGTACTTGGAGTCAACAAGGCCAAGCCCCGATCGGTTACCACCATTAACGCCGGACTTACTTTAAAACCAAAAAAACCCAGCATACTACTTAAAAACGAATCTCCATAATTTTTTCTTGCACTTACCGCCAAAGGTTTTCCTTCTAACGGAAATGACTGATTCAGTTCTGATTTAAAGACATCCGGATAAACATAATATCCTTCCGGAGTACCCTCTATCGCTCCTAATACTCCCTTTCCTTCTTTTTCCTGCAATACAAACCAGCAAGGATTTAAAGGACGAATAATTGCAACTTCACCTATCTGATACCAGGTTGTTCCATTCTTTTTATCCGTAATGACCAACATTAAACCTATATTTTCCGATTCATAAGGCTCGACTGTTACTTTACATTCTTTGCCTACGGAATAATCTTTATAATCACTAAGTCTGTCCGACCCCGCTTTCTTTCCTTCGATTGTTTTCTTCCATTGAAACACAAGGTTTTCCTCATTTTGCTCCAAAGTCTGAGAAATCTCGGGTATAATTGAAATTTCCACTGCTTCCTCTTTAGGCATACGTACCTTCGTTTCAGGTATTACGATAGCCATCGTATTTACATCATGATAATCGTAATCTCCCTTGTCATCGTAACAGCCTGTTTGCAATAAAGCCGATCCGACAAAACTTGCTATATAGATGATATATTTTCTCATAACATTTCTTTTAGTCTTATTCATAATCAATTTCATCACCGTCTTCGCCTAGAATAGGAGGATTTCCTGCTTCAATGTATTCTTTGTAAGCTTGTTTGACCTTGTCAACATCCTCATCTTCCAGATCATCCCACACACGTTGGCATACATCCATAATAAACATATACTTATTATCACTATAACTGCCAAATATCCAATCTTCCCACTCATCCGGCTTCAGTTCCCACCTGACATTTAACACTTCCTGATTCTTTTCTACCAATCCTTTGTCAAACTGATGGAGAGGGTTATCCAAATCAAATTCCAAGTAACAACCATACACATTTCTACCGGACTCTACTTTCGGTCGGTTAATCTTATAGTAAAATACCTGGCAAACCGTATCAAGTTCAGTATATGTATACTTGCTTTCCAATAGTACATCTACTGAATTCTGATAATCGCTATTCGGGGTAACTTTCACACAGAAATCACGATTCTCTTTCAAAAGATCCCCTTGTATTCTTACCGTAAAACTGTCTACAGCATAAGGGTCATCTATCTTCACATAGTCCGTATCAACCAAAGTACGGACATGTGTGCTACTATAGAAATTGATACGAGGTGTCTGGTCATATAAGTCTATCTCGTTTTCACTGCAT
>ERZ773143.2515-NODE-2515-length-13040-cov-2.632037_pt1 | contig 13040 bp, 8 predicted proteins | sample MGYA00580852_ERZ773143 | MGnify/ENA primary metagenome ERZ773143 (study PRJEB29015, sample SAMEA2737853) | human gut metagenome | biome: human gut; feature: human-associated habitat; material: faeces | place: China | collected 2012 ... | reverse complement strand
GATTGTAGTCTATTTTTGAAAGTTGTTCAAAAGCTAATATCGTAGAAGATAAAATAATAAAAATAATGCTTAAATATAAACCGCAAAAAGAAATTGCCGCAAATCCAGTTAAAGAATTTTCAACGCCCCATGCCTTTACGGTTACGCCCATTGTTACCCGTTCTGGTAAACTTTTTCCATCTTGAAGCTCCGGTGTCCATGCATTCGGGTCATGCAAAAACTTCTTCAATTCGTGTTTTAACTCCGGATATCCTCCATTTTCCAATTTCATAACTAAACGAATTTTTTCACCGGAAAGCTGGTTTGCCACTTGATCAGGTACTACCAGAGCATATCCTCTTGTACCTGCCATTTGATATTGTTCCATGGGTTCTGTATGAATTGCTGTTTCTGCAATTTCAAGAACATTTCCAGCTAATGTAATTTTGCTTTTCTGCTCTAACGCTTTTTGAATCTTCTCTACATAATTCCATGTATCACAGTGAATGAAAAATTCATTTGCAGACAGGCTTACAGGCTTTAATCCAAGCATACAACGTAAATGATTATAATCGGATAAGGCTAGGGCTTCCACCGGATACGTATCTGTTCCATAAAGATAATAAATCAGTTCATCTTCTACCTTGCATTGCTGTCTGGTAAATTCTATCATTGGCTCCATGGATTTTTTCGTCAGCGGGGCATCCAGGGCAACTCCCGCATCATACGGATAATACGCTTCCATATTCGCCTTATATCCTGCTCCCATAGAAAGACCTGCAAACATCGTACTTAAAGATACCGTTAAAAGGATTGCGATAATTGCCATAAGCTTTCCGGCAGAATCTACTTTTCTTCCAATCTGTCCAAAATAAAACAGGTTGATGTCCTTATATTTTCTGCGCTTACTTTTATTCAAAAGTCTTAACAGCAAAATTGGTAAATTACGATACATTTCGTATATTCCTGTTGCTGTCAAAATCACAGCGCCAGTCATCCAAAAATAGAATACATTGGTTTGAACTGATAATCCTTTTGCCAGGAAACAGCCTCCGGTAAAGATACATAAGATGGATAAAATAATCAGCGTAATATGAAATCTTAAGGAATGCTTCTTTCCGTTTTCGTTTTTCTGATGATCATAGAGCATATCTACAATTTTACGTCTGCGGATCACCTTTGCTGCACGTAGTATTCCGATACCGTACATAAACATAAAAAATATAAAAGCTGTTGCAAACGCCTTTATGGAAAAAGAAATACGATAGGCATGTGACATCTCAAAAATATGATTGATGATCTGCACCAGCACTCCGGAAAGTCCAACTCCCAAAAAAGTTCCTATAAAAAATGCAGCCATTCCAATCACACCATTTTCAATAAAAAACAGTTTTTGAATATTTGAAGTTTCCATACCCAGTAACTCATAGGTGGCAAATTCCTTTTTCCGTTCTTCCAGCATAAAGCGTATTGCATAGCTGATTACAAAAGATGCAATCAATGCTACAAGAACGGACATTCCCAATATACCTGATGTCAGCATGGATATATTTTCAGACATAGTGAGAACCTCTTTTGAAAATCCAAGCGCTAGAAAGGAATACATCATAGCAGCAGTCAAAGTAATGGTAACAAAATAAATCACATAATTTCGTATGCTTTTTTTCATATTTTGTATTGCAAGCTTAATATACATCACTTACCCCGCCTCCCATCATGGTAAGAACATTCAGAATCTTATCAAAAAATACCTTCCGGGTGTCCTTTCCTTTTAAGATTTCCGTAAAAATTACGCCATCACGCAGGAACAAAATCCGATTGGCATAGCTTGCCGTAAACGCATCATGTGTTACCATCAGAATGGTGGCTCTCAGATTTTCATTCATACTCTGCATGGTGGATAAAAGCATCTGAGATGAATGGCTGTCTAAGGCCCCTGTGGGTTCATCGGCTAAAATCAGCTTCGGATGATTGATGATCGCTCTGGCACAAGCGCATCTCTGCTTTTGACCGCCGGAAACCTGATAGGGATATTTATCCAAAATATCGGCAATATTCAGACTTTTCGCAATCTCTTCCACTCTCGGCTCGATTTCCCTGACCGGAATGTGGTTAATGGTCAACGCCAGGGCAATATTCTCACTTATGGTCAACGTATCCAGCAGGTTAAAATCTTGAAAAATAAATCCCAGATTTTCTCTCCGAAACTTGGCAATGGCCTTTTCTTTAATTTCGGTTACATCTGTCCCATCCAGATAAATATGCCCTGCGCTTACCGTATCTATAGTGGAAATACAGTTCAGCATCGTTGTTTTTCCGGATCCTGACGCCCCCATAATACCTAAAAACTCACCTTCCTGCACCGAAAAATCAATATCCTGAATTGCTTTTGTTACATTACCTTCATTTCCATAAAATTTTTGAATATGGTCTAACTTTAAAATTTCTTTCATGATACTTCACCTCGTCTTTTGATATTCTGATTGTAACGGATTTCTGCCTGTGTTTGTATCAAGTTTTCTAACAAAATTCTAACAAAAATGTAAGAAATGCAGGGCTTTTCTTAGCCCTGCACCTGATGAATAAAATGATTGATTTGAAAGGATAGGATCATTGTCGTTCCTGTCTCACCTGACTGGGCGGCAATTCCAATTCCCAGCTTATCACAAAGTCTTTTGCAAAGATAAAGCCCTATACCGGTTGCATTTTGCCGGATACGTCCATTTTGCCCGGTAAAACCTTTCTCAAAAATACGGGGCAGATCATTTGCACAGATCCCGATTCCATGATCTTCTACAAAGAGAAAAATCTGATCTCCCTGCACCTTGGTATAAAAGTGCAATACGGGATGCTCCCGGCTGTATTTTACAGCATTGACAATCAACTGATCCAGAATAAATCGGAGCCATTTGTCATCCGAATAAACCGTCAGTTCACTCTCTTCCGTCTCTAAGGCAACCTGATTCTGCAATAAAAGATACTTGTTATCTGCAATCGCCTGATGCACCACATCAAATAACCGGATTTCCTGAACAGAATAATCCTTTTCCGTATATTCACTACGGGCATAATAAAGCGCCTGTTCTGTAAAGCGATTGGTTTTTTCCAGTTCCCTCATCAATTCTCTGGTAAAAGGCTCTTTATGATTTTCACACAATAGTTTCATTGCAGTAATCGGTGTTTTGATTTCATGAATCCACTGCTCAATATATTCCCGGTACTCCTGTCTCTCCCTTGCTACTGTTCCAATCTGTTCCAGCATAGATTTGGACGCCATTTTTAAGAGTTGAAAATAAACCTGTTCTTCGGCATGTTCCGGTTCCGGAAGCATCTCTGACAACAAGTATTTTTCTTCCAGTCCTTCTGCCATCTTTACTAATCTATTTAATCTCCTTTTTCGCTGATGATAGGTAAACGTCAGTACACCAGCCAGTAACATCGTCCAGATGATAAGAATCACTGCAATACTATCTACATTATTTCCTACAAAGAACAGAAAAACCGATAACAATACCATACAGACGATATTGATGATGAAAATAGGGATTTTGTCTTTCCAATACTGTTTTCCATTCATAATGTGTACCCCTGACGGTGTTTCGTTTTAATAAAGTCTTTAACGCCAATCTTTGATAGTTTTTCTCTGATACGTCCAATATTTACACTCAATGCATTATCATCTACATAGAGCTGATTGTCCCATAAATATTCAATCAGATCTGCTCTCGTGCAAATGGTTCCGGCATGTTCAAATAGATAGTACATAATCTTCAGTTCATTTTTTGTGAGTTCTGTTTGTTTTCCTTCCGCTTCGATTGTTCCAGTCTCTAAAGATAAAGAAACTCCTTGATAAGTCAGATGTCTGCTTTGTGTATCAGGATAAGCACGTTTCAGCAAGGAAGCAATTTTTGCAAGTAAAATGGCTGTGTGATAGGGCTTTGTGATAAAAGCATCTCCTCCAAGCATAATACTGTTCAATTCATCCATATCCGTATTGCAGCTGGTAACAAAGATAATCGGAGCCTGTGAAAAACTCCGAATGCCAGAACAAATGGTAAACCCATTTTCTTGCGGTAATTTAATATCCAATAAAATCAGATGTGGATTTATTTTTCGCACTTGTTCTGTTACATCAGAAAAATCTTCAATAACAGAGGTGTGATATTTATTTCCCTCCAGTACTGTTTGCAGTTCTTTACGGATCACTGGATTATCTTCAATAATTAAAATTTCTGTATTCATAACAATCCTCCTAAACTGCATTATAACATAATGCAGCTAAAATTGGAGCAAGTTTCCCTGCTCCAATTCGTTTTATTCCATTGTTTTGATTTGGTCAACAAGAGATTGCTTTTTCAAATTTCCCGTTGTATATGCAATTAATATCAACTGAACAGCCAACAGAACAGCCGAATATATCAATACAACCGGCCATGGGAATGAATAGAAAAAATATGGATTTAATGACCGCATGATCTGAATACATAAAATCCCAAATCCAACTCCTAATATCAATGTTACAAGCACAGCAAAGAGTGAATAAATCATGCCCTCATAGCAAAGCATTCGGATGAGTTGTTTTTTGCTTAAACCAATCGCCTGTAACATTCCAATTTCCCGCTTCCGAGACAAAAAATTTGTAATGGTTGTATTTACGAGATTAATCAGCGAAAAACACACAACAATGATAGCTACTATCAGAAATGCACCGAAAACTAGTTGCTGATTTCTATTATAATAATTTACGCTTTCTTCTATGGTATCCATAACCAAATCACTGTTTTTATCTATCAGCTGATTTAATGAAGTTTCAATTGTATCGAATTTATCTTTGTCTGTAATTACGGAAATAGTACCTGTGCAATCCATCCCGGTTCCCTCATTTATAAGTTGTTCCGGGAGAGTAAAACATTTATCGAATCCCGTATAATTATAATCGCTTACTATGCCTTTCACAGTATAAGTTTTCGTCATAATATCACCGGATACATTTTCGTAATCAACTTCTACTGTATCACCTAAAGCAACATCCATTCCATTGAGAGCTGCACGTTCTTGTAATAGGATAATTCCATTGTCCGCAATCAATTCATCATAATCAGCGGTTCCTTTTATGAGATTTTTTTCTAAATCAGATTGTTCATCTTGACTAAATCCCTGAATCCAATCTTCTGAAATTCCATTTACACGATATTCTGCGTCCGTATAATACCACCGCTTGATTCCGGTAACACCATCGATAGCTTCGATTGTTTTCACAAAATTGTCATTCAGCATATTTTTTTGTTGTAATTTAGTCAACGAAACTTTTGCAGTATCAAAGGATTGATTAGCATTAAGGTGAATATTAAATTCGCCTTTTGAAAAATCCCTCCCACGCGCTTCTGCAACTCCATCATAGGAAACTAATATCGTTGAAATCAATACAACTAACACGCCTCCAAATGCGAGTGAAAATATGGTTAATATAGATTTTGTTTTTTGCCTGGACAGATTCATTTTAGCAAGTGATGTAGGCGTTATTTTTCGGTACAGCGCCGAACTTTCTTTAGGCTTTCCTTTATAATCCGAATATCGAAGAGCCTCCATTGGAGATACTGCGGCAGCTTTTTTTACAGGAGTATGAATAGAGAGCATTACCATTGTAAAAGCAAAGAACCCACATCCAAGCGTCACACATAAAGAAGTCGGCCAGTACCAGCCCTCCGGAATCAGAAAATATCCGATTACATTACCTATAATCAAACCAATGGAAATCCCAACAGCAGCAAGTAACTTCCCTTCTCGGTAAACCATTTTTTTAATCTGCCGTTTCGTTGTTCCAATCGTGCGAAGCTGTCCATAGTTACGAATATTGCTTGCAACGGAAATATAAAAAATGGAATAGATCACAATGCCGGAGCCAATAAGGGTTACAAATCCAATCACGAAATAAAATAACATTTCGCTTCCAGAATTTTCGCTCTTCACATTAAAATAAGTGGAGCGAACAATCACATTATCATCGGGGATGTGTAATTGTTTTGCAAGAGTGTCTGCATATTCCGTAGCATCTTCTTCGCTCATGTTTTGAGCGTCTTTTAATCCAAGGTAATAATCTATAACTGTATTATTTCCATACTGTTGTTTCACTAATTCTTTCGATATAATAGCTGTATATCGTCCAATATCTCCGGTTTCTACATTTAAGATTCCTGTCAACCTGAAATCATGATTCATCCCGTCAGAAAATGGTATTTTAATTGTCTGTCCTAATTCAGTTGAGTATCCCAAGCTGTCCAAAAAAGATTCCTGTACTACAATTTCATCTTCCGCAGTTGGTAACTTTCCCGAATAAGGCATACTTTGAGATTTTAGCATATCTGCATTTGCGTAAGTAAAATTTACGGTTGAATGGTTTATTTCTTCCGAAAATGCATTGAAAAATTCTCCAATCCATGCGATCTCTCTTTCTTTGTATAATTCCGAACCCTCTTTTTCTGAAATTGCATGATATACAATCTGTGCTGTTTTTTTATTTAGATTTTTTGTTTTCTGTGTAATTCCAAATCCATAAAGGGTAATTGCAGATAATAATGTACTCGCAAGTGCAATCGTAATAATAATAAAGATATTTCTTTTTCGATTCGCTGATATATTCCTGCTCGAAATACGCTTTATTATGGTTTTTGTATCATTTTCAAAAGGCAGCGTCATATAAATCATCCCCTTCTAGCTTGTTAAAATATAGATTTTCAATATTATAGAACTGTTCTTAGTTATAATTCCTTCACTTGTTCTACTAATGATTGTTTTTTTATTTGTTTGATTGTCAAACGAGAAAATAATGTCTGAACTACAAACATCAATATAAAATATATAAACATTTCCACGATTGGAAAATGATAGATTACTCTTCCGAAAATACTCATTGAACTAAATACTGTACAAAGAAGATATCCTATAACTGTTCCAAATAATATAGAAAGAATAAGCACACAAATAGTATAGAATACCCCCTCCATCAGTAACATATTTGAGAGTTGTTTGCCACTTAAACCCACTGCTTGCAAAACACCTAACTCCCGTTTTCTTGTTAAAACATTTGTGATAAGAGTATTTAGTAAATTGATAATTCCAAAAACGCCGATAAACATAACAAAAATATATACTGGAATGCGATAATTTAACAGTTTTTCATTGTATGCTTCTACCCAATCATTAAAAGTGCTAATATAAAGACAGGCATTTGATGATACTATTTTTTGAATCTCCTCTTTTACAATATCCCATTCATTATCAGCAGTATCTATAATAAGCTGATAATTAAGATTTTCTACAGGCGTAATAGTATTCAGCATTTCTAGTGGAATAAAAAGAGTATCATATCCACAACCATAGGGAATATTTCCATCTACAATTCCCATCACTTTTACTTGAATTTTCTGTCCTCCAACCTCAAGCGATATTTCGTCTCCCAGAGCTACATCCCATCCAAAAATTTCTTTCCATTGTAAATCATTAGCAATAACAACTCCATTATTCCTAATAAGTTCTGATAAATCTGCTGTACCCTCAATCAAATATTTTTCGACTATTTTTTGATTGTTTGTACTATATACCTCTGAAACAATAGGTTCAACATCTCCCGTTGGAACATGAACATTCAAAACGGTGCCTTGATATGCTTTGACTCCCTGGACTCCATGTATATTTTTGATAGATGTTATAAAATCATCTGTAAGCAAATTAGATTTTTGAAGTTCAACATATTGCTCACTATTATGGGACTGTGGTCCATAATCTCCAAGTTCAAGACGAATCTCTCCATAAGGAAAACTTCTTCGTGCCATCTCCTCAGGATCAATAGAATTAAAATATGCAGAGCTTGCCATTAACAAAACACCACATACGCCTAATGATAAAATGGTTAAAACAGTTTTTTTCTTGTTTCGTAAAAAATTAAGGAAAGCTAAATTATTTGTAGTTAAAGGTTGCTTTGATTTTCTGGCATAATCAAATGCTATTTTCTCATTATTTTCAGTATAATGTATTGCTTCCATAGGTGTTACGCGTGAGGCAATTTTCGCCGGCTTCATAATAGTAAACATAATGCAGGAGTACATAAACAGTGCAGTAACAGCAGCGATAATCAATGTAACCAATGCATTCCATCCTTTAGGAATAAGAATATATCCTGCCACACCACCTGCTATTAGTCCCATTGGAATACCAATTCCGGCAAGATAATGTCCTTCCCGAAAGACTATTCTTTTTATCTGCTTTCCAGTTGTTCCTATTGTTCTTAATTTTCCATATTCATTTGTTTTTCTTACTATAGATACATAAAACAGACTGTAAACAACGAGAGTACAAGCTAAAGTCACAATAAGGCAGACAAATGCTATTATCAACATGTATTGACTGCTCCTTTGTTCAATAAGGGAAAAATAATATGTGGAAAATTGTATATTTTCCTGCTGAATTCCCCAATCATTGAGCAATGTTAGTAATTCTGACTGGATAGCAGCTTTAGACCATCCATCAGATCCTTTTAATCGAACATATGCAGAATATGTAGGGTCACTAATCTTACTTGCAACATATGATTGCGATACAAATAATGAATAATTTGAATTATCTACAGGCAAAATGCCACATAAATTGTATTCTTTTTTTCCATCCCCTAAGTCTATTGATATGTTATCGCCCACAGACTTAGATAATCCAGTTCTTTCAAGAAAAGCTTTTGTAATGGCAACCTCTTTTTCCGTTTCTGGCAATTTTCCCTGCAAATCAGGATATTTTGCTAAATCCATTAATGTTTTATCCATGGAACGAACTGTTAATTTAAAATCCCCATAAGACACCATTCCTAATAAATGACTCACACCAACATCTACTCTATCATCATTTACTAATTTTTCTATTTTATCATTGTCTATGTCGTTAATGACTGCTTGATAGCGCCCCATTGCATCATTTAATGATTTTCGTTGCGAGCCTAAAAAGTATAGAGCTGTTGCCATAATCAAACATGTGGCTAAAGCTATTGTAATGATAATAAGTACATTTCTGCTTTTATCTGCTTTAAGATTTCTCTTTGAAATTTTTTTGACAATAGGATTGGTATCATTTTCAAAAGGTAATGTCATAAATGCCCACACCCCCTATCCTACTATTTTTCCATCTTCAATCCTCACAATGCGATCAGCAAGCTGTGCAATAGCATTGTTATGTGTAATCATTACCAATGTCTGATCGAACTCTCTACTGGTTCTCTGAAGCAGTCCTAAAACATCCGCACTAGTTTTAGAATCAAGGTTACCTGTAGGTTCATCGGCCAACACAATTGCAGGTTTAGCAACCAAGGCTCTTGCAATCGCCACTCTCTGCTGCTGACCACCTGAAAGATTATTTGGCATACTTTTCAGCTTATCTTCCAATCCCAGCATAGTAACAACTTCATCCATAAATTTCTGATCTACGGTATCTCCATCTAGCTCTACCGGAAGAACAATGTTTTCATAGACATTTAAAATCGGAACCAGATTGTAATTTTGGAAGATAAAACCGATATTCCTCCTGCGAAAAATAGTAAGTTGTTCATCATTCATTTTAGCCAGTTCCTTCCCTGCTACAACTACACTTCCTGATGTTGGAGTATCCAATCCTCCCATCATGTGAAGCAACGTGGATTTTCCAGAACCCGAAGTTCCTACCACTGCTACAAATTCTCCCTGCTCAACAGAAAAATTTACACCATCTAAAGCACGAGTTATATTAGGTTCTGTGCCATAATATTTTTTTAAATCCTTTGTCTGTAAAATTGTCATAATCACTACTTCCTTTCTTTGTTTGATGAGTATATGGTAAAGGTCAAATGTTGCAGAAATGTCCTAAAATTCTTTTTTTCTAAAATATTTTTCAAAAAAGGCAGTCTGAGTAAACAGACCGCCGCTTCATTATCTTTGAGGAAGAAATATAGAGAAAGTTGAGCCTTTTCTCACCTCTGATTCAACTGTAATATAGCCACCTTGCATAGTGATAATCTCACGTGCAAGGTATAATCCTATTCCAATCCCATCCACATCATGTACAGCTTCTTCCCGATAAAATCGTTTGAAAATTGTTGCCTGGACACTTTCCGGAATGCCTCTTCCCGTATCCGTTACGGCAATTTCCAAATACATCTCCCAGTCCTGTACTGTTACGTGAATGTCACCGCCTTCCGGAGTATATTTTACTGCATTGTCTAAAAGATTAAACAATGCTTCTGAGGTCCAGCGGCTGTCATGTGCAACCGTTAAATTTTCAGGACAATTTACGGATAAATGAAGATGCTTTCTTTCCATAGGAGCAAGAACCCCATTTATCGCATCTACAAGTGTATCCGCAATGGCTGTTTCTTTCTTTTCCAAGGTAATCACACCAGTTTCCAATCGTGATGTTTTCACCATTCCCTGAATCAAAAAGTCCAATTTATCTAACTGACTGGCAGTAGCATGTAAAAATTCCTTACGTGTCTCATCAGTAATTCTTCTGGTCAACATCGTGTCATTGAGCATTTTTAGATTTGCTATCGGTGTTTTGGTCTGATGCGAAATATCAGATACCAAAGACTGTAATTCTGCTTTTTCTTCTTCTACTTTATGCCGGGTTTCCTGCATTACATGATACAATCTTTCCAGACGATGGCTGATGCGTGCTAACAGTGTTTCTGCTTCATAATTTATTTGCGGACGAACGGTACTGTCCATCATTTCATCTAATGTTCGGCATAGTCCATCTGTAAATACCGATAGTTTCTTCTGGAAATAATGCAAAAAGACTGCACCCCATAGAAACAGAAGGATCATCACGCTGAAACCACCAAGTATCATCCTTATATCTTTTGTGAAGGCATAAAGGATGAACAACAAAAGAATCGATGTCATCGAAGCACCTCCAACGATCAGCCGCAGAAAAGCTCTAGTGGATAAATTCTGTAATTTCATCGTGATTCACCGCCTATCCATTGATACCCCATTCCATAAGCAGTTTTAATATATTTTCGCTCATCTGTTTCAATCTTTTTGCGAATCCGGCTGATGATGGTAGTAAGCGTATGCTCATCTACAAAATCCCCATCAATATCCCACAGTTTCTCAATCAGTTGCCGCTTTGTTAATATAATGTGCGGATTTTTTACAAATAAAAATAAGGTACGGTATTCTTTTGGTGTAAAATCTATCACTTTTCCTTCCAAAACCGCACTCTGCTCGGAAAAGTCAATTTTCAAAACTTCATCCTCAAATACATCATGCTTTGGTGTCCGCAATTCCATATTTGCAAAAACAGCTGCTACCTTTTTGCAGAGAACCATCACCGAAAATGGTTTTGTAATATAATCTGTGCATCCGGCTTCATAGCCTTTCAGCATATCGCCTTCTTTATCATTTGCTGTGATAAACATAATATAGGTATGCTGCCCTCTTCCTCTGATTTCATCACATAAATGCAGACCGTTCCCATCCGGCAGATTAATATCCAACAGAGCGATATCAAATTCACTCTCTTTCAATCGTTCTACTGCATCCAGAAAACTGTATGCAGAAGTTACTTCATAACCATCCGCAGTAAGATTATAAGCCAGTGTTTTATTTAGTACTTTATCATCTTCTACAATTAAAATTTTCCTCAATCCAGATTCTTCCTTTCCCATCTTCTAAACTTATCGCTATTTTAAACCTCAAATGTTACAGAAATGTCCTAAATATCGTTTTTCTGATGTTCATCCTTCCAAAACATAGATTGATTATATCCTATTTTCTTTCAGGAAAAAATGTTTTCCATAAAAAATGCTTTTGCCGAAATATTCCACACTTTTCAGCAAAAGCACTGTTCTCTTATTCCATTGCCCGCATTTGTTCAATCAGGGATTGTTTTTTCTGTCTGCGGATTGTCCAAATGGACAAAATAAGTTCTACTGTAACGATTACTGCTACATATACTCCCATCTGCAACCATGGAAATTCGTAAGGAAGGATTCGTCCAGCGTAAGCACTGATACTGAATTTTCTCCATACCAGAAGCGTAATTGGCAGTCCAATGGCAAGCATAAGCAAAATACTGCTAACCACATACCCCATTCCTTCCCATACCGTCATTTGCGCTAATTGTTTCGGAGCTAATCCGATCGAACGCAACACGCTATTTTCCTGTCTGCGCGAATATTGATTAGAAAGTGTGGTATTGATAAGGTTGATCACACCAAACAAAAAGATAAACCATGAAATCACCTGCATTACACCATATGCTACATCCATATACCCATAACTATCTACTTTATCCTCAAAGGTATCTAAGCCAATATCGGTATGCGAAACAACAAGATTCTTCAAATCCTTTTCCACTTTTTCGGATTTCTCCGGATCGCAGACAATGTCCCAGGAGTAATCAAAATTAGTTACATCTGGTATTAATTCCTGAAACAGTTCTTCCGACAAAAACATCATTGGTCCATCCACTCCGATTGGACCATGTCCACTGGCAAAATCAGTTTTTTGCCCATCAAAAAATCCTGATATGGTTACAGGAATTGTTTTCTCTCCCAATGAAAGTTCTATGGTTTCCCCCAATTTCTCTTTCCCATCAAAATCACGATAATCGTCTTTCAATAAAATACTATTGTCGCCCGGCATACTTCCTTCTACAACAGCTTGTGCCAGAAGTTCCTTATTTTCGTTAGTAATCATGTCGCAAGTACCGCGAGCAGTAATTCCACCAAAAGTAGCTCCATAACTTGCAGATTTCCTTGTAACCAGAATATCTTCTACTCCATCAATCCCCAGAACTTCCTGTTTCAATTCTTCATTCAATGGGTTTCCCTGTTTGAGAAGATCAATATGTTCCTGATCCGAATCTATATAAATCTTATAATCCCCATTTTTGAAATGCTGTCTTGCCATTTTTTCCGGCGATTGCAGAATCAGCAAAGAACTAACAGCCAAAAGCAGAATCCCGCCTAAACTTAAAGAAAACACAATACTGACTGTTTTCTTCCAATCCCTGCCAAAGTTCAACATTCCGAGAGAACAAGG
>ERZ773143.2513-NODE-2513-length-13058-cov-6.327078_pt1 | contig 13058 bp, 8 predicted proteins | sample MGYA00580852_ERZ773143 | MGnify/ENA primary metagenome ERZ773143 (study PRJEB29015, sample SAMEA2737853) | human gut metagenome | biome: human gut; feature: human-associated habitat; material: faeces | place: China | collected 2012 ... | reverse complement strand
GCGTCAAGATTGTACAAAATATAACAATCCTGCCGCTTCTGGATGTCGTCCGCCTTGAATACTTTATTTAGTTCAAATGCCAAATATCTTTATTATACTGCTCAATCGTTCTATCAGAAGAGAAATATCCTGCTTTTGCAATATTCACAAGCATCTTCTGTACCCATTCTTCTCTGTTTTCATAGTCAGCATATGCCTGCTCTCTTGTCTTTACATACTCATCAAAATCAGGGAAAGTCATAAACCAGTCTTTATTCAATAACTCGTTATAAAGTCTTGTAAGCATCGTCTTGTCACCAAGTTTCTGCATTTTCTTGCTGACAATAAAATCAACGGCTTCTTTTAACTCCGAATCTTTTTCATAATAATCTTTTGAGCAGTAATCTCCACGCTCATAGCGGGCAATTACCGTATCACTGTCCTCTCCGAAAACATAAATATTATCATCGCCGACAAGCTCATGAATTTCCACATTGGCACCATCCTCGGTTCCCAAAGTAATTGCACCATTTAACATAAACTTCATGTTGCCGGTACCACTTGCTTCTTTCGAGGCAAGCGAAATCTGCTCCGAAATATCACATGCCGGAATCAGTTTTTCAGCCTTTGTGACGTTGTAGTTTTCTACCATAACAACCTGCAGATGTTTTCTCACCTTACGGTCTTTTTCAATCAGACGCTGCAAGCACAATATCAAATGAATAATATCTTTGGCAATGACGTACGCCGGTGCTGCCTTTGCGCCAAATAAAAGAACAATCGGACGCTTTGGAATCTTACCTGCCTTAATTTCCAAATATTTGTGAATTGCATACAACGCATTTAACTGCTGTCTCTTGTACTCATGCAGTCTCTTAATCTGGATATCATAAATCGCATTGTCTAACAATTTGATTCCCTGTGTCTGTTTCAAATAAGAAGCAAGTGCTTTTTTATTTGCATCTTTAATTTCTAATAATCTCCGGCAAACTGCTTTGTCATCACGGTAATCCAAAAGTGCATTTAATTTTTCCGCATCTTTCTTATATCCATCTCCAATCGTTTCCGATAAGAAGGAAGAAAGCAGTGGATTTGCATGAAGCAGCCAGCGGCGGAATGTAATACCGTTAGTTTTGTTATTGAATTTTTCCGGATACAAGGTATAAAAATTATGCAGTTCCGTATTTTTCAAAATTTCCGTATGAAGATAAGCAACGCCGTTGACACTGTGTGAAAAATGAATATCCATATGTGCCATATGAACACGATTTTCACCATCAATAATTGCTACTTTTTCATCGTGATACTGTGCGTTTATTTTCTCATTTAATTTCTGAATAATCGGAACAATTGCCGGTGCCACTTCATCAATAAACGACATTGGCCATTTTTCCAGTGCCTCTGCCAAAATCGTATGATTCGTGTAGGCGCAGGTATCTGTTACAATTTCTGCTGCTTCATCAAACGGGATTCCCTCCTTTGTCAAAAGACGAATCAGTTCCGGAATCACCATGGATGGATGCGTGTCATTAATCTGAATTGCCGCATAATCTGCAAGGTCATGCAGATTACAGCCTCTATCCTTTGCTTCAGAAAGAATCAGCTGTGCACCGCAGCTTACCATAAAATACTGCTGGTAAATGCGCAGCACCCTTCCGGCGCGGTCGCTGTCGTCCGGATAGAGGAAGAGGGTCAGGTTCTTGTCGATGGCGGTCTTGTCGAACGCGATGCCGTCGTGGACGATGCTCTCGTCGATGGTGTCCAGATCGAACAGGTTCAGGGTGTTGGTGCGGCCCTCGTAGCCGGTGACGGCCAGCTTGTACAGCCGGGCGGTGTACTCTTTGCCCGCCAGCTCCACCGGATAGGTGACGTCGGTCTTTTCGGCCCAGCTGTGGGCGGTCAGCCACGGGTCGGGCTTTTCGTTCTGGACACCGTCCTCAAAGGACTGGCGGAACAGGCCAAAGTGATACCGCAGGCCCACGCCGTCGCCGGGCAGGCCCAGCGTTGCGAGCGAGTCCAGAAAACAGGCCGCCAGACGGCCCAGACCGCCGTTGCCCAGAGAAGGTTCCGGCTCCACCTCTTCGATGTCCGACAGGCGCTTTCCGGCAGCAGCCAGTGCATCGCGGGCTTCCTCGTACAGCCCCAGATTGATGAGGTTGTTGGACAGCAGCTTGCCGATGAGAAATTCGGCACTGATATAGTACAGCTTGCGGCCGGTGACGGGCTGCACACGGTCTGCGCTCTTCTGCCGGACAAGCTCCAGCAGAGCGAGGTACAGCTCCTGATCCGTGCAGTCGGCCAGCGGCTTGCCCGTGAGATTCTGTAAGGTCTCGGTGAAGTTCATAAATGGATCCTCCTTTGCTACGGAAAACAGGTTTGACATCTGTAATTCAAGATATACCACATAAAACAATCAAAATCTTGCCTTAAAAGTGCAGACTATGGTACAATCCTATCATCAGGAGGTGAGACGATGCAAAATCAGGCTTCTTTGCAGGAAACCAAGCAGCACGGTGCCGTGCGGTTCCCGTTTAATCTGTATCCCTGCACCATCCCGGGGGATTTCCCGCAGGTGGCGCTCCACTGGCAGGAGAGCATGGAGCTGGTCTTTGTCAAGCGCGGCGCGGGGCTGGTGCAGGTGGGCGCTGTGCCTTACCCGGCCCGCATGGGGGACATCTTCGTTTTTACGCCCGCCACCCTCCACGCCCTGCGGCAGACGGAGGGACAGTCCATGGAATACGAGAATCTTATTTTTGAGCTGGAGCTTCTGGGTGGTGCGGAGGACCTTTGCGCCGAGAAATATCTGCTTCCGCTCCAGAGCGGGCGGCTGTCGCTGCCTGCCCGTCTGACCCCAAACGATTTGTGTTATCTTCAGGCTGCCGCCTGTCTGCGGGAGGTGGAGGAGGCCAACCGCTCGAAGCTCCCCGGCTATGAGCTGCTGGTCAAGGGGGCGCTGCTGCGCTTTCTGGCCCTGCTCATTGCACAGGGAAAACAGCAGCTCCCCGCAGAGACCGCCGACACCCAGCGGCTGAAAGCCGTCCTGCAATGGCTCTCGGCCCATTATGCCGAGGCGCTTCGGGTCGCCGATGCTGCCGGTGTCTGCTCCTTCAGCGCCAGCCACTTCATGCGATGGTTCCGGCAGATGACGGGGCAGAGCTTCATCGTTTTTCTGAACGAATACCGCCTGAACGCCGCCGCCGAAGCGCTCCAGACTACGGATGAGACCATCCTGACCATCGCCTCCCGGTGCGGGTTTGAAACTCTCTCCTATTTCAACCGGTCCTTCAAGGCACACTTCGGCATGACGCCGCGGGAATACCGGAAAAAATAGGAGAGGGCAGGCCACCTGAAAAGAAAAATCATCCGCGATAAGATCTCACGAGGCTCAGACCGTTCATGAGAAAGGATCGCGGATGATTTTTTGTTTTGAACTCAGACCTCCGGCGGCGGGCAGCAGCTCTCCCGTGGGATGAGCTGGTGCGGCACGATGATCTTTGTGGCCAGAAGGTTCGGGTTTTCGATGTGGTTGATGGTCTGGCTGGCGGCTTCCATGCCCAGTTGGTAGGGGTTGACGTCCACGGTGGTCAGCTGGGGGCTGGTGATGCGGGAGAACAGTGAGTTGTTGAAGGACACGATGGAGAGGTCTTTGGGGATGTGCAGCCCCAGCTTGCCGCAGAACTGCTCCAGCACCACGGCAAGGATGTCGTCGCTGACCAGCATGGCGGTGGGGCGGTCCGGGGCGGTGAGGAGGGCTTTCAGCGGCTCCTCGTAAGCATCGTTCAGGGTGTTGACCTCCACGCAGTCCTCTTCGCGGGGGGTGATGCCGTGCTTGAGCAGGGACACCTGGTAGCCCCGCCTGCGCTCTGCCGAAAACAGCATCGCATTGCAGACCCCGAAGTAGGCGATGCGGCGGTGGCCCAGCTCGTAGAGGTAATCGGCGGCTTCCTCTCCCGCAAGGGCGTTGTCATTGTCGATGTAGATGGTCTGGTTGGCCGACTGTGCCGCCTTGCCCACAATGACATGGAGCAGCCCTTCGCCGCGCAGATAGGCCGCCACCGGGCAGTCCTTTTTGGAATAGAGCAGGATGAAGCCGTCCGCCTGTGCGTTGGCCACCATGCTCTGGATGGCGTCCAAGATCTCTGCATCGTCCTGCCCGGTGATGACCGTGTTCACATACCGCCGCTGGTTGCAGAACTGCCCGATGCCGCGGATGATCTCCAGATGGAATGCGTTTTCGTAGACATCCCGCTGGGAGGAGGGCAGAATGATGCCGATGGTCTTGGAAAACGCCTCCACCGGCTCGGCCTCAAAGTTCGGCTCATAGCCCAGCTGTGCCATGACGCGGCGCACCCGCTCCTTGGTGTCCCGGCTGATGGAGGGGCTGTCCTTGCAGGTGCGGGACACGGTGGAGGGGGAGACCCCCGCCGCCGCCGCGACATCTTTGATGGTAACTGCCATAGTCTGTTCCTCCCTGATGTAATAGCTCTATTGTAAAGCGGTTCCCACGCGATGTCAATGTTTGCGCAAGGAATTGCGCAAACGGTGCAATCCTGTCCTCTGCGCATCCTCGACAATTTCCACAAAGAATCTCGCAAGCGGTTGTGCGAAACGTAGAAAGTTTATTTTAACTCCAAAAAACTCTTGTAAAAGTTGCAGATTTGGATTATTCTTGTTGCATAAAACTACGCAACAAGAATGCAATAGTTGCGCAGAATGATGCAAGAGGAAGAATAAGGAGGAACATCATGACCACAACGACACGTTCTATTGTCGTGACAGCACCCTTCAGCGGAACACTCGTCCCGCTGAGCGAAGTCCCGGATGAGACCTTTGCCAGCGGCGTTCTGGGCGAAGGCATCGCCATCGAGCCGTCCGATGGGCTGTTCTGCAGCCCGGTGGATGGCACGGTGGAGACCATCGCCGAAACGAAACACGCCATTGGCTTTGCGGCAGACAATGGGCTGGAGATCCTGGTCCATGTGGGTCTGGAGACCGTCAGCCTGAACGGCGAGGGCTTCGAGATCCTGGTCAAAGAGGGCGACCGGGTCAAGGCCGGTCAGCCTGTGGCCAAAGCAGATCTTGCGCTCATCCGGGAGCGGGGCCTGAAAACCATCACTTCCATCGTTCTGACCGGCGGCGCAGACGATATGGAGCTGCACTGTGCCGAGGGCATTGCGGCGGCAGGCAAGACGCCGGTGCTGACCCTGACGGCAAAAGAGGCACAGCCCGCCGAGGCAGCGGAAGCAGCACCTGCGGCCAGAGAGGCCAGCGCAGAGAAGCCGAAAAAGAAGGGCTTCATCAACTTCGACTTTTTGCAGAAGCTGGGCAAGGTGCTGATGACCGTCATCGCCGTCATGCCCGCTGCCGGTCTGATGATCAGTCTGGGCAAGCTGGTGCAGATGGGCGGCGGCGACATTGCAGCGGTCATGACCATCGGCACCACCATGGAGAACATCGGCTGGGCGGTCATCAACAATCTGCACATCCTGTTCGCCGTGGCCATCGGCGGCAGCTGGGCGAAGGAGCGTGCCGGCGGTGCCTTTGCGGCCGTGCTGGCGTTTGCCCTCATCAACGTCATCACCGGCAACATTTTCGGCGTCACCAGCGCCATGCTGGAAGACCCCAGCGCCGTGACCCACACCCTGTTCGGGCAGGAGATCGCCGTCAACGGCTACTTTACCTCTGTGCTGGGTGCTCCGGCGCTGAACATGGGCGTGTTCGTGGGCATCATCGCTGGTTTCGTGGGCGGCGTGGCATACAATAAATACTACAATTTCCGCAAGCTGCCGGATGCACTGGCCTTCTTCAACGGCAAGCGCTTCGTACCCATGGTGGTCATCGGCTACTCGGTGGTCATCTCCATCGTTCTGTCGCTGTTCTGGCCTGTGGTTCAGACCGGCATCAACAACTTCGGCATCTGGATCGCCAACTCTTCCGAGACCTCTCCGATTCTGGCTCCGTTTATCTATGGCACGCTGGAACGTCTGCTGCTGCCCTTCGGCCTGCACCACATGCTGACCATCCCCATGAACTACACCTCCTTCGGCGGCACCTACACCATCGCTACCGGCGTCAACGCAGGCAGTCAGGTGTTCGGTCAGGACCCGCTGTGGCTGGCATGGGCCAACGACCTCATCAACTTCAAGAAGGCTGGTGACATGGCCGCTTACAATAACCTGCTGGCTACCGTTACCCCCGCCCGCTTCAAGGTGGGCCAGATGATCGGTGCTACCGGTCTGCTGCTGGGCATTGCACTGGCCATGTTCCGCCGGGTGGATGCCGACAAGCGCGCAAACTATAAGTCCATGTTCATCTCCACCGCGCTGGCTGTTTTCCTTACCGGCGTCACCGAGCCGCTGGAATTCATGTTCATGTTCTGCGCCATGCCGCTGTACATCGTGTACGCACTGCTGCAGGGCTGCGCCTTCGCCATGGCAGGCATCATCCATCTGCGCCTGCACTCCTTCGGCAATCTGGAATTCATCACCCGCATCCCCATGTCCCTGCAGGCCGGTCTGGGCGGTGACATCATCAACTTTGTGCTCTGCGTCGCCGCATTCTTTGTCATCGGCTACTTCGTGGCCTACTTCATGATCGGCAAGCTCAAGCTGGCAACACCGGGCCGTCTGGGCAACTATACCGACGATAACGCGGACGATACCGCCGCCAAGACCGAGAAGAAGTCGGATAACGGTCAGGCCGAGCGCATCATCGCCCTGCTGGGCGGCCGGGAGAACATCGTGCTGGTGGACGCCTGCATGACCCGTCTGCGCGTTACCGTGAAGGACCCCGCCAAGGTCGCCGACCTCGCCGCATGGAAGGCTGAGGGCGCTCTGAGCCTGCTGGTCAAGGGCGACGGCATTCAGGCCGTGTACGGCCCCAAGGCAGACGTCCTGAAATCTGACATCAACGATATTCTGTAAAGACCATGAAACTGTTGACTTTGAATACCCACAGCCTCATCGAGCCGGACTATGAGGCAAAGCGGGACGCTTTTGTAGATTTCATCGCAGAGGAACAGCCGGATGTGTTCGCCCTGCAGGAGGTGAACCAGACGGCCTCCGCTCCGCTGCTGGGGGATGTCCCGGCGGGATACTACCCCTGCCCCGGCAATATGGTGCTGCTGAAAGCGGACAACCACGCCGCAGCAGTGGCCCGGATGCTGGAAGAGCGGGACGTGCATTACCATTGGAGCTGGCTCCCGGCAAAGATCGGCTACGACAGGTACGATGAGGGGATGGCGGTGTTCAGCCGTGCCCCCATCACCGATGCCGAAAACCTTCTGCTGAGCAAAAGCAGGGATTATAAATACTGGAAGACCCGCCGTGCACTGGGCATCTGTGCAGGAGATGTCTGGTATTATGCGGTGCATCTGGGCTGGTGGAAGGACGAAGAAGAACCCTTCGCGGCCCAGTGGGAAAAGCTGTCGCAGGCGGCGGGTGCAAAGAAGACTGCCTTTCTGCTGGGAGATTTCAACAGCGAAGCCGATGTGCGGGGGGAGGGCTACGACCTCATCCTCCGCAGCGGCTGGCAGGATACCTATCGTCTGGCACAGCAGCGGGACGAGGGCTACACCGTCGTGCAGGCCATTGATGGCTGGCGGGATGCCCCGGATGCAGCGGCCAAAAAGCGCATCGACCAGATCTGGTGCTCCAAGGCGCTCGCCGTAAAAAGCAGCCGGGTCGTGTTCAACGGCCTGCGGGAGCCGCAGGTGTCCGACCATGCCGGTATTTTGATCGAGTTATAAAGGAAGGTAAACGAAGATGCAGAGAAGTGCAGGCATTTTGCTGCCCATCAGCAGTCTGCCGTCCCCTTACGGCATCGGCTGCTTCTCGCAGGAAGCATACGACTTTGTGGACTGGCTCAAGGAAGCCGGGCAGACCTACTGGCAGATCCTGCCGCTGGGTGTGACCAGCTACGGCGACAGCCCCTATCAGAGCTTTTCCGCCTTTGCGGGCAATCCGTATTTCATCAGTCTGGATGCACTGGTGGAGGAAGGGGTGCTGACCGCCGCCGAGTGCAAAAAGGCAAACTTTGGCCGCAAGGCAGATGACATCGACTACAGCCGTCTCTACACAGAGCGGGGCCGCCTGCTGCGGCTGGCCTACTCCCGCAGCGACATCGGCCACAACGAGGCATTTGCGGCGTTCTGCGAGAAAAACAAGTGGTGGCTGGACGATTTTGCCCTGTTCATGGCGGTCAAGGGCCGCTTTGAGGGAAAACCGTGGATCGAGTGGGCCGAGGACATCCGTCTGCGCTGGCAGCCCGCCATGGACTACTACCGCCGGGAGCTGTACTTTGAGGTGGAGTATCACAAGTATCTCCAGTTCAAATTTGAGGAGCAGTGGCGCGGGCTGAAGGCTTATGCCAACAGCAAGGGCATCCAGATCATTGGCGACATCCCCATCTATGTGGCGCTGGATTCGGCGGACGCATGGGCAAACCCGGGCCTCTTTCAGCTGGACAAGGAAAATCTGCCCACAGCAGTGGCGGGTGTCCCCCCGGATGGCTTTTCGCCCACCGGCCAGCTCTGGGGCAACCCGCTCTACCGCTGGGAAGCGCACCGCGAGACCGGCTACCAGTGGTGGATCACCCGCCTGTGGTACTGCTTCGAGCTGTACGACGTGGTGCGCATCGACCACTTCCGCGGCTTCGACGAGTATTTCTCCATCCCCTACGGCAGCGAGACCGCCGCGCCGGGCCACTGGGAGAAAGGCCCCGGCATCGAGCTGTTCCGCGCTGTGGAGCAGGCACTGGGCAAGCGGAACATCATCGCGGAAGACCTTGGCTACATGAGCGACACCGTGCGTCAGCTGGTGCGGGACAGCGGCTTCCCCGGCATGAAGGTGCTGGAATTTGCTTTTGACTCCCGGGATACCGGCAGTGCCAGTGACTATCTGCCCCACAACTACCCTGTGAACAGTGTGGCCTATACCGGAACCCACGACAACGAAACGCTGGTATCGTGGTACAAGACCATCACTGCCGCCGAGCGTACCATGGTGCGGGACTATCTGTACGACTACGCCACCCCAGAGGAACAGCTCTATAAAAGCATGATCGCATTGATCCTGCGCAGCGCAGCGGCGACCTGCATCATCCCCATGCAGGACTGGCTGGGGCTGGACAACTCCGCCCGCATCAATCAGCCCTCCACCGTGGGCCAGAACTGGCGCTGGCGGCTGAAAAAGACCCAGCTGACCAAGAAGCTCCAAAAGGAGATCGGCCAGATGACCACCCGCTACGGGCGGAAGAACTGGGCCTGACCGCAAATGCGGCCCATAACTGCATAAGCATGACAACGCCCCCGCTTCGTGATATGTACCCGGTTTTCTGGACACTGGATCAAAATTGAATAATTAAGATTCCATCATGGATGCTTCTCTGAATTTAGAGGGAGGCATCCATTTTGTTTTCGCTTGGATTCTGTTGTTATTGTAATAGTCAATATACTCGGCAATCGCTTTGGAGAAGGCTTCAAAGGATGAATAGTCCTTCTCAAATCCATAGAATATTTCATTTTTCAACCTGCCAAAGAAGGTCTCCATAATGCAATTGTCGTAGCAGTTGCCCTTTCGGGACATCGATTGAATGATTCCGTGCTTCTGAAGTTCGCCACGGTAGAATGCGTGCTGGTACTGCCAGCCCTGATCCGAGTGCATGACCAGACCTTGTACAGAAGGAAACCGTTCAAACGCTTTATTCAGCATATCCTTGATTTGTTCCATATTCGGACTTGTAGAAAGATTGTAAGAAATAATCTCATTTGTGTTTATATCCAGAATCGGAGAAATATAGTATTTACCCCAAGACAGATTGAACTGTGACACATCGGTTGTCCATTTTTGCAGAGGCTTCTCGGTGCTGAAATCCCTGTTAATAATGTTATCAGCAACCTTGCCGACATCACCTTTGTAGGAATAGTACTTTTCCTTTGGACGTTTTCCGAACAGTGCAAGTTGGTTCATGATTCGCTGAACACGCTTGTGATTCACCTGAACCCCACGGTTCAGAAGCTCATGGTGTACCCGTCTTACGCCGTATCTTTTTCTGTTCTCATTGAAAATAGCAGTGATTTCAGACGATAACTTGGCATTTCTTTCTTCAACTTTATCCGTTCTGCCGAGTTCGTAATAATACGTTGATCTGGACAGCCCGATTGCATATAACAAATCATTCAGTTTGTGTCCTTCTTTGCGGAGCTCTTGGACGATCGCAGCTTTTTCGCCTTGAGTTGCGCTGCGCATCGCTCTTCTCTCAAGGCAATCTCTTTTTTTACGACGGCGATCTCCGCTCTCAGACGCTCATTCTCAGCTCTAAGCCGAATCATTTCTTCTCGCTCTGAAGGGGTCAGTTCTGCTGGTACTATTTGCTTCTTCATGTCAGGCTCCTTGGGTGGTCTTCCTTTTCGCTGCTCGGCCAATCCCTGATACCCTTTCATTTTATAACATCTGACCCATTGGTACAAGAGGCCGTCATCGATTCCAGCAGTAAACGAAACCTCCTTGTTTGATACTCCTGCCAAAACTTTTGCGACTAATTCGTATTTTTCTTCCGCAGTCCACACTTTATTTTGACTCTTATGGCGCAGAACCTCTGGACCACAGGCTTCTTCCATGCGAGCCCACTTCCGTATCGTCTTGTGAAAATTTTTCTGCTTTACTCCCACTGGTGTTTCTGACCATTTTCCTTGTCGGTACATTTCAACACATAGCTTCTTGTACTCATAACTGTATCGCATAAAAATACCCCCAATACTGGGTGTCCAGTATTAGGGGTACATATCATTTCCGCAACAGGAAGCCGGGGCGTTTTTGCACAAAAAAGAAGGCACGATTTTGGGGCTTTGACGAATTTGTGCCGGGCCATTGACAGCAGAAGGACAGAGGCGTATTTTTGGTGCAGTAAGCGGGACAGAGGATAGTGAAGCTGCCGCTTTTTGCCCTGCAGAGGTGCTTCTGATTGGATGGGGCCTGACCCGACTTTTCCCCGCATACGCGGGGGTATTTCTGATTCCAGCAGAACGCCGTCGGTCTTGCGGGGCGGTCGTGCGTCCGAGTATCGGCAGGCCCGGCGGGCCAGAGCTGATTTATAACCGGTGTTATGCATATATTCTAGTAAATGCGAATAAAAGCTAAGAAAATGCGAATATATACTTGCATTTTCCGCGCAAAAGGTGTATTATCCCTCTATCGACGTCATACGCCGACAATAAACGAGAGAGGGATTGGAACATGATGTCTTTTAAGAAAATCGCTGCGGCGGTCATGGCGGCTGCCATGACGCTGGCCGTAGTGCCTTCGGCTTTTGCCTGCACGGCGCTCTACGTCGGCAGCGACCTCACGGAGGACGGCACGACGATGTTCGGCCGCATCGAGGATCTGGGAACCAACGACAACAACAAGCTGTTCTATGTCAGCGCAGCCGGGAATCACAAGGCAGGCGAGGTCTACGATGGCTGCTACGGCTTCACCTACACCTTCACCCACGACAGCTACAGCTACACCGCGCGCCGTGACGACAATACCTCGGGCGTCTGCCCGGACTGCGACGGCACCCACGACCACACGCCGTATGAGGAGGCTGGCACCAACGAGAAGGGCGTCATGGTCTCTGCCACCGAGTCGCTGTACGGCAAGGACGCTGCCCTTGCGGTTGACCCCTATGTGGACGACGGCATCGAGGAGGCTGAGATCACCACGGTCCTGCTCAGCGAGGCAGGCACGGCCCGCGAAGGCGTCGCTCTGCTGACATCCATCTATGAAAACGCCGGTGCAGCCGGTGGTTCCGGCGTATTCATCGGCGACCAGAACGAGACGTGGTTCGTCGAGAACCTGACGGGCCACACCTACGTCGCCCTCAAGCTTCCGGACAGCGTCGTGTTTATGCAGCCGAACGTCTCGGCCATCGGCAAGATCGACCTCGACGACACGGATAACGTCATCGCATCGGCAGATGCCATCTCCGTCGCACAGGAGGCCGGGACTTTCGTGGGCGATGCAGCGGCGAACGTCATCGACTGGAACGCCTCCTATAACAACGAGGACAACGCCCGGATGCCGGCCGGTCTGAACTATCTGAACGGCGTCGATACCTACACCGAGGACAACTACACCGAAGCAGACTACGCGATGAGCAACATCGGCGGGGACGGCAGCATCGTCCCGCTCTACTCCAACATCAAGCTGACCAAGAAGTTCGGCGTCGAAGACGCGCTCAACTTCTTTAAGGTCGAACCCATCGGCAAGACCAACAACGTCGAGACCCACCTGTTTCAGGTCAGCTCCACCGGCGAGCTGGACACGGCCATCGTCGAGTGGACGGCCTTTGACGACGACGTGTACAACGCCTTCGTCCCGTACTATCCGCTGCTGACCACCGACACGGCAGATGTCTACAAGTACTCTCCTGCGAAGGTCGTCCGCTCGGACGAGCAGCCCACCGAGGGCGTCTGGTACAAGGACCAGAAGGGCAGATACTACACCTACCCGGAGGACTGGACCAAGTCCTTCTACGGCGCACGGGATGCCCTGTCGAATCTGCTGACCTACGGCGATGTCTCCGAGAAGGACAAGGCTGCGGCCAAGGCAGACTATGCCGCCCTCCAGAAGGATATCATGGAGGAGTTTGCAGAGATGAAGGCTGCTGTCGCTGCTGCCGATACGAAGGAAGCAAAGCAGGCTGCCGCCACTACTGCAAGCAACGAGATGAGCGAGAAGGTCTACGAAAAGACCGTCAAAATGTACAATAAGCTTCAGAAGAAGCAGGAGGCCCGCGCATGGTTCGGGTCTCTGCTGAATAAAAACTCTTGAGCTGGCTCCAAGCATGACAAGCCCCCGGTCTCTGTTTTCAGAAGCCGGGGGCTTTTTGCGTCTTCTCCGTTGCATTTCGCCCGAAAGTATGTTTCAATAAAAAGCAGTGAATAGCAGGTTGCGTTTTGAATGCACAAGCAGCATCCGCAAACTGCATATCGCAAATATGCCGTTTTGATCGGCACTATTTTTGAAAATTGCGATAATAAACAGGGAGGTACCGTTATGAAGTGGGGAATTTTAGCGACCGGCACCATTGCCAAAAAG
>ERZ773143.2509-NODE-2509-length-13083-cov-2.693353_pt1 | contig 13083 bp, 8 predicted proteins | sample MGYA00580852_ERZ773143 | MGnify/ENA primary metagenome ERZ773143 (study PRJEB29015, sample SAMEA2737853) | human gut metagenome | biome: human gut; feature: human-associated habitat; material: faeces | place: China | collected 2012 ... | reverse complement strand
GTCAAGTACTGGCTGACCTTCAACGAGATCAACATGCTGCTCCACATGCCCTTTATGGGAGCCGGTCTGCTCTTTGCGCCCGGCGAGAACGTGCAGCAGGTCAAGTATCAGGCCGCTCACCACGAGCTGGTGGCCAGCGCAAAGGCCGTCAAGCTGGCCCATGCCATCATGCCCGATGCCATGGTGGGCTGTATGCTGGCCGCCGGTCAGTTCTACCCCCGCACCTGCGCCCCTGCCGATGTGCAGGCCGCTGCCGAGGCTGACCGCGACAACTACTTCTTCATTGATGTCCAGTCCCGCGGCGAATACCCTGTCTGGGCCAAAAAACGGATGGAACGTGCAGGCATCGCCCTGCAGGTGGAGCCGGGCGACGAGCAGCTGCTGAAAGAGGGCACTGTGGACTTCATCTCCTTCAGCTACTATTCCAGCCGCTGCACCACTGTGGACCCCGAACTGATGAACAAGGCCAGCGGCAATGCCATCATGGATGCCGTCAGGAACCCCTACCTCAAGGCCAGCGATTGGGGCTGGGCCATCGACCCGGTGGGCCTGCGCATCACCATGAACAGCCTGTATGACCGCTACCAGAAACCGCTCTTCATCGTGGAGAACGGTCTGGGTGCGGTGGACAAGTTGGAAGCAGATGGTTCCATCCACGACACCTACCGCATCGACTACCTGCGGGCCCACATCGAGCAGATGGAAAAGGCCATCAACGAGGACGGCCTGCCCCTGCTGGGCTACACCACCTGGGGGCCCATCGACCTGGTCAGTGCTTCCACCGGCGAGATGAAGAAGCGGTACGGCTTCATCTATGTGGACAAGGACAACGAGGGCAAGGGCACGCTGGCCCGCAGCCGGAAGGACAGCTTCTACTGGTATAAAAAGGTCATTGCCTCCGACGGCGAAGATCTGGCCTGAGCCAACTGTAAGGAAAGGAATCATAGCACAAGATGACGACACCCCAAATCATTGCGCACCGCGGTGCATCCTATCTGGCCCCTGAGAACACGCTGGTCGCCTTCCGCAAGGCGATGGAGATCGGCGCAGACGGCGTGGAAATGGATGTACAGAAGACCTACGACAACGAGCTGGTCATCCACCACGACTATATGGTGGACATGCACACCGACATCTCCGGCCAGATCTACGACCTGACCATGGGCGAGCTGAAGACCCTGGATTTTGGCAGCTGGAAAGATGCCATCTACGCCAACGAGAGGATCGCCACGCTGCAGGAAGCGCTGGAGCTCTGCGCCGACATGGAGGGCACGCAGGTGCAGCTGGAACTGAAAAGCCCACTGCAGGACGACCCCGACTTTGTGCCCCGGGTGCTGGATGCGGTCCGCGCCGCCGGGCTCACTGATCGGCTGACCCTCATCTCCTTCCACCACTCCCAGCTGCGGCAGGCAAAGCAGCTGATGCCCGAGCTGAAGGTAGGTGCGCTGACCTACGGCGCTTTCCTCAGCATGGTGCTGCCTCCGCCGGTGGTGTGGAAGGATCTGGGTCTTGTGAACAGCATGGACGAGCCCTTCAGCGAGGAAAACTGCATCGACCTGCGGAACAATCTCATCTACCGCACTGTGGCCGACAAGGTCGATATGCTCCGTGCCAACTTCCCCGGCGAGACCGTGGAGCAGGTCATCGGCCATCTGGAGGAGCAGGCGGATGTGGCTGCCTACATCAAAACGCTGGATTTCCCTGTGGACATCGTCAGCTGCGAGTACCACACCGCCTATTCCAACCCCGAGCTTGTGAACCAGCTCCACGCCATGGGTATCCAGGCCGCGTTCTGGACCGTGGACACCCAGGACGCAGTCCGTTCCCTGCTGCCCCTTGGCCCTGACTGCATCGTCACCAACCGGCCTGACCGCGTGCGGGAATGGGTGAATGCGGAAATGAGGAAATAAAAAGATCACAAAACGTCCCCGTGCAGGATATCAAAACTGCACGGGGACGTTTTCTATGTCAGCACTGCATTATCTGATGTCTGGCATCGTTATAACGGCGCTCTCCTTGCGAGCACGCTCTGCGCAGAAGACCCCCAGATGCCCATTGATCGAATCTTTGATCGTTGTGCAGGAGATGGAAGGCTCCTCACCCTGAAGCACATGAACAAAGTCCTCCACCAGCCGCAGGTCGCCGCCGCCATGAGAGCCTGTCATGCCGCTCTTATCTCCACCGATCTTCAGGTCTACCACTTCCTCGTTCCAGCCCTTCTCGCTGGCGGTATCTATGGTGCGCACGGTGAAAACAGAATCGTCAAACACGCCCTTGATCTCACCCTTCGTACCAATGATATGGATATTACGCTCCGGCTTCGCTGCGCCGCCGATCATGTTCAGGGTCGCAGTTGCACCATCCGCAAAATTCATCAGCACCGATTGATGATCCACCACCGTATGTTCACAATCCCACACACAGCGTCCATGGATATTGTCTGTCATCAGCGACTTGCGCTTGTCCTCCAGCGTCGGATTCTCAATATTCTCCAGGCAGTCCCATACATAGAACGCCCACCGATCCGGGTGATCCAGATAATGCTTTTTGGCAGAGTACAGACAAGTCTCCTCGCACTGGCAATCCACCAGGCAGCGCTTGCCTGCCCCTGCGGGCTTTTTGGCAGGATCAAACTGGAAGTCACTTCCAAAGCTAGCGATCTGTTTGGGCGAAACGCCGCTCTTCAGCCACATAATGAGATCCATGTCATGGCAGCACTTTGCCAGCAGCATCGGAGCCCCGCATTTTTCCTCGTTGCCCCATTTGCCGCGCACAAAGGAGACGGCCAGATGATGGTAGCTGACATGTTCTGTGGCCTGAATATTGATAATGTCACCGATCTCCCCGCTCAGCAGTCTCTGCTTGATTGCGACATAGAAGGGCGCATACCGCAGAACGTGGCAGATCATCACCTTCCGCCCGGTCTCTTTTACCACCTTATATAAATAGTTCACTTCCTCCTCGCTGATCGCGAAGGGTTTTTCCAGCAGCATATCATATCCTGCGCGCAGAAGCGGAACCGCAGTGGGCACATGCTGGCGGTCCATGGTTCCATTGATCACCGCATCTGCCAGCTTAGGCCTTTCTGCCAGCTCCTCAGCGTTCCTGAAGCACATTTCCTCCCCGAAGCCATGCATCTCCGCAACCTTTTTCCGCCGGATCGGATCCGGATCTGCTACGCCCACGATCTTCAGCTCGTCCGGGTGTTCCAGCGCATACAGGCTGTACAGGATCGCCCGATGGCCCGCGCCCACGATGATGGCTGTGATCTGCTTACTCATAGTTTCTCTCTTCCTTTCTTTTGAATGGATTTCGATTCCAATTTTGTTTCCAGCATATCTTTTTGTGCCGGAATCGTCAAGGTGAAGGAGCATGACATTTCATCCCGCACCATGACAAAAGGAAGAAAAAATGCATCTTTGTGGATATTGTGCAACAATCATGCTCAAAAATGAGAAAATCTTTTGTGCGTTTTGTATCAAAAAATGTTGCAATTCCAAAAAGAACATGATATGCTTCTGAGTAAGGAAAAACCACTGGTCGGCAGCGTACGAGCTGAACGGAGGTTATGGAAGCACGGGGATCTTCCCCGTCCCATTCCATAAATCAAGGAGGAAAAGATTTTATGAAAGAAAGAAAAATCAGCAGACGCGCCGTATGCAGCGCTATGGTCGCTTCTCTGGCATTGGGTGTCCTGGAGGGCTGTGGCAGCTCTTCCTCTACTACTTCTTCTGCTGCCGGTTCCGGAGCAGCTGCTTCCAACGAGCGCATCACCGTGCGCATCCTGAAATCCAAGGCCGCAAACGAGGTTGCTGCCGAGCAGATGGATGTCTGGAAGGTCCTGGGCGAAAAATTCAATATGGATTTTGAATTTGATAATCCCCCGCAGGACAACTACAACGAGCGCCTGAACCTTGTGATGATGGATGCTCAGCTGCCGGATATCATTATGGATATGCCCACCACCGAGGTGCTGAAATACGGCGAGTCCGGCGTGATCCTGTCCCTGAACGACTACATCGAGAACAACATGCCCAACCTGAAGAAGGAGATCGACAAGCGGGACGGTGTCGAAAAAGCACTGACTTACAGCGACGGCAATATTTATTATATGCCCATGCTGGATGAGAAGGTCTCCGGCAATATGCCCTACATCGTCCGCACCGACTGGCTGGAAAAGCTGGGCATTGAGAGCCCCGTGACCCTGGAGGACTGGGAGAACTACTGGCATCTGGTCAAGACCACCGACCTGAACGGCAACGGCACCAACGATGAGATCCCCTTCAGCTCCTACGATATGACCGGCCTGCGGAACTTCTGCACCGCCTTCGGCTGCCTGGATGACTTCTACACCGACCCGGACGATGGCGGCAAGGTCCACTACGGCCCCATCGACCCCAAGTACAAAAAGGCCGTGACCTGGATGCATGACATGTATGAGAAGGGCTATATTGATCCCGAGATCATCACCATGGACTACGCTTCCTTCGTGCCGAAGCTGGCCCAGAACGCGGTGGCTTCCTTCTACGGCCCGCTGGGCGGTATGCTGGCTGCACAGAACGCCACCATGCCTGCCTCCTTCCCCGGCTTCCATGTTGAGGCCACCGTACCCCCCAAGGGCGATGCACAGATCCACTCCTATATTGATCAGGAGCCGCGTGCCATTGCAGCCGCCGCCATCACCGCAAGCTGCAAGAACGTTGACCGCGTGGTCGCTCTGCTGGACTACATGTACAGCGAAGAGGGCACCCTGCTGATCAACATGGGTATTGAGGGCACTCACTACACCATGCAGAACGGCAAGCCGATCTTCACCGATTATGTGATGAAGAACCCTGACGGCCTGTCTCCCAAGAATGCGATCGGCACCTTCACCTTTGCACAGAGCTCCGGCCCGTTCATTCTGAGCCAGGATGAGGTCACACAGCTGGATGATGAGTCTGTCAACCGCGCAAAGCAGGACTGCATCATTCCCTTCCTGGAAGAATCCAAGAAGTATGTGATCCCCGGCTCCACCTCCTTCTCCTCTGAGGACGATGCCGTCCGCCGTGCTGTGATGGCTGATGTGGACACTTACGTTGACGAGATGATCATCAAGTTTGTTTCCGGCCGTGAACCGCTGTCCAACTGGGACACCTACGTTGAAAAGGTCAATGGCATGGGCATTGCAGAAGTCGTCGATATCTACCAGAAGACGCTGAATGGCTGATGCCCCAGCAGGCACCTATTTTTTGATCCAGTAAAATAACGGCCGGGGCAGGAACACCCTGTTCCCGGCCTATTTTTTCCTGGGTTCTTCAGAACGAAAACAGGAGAATACCACCATGAAAACAGCCACCGCAGCAAAACCGATCACACTGCCAACAGCGAACCGCCTTGATCATGCCTACAAAAAGTTCTGGCGCAGCCGTTATCTGCTTTTGATGCTGCTGCCCGCCCTGATCTGGTATATCGTGTTCATGTACGCGCCCATGTACGGTGCGCAGATTGCCTTCCGTGATTTCTCTCCCGTACTGGGCATCACGGGCAGCAAGTGGGTCGGCTTCAAATATTTCATCCAGTTCTTTAAATCCGAGTATTTTGGCCGTCTGATCAAAAACACGCTTGGCATCAGCCTGTATTCCATTATTGTGGGCTTTCCCATTCCCATCATTCTGGCTCTGCTCATCAACGAAGTCCGCGGTAAATTCTTCAAGCGCAGCGTACAGACCGTAGTGTACCTGCCCCACTTCATCTCCGCCGTGGTCGTTGTCAGTATTCTGAGCGCCCTGCTTTCTCCTTCCAGCGGCCTGATCAACCAGCTGATCACCGCCTTTGGCGGTACGCCGATCCACTTTATGGCCGAACCCAAGTACTTCAAGACGATCTATGTTCTTTCTGACATCTGGCAAAGCGCCGGCTACGGTTCCATTGTGTACATGGCGGCACTGACCGGCATTGACCCCTCTCTCTACGAGGCCGCCACCGTTGACGGTGCTTCCAAATGGGACAAGCTGATCCATATCACGCTGCCCGGCCTGCTGCCCACGATCATCATCATGCTGATCCTCCGCATGGGCTCTATTTTCTCGGTCGGCTATGAAAAGATCATGCTGATGTACAACCCTGCAACCTATGAGACTGCCGATGTGATCTCCACTTACGTTTACCGCCGTGCCTTTGAAAGCGGCGATTACAGCTTCTCTGCGGCTGTGGGCCTGTTCAATTCTGTGATCAATTTTACCATTATCGTGCTGTTCAACAAGTTCAGCAAAAAGATCAGTGAGGTGAGCCTGTGGTGATGAAAAAGAATATTGATGCGATGAATCACCCCACGAAAGTGAAGGAAAGCATCGGGGAACGAATCTATACCATTGTTGTGTATCTGCTGCTGATCCTGATCAGCGCAACCATTATTCTGCCGCTTCTGCACATCGTCAGCGGTTCATTCAGTGATCCCATGCAGCTGCTGACAGGCAATGTTTCCTTCTGGCCCAAAGGCTTTACGACCTCCATGTATGAGAAGGTTCTGAAGGATGCCAGCATCTGGACGGGTTATCTGAACACGATCCTGTATACCGTGCTGGGCACCCTGATCAGCGTGACCCTTACCGCCTGCGCCGCCTACCCCCTGTCCCGCAAGGATCTGTTCGGGCGCAATGTCTTTATCAGCCTTTTCATCTTTACCATGTTCTTCAACGGCGGCATGATCCCCACTTATCTGATCATTCAGAAGCTGGGTATGCTGAATAAGATCTGGGCGCTGGTGCTGCCTTCCGCCATCAGTACCTATAACATGATCATCATGCGCACCTTCTTTGAAAACACCATCCCGAATGAGCTGATCGAGGCCGCAGCCTTAGACGGCTGTAACGATATCACAACCTTCTTCCGCATTGTTCTTCCGCTCTCCGGTGCAGTGTTCGCCGTCATGGCGCTGTTCTACGGCGTTGCGCAGTGGAACAGCTGGTTCCCGGCATTGCTGTACATTCGGGATCGTTCTCTGTACCCTTTGCAGATGATCCTGCGTGAGGTCCTGATCCAGAGCGACATCGGCAACATGGCCGGTTCCACCGGTGATGTCGAGGTCATCGGCGATGGTCTGAAATATGCCACCATGGTGGTTTCCACCCTGCCGATCATGTGCCTGTATCCGTTCCTGCAGAAGTACTTTGTTGCCGGTGTTACCATTGGCGCGGTCAAGGGCTGATGGGAGGATACCACACCATGCGATCACATGATCTTTCCTTGCCTGCGTGGGGCCCCTACACCAAACGATACAGCGGCATTTCCCATGTTCCTGCGGCCAACGATGGCGTTCGATTTGACCTGTCCGTTTTTCCGGGAATGTATCGCCGCCGGGTCGATGTGCCCAATGTACGGTTTGAAAGCGGCTTTCACCCCTGGGCTGCGGCTCCGGATCTGAGCTGCTACACGTTCCGCCACGAGCTCCTGTGGAAGGATCAGCTGTATGCAGACATCTCTTTTGCTCCCTTGGGGGAGGATGCCCGGTTGATCCGTGCCGAGCTCCACAACAATACCGATGCTCCGCAGAATCTGGTGCTTCATTATATGGCATCCGCTTGGGATCCCGTTCCTTCCTACCGCGGCTTCTCCCTGCCGGGCTGTGAGGTGTCCCTGCCGGAAAACGCCGCCTTTGTCTGGGCAAAGGATTATGACACCCTGGATTTTTCCATCCACCGTCCCAATGAATGCCTGACCTGGGATGGTCTGCGCCGGGGCGAAGAAGCCGTTTCCGGCTTTGGTCAGGGATACGGCATTGGCATGGGGTTCGGCTGTTCCGAGGGCAAAGGACCTTTTGGGCAGGTCGTGCCCAACGGAAAAGGGGACACCGTTACCTTTACGCTTTCCCTTACCGCGCCCCTGCGTGCCCCCTGTCTCTGTGTACGGTATTGGAATCCGGCAGATGAAAGTTCCGAGTACGATGTCAATGGTCAGGACACGCTGCGGCTGCCGCCCTGTCAGAAGCCTTCTATTGCCATCCTGCCGCTGAATGCTTCCATTCCCGCCGGGAAATTCACTCTGACCCTGACTGCTGCCGGTGTTGGAGGGGCGAAGCTGGACTGCCTCGCTCTGTGCGAGCAAGCGGACGCTGGTAACTTTACCGTTACCCTGCGCGGAGATGGCTCCCGGCCTCAGGCCGAGCCCGCCGCAGATGAGAACTATCTGACCCTGCAGTATCCCCACATTCAGGAGTGCTACGGAATCCTGTGGGATGATATCACCACCCATATTCGCACGATCGAAAACGATGAACTGGATATCTTTCTGCGTGACACCGTACACGACCATGTAAATGCCACACTGCGCGGCAATGGAAAAGGGCATTACGTCAATCTCTTTATGGGGCCGATCCCCTTGGAGGCAGGACAGACAAAAGTGATCTATGGAGCGGTCTGTGCTGCGCCGGATGCTTCTGCCGCCGCGCTGCGCTGCCATGAGCTGCTGACGCAGCGCAGTGATTGGGAGCATGTATGGCAGCAGGCTTCTGCCTCCCTTGCAGCACCGCCCGCTCTACCGGCTGCCGAATCGCTTGCCCTGGGCCAACAGTTGATGAACGCAGTTCTCTGCACCAACGTTGTGTATCCGGTGTACACGCGGGGACAGTATATCCGCCACTACACTCCCGGACGCTGGTGGGACTGTGTCTACACATGGGATTCCGGATTCATTGGAATGGGTCTGGCTCAGACCAGCCTGCGCAATGCCTTTGACTGCCTGAACACCTACCTGATGCCCCCGGATTCTGTGGATGCTGCTTTCTTACACCATGGCTCCATGGTGCCAACGCAGTTTTATCTGTACGCCGAGCTGTTGAATCGCACCAGCAGCAGAGAACTTGCCGCCTACTGCTATCCACGCCTAAAGCTGTACTACCGCTTCTTCACCGGGCAGGAAGGCGGCTCCACTACCGCCAACCTGCACAGCGGCTTGCTGCGCCCCTGGGATTATTTCTATAATTCCGGTGGATGGGACGATTATCCCCCACAGCAGGAGGTCCATCGCCGCCGTTTGCAGGCCAGCTGCGCGCCCGTGGTCACAACTGCCCATGCGATACGCTGTGCCAAGATCCTGGCGTACACCGCCCGCCTGCTGGGCGAGACAACCGACGCAGATGCATTTGATGCCGATGCGCTTCGCTTGGGGCGCTCCCTGCAGACTGCATGGGACGAGGAAAGCGGTTACTTCGGGTACCTCCTGCACGATCCTTCCGGTGATGCTGCGGATATTCTGCGCACCGAGCAGGGCCTGAACTACGATATGGGCCTGGATGGCGCTTCGCCGCTGTTTGCAGGTGCCTGTACAGAACCGCAGAAGGAACTTCTGTGGCAGAAGCTGCAGAGCCCGGAACACCTGTGGTGTGCCTGCGGCCTTTCCACTGTGGATCAGAGTGCGCCGTACTATCGGCGTGACGGCTACTGGAACGGCGCTGTATGGATGCCTTATCAGTGGATGTTCTTCAAATCCGCACTGGATGCGGGCCTTGCCGATTTTGCTTACCGCATTGCCGACACCGCTCTTACCCTGTGGCAGAACGAGTGTGCCGAAAGCTACTGTTGTTTTGAGCACTTTATGATCGAGAGCCGCCGTGGTGCCGGCTGGCATCAGTTCAGCGGGCTTTCTTCTCCCATTGTACAGTGGTTTTCCGCTTACTACCGTCCCGGCACCCTCACGACCGGTTTTGATGCCTTTGTCCGGCATACGGATTGGGCACCGGACAACAGCGCCTTAAATGCCACGCTGGATTTTACCGCAGCGGGCCGCAGCACTGTTCTGGCTGTTCTGCAGCCGGGCTCCAAAGCTGTTACAGCCTCTGTGCCCTGCACCGTGACCACACGCCATGATGGGCTGCTTGAGCTGACCTTTGCATTGGATGCTCCCTGCACCGTGACCATAAGCATCCATTCCTGAACCCACCTGTAAAAAGAAACGAACGATGTCTGTCCGAATCGGATGACATCGTTCGTTTTTTCTGCACTGAAATCAGTTGTCTCCTTTGCGAACTGCAGAAGGCGAGAGCTGATACTTCCGCCGGAATGCCTTATAGAATGTATTTGCCGTGGAGAAGCCGCACTGTTCTGCAATATCCGTAATATTCAGATCTGTCGTTCTCAGCAGCTGCATTGCATGATCCAGACGCAATTCTTCCACATACTCTGTATAGCTCTTTCCGGTTTGCTCCTTCAGGAATTGCGAAAGATACTTTTTCGAGATCTTGAACTGCTCTGCCGTCATCGCCGCATTGATCTCCGGATTCTGGAAATTCTGTGCCAGCCAGTCCAGAATATTCTTTTGAAGCGCATCATTGTGGCTATGCTTCAGGAATTGCACATGGTTGCAGATCTCCACACAGCAGTCCTGCAACCGGCTCAGCATCTGGCGGGCAGTCAGTTTAGAGTCATAACTGCACAGATAGGCGATATCCGGACAGCATACCCTTTCCGCCGTGTTCAGCAGAATGCCGCCTGCCGTGTAAAAATCCTGCTTGAAGTTTTCCGGGTCCAGATTATCCACCGAGAACAACTCACTCAGAAGCGAAACCGCCTCTTCCGTGCATCCGGAAAGCAGATACTCCCGAAGCCGCGCTGCATTGGTTGCATTGACCGTGGTACCGCGCTGCGCACTGCTGTTCCCCAAATAGCAGATCTTCTGTGTCGGATCCGCATAGGCTGCTACGTTGCGGGCCTTCCAGTAAATATCTGACAGCTGCTCCATTTTCTCAAAAGGATCGCTCAATATCAGCGGAGTTGTCAGATGCAGCGCATCATACAGCTGCTCTGTACGGAAACACATCTCCCGCAGTTCCTCTGCTTCATCCGTTTCCTGCGTCAGGATCACCAGGATCAGGTCATCTGCCGTTGCCTGTACATAAAATCTCTGCCCATAAATCTGACGTATCTGCTCTGACACCACCACAGTACGCAGCTCTTCTTTCAGTGAGCACTCGGCGTTTTCCTGAAGAGATGGGATCAGCAGCAGGAAGTTATAGGCTTTCAGCTGCACCGCATCCGTCAGCTGCTGAATGGTTTCCTGACTCACAGACCCTGTACGCAGCAAAATTTCCATTTTGCCATGTTCCAGCTCGCTGCGTGAATGCTCCAGTTCCTGTGCCAGTTTATGCTGACTGTTCACATTTCGGAGAAAGATCTCATTCAGCACTTTCCGCGATGCCAGATCCGATTCGTCCAGCGTATCCAGCATCGGACGCAGGCTGTTCATATCCTCCAGCGTCATGCGGACGCTGATCAATACACAGCCCAGAACGCCCACGATCAGATACAGACAAATTGCACGCTGTACTGCCAACAGACCCGCTTCGTAGAGCGACGGCGGCATTCCAATGACCGCCGTTGCATTCAGAGATGCCACATATCGCGTTGCCATCAGATAGCGCTTTCCCTGATAGATCTCCCAATCCGTGTCATCTCTCGTCAGGGGAAGCGACGTTCCGTCATAGTTATTTCCCGCCAGGATCGTTCCGTCATCGGAGATCAGGCAGAAAAGGCCTTCCTTGCGCCATTGCTGCTGCGAAAGGAACATTGAAACGACATCTTTTTCCTTGATCAGCACCGTCATTGCGCCGCCCGCCGTGTTCACATAGGGCTGGTATACCGTGGTATATGAATTGCCATAGCTGGAATGCATCAGTTTGACAACATGGGCGGGCTTTATCGTCGTTACATCGATCTGATTCTGTGCATCCCATTCCTCCTGAGACACATCCTCATACTCAAGTGCTCCCGGGTAAAAATTGCTATGGCTTTCATACGCGCTCCGGTCATCCAATATGATGCCATTCCGCTCAAATGTAATATAGCTGTATGTGATCACAGAGGAATCGTAGGTCTTATCCTGTAACGATTTGCTGGCTCTCGTCAGTGTCTGATAATCTCCCAGAATACTGTTGTCATAACTGCTGGCAAGCAGAGTATACTCCGTTTCGCTGAACAATTTGTTCGTTGTACTGCGGATGTTGCTCAGGCATCGCTCCAACTGGGTGGTGCCGATCGCCAGCATTTCCATCGTGCTGGAGGACTGCGCTTGGATCGTCTGGCGGATCATCAGGCTATACAGAGGAACCACAACCAGGAAGAACCCAACCGGAATACAAAGATACCTTAAAAGCCTTCGGATCCAGTTTCTAACAAACAGTCTCTTACGCATCTGCAAAACTCCAAGCAATGATGATTTCTATGGAACTGTTGGCTGCACCTGTAAGGCGTTTATGGAGCTGGTGCATGTTGCACAGCTCCTCCCTCCGCAATTTCGCAGCATCTTTCCAATTATTTTACCACAGAAGAATTTTTTCCTCAACATTTTTATTGATTCGTAACAAAAATCCACTTTATCACCATGATTTTCAATGCTTGAAAATCTCTGTCAGATGGTCTATCACTTTGTTCCGCAAACCGTGTTGTCGTTCAAAGCCACCACCCGGGGCCTGATTGTCTGAGGGAACTCGAATCCCTGGCCCTCTGATTAAAAGAGCTTACTTTGATGGATTTTTGTGCCAAAAAGCCGTTTCAAAACACACGATTTCACGGTATTTTTGTACAATTGCCCCCTGTACCAGCTCCTCATGCATTTTCGAGTTGTCGCATTTTTGTCGAACCTTTTTACGGAACTATAATCGGGACCTTTTTCATCCGCCAAGATAAACAAGGGTTCAAGATCCATAATTTCGGAAGAATGAGATTACACGTTTTTTCTGTCGCGGAAAGAGCTTTCTCGGGTGGCTTCCCTGCCCTATTTCCGGGTGCTGCGCCCATCAAAATTTCACCGGAGTGATTTTGGCGGTAGGTGTGGGGAGGGGCAGGAATTATTGCTTGATATGAAACTTTTTTTACTTCTTCACCCTAGATCATGGCTTGCGTACATCAAATCAGCCTCTATTAATATTTTCTCCACACCATTTTGTTTACAACGCCGGTGTAGCTCTGTATAAGTTTTACAACCTTTACCGAAACATTTTCATCGGTGTAATTGGGCACGGGTATGCCCCAGTCGCCGTTTTTGTTCATTTCAACTGCGGTGTCCACAGCCTGCAAAACCTGTTCTTCGGTTATACCCGCAAGGATAAAG
>ERZ773143.2501-NODE-2501-length-13119-cov-7.921617_pt1 | contig 13119 bp, 9 predicted proteins | sample MGYA00580852_ERZ773143 | MGnify/ENA primary metagenome ERZ773143 (study PRJEB29015, sample SAMEA2737853) | human gut metagenome | biome: human gut; feature: human-associated habitat; material: faeces | place: China | collected 2012 ... | reverse complement strand
ATCCTGATGTTTTTTCCCATCGTGCCTGGGAACTTGAATATCAGAGGAAACAGGAGATGCAACGAAATCAGCCTGTCAGATCTAGAAAAAAATCGTATGATATGGAATTATAATAATTTGAAACCTGAAGTTTTCACATTTATAAATAAAAAGCTGAATAAGTGGATTTTCGTTCCACTTGTTCAGCTCTTTTTTACTTATTATAGTTTATCCTCTCGGCGGAAATGGATCATTTCCATATGAGTCTCTTTCTCTAATTTTCCCATTTCTTCCATGAATAAACAATTCTGATTCTTGATTTCGTGCAATCTCTCGTGCTCTCTGTATAGCTTCAGCCTGCGTATCTGTTCTAATTGTTGCTCTTGTGTTATTCTCGCCCTTAACTTGCCAACCACCCTCTTTATGTGGTGTTACATGTTGATTTTTCCCATCTATGCTACCTCCAACAAATCACGAATTTCTTGTTGCCAATTATCATTATGAATTATTCGCACATCTTGCAAATTTCCTTTCAGAATCTCTGCTTTAGTGAGTTTTGAAAGTTCTTCCCAATTTTTGCCAAAAACATATGTAGCATTGTTAGGATAAACGCTTTCCAGAACAAATATATTCCTATCCGCAAATCCAAAAATCACATAACCTTTAAATCCTGATTTCCCATATGCTCTGAAATCGGGCTGAAAAGAATTTATAAACTCACATTTATCAATCAGCACCTTTTTTGCAGTCTTACTACTCTTTTCAGATACTTTTTTTAAATCATCTTGCATTCTTTCCCACGGATAATCCCCGCTTGGTAACACTTCCCAATTTAACCTTATAATTCGGGTAGGCATCACGTTTTCAAAGTTCTCAGTTAATACTTCACATTCCTGAAAATTAGTAAGAAAAATGTTAATCGTATTAATCAGCAGTTTCTCATTATCTTGACAATATGAAATAGGATCCGTCATTACCATCAACTGTCCTTGTTCATCATATTTCAAAAACAACTCCACATTATATGGTTCAAACTCTATTCTTGCATATCTCTCACGAGGAATGCTAACAAAATCCGTTACCTCTCTTGTTTCTCCACGACCGGCCCATTCATGTCGAGTCCACCATAAAATCTGTGAATACTGTTCTTTCGGTTTTGTTTTATCCTTAATATAAAAAGGCTCTGCATTTCTCTTCATCGTTGGATTTAACATAGAAGGTAAAATTCTTTCTCCTTCGGTTAAATTCTCTGAAAATCCCAGTTTCAGTAACACATTCTTAAATCTCGTTGCATCACGTAGAGCCATTACCAGGTTCTTACCCTCTTCAACATGGCTCAAACATGATAAGCTATTAATTCTTTTCTTTTTAATAACCATATTGTTTCCTCCGTTTAATATAAAATATATCTATATGAAAAGGAGAAATGACCAAAGTACTTTTAAGTTTAATGGCGCAATAGCTACCATATTACTACAATTTTGTCATATGTTTATGCCCCCTGTGTTAAATTTCTGTTGAAAGTTTGCAGTAACCATGGTATCATAGAGATGGATTATTTTATATTGCGCCATGGTCATTTCGTCCATGGTTACTACATTTCGGTGGATATCCACCATCCGAACCAAAGTTGGCCCTTTGGTTCTTTTTTTATTTCAAATCCTGAGTATTTGGAATAGCTCCAAACACTCCTTGTAAGTATTTTACAGCAATATTATCATTACTTCTCACATTTGGATAATCGCTTAATCTGCACATTCTCGTTTCTCCATACTGGTTCTTATCTGTAAACCATACCTGATCTCTCCGTACTCCATCGAGTAGCAGTGTGTCATGTGTTGTACATATTAACTGTGCATGATGCGGATTAGATTCATTAGAATTAAACAAACCAGCTAAAAGCTTTACTAAATTAGGATGTAAACCATTCTCTATTTCATCAATAAATAACGTACTTCCAGCATCTAATGCCTCAAAAATAGCAGGTAAAACTCTCAGCATTCGAATAGTTCCATTTGATTCATACTTCAAAAATGGAAGTTCTATCTCCCCAACTTGTTTATGATCTTTGTAAGTAGCATGAAGTGATTGAACACTTACATGTATGTTTTTGATGACCAGCTCTTTGTTCTCTAAATCGTCTTCACTCAATACATGTTTATCCATTTTTGATTCCAAATCAACCTTTAAATTTGTCAATGTGGGATCAGCTATTTTTAAATACTTGAGATATCTTTCTATTGCTTCCTCATTAGTATTTTCTTCATCAAAATCCGGTGCATTTCCAACCGAAGCCATATTTATCACACGATAATTCATTATTTCATTCAGAATCATACTTGCTAAAGGATTGTTTAACATAGCCGCCATTGCCAAGCATAATGCGTCTTCTCTAACAACAGATACCATATTCTTGAAACTAGACAATCCGGAGCGAAGTACTATGTCTTCATATTTTGGAGAAGTCCTCTTAATAAGTACTTCTGTCCGTTTTTTCTTTTTGGTCAAAAGCTCTTTTTGAATTTTTCCATCCTGAATTGCAAATGAATAAGTGTATAAAATTTCCTCGATAATCACCTGAATCTCAAAATACGTCTCTTTACTTTTACAATCAATATCAAACTTAAAAGTTTCGATTGGTGCTGCTAGTTCTTTCTTAATTGCAGGAACTTCTAATAGCTTATTATTATTAGCTCCCAACACAGTAGACATTATTATCATCTTCTGCATTTTCGTAAGTGCTGCCAAATAATTTGTTTTTCCAGAACCATTTGCTCCATAAATGTATGAAATTTTATTATAGTTCTGTCCAGAGACTTCAAATGTATTTTCCTCTAAGAACTCTTTTTTCAAATTCTCCGCAAGGGTTGTGATTCCAGTTATCTCCTTGAATGGACCTGTATTTCCTACTGAAAATGAAACAAACATAATTACACCATACCTTTCTACATCTTGGATTATACCTTCCCCCATCCAATCTGTCAATAGTTATTTTATATTTTCGTATTTTTTTACGATTTTCAACTTTACCATAGCTTATTTCAATAAAAATCAAATAAAATATATGTATTTAACGCGAATTATGTCATTAACACCTGTCACCAGTTTTAGCTACCAAGAAATAACAAAGGGACTGTCCAACAGTCCCTCAGCTATTATTTATAAATTATTTCATGACGCACAATCTCTTCTGCAGCATTCCGGATATTATTTACCGCTCTGACCCATTCCATCTGGTCACGAGCTTTCAATTCTTCCGTAATGCCCTGCCGCTCCATCATCTGACGCACCAGAATATCCATTCTCTCCTGTGCTTCATCGTCCACAGTATTCAAATGTTCTGTCAGTCTGTCTTCTAACATATACAAAGAATACATTGCCAGACGATGCTCTTTCAGATATGTTTTTCGCATCATTCCATATTTCCCATAATGCGGTTCTTCATCTGTACTGACAAGATTCGGATAGTAAATTCCGTCTGCGCCAAGTGTGTAGGTTCCACCCATTTTTTCAAATGTGCTTTTCATGTGTTATTCCTCCTTGAAATCAGCGATGTCCTTAGATCATCGCATAATATTTCAGGGCAGCCTTGATAGCATCTTCTTTCTCTTTCGGGCATTGTGGAACTCTTGCATTTTCTGATTTTGGAAGATTATAGTTTTCTCCCACTTCAATTCCACATTTGCGTTTTACCTGAGAAATATATAAACTTGAAACCTTCAAGCCAAATTCTTTCAGCACATAATCTTTGATTTCCTGATAGGTTGCTTTCAACTCGGCACTGGTGGCATCCAGCTCGTCCAGGTCTAAGTCGATCTCTATCGTGTCATCTGGTTTTTGTTGGGACAAAAGAACAACCGTCTCCACATGATAAGTATTCGGAAACATATCCACGCACTGCACCTTATCCACGACATATCCCCGCGCCAGCAGCACCTCCAGATCCCGCGCCAGACTCGTTGGCTTACACGAAATATAAATCATATGATCCACACCATAATTGATAATCTTTTCCAGCGCCTTCGGATGAATACCATCCCTTGGCGGATCAAGCACAATATAATCCGGCCGTTCCTCAATCGTATCGAGCACCTTTAACACGTCACCCGCCAAAAATTCACAGTTGTCCAGATGATTGAGTGCCGCATTCTCTTTTGCCGCCTCTACCGCTTCCTCGATGATCTCCACGCCCACAACTTTTTTGCAGACCGGAGCGAGCATCTGTGCGATCGTACCGGTACCGCTGTACAGATCATAAACGGTCTTGTCTGCCAGCATGTCCGGATTATCCCCGAGGATAAATTCGCGGGCTGTGGAATAAAGCACTTCTGCTCCGAGAGAGTTTGTCTGGAAAAAAGAAAACGGTGAAATCTGAAAACGCAGTCCCAACAGCTCCTCATAAAAATAATCCTGTCCGAAAAGTACTTCCGTTCCTTCGTTTTTTACGACATCCGCCACGCTGTCATTTTTTGTGTGGAGTACTCCTTTTAAGGTTCCTTCCAGGGAAAGTGCCAGAAGTACATCTTTCCATCCGGCTAAAAGCTGCTTTTCTTTTTCTTCGTTTACCGTTCCGGCATGTGGACATCTGCCCTGCTTTTCCAGCAATGCAGCCTCTATCTTTGCACGCTCGTCCGGCTCCTGCTCCTGTACATTTCTCCAATCCTGCGTCGTAGTGATCAGATCAACTAAAATCTCTCCGGTCTTTACTGCCTTTCGCACAAGAAGATGGCGCAGATACCCGGTATGACGCAGTCTGTGATAGAAGAAGATTTCCTGCTCCCTGAAATAAGCGAGCGTTGCCATGAGAATCACACGGAAATCGCCATCCACGATCCGGCAGTCCTCTACCGTTACAATATCGTAAAAACTGCCGCGCTTGTGCATTCCAAGTGCCAGCGGTCCGTCCTTGTATTCATCTCCAAATGAAAATTCCATTTTGTTACGGTAAGCAAGCACACGCGGACTGTGCCTGATTGGCAGAAACTCATAAGCACAGGCATCCCCGATCGCCTGCTCTATCATGCCGCGTACCTGTGTCTCCTTGATCTTTAACTGTTCTTCATAAGGCAGACTCTGATACGTACATCCTCCGCACTGTCCGAAATGCCGGCAGGTATCTGCGGTCTCCCGTGGCGATTTCTTCACGGTTTCCAGAAGCCGTCCTTCCGCTTTTCCTTTTCGTACCTTATTTACTGCAAAGGAAACACGCTGTCCCGGAATGGTATTCTTGACGATGACGCGTTCTCCCTCGTCTGTCATCACAATCCCTTTGTTCGGGAATTCTACGGTTGTTACGTTTCCTTCTGCAATCTGCCCTTTTTTCATTCTTTTACTCCTCATGCATCATTCTGAATCTTATTTTCTTACAGAAAAAGGGACTACACAACTGCAGTCCCTTCTTTCTTCGTTCGGTTTTCTTTTTCTGCGCACCGCTCAAACTGCCTGAAAGTTCTCACGCTTCCGACAATGATTAGTCCTCTGTCTTGTCTGCGGAAGCATCCTTAGACTCTGCAGCCGGCTCATCATCCTCATCCTCGAAGAAGTCATTGTCGAACTCATCTTCAAAATCGTCCTCAAAATCATCCAGATAATCCGGTGTAAAGAAACGATAAATTCCATAGATTGCTGCTGCAACTGCGACAACGATTCCAATCACGGCGAATACAATCACGAATTTGGAAGGTTTCTTCTCCTCTTCTTCCTGTCTCTTCAAAAACTTATTAAGCTTTGCTGCATCCAAAACATCCCCCACTTTGGTAGATGCTAAAATATCTTCTACTTTACTCATGATGGCACTTCTCCTTCCTGCATTTTTAATTACATCCATTATAGCATATCTTTCCCTGTTTTCCTATGAAAAATTTGTGTTTATAAAAAATTTATCATATCTTTTTTAATTTTGCAAAGCTTGCAAACATCTTCTTTGTTCCGACTTTGTCGAAATCTACGGTCACTTCATAGTCCCTGCCCCCGGAAACAATTGCCATGACTTCTCCATCGCCAAATTTGATGTGGCGGACACGATCTCCCACCTGATAGGACAATGCTCCACCCGCGGAACCAAAATCACGCTGGTTTTCCACCTTTGTATATACCGGTTTTGTGGCTTTGGAGGAACGGAAGGTCGATCCATATCCCTCTCCCACCTCTTTTCCATATCCGCTTCCACCATAACTCGGCACCGTCCGGAATGCCTTACGCGCCTTCTGAAATGTGGACTGTTCGATGGGTTCTTCCTTTGTCTTTGGCTCATAAATCTTTCCGGAAAGAAGTTCCGGCGGAATTTCCCTGACAAAACGGGATACTTTTCCATACTGTGTCTGCCCCCGCACCATGCGCACACGCGCGGAAGTGATTGTCAGATTTTTCTTTGCACGGGTAATTCCCACATATGCCAGACGCCGTTCTTCCTCGATCTCGGCCTGGGAGTTATCACTCGTAATAGACATATAACTCGGAAACAGTCCGTCCTCAAGTCCTGCCAGATAGACATTCGGAAATTCAAGTCCTTTCGCACTATGTAAAGTCATAAGTACCACATAGTCACTGTTTTCGTCAAAACTGTCAATATCCGCAACCAGAGCGACATTTTCCAGAAAGCCGTTTAAGGTCGGAGCTTCTTCCCCCTCCGCATAATCCACAGCTTTGCTGATCAATTCGTCAATATTTTCGATTCTTGCCTCTGCCTCATCCGTTCCCTCTGCTTCGAGTTCTCTGACATAACCGGTCGTTTCAATAACTTCCTGCAGCAGATCTGCCACGGAAAGCAGCTTTGCCTTTGCTTTCATAGACTGGATAAACAACACAAACGGCCGGATCTTTGCTGCCGCTTTGCCCAGCCCCGGTACCTGTTCTGCCACACAGAGCGCATCATAAAAACTGATCTCCTGCTCCTGGGCATACAATGCCACTTTGTTGATCGATGCCGCACCAATTCCACGTTTTGGGATGTTGATGATACGCCGCACCGCCAGATCATCCTGCCCATTGTCGATGGTCTTTAAATATGCCAGCAGATCCTTCACTTCCTTACGGGCGTAGAAATTTACGCCGCCAAAAATTTTATATGGAATATTTGCTGTAATAAAACGTTCCTCAAAGAGACGGGACTGTGCATTGGTACGATAGAGAATGGCACAGTCTTTATACTGATACTCTCCTTTGCGTACCCGCCGGGCAATATCCCTTGCCACAAAATCCGCTTCCTCTGCCGCCGTATCCAGCTGCTCAAAGGTGATCTTGTCCCCGGCTCCATTGTCCGTCCACAGACGCTTTTCCTTTCGCCCCTGATTGTTGGCAATCACAGCATTGGCTGCATCCAGAATATTTTGCGTGCTCCGGTAATTCTGCTCCAGTTTGATCACTGTGGCATCCGGAAAATGATGTTCAAAATTCAGAATATTGTAGATATTCGCTCCCCGGAACTTATAGATAGACTGATCATCATCACCTACAACACAAAGATTCTGGTATTTTAAAGCCAGCAGACGGATCAGTTCAAACTGTGCGGTATTGGTATCCTGATACTCATCCACCATAATATAGCGGAAACGATCCTGATACGAGGCAAGCACCTCTTTGTCCAGTTTGAACAGTTCCACGGTTTTCATGATCAGATCATCAAAATCCAATGCATTATTCTGCTTTAACGCCTGCTGATATTCCCGGTAAACCTGGGCCTGTTTTCGTTTCACATAATCGCCTGCCGCGCGCGTCTCAAATTCGATCGGATCGATCAGCTCATCTTTTGCGGAGGAAATAGCAGAAAGAAACATTTTCTCTTTGTACATTTTCGTATCGATTTCCAGACGTTTGCAAATATCCTTCATCAGAGTCTTCTGATCATCAGAATCGTAGATGGTAAAATTGGTGCCAAACCCCAGCCTGTCAATATATCTGCGCAAAATACGCACACAGGTGGAATGGAATGTGCACACCCAGATACTTTCCGAACCATATCCCACCATCTGGTCAATACGCTCCCGCATCTCCCCTGCCGCTTTATTGGTAAACGTGATTGCCATGATATTGTAGGGATTAACCCCGCATTCCTCAATCAGATATGCCGTACGATGTGTCAGTACTCTGGTTTTTCCGGACCCGGCACCTGCCAGAATCAGAAGCGGTCCGTCGGTTGCCATCACAGCCTGCCGCTGTGGTTCGTTCAGTGCATCTAATAAGCTCATATCGTTTCTCCGTCTCTTTCCATAATTCATTATTCGTGTGTCTCATTATATCATAGATAGTCCGAATAGAACATACATTCTTTTGTTTTTTGAAAAAAGCATGAAAATGCCTTGTCATCTAGTTTTTATTACTATATAATGTGATATGAGGTGAAAATATGGACAACGAAGTAAAAGAATTTCTTGCTGCACTGCAGAAGAAACTGGTTTCAATCGATTACATCAAAACGGAAGACATTCCAAATATCGGTTTATATATGGATCAGGTCACGACCTTTATGGACGAGCAGTTAGAAGCCTGCAAACGCTATGAAGATGATAAAATTCTGACCAAAACAATGATCAACAATTATGCCAAAAACAATCTGCTCCCTGCCCCGGAGAAGAAAAAATATTCCAAGGAGCATGTGCTGACCCTGTTATTCATTTACTATTTTAAGAATCTGCTCAGCATCAACGACATCCAGTCCCTGTTAAATCCCCTGACGGAACATTATTTTGGCAACAAAGCTGGATTTAATATGGAAGATGTCTATAATGAGGTTTTTAATTTAGAGAGCACCGAGTCCGAAAAATTATTAAAAGATCTCGGAAAAAAATATGCACTCTCCCGTGAGACGTTCCGGAAATTTCCGGAAAATGATCAGGAATTTCTGCAGAATTTCAGTTTTATCTGTCTGCTCAGCTACGACGTATACATAAAAAAGATGATTATCGAAAGTGTTATCGACAATATCAACAGTCAAAACAGTAAAACAAATAAAAAAGAGAATTCCAAAAAGGAATCCTCCAAAAAAGACACCATTTAATCCAAACGGATGATTGTATTTTCAGGCACAGATGCAGATACGCATCCGTGCCTTTTTTCTATTCCTGTTCCGGATGTTTCTGTGACAGACGGCTGAATACCATCTCATATCCGTCATTTCCATAGTTCAAAGAACGATTGACACGGCTGATCGTCGCTGTCGATGCGCCGGTCTTGTCCGCGATCTCCAGATATGTCTTCTTCTCACGCAGCATCTTCGCTACTTCATATCTCTGGGAAAATGATAAAAGTTCATTAACTGTGCATACATCCTCGAAAAAGCTATAGCATTCGTCGGTATTTTTCAGTGTCAGAATCGCCTGGAACAGATGATCCACAGCTTCGGTTTTCAGTTTTTTATTCATAATGCAAGGCACCCCTTTTTAATATGTACTCCGAAAATATATTCATTTTTCCGTTTTTCTTATATTAACATATTAAAGTTTTAAAGTCTAGTATCTTGCCTATTTTTATGAATATTTTATTTTTCATCTGTTCACGCAATATACATTTATGCGAATCTGCCAAATCTTCTACAGCATAAACTTCTCCACCACATGAGCCACACCGTCGTCGTTGTTGGAATAGGTAATAAAGTCTGCAGCTTTCCGCACCGGAAGCACCGCATTCTCCATCGCTACACCTAATCCGGCATACTGAATCATCGTGAGGTCGTTGTAGCCGTCCCCACAGGCAATCATCTGCTCACGCGAAAGCCCGATGTGAGAAAGAAGGCGCTCTAACGACTGTGCTTTATCGATGCCCCTCGGAAGCACCTCCAGGAAAAACGGCTCCGAACGGTAAACGCTGAAATTCTTCCCCATCGCCGCCTTGACGCGCGGCTCGACCATCGCCAGGTAGTCTCCATCCTCCATCATCAGGTATTTCGGTACCGGATACGTGATCGCAGCTTCCATGTCGTCCACCTGTACTAACTCCATGCCGTTGATCCGCGCTTCCAACTTTGCATAGGGACTGTCACTCTGGTTCGTCAGAAGCTTTGCCCCCGCCTCATCGTAACTCAAAAGCCCCACCTGTTCCTCCTCGGCCAAGCGTATAATCTTCTGATTTGCCTCCTGCGGCAGGGAACGGCTGAATATGATCTCGCCGGTTTTGCAGTTCGTGATCCTGCCTCCATTAAACGACAGAATATAACTGCCGTATTTTGCCAGCTCCAGCTCTCTCGCAAGCGGCAGCACTCCCGGCGTCGGACGCCCGGACGCCAGTACAATCTTCTTTCCGCGCTCCTGAAGCTCCATCAGACGCTGCTTCGTCTTTGGCGTAATCACCTTATCTCTGTTTGTTAAGGTTCCGTCCAGATCCAGGACGATAATCTCATAACTATGTTTTTCGGTCATATTTACTCCACATTCAAATCATACGTACTATTGTACACGTATATACGATACTTAGAAAAGATGAATTTGTCAATTAGCAACATGCCACATTACTTAATGCAATCCCTTCTTAACTTCTCAAATGGTTAACTCATATACTTCCGTTACTTTTGCCATTGCTTCCTGTATCCCCTCTATGAAAGATTTTTTTGCAATGCATCAATTAATTCCTCTACAACAATTGGCTTGGATAGAAATCCATTCATACCGTATTCCAGCGCTTCCTTCCTGTCTTCATCAAAAGCATTGGCAGTCATGGCAAGAATAGTGATTCCCGCCTGTGCCGGATCATCCAGGGCACGAATCCGCTTTGTGGCCTCATACCCGTTCATGACAGGCATCTGCACATCCATCAACACAAGATCATAACCGCCCGGTTTCGATTTTTCTACCTTCTCCACTGCCTCTGCTCCATTTTCGGCAGTGTCAACCAGGAAGCCATATTCATTGAGGATCTCCACTGCAATTTCACTGTTCAGTTCATTATCTTCCACAAGCAATATACATCTGCCTCTGAAATCCGAACCTGCAGCCGGAAGGATAGTATCCTCTGCCTCTGCCTGCATCTGTCCGATAGCAGTCATCAAGGTATCCCTGATATCTGACATGAACATTGGTTTTGCACAAAAAGCAGTTACCCCTGCCGCTCTGGCTTCCACTTCGATATCTGACCAGTCATAAGCCGTCAGGATAATGATTGGCGTATGGTCACCCAGACTGCGGATCTGACGGGTAACTTCAATGCCATTCATATCCGGCAGACACCAGTCAATGATATACGCATGGAATGCATCCCCCAGTTCCATAGACTGCCGCGCCCGGAGAACAGCCTCCTTACCGGAAAGTGTCCATTCTGAACGCATTCCAACCTTTACAAGCATCTTTGTCACACTGTCACAGGTATTAAAATCATCGTCTATCACCAGGGCCTTAAGACCTTCCAGCTCTGCGATCCGCTCGGTGCGGTGCTGCTCCGGCTGAATCCGCAATGCCAGACGGACAATCACCTCGGTACCCTTTCCCTGCTCCGTCTGAACCTCAATGGTTCCGCCCATCATATTCACAATATTCTTGGTGATAGCCATACCAAGTCCTGTGCCCTGGATCCTGCTGACCGTGGAGGTGCGTTCCCGCTCAAACGGCGAAAACAGCTTCTGGGCAAATTCCAGGCTCATGCCGATTCCGTTATCCTTGACCCGGATCTCATACAGCGCACTGTCCTTCTGTGTCCCCGGGAACTGCTTGAGCCGGACAGAAACGGTTCCACCCGCCGGAGTAAACTTGATCGCATTGGACAAAAGATTCAGCAGCACCTGGTTCAGTCGCGTCTTATCACAATAGACATCCTCATTCGTAACATCCATGGCATCCATATAAAGTTCCAGCTGCTTCGCATGAATCTGTCCACTGATGATCGTCTTCAGATCATGAAGTACATCTGACAAACTAACCTCTGTCTCTTCCAGATGGATCTTGCCACTCTCAATACGACTCATATCCAGTATATCATTAATCAGTGAAAGCAGATGATTGCTGGATGAAAGAATCTTGCCAAGATAATCTCTGACCATTTTCTTGTTATTAATGTTGCTCACAGCCAGTGTCGTAAACCCAATGATAGCGTTCATTGGCGTCCGGATATCATGAGACATGTTAGAAAGAAAAGTACTCTTTGCCTGGTTGGCATTCTCCGCAGCATGGACTGCATCAGAAAGTGCCTGATTCATTTTCTTGTCAGCAGTACGATCCGACATAACCAGTATATATTTCTTATCTCCGTTCACCTCACTACCCATTGCAACACTATGAAACCAGCGTCGTTCTCCTGTTTTCTGATGAACATACTCAAAATCCCATTCCTGCTGTTCATGAACCTGAATCTCCTTTAGATGATCCTTCTTCGGATCTTTCGTATCCTCAGAATGCAGTTCTCCTAAAACAGAAATATCTTTCCGAATCTGTTCTACGGTAATCCCCAACAGTTTTTCTACATTCGGACTGACATAATCTGCCTGATACGTTTTTGCATCCAACATTAAGAATACATCATCTACATTCATTGACAACTTTTGAAACATCTCATCCCTGTACAAGATCTCTGTGTCTTTTTTCTTCAGTCTTACACTGTTTTTTCGTAAAATAAATCCAATAAGGACTGCTGTAATACAAAGCACGACTGCACCCACAAGAAGCATCGTACTAAGTTGCAAAGTGTTCATACTGGCATTGACGATATCTGCCTGGACAAGTCCCAGAAATACCCAGTCCTGAATGCCTGATTTTTCATAAACAAGATAATAATCCTTTTCATCCAGATTTAGTAACATCGCACCTGTATGTCCCTCTTTAAATTTCTTCGAAATTTCAAGGATCTCTTTTTCGGAGATATCTGTATGTTCTCTCAGAATGCCAAAAAAGTTATATACATTTCCCCATGACTCCAAAGAATGATCGATCACAACACGACCATCTGGATGAAGAACATAACTCTTTGCTTTTCCATTAAACGCAGAGATATCGAGTACATTTACTATATCAGCGTTTTCATAGGCAATAGCAATTGCATCATATTTAAATCCCTGATAACTTCCATGAGCCTTCGGGCTGGCAAAAACAAGCATCTGGGATTTTCCGGGAACTGCTGCATTCGCTATCACATCATTTCCCTGCCGGATCTCCTCTTCAATATTTTCCTGTAATCCAAGATACCCTGTTTTGCCTGTTACAACCTTATAGTTCCCATCATCTG
>ERZ773143.2498-NODE-2498-length-13131-cov-7.009789_pt1 | contig 13131 bp, 14 predicted proteins | sample MGYA00580852_ERZ773143 | MGnify/ENA primary metagenome ERZ773143 (study PRJEB29015, sample SAMEA2737853) | human gut metagenome | biome: human gut; feature: human-associated habitat; material: faeces | place: China | collected 2012 ... | reverse complement strand
AGACCCGCAAGGAAGATATGCGGATGATCGAGGACACGAAGAAGTGGGTGCTGTCGCCAGAGAGAAAGGCTCCCAAGGTTACACGGGAGTACACTGCCAAACATCTGGACACCGTGCTAGACAAGTTTCTCAAGACCATGCAGACCACCGCCGCCCGCCTGCAGGAGAAGCTACTGAAGCCAGAAGTCCGGCAGAAAGGCAAGGAGCAGGTCAAGGAGAAAGCGCGGGATTCCGTTCTGCAACTGCTGAACCGCTTGCAGGCAGAACAGGCGGACAAACCAATGGCGCAACCCCGTACACAGGAGGGGCACTCGGAAATCTGAACCTCATCGGGAGCGTCCGGGGCAGAAAGCTGGCACTTTCTGCCCCGACACCCGGTTACAAGAAATTAGAGGTCTGCCTATGAATATGAATTGGCCTAATATGACCGAAGATGTGAAATCCAAAGATTATACGAATAAGTTCTTGCAAATGGACTCGATTCCGGTTACAATGAAAGCGTCAGGAGCATCCTGCTCCATGCGAATTTTCTGTCAGAAATCTCAAGCGATTTCTGACGAAACTTCGGATAAATCCCCTGCCATTGAATCTTCTGACCAGACCAAAGCAGCCAAGCACGAACCTCTTGTTTACCGGGTGGAGGAAATCGCCCAGCTTTTGGCGATTTCTCCCCGTGCGGCGTACAACCTGTGCAACACCACGAAGGATTTTCGAGTGCTGCGCATCATTGACGGTGCCGCCCAGTATTATATGTCCAGCATCGGCCACATCATGGGCGTGCACATTGAAACCGATATGCGCCGCGATGCCTTTGACCACCTGCTGCGGCTGGACTACACCTATTACAACAACACCAAAGTGGGCACCATCATGGGCCGCATCACCAACGACCTGTTCGATGTGACCGAGTTTGCCCACCACTGCCCGGAGGAGTTTTTCATTGCGGGCATCAAGATCGTGTCGTCCTTTGTCATCCTGTGCCGTGCCAGCATCCCGCTGACGCTGGCAGTGTTTGCCTGCGTGCCGCTGATGGGCGTGGTGTCGGTGTACCTGAACGGACGTCTGCGGGCGCGGTTCCGCCAGCAGCGGGTGCAGATTGGTGAGCTGAACTCCACCATCGAGGACAGTCTGCTGGGGCAGGGTGTGGTCAAGGCCTTTGCCGCCGAGGACCAGGAGCGGGAAAAGTTTGCCAAGGGCAACCAGGATTTCGAGCAGATCAAGACCCTTGGCTACTATGCCATGGGTGCCTTCAACACCTCCACCCGCCTGTTTGACGGCCTGATGTATTTGGTGGTGATCCTGGCGGGCGGCCTTTCGCTGGTGTACAGCAAGATCACCCCGGGCGATATGGTGGCCTACATGCTCTATGTCACCACTCTCATCGCCACCATCCGCCGCATTGTGGAATTTGCGGAGCAGTTCCAGCGCGGCATAACCGGCATCGAGCGCTTTGCCGAGATTATAGACACCCCGGTGACCTTTCAGGACGCCCCGGACGCCGTGCCCCTGCAGCCCGGCCCCGGCGAGATTCGGCGAGATCCGGTTTGAAAACGTCAGCTTTGAGTACCCGGACGACCACAACAAGGTGCTGCACAACGTCAGCCTGAACATCCGCGCCGGAGAGCGGCTGGCGCTGGTGGGTGCTTCCGGCGGCGGCAAGACCACCCTATGCAACCTGATCCCCCGCTTTTACGAGGTGACCAGCGGCCGCATCCTCATTGACGGACAGGACATCCGCCATGTCACCCTCAAGAGCCTGCGCGATGACATTGGCATTGTGCAGCAGGACGTGTACCTGTTCAGCGGCACGGTGGCCCAGAACATTGCCTACGGCAAGCCCGGTGCCACCCGGGATGAAATTCTGGAAGCCGCCCGCCTAGCCGGTGCCGAAAAATTCATCCTTGCCCTGAAAGACGGCTTTGACACCTACGTGGGTGAGCGCGGCGTGAAGCTTTCCGGCGGCCAGAAACAGCGCATTGCCATTGCCCGGGTATTTCTGAAGAATCCGCCCATTCTGATTCTGGACGAAGCCACCAGCGCCCTGGGCAACGAGAGCGAGATCCTGGTGGGCCAAAGCCTGGAAAAGCTGGCCCATGGCCGCACCACCCTGACCATTGCCCACCGCCTGACCACCATCAAAGATTACGACCGCATCCTGGTGCTGGGCGAAGAGGGCATTGTGGAAGAAGGCACCCATGCCCAGCTGCTGGAACACAAGGGCGTGTATTACCGCCTGTGGAACCAGCTGCCCAGCGGAGACACCCTGTAAACGGAGAAACAAGCAATGACTTAACGCGAAAAATGGGAAGCGGGCCTGTGGTACGATGCCAATTTTGACCCGGAACTGTGCGCCGAGCGCGAAAAAGCAGAGGAACTTTATACAGAGTTCAATCAGACCCGCCCTTCTGAAAAGGCAAAGCGGGCAGAGCTGCTGCACAAGCTGCTGCCCGGCATGGCCGAGGATGTGGTGATCCTGCCGCACTTCTACACCGACTACGGTTCCAACTGCAGCATCGGGGCAGGGACCTATATCAACCACGGCGCTTACCTGATGGACTGCGCCAAGATTACCCTTGGAGAGCACTGCTTCATCGGCCCGAACTGCGGCATGTACACCGCCATCCACCCCATGCTGCCCCAGGAGCGCAACAGCGGGCTGGAGTTGTGCAAGCCTATCACGCTGGGGGATAACGTCTGGCTGGGCGGCAACGTGACCATTCTGCCCGGCGTCACCATCGGGGAAGGCACCGTCATCGGTGCCGGAAGCGTGGTGGCCAGGGACATTCCCGCCGGGGTGGTGGCCGTGGGCAACCCCTGCAAGGTGCTGCGCAAGATCACCGAGAAAGACAGCATCCAATATAAAAAATGATTTCAGGGAAAGGGCTGTTATCCCTTCCGGCATCGTGTGAACGATGGCGGAAGCGGCAACAGCTTTTTCTTTTTTGCAATCAACGCAATAAGACTGTGGATGGGCAGGACGATGTGCTGGTGATGGCAGGCCATAACCCGGTAGACCCAGAACCGGGCACTGCAGCCACTACAACGTAAATCACGTTCCGGCTCTGCAGCTGCACGGCTGCAAGCATCCATTGAACGTGCCGAAAAAATGCCCGCTCGCCTGAGACGTTCTCGGGTGAGCGGGCATTCTGCATTTTTTACTCGTCCTCTTCGCAGTCGGCATCCAGCACAAGGGTGTTCATCAGAACCAGGTCCTCCCGTGCATTGTCCAGGATCTCCTGCAGGCTTTCGGCGGTCACATGATCCTCCATCTGCAGCTGCAGCAGCACGCTCAGGTTCACCCCGGCAACCAAAAATGTATTGGGGCGGGCAATCAGCGGATATGCCGTCTGATTTGCACTGCCGCATTTCAGATCCGAGCAGATCACCACCTGCTCTTCGCCCCATTCCTCCAGGTAACGCCGGGCAGTCTCCATCATATCACCGGTGCCGCCCTCCGGGGTAACGCAGGCGGAGTAAACATTGTCCGCCCCAAAAAAGGTTCGGAGGGTGCTGCACATTCCGGCAGCAAAGTCTCCGTGGCTGATGATCAGAATTTTCATGCTTCATGGTCCTCCCGTAAAAGTGCTTCTTGGCAGCTCCAGCGGCCCAGGATTTCCCAGAGCTGCCTGCGCATCCGGTCCGAAAAGCCGTTCAGTGACCCGTGGATGGACAAACGGCGGAGATACCAGCCGGTCAGGTAGTGTTCAAACCCGTTGGAGATGGTGGCAATGGAGCAGCGGCTCTTGTTGACTGCACCGTAATATTCGCTGTACAGCTCAAACGGCTCAAAAATGATGGAATACTCCTTCGAGAAAATCAGGTGGGAGACATGGTATTCGTCCACCCGCTCAAATGGGCGCAGCTCCCGGCGGGGATGCTGCGGGGCAGTGCCGTCCAGCCGGGCCAGCACCTTCTGCTCATCGGCGTTGGGCCGGGCGGGAATTTCCACCCGGCTGCGCTCCACGGGCACCAGGTCCTTGGGAAATGTGGTATGCTCAAAGCGCAGATGCACCGGTTTCCGTGCTTCCGGGCACTGGGTCTTGAGCTGGGCATCAAACTCCTGCCGCAGCAGTTCGGCCAGACGGATCATTTCTTCATACGAGCGGTCTTTCCGCACAAAATGGGGGCTGGTGTCACCCGCAGGTCCCAGCAGGAAGGTAAAGAACTCGCCGGGGTACTCCTGCCGCAACTGCTCGATGCAGTAGCCGGGATATTCCGCGGTAAAGTCGCCGACCCAAAGTTCTTTGGTGGTGGGGTGGACGTTGTGCATCAGAAAGGTCAGCACCCGCCTGCCGTCCCCGTAAAGCGACAGGGTCTCGGCGTAGAGGTGTGGGGTAACGTAGTCCATGACCCGGCTTTTGCCTACCTTGTCAAAATAGCGGTACTGGTACTGATACTGCACCTCCCGGTAGGTGTGCAGCGGGATCTCCGCCACGCCCTGCCGGATCACATCAAGCACATAGTCCACATAGGCATCATCGGTGGTCATGCAGGGGCAGTTGTGCGAGTGGGTGGACGAGCAGATGCAGTGAATGTCTCTGCCCAGCGCTTCCGTGATGACCTGCGTGATGCGGTCCTCACGGTCCTTCCACAACTCCACCGTGTCGATGGAAACGTGATAAAATGGCAGGTCGTTTTCCGGGTACAGCGCAGCAATGCGGCAGTACAGGTGGCCGGACACGGCCTGATGCTTTTCTTCCCGCAGCATCCGGTTCACCGGGAACGGCGGGTCAATGCAGAATTGCTGGCAGCCGATTTGCATGGCAGCTTCCTCCTGTGGTCTCAGCGCCGGTAGGGCGTCTGGCGGAACACGTTGGTCAGGTTGTACTTGACCGCCGTGCCCTGGTGGATGTTCATGGCATACTGCACCTGTTCCTGGCCATTGCGCACAACGGTCTTGATGGAATCGGCGTTTTCCGGGTTCTTCATGATGCGGTCCAGCGCATCCAGCTCATAGCGCAGCAGGCTGCTGGTCACATCCAGCATCCCGTGGCCGGGGAACATGGCCTCGATCTCGTCTAGGCGGCTCACTACCACCTGCATATCCCGCCACAGCGTTTCAATGGTACAGTTGTCGGCGCAGGGGTCGCCTTCGTATTTGCGGCCCGCGCCGCCAATGTCACCCGTAAAAATGATGTGGTTGTGGTGGTCAAGATAAGCACACTGCCCGGCAGAGTGGCCCCGCAGCGGAATGGCTTCCACCTCATAGCCGCCCAGGTCGAACCGGTAGCCGGTGGGAATGGGGATCAGCTCATAGTCCCGGTAGGGGATAATATCCCTGCGGTCAAATTCGGTGTAGATGTTCCTGCCGTTTTCGTCAAAAAGATAGTCCCAGATGTGGGGGTTCATGGTACGGCGCATGGAGAACGCTTCGTCCTGATGGCAGTAGCAGCGGTCGAACTGCGCATTGCCGTAGGCGTGGTCGTAGTGGTGGTGGGTATTGGCCACAAGAATTTCTTTTTCCGTGCCCACCAAATGCTGCACAAGGCCTTTCAGGTCGCCAACGCCAAAGCCGGTGTCGATCAGCAGCACCCGCTCCGGACCGTTGATGACATACATCCACAAATCGCCTGCACCGTCCATGGACTCCTGAAACAGTGCCCAGACGTTCTCCCGCATTTTATAAGCTTCTACATAGGGGTTGATCTCCGGGTAAAACTCTTTCAGGGTGCTGTATTCCCGCAGGATTTTCATATAAGGCCAGCGGATGGGGCGCTCTTCCTCCCACAGAATGCGGTGGGATTTGAGGTCAGACTTGATATACCGGTTGGGAATGGGGCTGCCGCCAGGCATAAAAAACACTCCTCTCGTTTTCAATTGCAGATGCATTGCTGCACACACGGCAGCTGTAAAAGGCTCTGGATCGTGGGCAGAACAACGTCTGCTTCACTTTGGTCGATCAGGCCATCACGGTCCCGCAGGGCCGCCACTGGCAGGCCTGCGCCCCGTCCGGCACGGATGCCAACGGGAGAATCCTCCACCACAAGGCAGGTTTCCGGCGACAGGCCGAAGGCCTGCATGGCCTGACGGTAAAGGTAGGGGTCCGGCTTGCACTGCGGGATCTGCCAGCCGGAAAAGATCTGCTGGAAATATGGCCGGATGCCGCATTGCTGCAGCGCCCCGTCCACCACTTCCACGCTGGAATTGGAAACAACTGCCAGCACAAGCCCGGCAGAGTGCAGGGTGTGCAGCACCTCCGGCAGGCCGGGGGTCAGCAGCTGCGGGTAGCAGAACCGGATGGGATGGCGTGCCAGCACCTCCTCCCGGTGCTGCCAGTAAAGGGGCTGGCTGCCCAGCAGTGCATCCATGGCGGCTTCGCGGCTACCCAGCCCGCCGCTGACCATGCGGTACAGTCCGCGCCGGTCCGGATGCAGCCCCAGTGCGTGCAGGCGCACTTCCAGTGCATCCAAGCGGCAGACCTCGGTCTGGCAGATCACGCCGTCAAAATCAAAGAATACGGCTTGCAGGTTGGCATCCGACATTGGGCAGGCTCCTTTCCGGTCATTCATCGGCCAGCAGCCTGCGGGTTTTCCAGCGGCCGCTGAGGTAGTAGCCCACACAGATGCAGCCTGGCAGAATGCGGGAGCAGGCAACGCCCCACCACAGGCCGATGTAGCCCATCCGGAACACATTCATGAACAGCATACTGAAGCCGATCTTGCAGAGGATGCCGTCCAGCAGGCCGAGGATAAAGCCCAGCTCCACAAAGCCGCAGCCTGTAACCATAGCCTGGAACGAACCGGTCAGCGCCGATGCGAAGAAATGCAGGATGAAGATGCGCAGGAAGGTGGCACCCAATTCGATTACCGCTTCGTCCGTGGTGAACAGGCGGAAAATTTCGTGGGGGATCAGCAGACACAGCGCGCTGGAAACCGCAGCACAGCAGGTGGCGGCAATGTAGGTGCAGAGGGTGGTCTTGCCGGCGCGGTCGATCTTCTTTGCGCCAAGATTCTGGCCCACCATAGAGGCAGAAGCTGTATCAATGCCCTGCACGAACACTTCCAGGAACTTCTGCAGCTTGTTGCCAACGCTGTTGGTGGCGGACACCACCAGACCGAACGAGTTGGCATTGGCGTTGACCCACAGCATCCCAATGCGGACAAACATGCTGCGCACGACCTGCGGAATGCCCAGACGGATCAGCACCGCAAGGATCTCTTTGTCCATGCGGAAGTAGCTGGGCTTGAGTTCAAAGTCAAAATGCTCTCTGCGCTTCCACAGAAAAATAAAGGCAGCCACGCAGGACCCCATCTGGGAAAGCGCGGTGGCAATGGCCGTACCGGCGGCATCCAGACGGAACACCGCCACCAGCACGATGTCCAGCACAATGTTGATGGCGGCAGCGATCAGGATGAAGATCAGCGGCCGTTTGGACTCGCCCATGCCGCGCAAAACGCCGCAAATGGCGTTGTAGCCAAAAATAAACGGGTAGCCCAGCGCCGTGATGATCATGTAAGATTCGGCCTCAAACAGTGCTTCCTGCGGGCAGTTTAGCAGCTGCAGAATGGGGCGGCAGAACAGGATCGCCGCTGCAGCCAGAAGGACCGCCAGCAGGGTGGTAAAGCTCAGCAGGGTGCCAACTGTGCGCTTGATGCGCCGGTCATCGCCCGCACCCACCAGCTGTGCAATAAAAATCTGCCCGGCGGTGGCAAAGCCCATGGCAACAGGGCTGACCAGGTCGGCCATCTCGCCGCCGGTGTTGACGCCAACGGTGCCCACACTGCCCACATACTGGCCGATGACGATCAGGTCCACCATGGAGTACAGCTGCTGGACAAGGTTTGTCAGAACAATGGGAAATGCAAAAAGAAGCAGGCTTTTCATAATTGGCCCCGTCGTCAGATTTGTGCCGACGCGGCGCTGACTTGCGGCCTGGGACATTCGCATCCGCTCCTTTCTCATATACGATCGCGGGCGGCGTTACTGAACGGTCTGCGCCGCCCTGGCTGCCTCGGGGGCAGCGGGTTCTTTGATGGAAAAACGGTCAATGACGATCTCAAAACCGTTGGTCAGCCGCAGGTGCGCGGTGGTATTTTCCAGCGAGGTCAGCACCCCATACAGCCCGGACTGGGTCAGCACGATGTCGCCCGGTTTGAGCGCTTCCTGCATGGCAAGCACTTTCTTTTTGACCGCGTTGTACCGCGCGGTCATCCAGAATGCGTACCCGATGGCCAACACGGCCAGAATGAGGATAAAACGGCCCCAGGAGGGGAGAGAAGCCCAGAATGCAGTCATGTTTTCATGCTCCTTTCTTCTTTTTCTGTGCAAGCGCGGCTGTGGTCACCCCTGCACCTGCAATGCACAGCACCAGTGTGATCAGCGACAAAACTGCCAGGTCCTGGGCCTCGGTGCCTGCGGCATACAGGGCGGCCAGCGGAACGTGCTGTACCGCAAGGTTGGCAATAACGGCAATGCCGCCGCACAGGCAGACCATCAGCCCCAGATACAGGCTGCTGACAGGCTGTGCTTTCAGCCGGCTGAACAGGCCGCAGCGCTTCTGTGAGATCATTCGGCTCATGAACATCCATCCTCTCCGGCCTCTCCGGTCGTTTTTTTGAAAAAAGAGAAGGTGGACTTTTTCATGCTGCAAAGTCCGCCTCCGGTCAGGTCAGGGTCAGCCCTGCGCCAGGGCGTCTTCGAGTTGTTTCATAAAGGGAGCAGGCGTTTCGGACGGGACAGTCTGCTGATAAAGATGATACTGCATGGCGTCCAGTTTGCGGAACGCCTCGATATCCTCTGGCGTTACCGAGATGTGCTTGCAGATCTTCTTTTTGCCGGAACCGCCCGACATGTTGCCCACCGTGATGTCACTTTCCAGGTGGTAGCCCTGGTCGATGAGCCGCAGCAGGTTGCCGGGGGTCTTGGTGACGATGGTGATGCGTTCCTTGCCGTATTTGCCGCTTTGCAGGTTGGCTGCAGCGGTGTCCGGCTCCAGCACGCTCAGGCGTACACCGGTCGGGCAGGCGATTTTCAAAACAGATTTGAGCATCGGGTCATTGGCAGACTTCGTGTCAATGACCATGATCCGGTTGCAATTCCAGCTGCCCTGCCACAGCGTGGCAACCTGGCCGTGAATAAGGCGTTCATCAATACGAATTGCACACACTCCCATGAGATTACACTCCTTTTAACCTTTTCCGATTTACAGGATGCCGAAGAAGCTCAGCACGATACAAATGATGATGATCAGCCAGACCATGCGCACGGTGGTCATCTTCTTGGAGCCAAGGCCTTTGTAGACGCCAAACGTGACCAGCACGGGCAGCAGGTAGGGGAAGATGGCGTCCAGAATGGACTGGACCGACTGGGTGGCATCGCCATAGGCAAATGTCAGGGGGATCTTGATCTTGACGGTGGACGGGATCATGCAGCCGATCACCACAAGGCCCATGATGGTAACCGCGCCGGTCAGGCCCTTGATCATATCCTGCTTGGTGGTGATGAACGAGACACCCTGCTTGTAGCCTTCCATAAAGAAGAAGTAGCGGATGAACACATTGCACACCAGGCAGAGGATGATGCACAGGATCAGGCCGACAATAGAGCCTTCCAGTGCCATGTAACCGGCCAGAGAACCAAAAATGACTTTGGAACTGACTTTGAACAACGAATCGCCCAGGCCTGCAAACGGACCCATCAGACCGGTACGCAGAGCCACTGCAGAATCGGTGATGTTCTCCACACCACTCTCTTCCAGTGCAAGCACAGCACCGTGAATGATCTGGCCCATGGTGTTTTCGGTATTGTAGAAGGTGGACAGATACTGCTCCACCTTTTTTGAGATCAGCTCGTCATCGCCCTCATAGATCTTTTCAATGGACGGGGCGATCATCTGGGCAAAGCCCGGCGACTGCATCGTCTCGTAGTTGAAGGACTGCCATTGGTAACACATACTGCGCAGCATCGCGCTGCGGACATCGCTCTTTGTCAGTTTATTCATCACCAACACCTCCCATATTCTGGGCTTCTGCAATGCGGACGTTGTTCTGGTATGCGATCATGGCCAGCGCCACACCCACAAGGGCTGCGCCCAGTGCGCCGATGCCGAGGTAAGCGTACAGGACAAAGCCGATGATGACGTACTGGAAGTTGCCCTTGATGTTCATGGAACGCAGCAGGATGGCAAAACCGATGGCAGGCAGCATATTGCCGGCGGTCTTAAAGCCGGACAGCAGCCACGCGGGGATCACGCTGTTGATGGCCTCCACCAGCGGAGCACCGAATGCAAACAGGATGATCAGAGGAATGGTGGCGTCCAGCAGGATGCGAGGCCAGAAGCCCAGGCGTATCCAGTTCATAGCGCCCTTGATGTTCTTTTTGCCAACCGCATCCTGTGCCTTATGCAGGAAGAACGAGCCGACCATTTTTGCCAGAACGTCCAGCGTGGAAGCGAGAGTAGCCACCACGATGCCAACGGCCATGCCGGTTTCCACACCGGCCACAGCGCCGAATGCCACACCAACCACAACACCCATGTTGTAGTTGGGTACGGTGGAACCGCCCAGGGGGTTCAGGCCGATGTTCATCAGCTCATAGGTGCCGCCCAGGTAGAAGCCAGTGGAAATGTCCCCCATGATTGCACCAACCACCAGACCGTTCAGCACAACACCGCCGGCCGCAAGGCCCAGACCGGTGCCGGAGGTCAGCAGGTTGTAGAATGTGAACCACAGCGTGACCAAGACCATTTGAGGAATTGAAAACATAGTTTTCTTCGCTCCTTTCTTGCTCGTGTTTGGCAGAACAGGGGTTCTGCCGCGATCAAAGAACAGCCTCTTGTGTCGGCCGACAGGGATGCAGGCTTTTCTGTTGGCTCTATTATAGCAGGCACAAATTTCGTTATCGTCCAAAAAGTTGCAACAAGGTTGAATCAATTTCGTAACATTTCAACGTTTTCCGCCTGCAAAAAAGGGGCTGCTGTACAGGTACGTACAACAGCCCCTTCCTTTTGGGCTCGTTCTGTTCCGGAACACCGCGTTCCTTATTCATTGGGGTACAGCACCAGCAAAGGGTTCTCCAGCTGGCTTTCCAGCAGATCGGTACGGGTCTGCGGCGACATATACAGCAGCTTGTGCAGGATCACCGAAAGGATGCGCTCCTGCGTGCGGGAGCGGGGATGCTCGTAAAAAATAAAGATCTGTGCAGGCTGGTCGTTCCACAAAAACGGATGGTCATTGATCAGCACTGCAATGCGGGGTTTGCAGTTCTCCGCCAGCAGTACCGGCAGAAAAACCAGGCTGTTCTTCCGCTGCTGATTCATCAGGCGGTCATTCCGGTGCAGTTCCTCTTCTAGGCTGAGGCCCTGCAGTTCCGGTTCACCCGCAAAATGCTGCACCAGCCAGCGGAATACCGCTTCTTTGTCCGGCAGCCTGGTGCGGTAGAAACAGTGGTCGTTCAGCACTGCCGTTTCCATATCCTGCCGATGGGTCTCCAACCAGATGTCCAGTTCCGGGCAGGAAGCATATTTCAGCGTGAATTCAATGGTCAGCACCGGAATGGGGAGGTCCTTCAGGTAGCGCCTGGTCTTTTTGTGGCTCATATCGGTCAGCAGCAAATCCCACCCGGCCAGATCCATGCGGAGCAGGTTTTTAAAACTGCTGGATTTCACGGTCCCCAGCTGGTCTGCATAGTACATCTGTAGCCGGGCTGCCACCGACTGGGCACAGCTGACGCCGAATTCCGACACCACAAGAACGCGGGGGCAGTAATAATGCCTGGGCATCCGGCTTATGATGGAGTTCAGGATGTAGAAGCTTTCCAGCGCATCGTTCTGTTCCAGCGCAAACCCGAAATTTTCTTCAAAAAAGCGGGCAAACCCCAGGCAGAGGTTGCCGGTGCCAATGCCCAGACGGCTGACGCCGCTGGTGGCTTCACGGTCGTTGATAACGGAAAACTGCCGCTGATTCTGCAGGCGGTAGAAGATGGATGCGATTCCGCGGTAGAACGTCTCGTCAAAGAGGCTGCTCCTGATGTCAAAATACCGCTGCAGATATTGGGCAAATTCCTGTGCCTTCTGTACACAAAACGTCCCGGCAGCGGAGCGCTGCAGGCAGAAGTTTTCGTCCTCAAAGCAGAGCAGCAGCGCCGTCAGCATCAGCATCTCGTTTTCCTGAACGGCCTGCCGGAAATGTTCCGGCAGCCTGCAGTGCAGACGGCAGATAAACTTGTATTCCGCACTGGCCTGCAGGACGGTCTGCTGTTCCCCGGAGAACGCCGCCTCTGCCGCATACTTTTTGCGGGAAATGCAAAGCAGCAGCATGTTGATGATCTTGGGGTAGTGAATGTTGGGCAGTGTGAATTCATCCTGCGCCAGAAGCTCCTGCTGCAGCAAAGCCGACAGCTCATCGTAACGCGCACCGCTGTGATATGCAAACAGCTGCCCGCTCTGTGCCGTTTCGCCGCTATGCGGGCTGTGCATGAAAAACATTGCCCGGAACACCTGCTCCTGCATCAGCAGGTCAAGTTTGCCGCTGTCGGCCGTAATGGTGTAGTTCTTGTGCAAAAGCAGCAGGCACTGCCGGATATGCCACTCGCTGCCCTGCACCACAAATCCATGGCCGCCGCGCCGGTTGGTCAGGCTGAGGTGGAAGCGTTCCAGCAGAGCGCGGACGTTTTTGATGTCCGCCAGGATCGTTCCGCGGGAGACATAGAATACCTGCACCAACCGCTCCACGGTAATACCGTCCGGCGCACACAGGATGGTGCGGGTCAGCGAGTAGACCCGCTCCGAATACTTGCGCTGCAGGCGCTTGTTGCGGATGAGCATATCCCGCATCTGATGCATCCATGGCCGGGCCAGCGCTTCGTTGAGCACTTCCAGCGAAGTGCCGGAGGACCTCTTCATCCGGATGCAGACTCCATGCGCAGCCAGTTCCTGGTTCAGCAGGTCAATCTCCGTGCGGATGGTATTGATGGAAACATCACACACCAGTGCCAGCTGCCGGCTGGGCACAGGCTCCGGAGACTGCAGCACAAGCTCAAGGATCTTATAATCCACCTCGGTAAACATAGCAACTCCTTACGCCGTTACATGGATGGCATTTTCCCTGACCGCATCAATCGTTTCCATCAGTTCACTGCCTGTTTTGCCATCAAACAGGCGGGTAAACAGGATGGGCTGGTCAAAGGGTGGTT
>ERZ773143.2497-NODE-2497-length-13142-cov-3.682127_pt1 | contig 13142 bp, 10 predicted proteins | sample MGYA00580852_ERZ773143 | MGnify/ENA primary metagenome ERZ773143 (study PRJEB29015, sample SAMEA2737853) | human gut metagenome | biome: human gut; feature: human-associated habitat; material: faeces | place: China | collected 2012 ... | reverse complement strand
TCTCGGAGCTGTCACCCAGCTTGCCGCCGCCAAGGTCAAGGGTAACGGCTTTCAGCCCGTCAAAGCCAAGCGTGTCAGGGTTCAGAACTTCAAGGACGGGGCGGAAACCGAGGCCGACGGAATTATACCAGGACGAGTAGTGATACCCGTAGCGGGCAGAGTCGTACCCACGGACCGCACAGCGCGACGCAGAAGTACTCCAAGTATCCTGCCCCCACGAATACATATCGCTCCAGTTTTTGATATATCCTTCGTCCTTGTCCAGCATCCTGTCCCATTCGTTGCTTTGGGGCGTGCCGCGATAGGGCTCACTCGAATCTGTACGACCACTTCCCACAGACGGCGCACGCAGCGTATAGCCCACGCCGTTGGCGGTGTAGCCCTTGCCGAAAATCAGATTTTCTCCATTCAGGTCATCCCAGCTTACATCCTTCGTTACGGCATAATCCGCCACAAACAGGCTGTGGGGATATTTGTTGTTCTTTGCATACTCCTCGGTGGTTGCCATCGCTGATGTAAGCTTGTAGGCATCCACTGTCCCGGCGTAGGTAAAGGGAACATAGTGCATTGTATTATCCGGCAGTGCGTCATTCACCGTGCCGAGAATGTTTTCGGCGGAGAGGTCAAAGTAATAGGTGCCGCCGGAGGTGAGGTTGAACTGCTCCTTGACCGTATCCTCAGGGGTCTGCGCCTCCTGCGCACGGATAATGGCGTAGAGCCCGATAATATAGAGATCTTTCAGATCCTTCATCGATGGATCGCCGGTACCCTTCTCGCTGAACATAACGAAGCCAAGGTAGGCATCCTCCTTCCCGTCATAGGCGTTCAGTGCCTCGGCAAGTGCCTGATAGTCTTCATAGCGCGTAATAGGGTTGCCGTTGAAGGTCAAGGCAGTCTCATCTGTGATGGGCTTCTGCGTGTAGAAGGCGAAATACAGCAGATAGATGTTGTCCTTCTCGTAAGTATCATCCGCTTTCAGCTTTTTGGGCTCGCCGTCCTGCTGCCACAGCGCGGGGCCAAACTCAAGGAACGTCAAGCCACTGGCGGATGCTGCCGAGCCATCTCCTATCTTTTTGCCTTCCTCCGGTTTGGGGAAGGTAATATCGACGCTTGTCAACGCTTGCGTAGGCGTATCCTCGTTACCCTCGGCAAAGACCGCCGTTGGCATAAGGCATAGCACCATACACAAGGTGAGCAGGATGCTGAGTATTCGTTTCTTCATAGGCTTTCTCCTCCTGTTCGTTTCGGTTGGACTTGCTCGTCCCACCTTTTTTCTGATTTTCTTTGTTTCTGAGCCGAATGCACAGCGTGATAATCGCTGCCACCGCTGCAAAGGAAACGAAGGTCATCGGCACATGGCCGTTCGCGTTCTCCCACAGCAGTATCGTGCCGAAGCTGCATCCAACGGGTGTTTTCGCGCACTCTTTGCTTGACGAGCGCGACTCGTATTGCGGTATCGTACATATCGTTCGAACCTCCTTTCTCCGTTTGTGTGAAGCTGTGGCTGAAAAGTCCTTTCACTTATATAGGTACATAAAATCGGAAAAACTCTCACCCAAAATGCAAATTTTTTTAAAATTTTTTAAAATTTTCTTATAGGGTGGCTCTTGGAAACAGATTGCCGTTCGATGGCGCTCTCTGCACTGTGCCTGACCTCGCAGAATACCCTCTATTTGCAATCAATTCGCATATTGACAAATGCAAAACAGTACTGTATACTAATTTGCAAATAAGTTGCAAATTGGAGGGGTGGCTGATGGCAAGGTATCTGACGCGGCAGCGCAAGCAGCTTCTCGAATATCTTTCAAAGCATACAGATGAACAGATGACCGCGCGGCAGATAGCCGATGCACTGACGGCAGAGAGCATCAGCATCAGCGCCGTTTATCGTAATTTATCCGCCTTGGAGGAGGAGGGAATTCTGAAGCGCAGTATCCGAGAGAACACCAGAGAGGTGTATTATCAATATATTGCCGCAGAGGAATGTAAGGACAGTCTGCATCTATCCTGTCGGGTATGCGGGAAAAGTATTCATCTTGGAGAAAAGGAAGCGGCGCAGCTTCTGCATAGCACGCTGGAAAGCACAGGCTTTCAAATCGACAAAACGGAAACGATTCTGTATGGCGTTTGCGCCGATTGCAGAAAATAAAAGAGCAGAAAATAGAAGGGTGGTGAGCAGAATGGAAAGAAAAAAGAGAAATAGAATTGCAGCATTGCTTCTTGCCGTGACCATTCTGGTCATCATGCTTTACTCTGCTTTTTTTGTTGCGGCAGAAGCCGACCACGATTGCGTGGGCGAAGGCTGCCCGATTTGCTATCAGGTTGATGCTTGCCAAAACACACTGAAAAGCCTTTCGCTTGCTGTATGCGTTACAGCCGTTGCTGTTGCGTTTACATATATTTTGTGCAGGTGTATTTCTCTCTGCACGGACTATGCACAAAGAGATACCTTGGTATCTCTCAAGGTGAAGCTTTCGAATTAAATAAGAGCCTTTTACAAGGGTGAAGTCTATCTGTTTTCGGATAGGCTTTTGCGGCGTTGCCGTTACCCTTGTATTTTTGTGCCTATTTTTAAGTTCTTATTATAATTCGGAGGTAAATATAATCATGAAAAAGATAACTGCGCTGCTGCTTGCGCTTTTCATGCTTGTCGGCGCTCTTGCCGGCTGCGGAAAGCAGAATGATACCAATCAGACTGACAAACTGAGCATTGTCACCACCATTTTTCCTGAATATGACTGGGTTAGGGAAATCCTTGGTGAAAAGGCTGATAATGCAGAAATCACAATGCTGCTGGATAACGGCGTTGACCTGCACAGCTATCAGCCCACGGCAGATGATATTGTTAAAATCTCGGATTGCGACCTGTTTATCTATGTAGGCGGCGAGTCCGACGAATGGGTGGAGGATGCTCTGAGAAATGCCGCCAACGGGAATATGAAGGTTATCAATTTGCTGGAGGTACTGGGTGATTCCGTAAAAACGGAAGAAATCGTTGAGGGGATGCAGGAGGAGGAGCACGAGCACGAGGATGCAGAGGAACATGAGCACGAGGATGCAGAGGAACACGAGCACGAGGAGGAAGCTGACGAGCATGTTTGGCTGTCCCTGAAAAATGCCAAAATGCTGGTCAGAGTGATTTCCAAAGCCTTGCAGGAGCTTGATCCCGATAGCAAGGATATCTATGCCGCCAATGCCGATGCTTATGTAAAGAAGCTGTCTGCTCTTGATGCAGAGTATCAGACAGCCGTGGACGCAGCAAGCAATAAAACCATCCTGTTTGGCGACCGTTTTCCGTTCCGCTATCTGGTGGATGATTATGGTCTGCGTTACTATGCCGCTTTTGTTGGCTGCTCCACTGAAACCGAAGCCGGCTTTGAAACCATTTCGTTCCTTGCCAAGAGGGTGGACGAATGGAAGCTGCCCTGCGTGTTGACCATTGAGGGCGCACAGCACAAGATTGCCGAAACCGTTGTCCGGAACACGACAGCGAAAAATCAAAGGGTGCTGACGATGGATTCCATGCAATCCACCACTTCTAAAGATGTGAAAAACGGCACGACTTACCTCTCCGTTATGGAGAAAAACCTTTCCGTGCTGAAGGAAGCATTGAGATAAGGAGGCAGGTTCATGGCTCAGCTCACTTGCCAAAGGCTCTGCGTCGGCTATGAGGGAAAGTCCGTTCTGCAGGAACTCAATTTTGAGGTTTTTGCAGGCGACTATCTCTGCATCGTAGGAGAAAATGGTTCCGGCAAGAGTACACTTATGAAAACGATTCTCGGCTTGCAGCCACCTATCAGCGGCAGAATTTTGACAGGCGATGGGCTGAGGAAAAATGAAATCGGCTATCTGCCGCAGCAGACCGTTGTCCAGAAGGACTTCCCGGCAGCTGTGAGAGAAATCGTTCTCTCCGGGTGTCAGGGACGCTGTGGCAGCCGTCCTTTTTATAGCAAAGAAGAAAAGCAGCTTGCGGCGGCGGCTATGGACAGGATGCAGATTGCACAGCTTGCAAAACGCTGCTATCGGGAGCTGTCCGGCGGACAGCAACAGAGGGTTCTGCTTGCCCGTGCGCTGTGTGCCACCCGAAAAATGTTGCTTCTCGACGAGCCTGTTTCCGGACTTGATCCCAAGGCGACAGCGGAAATGTATGCGCTTATCGAAGAGCTTAACCGAAACGATGGCATTACGGTAATTATGATTTCGCACGATATTACTGCCGCAGTTCAATATGCCAGCCATCTTCTGCATATTGGAGACACCGTTTTTTTCGGAACAAAAGCGGAATATCTCAGAAGCCGCAGGGGCGGCTGTTTGCCGCAGAGAAGGGGGGTGATGCCCAATGACCGCTATTTTGGAAAAGCTGACTCTCTATTGGACATATCCCTTTGTCCGCTATGCGCTGGTAGTCGGTGTGCTGATTGCGCTATGCTCGTCTTTGCTGGGCGTGACGCTGGTGCTGAAACGGTTTTCCTTCATCGGTGACGGGCTTTCCCATGTGGCGTTTGGTGCAATGGCGATTGCCGCCGTGCTGCAAATCACAAATGAAATGCCGCTGGTAATGGTCATTACGATCAGCAGCGCCGTGCTGCTTTTGCGTACAGGGCAGAACGCGAAAATCAAGGGCGATGCGGCGATTGCCATGATTTCGGTGGGAGCGCTTGCCATCGGCTATCTGGTGATGAATATTTTCTCCACCTCATCCAACCTTTCGGGTGATGTGTGCAGTACACTGTTTGGCTCCACCTCCATCCTGACACTGTCTCCTGTAGAAGTGTGGCTTTGCGTTGGAATGTCGGTGCTGGTTGTGGTGGTGTTTATCCTGTTTTACAATAAAATCTTCGCTGTGACCTTTGATGAGGACTTTGCAAGGGCAACCGGCACAAAGGCAGGGCTTTACAATCTGCTGATTGCAATCGTTGTTGCCATCATCATCGTGCTGGCGATGAACCTTGTCGGCTCTCTGCTCATCTCCGCACTAGTAATTTTCCCGGCATTGTCCGCTATGCGGATGTTCAAGAGCTTCCGCAGCGTGACGATCTGCGCCGCAGTTTTGTCGGTGTTGTGTTCGCTGATCGGTATTCTGGCATCAATCCTCGCCGGAACACCGGTAGGCTCGACAATCGTTGCTGTTCAGATTGTCGCTTTTGGTCTATCGTGGCTGGCAGGTACGGCTATCGGAGGTGTGAGAAAATGAAAAAACTGTTTTGCGTAGTATTGATTATCCTGATGCTTTGCGCTCTTGCCGCCTGCGGAGGTGAGGGGGATAAAGAGACAGCCGATAATCAGACACCGAATGCCTCTGCTTCACAAAATCAATCGATGGAAAAGGAATCGGGGTCTGCGCCTGCTGCCTCCGCGCCTGTGCAAAGCGCAGACGGCATTGATGTTGACCTGACAAAGCTCAGCAGTACGATGGTCTATTCTGAGGTTTACAATATGCTCTACACCCCTGATGACTATATTGGGAAAACGGTTAAAATGAAGGGTGCTTTTGCATATTACGAGGACCCCGAAACAAAGGAGCAATATTTTGCCTGTATCATTGCCGATGCGATGGCTTGCTGTTCACAGGGATTGGATTTTATTCCGACCGACGAGTACACCTATCCGGACGATTATCCGGAGCTAAACGCAGAGATAACCGTCACAGGAGCCTTCGAGATTTATGAGAAAAACGGAATAAAGTATTGTAGGCTTGCGAATGCTGCGATTGAGAGCTAAGGCTGATGGTGTGCTCTGCTTTCCGAAGGATGATTCAAAAAGTGGTGACAAGAAAATGCTCTGTATGCTGCATTATAATTTGCTATCAGAGAAGGGCTTATAATTAAATATCTGAACGAAACAAAGGCAGCTGACGAAAAAATTACAGCTGTCTTTGTTGTTTGAAAAATTGCGTATACAGGAGGGCAAAGGGCTGTTTTGTGTAAATGCAAGAAAAAAGCAAGAATATAAGCGTGGCGTTTTTTGCGAATGATGTTAAAATAGCAATATATGTATCGCAAAGGAGGAGCTATTTCGTGTCAAAAACAACCTTGATTGATTGTTGTATCAAAAAATACGCTTATCGTGAAATATCGGAAATCTATAAAGAGATTGGGGCTTCCCCGCAGGGACTGTTTCCCGAACAGGTGGATGGCATGCGCCGGAGATACGGCGAAAACAGCTTTGCAAAAAGGAAGAAGGATACCATGCTGCGCTGCTTGCGTCGTGCCTTTATCAACCCGTTTCATATTATTCTTTTTGTGCTTGGGATGATTTCCTTGGCAACCGATGTTGTGCTTGCCTCTAATTTTGCCAGAAACGCCACCACTGCTATCATCATTTTCTCCATGATTTTGACGAGCGGTGTAATCCGTCTGATTCAGGAGCTGCGGGCGAAGAATGCGGCGCAGCAGCTGGAACGGCTGATTCACGAAAGCATTACGGTTCGGCGAGCGGGAGAGATGCAGGAAATCGCAGCGGAAGAATTGGTGGTTGGGGATATTGTTCTGCTTTCGGCGGGAGACCGCGTGCCTGCGGATATCCGTTTAACGAAGGTCAGTGATTTATTTATTTCGCAGGCTGCCATCACGGGCGAAAGTGCGATTCTGGAAAAAAATTGCAATACCCTCAGCTATGGCAGTACGGAAACGCTGACACAGCTTGAAAACCTTGCTTTTATGGCAACAACGGTTATCGGCGGCAAGGGCGAGGGAATTGTGCTTGCGGTTGGGAAGGATACGTTATACGGCAGCTTTGAAAAATCGGATGCAGAGGAGAAGCAGTCATTCCAAAAGGGTGCCAATTCGATTGCATGGGTAATGCTTCGCTTTATTGTGGTGCTGATTCCCATTGTGTTTGTGCTGTTAAGGCTGACGGGCGGAAAATGGTTGGAATCCTTTGCGTTTGCGCTTTCCGTTGCGGTAGGGCTGATGCCGGAAATGCTGCCGATGGTAATTACCGCCTGCCTTGCGAGGGGCAGCCTGAGCATGAGCCGTAAGCAGACCATCATCAAGGATATCAACGCCATGCAGGGTTTTGGCAGTATGGATGTGCTTTGTATGGATAAAACGGGAACGCTGACGAATGAGAGCATTTTGCTGGAATACTACATGGATGTGCTAGGGAACGAAAGCACAAGGGTGCTGGATTTTGCCTTTTTGAACAGCATATATCATTCGGGTGTCTGCAATCCCATTGATAATGCAATTCTTGCGTGCCAGACAATGCCGGGGCGCAGTGCGTATTATACAAGATTGCTTGCGCAGTATCAAAAAACGGACGAGATTCCATTTGATTATGCCCGTAAATTTGTCAGCACGCTTGTGACGGAGGCAGACGGAGCAGGGCAGCTCATTATCAAGGGGGATATTGCGCATGTTGTGGCGCGCTGCGGCTTTGTGGAATATCGGGATGCCATTTTGCCGATGGATGAGGATAAGATGCGAAGCGTGGCCTCTGTGGTGGATGAAATGCTGCAGGATGGGATGAAGGTGATTGCTGTTGCACGAAAGAGGATAGAAAAGCAAAATCGGATTTTGCCGGAGGATGAACAAAGCATGATTTTGATGGGCTATCTTGCCTTTTTTGATGCACCGAAGAAAACCGCAAAAACCTCTGTGGAGGCGCTCAAAAGGCTGAAGGTTACCCCGAAGATTCTGACGGGAGACCAAGCAGATGTGGCAGTTTCCGTCTGCCGCAGGGTAGGGATTCCCTCCGAAACGGTGCTGACAGGTGCGCAGATGGATGAGATGACGGATGCAGTACTTGGCGCAGCCGTTGAAAAAATCCATGTTTTTGCGGAGCTGACACCGGGGCAAAAGGTGCGTCTGGTTTCCGCCTTGAGCCAAAATGGGCATACTGTCGGATTTTTGGGGGATGGCATTAACGATATTCCTGCACTTTGTGAGGCAAATGTAGGCATTTCGGTGGATACTGCCGTGGATGCGGCGAAGGATGCGGCGGATGTGGTGCTGTTGCAAAAGGATTTGGGTGTGCTGGAGCAGGGCATTTTGGAGGGGCGAAAAACTTTTACCAATATGCTCAAATATATTAAAATTACAGCAAGTTCGAACTTCGGCAACATTTTTTCCATTGTGTGTGCCAGTGCGTTTTTGCCGTTTTTGCCAATGACCTCCTTGCAGATTTTGCTGTTGAATCTGCTGTATGATGTGCTGTGTATCATTCTGCCCTGGGATAATGTGGATGAGGAGGAAACTCTTTCTCCAAGGGATTGGTCCGGGAGGACATTGGGGCGGTTTATGCTTTCCTTTGGGCCAATCAGCTCTTTGTTTGATATCGTGACGTTTTTGTTTTTGTATTATATTCTCTGCCCGATGCTGTGCGGCGGAGTGACGTATCAAAGCCTTACCGATTCTGCAATGCAGATGCAATATATAGCTCTGTTTCAGACGGGGTGGTTTTTGGAGTCCATGTGGACACAGGTGTTGATTTTGCATTTCCTGCGTACACGAAAGATTCCCTTTGTGCAAAGCAGACCATCTGCACCGGTGATTTGCATTACCCTTGCGGGTATCATTGCTTTTACCGCAATTACCTTTACCAAGGGGGCGGCATTTTTCGGCCTGACGCATTTGCCATTTTGGTATTTCATATTTTTGTTGATTGTGGCATTGCTGTATATGCTTCTGACAACGGTGGTTAAGGCCTTTTATCAGAAGAAATATCATGAGCTGATTTGAAAGGAGGAATCCGTCGTGAAAAAGAAGATTGGTTTTGTTTCAATGGATTCTGTCCTTGCACAATGGCTGCTGGAGAAGCTGATACAGGAGCCGCCGGAAAGTGAATGTGCGGAGGATTTGCTTTCGGGCATACATGATATGCTCAGCGGAGAGGCAACGTCACTGCTTTTGAGTACCTCGAAGGAGGCGGAGTCCTCTCTCCCGCCCTCCGATGAAATACGAATCGGTGCGCTGGAAATTTATCCGAAGAGCAGGAGAGTGAGGATGCAGGGAGCGGAGGTTTCTCTTACGCCGAAGGAGTTTGAAATCCTCTATTTTCTTGCACAAAACAGAGGAGAGGTTTTTACAAAGGAGCAAATCTATAAAGCGGTTTGGTCTGAAAATTATCTTTTGGATGACAGCAATATCATGGCGTTCATCCGAAAGCTGCGAAAGAAAATCGAACCCAATCCGGATGAGCCGAAATATATTCTGACGATTTGGGGCATTGGCTATAAATTTAATGATCGGGTGTAACAAATTTGGCGGGCATATTTTTGTCCGCCAAAATTCTTGCTAAATCGCAAGGAAATCGCAAGGTTTTAATCATGTGATTTTCCTTGCGATTTTTGTATTCTGTGAAAGGCACCGAGAGAAATGGTACCTACAAGCCATTGGTTTGCGATTGCCATGATTGCATGGTTCATTGTGGCAGGCTTTGATGTTTGGTATATCGAAAAAAGCAATCGGTATTACAGAAAATAATCGCAGAAAAAGGAGGTATGAGAAATGAACAAGAAAGAAAACCGCATGGCTGTGCGGCAGACGGTGGAAAAGGCAGTGCTGCGGGATGAGCAGAACCAGCGTATTCAATTTGCGGCTGCCAATCCTGTGCAGGAGGTTTTGAAAAGCCTGCATACCACCCTGCGGGGACTGGATGCAGAGGCAGTGGCGGTCAGCCGCACCAAGTACGGCTCAAATAAAGTGACACATGAGAAAAAGCAATCTCTGGCGAAATGTCTGGCAGGTGCTTTTATCAATCCATTTACGGCGATTTTGTTCTGTCTGGCTGTGGTATCCACCATAACGGATATGGTGTTCCCTTATTTTGCACTTTTGGGGAGCGCGCCGGAGGACTTTGATCCCTTAACCGTAGTCATCATTTTGACAATGGTTATTATTTCCGGCACACTGCGCTTTGTGCAGGAATCCAGAAGCGGCAATGCAGCGGAAAAGCTGCTGGCAATGATAACAACGACCTGCACCGTTACTCGCAGAGAGCAGGAAAAGATAGAAATTCCGATGGATGATTTGGTTGTGGGCGACATTGTGCATTTGGCGGCAGGGGATATGATTCCTGCGGATGTCCGCATTTTAGAGGCGAAGGACTTATTCATCAGCCAATCCAGCTTGACGGGCGAAAGTGAGCCTATCGAAAAAACACCGAGCAGAAGTGTGCAGAAGGAGAGTATAACCGATTATACCAATATTGCATTCATGGGAAGCAACGTGATTTCGGGCAGTGCAGCTGCGGTTGTTGTCAGCACCGGAGACGCTACGCTGTTTGGCTCTATGGCATCTGCGATTGCAGGGGAGGCTGTGGAGACGAGCTTTACCAAGGGGGTCAATGCGGTTTCGTGGGTGTTGATTCGGTTTATGCTTGTCATGGTGCCTCTTGTTTTCTTTATCAACGGGATTACGAAGGGGGACTGGCTGAATGCCTTTTTGTTTGGCATCTCGATTGCTGTCGGCTTAACACCGGAAATGCTGCCCATGATTGTGACAACCTGCCTTGCCAAAGGTGCGGTTTCGATGAGCAAAAAGCAGACTATTGTGAAGAATCTCAATTCGATTCAGAATTTTGGTGCGATGGATATTCTTTGCACCGACAAAACAGGGACACTCACGCAGGATAGAGTTGTTTTGGAATATCATTGGAATGTAAACGGCGAGGATGATACAAGAGTACTGCGCCATGCCTACTTAAACAGCTATTTCCAGACAGGCTATAAAAACCTGATGGATGTGGCGATTATTCATAAAACGGAGGAGGCAGAGGAGACCGATTCCAGATTACTGGATTTGTCCGAAAACTACGTGAAGGTGGATGAAATTCCCTTTGATTTCACACGCCGCCGTTTGACAACTGTGGTGCAGGATAAAAACGGAAAGACGCAGATGGTAACCAAGGGGGCTGTGGAGGAAATGCTCTCCATTTGTGCCTATGCAGAGTGCGACGGCAGTGTGCATCCTCTTACGAAGGAGGTTCGCCGGCGGATTTTGAAAACAGTGGATGAGCTGAATGAAAAAGGCTTCCGTGTGCTTGCGATAGCACAGAAAAGTAACCCTTCTCCTGTAGAGTCTTTTGGTGTGAAGGATGAGTGTGATATGGTGCTGATTGGATATCTTGCCTTCTTAGATCCCCCGAAGGAATCCACGGCAGATGCCATTCGCGCATTGCAGGCGCATGGCGTGACAACAAAAATTTTGACGGGCGATAATGATAAGGTAACACGCACCATTTGTAAGCAGGTGGGGCTTGAGGTACGCAATATGCTCCTTGGCTCTGATTTGGACGGCATGACGGATGAAGCCCTTGCAAGAGCGGCAGAGACAACGGATGTTTTTGCAAAGCTGACACCCGACCAGAAATCCCGTGTGGTTTCGGTTCTGCGGGGAAACGGGCATACGGTTGGCTTTATGGGGGATGGCATCAATGATGCTGCCGCCATGAAGTCTGCGGATATCGGCATTTCTGTAGATACTGCGGTTGATGTGGCAAAGGAATCGGCAGATATCATTCTTTTGGAAAAGGATTTGATGGTTTTGGAGCAGGGAATCATCGAGGGGCGCAAAACCTATGCGAATATGATGAAGTATATCAAAATGACAGCATCTTCCAATTTCGGCAATATGTTTTCGGTATTGGCGGCATCTGCACTGCTGCCCTTCCTGCCGATGATGAGCGTGCATTTGATTTTCCTGAATTTGATTTATGATTTATCCTGCACAGCAATCCCTTGGGATAATGTGGATGAGGAATTTATCGCAAAGCCGAGAAAATGGGATGCCTCCAGTGTGGGTAGCTTTATGATTTGGATTGGGCCTACCAGCTCCATCTTTGATTTTACAACCTACATTTTTATGTATTTTGTGTTCTGCCCGCTGTTTATCTCGAAGGGGATTTTGTTCAATGACTTGGCGGCGCACTATAGCGGCGCAGAGCTTGCGGCAATGCAGGCGCGGTATATCGGGCTGTTCCAGGCAGGGTGGTTTGTGGAATCCATGTGGAGCCAAACACTGGTTATTCACATGATTCGTACCCCCAAGCTGCCGTTTTTGCAAAGCCGTGCCTCTGCCTCTGTGACACTTCTGACTATGACAGGCATTGCCGTTTTGACAGTGATTCCCTTCACGGCATTCGGAAGGGTGCTTGGGTTTGTGGCTTTGCCTGCTGCATATTTTGCATATTTGATTCCCTGTATTCTGCTGTATATGATATTGGCAACCAGCTTGAAAAAAGCCTATGTTCGTCATTATGGCGAGCTTTTATAGGAGGTGTAGGAAATGATGAATTGGAAAGAAATCTGGGTATCGCTTTTCAGAGGCTGTGAATGGCTTGGCTTGAATATCGGCTTTTGGGTATCCATGGCTGTGGTAATCGGGATTGTTATTCTGATGAATGTTGTATTTTGGGGCATGAAGCCGCAAACGCAAAAGAAAGAAAAATAAAAGCAGGAGGTCTTTTTCGCTTTTGGAAAAGGCCTTCTGCTTTTTTGATATAGCTGTATCCATCCCTTTTGCAGGGTGCTTTTGCGTTGGCTTTACAAACATTTAACGGAAAGAAGGGCTTTTATTTTACAAAAAAATCTTATCATAAGACTGTATCCTTTTGCCATGAAGCAGAAGGGTGCGATCTTTTATATATATTAAGGAGGGAAAGAATGATTGCTGCAGTGATTGACATCGGTTCAAATACAATGCGGATGTCTGTATATAAAATCGAAGGACAGAAATTTACGGTTCTGCTTTCAAAAAAGGAAACGGCAGGCTTGGTCAATTATATCACAGAGGGGGAAATGTCCGAGGAGGGCATTGGTGTTCTTATTGATGTGCTTCAACAATTTTGCAGTTCCCTAGAGGAGATTTCCGTTAATAGCATCAATGCCTTTGCAACGGCATCCCTGCGAAATGTTGCCAATTCCGAACAGGTGCTTGCGCGCGTTTTTCATGCGGTTGGGCTGAAGGTAGAATTGCTTTCGGGGGAGGAGGAGGCGATTTTGAGCTTTTCGGGAGCGGTTCATGCTTCTCCGTTTGCGGATGGCTGTCTTTTCGACTTGGGCGGCGGCAGTACGGAAGTTGTCGCCTTTCGGGAAAGGAAGCCCTATTATGCCAAGAGCATGAATATTGGGTGTTTAAACCTTTATAAAGTACAGTTTACAAGGGACTACACAGGGTAACGGTCTGACGGGAGGTGTGCCG
>ERZ773143.2473-NODE-2473-length-13295-cov-3.765634_pt1 | contig 13295 bp, 9 predicted proteins | sample MGYA00580852_ERZ773143 | MGnify/ENA primary metagenome ERZ773143 (study PRJEB29015, sample SAMEA2737853) | human gut metagenome | biome: human gut; feature: human-associated habitat; material: faeces | place: China | collected 2012 ... | reverse complement strand
ATCAAACACCGCCGCCACATCCGCAGCCGAATGGGCAATGGGCCCGATCTGATCCAAAGAAGAAGCATAAGCGATCAGGCCATATCGGCTGACTGCGCCATAAGTGGGCTTCAGTCCGGTGACACCGCAGAATGAACAAGGCTGGCGAATAGAACCGCCGGTATCGGAACCCAAAGCCACAACTGCCTCCTTGGCTGCCACAGCCGCTGCTGCGCCGCCGGAGGAACCGCCGGGCACCCGGTCCGTGTTCCATGGATTTTTGGTTGCACCGTAAAAGGAAGTCTCCGTGGTGGAGCCCATGGCAAACTCGTCCATATTCAGCTTGCCCAGGGGGATCATGCCCGCAGCGTGCAGCTTTTCAATCACCGTTGCGTTATAAGGCGGCTTAAAGCCGGTGAGAATCTTAGACGCACAGGTGGTCAGCTGACCTTTGGTACAGATATTATCTTTGATACCAATGGGCACACCGGCCAGCGGGGACAATGCCTCCCCGGCACTGATCCGGCTCTGTACCGTCTCAGCCTGCTGCAAAGCAGCCTCTTTATTCAGTGAGGTGTAGCAGTTATAAGTGCCGTCCTTGCTGTCAATGGCAGCGGTGACAGCCTCTACCGCCTCCGGCGCAGACAGCTCGCCTGCTTTTATCTTTTGCGCCAGCTCGGCTGCGCTCCATTCAAAAACATTCATGCTGCGCCCTCCTTACTCTACCGTCTTAGGCACCACAAAGGCGCCGTCCTGGCTCTCCGGTGCATTGGCCACCACTTCTTCCGGGGTCATGTGCACCTCCACCTGGTCCTTGCGGAATACATTGGTTACCGGGAAGCAGTGGCTCTTGGCCTCTACCCCGTCGGTGTCCAGCTGGCTCAAGGTGTCGATATAAGTAAGCAGTTCCTGCAACTGGTCGCCAACGGTGGCTTCCTCCGCAGGGGTCAATTCAATTCTGGCCAAACTCTCCAGATACTGGATCAGTTCCGGTGTGATCTTCATACGCTAACCTCGATCTATCTATCGTTCTATACGCTCCGTTACGCTTTCGGTGCCGGGCGGCGCAGCTTAATGTGTGCCTCTCGCAGCTGCATTTCGCTAACGGTGTTGGGTGCGCCCAGCAGCATATCCTGGGCATTGGAATTCATAGGAAATGCGATTACCTCGCGAATGTTGTCCTCATCCCGCAGCAGCATGATCAGCCGGTCTACGCCGGGCGCCATTCCTGCATGGGGCGGTGCGCCGTAATGGAATGCGTTAAACAGCGCGCCAAACTTCTCTTCCACATCCTGGGCAGTATAACCGGCCATCTCAAAGGCCTTGATCATCACATCCGGGCGGTGGTTACGCACAGCGCCGGAGGACAGCTCCACGCCGTTACACACAATGTCGTACTGATAAGCCTTGATCTCCGTGGGCTCCTGGTGCAGCAGCGCGTCCATCTCGCCCTGGGGCATAGAGAACGGATTGTGCGTAAAGATCAGCTTGCCGTCATCGTCCCGCTCAAACATGGGGAAGTCGGTGATAAAGCACAAGTCGAACCGATCCTTGTCGATCAAATCCAGGCGACGACCTAACTCGGTACGGATCTGACCGGCAAGCTCATTGACGATCCGAATGTTGTCGCAAATAAAGAACAGGGTGTCGTCCGTTTTCAGGTCCAGCATGGTGCGCAGTTCCTCTTTCTTCTCGGGCGACAGGAACTTGTCAATGGGGCCTTTATAGCTGCCGTCCTCTTGAACGGTGATGTAGCCCAAGCCCTTCATGCCAATGTCCATGGCAAAGGCCAGCATTTTTTCGTACCAGCCCTTAGACTGCCCTGCACAGTTCGGCACCACGATACCTCGCACCGGACGACCCTTAAAGGGCTTAAACTCTACGGTACTGAAATATTCGGTCAGATCATGGATGATCAGCGGGTTGCGCAAATCCGGCTTGTCCGTGCCGTATTTCAGCATGGACTCGGCGTAAGGAATACGCACAAAGGGCGCCGGGGTCACTTTCTTGTCAGAGAACTTGGTGAAGGTGTCATACAGCACCTCTTCCGCCACGGCAAACACATCTTCCTGGGTGGCAAAAGCCATTTCAAAATCCAGCTGATAGAACTCGCCGGGAGAGCGGTCCGCTCTGGCGTCCTCATCACGGAAGCAGGGCGCAATTTGGAAATACCGGTCAAAGCCGGAGGTCATCAGCAGCTGTTTAAACTGCTGGGGCGCCTGGGGCAGCGCATAAAACTTGCCCTCGTGCTTACGGGAGGGAATGATATAGTCCCGGGCACCCTCCGGAGAGGAACAGGTCAAAATCGGGGTGGTGATTTCCGTAAAGCCCATTTCCGTCATTTTCTGCCGCAGGAAAGCGACTACCTTACTGCGGAAGAGAATGCTCTCATGCACCTGGGGATTACGCAGATCCAAAAAGCGGTACTGAAGCCGTACATCCTCGCGGGTGTCCTTGGACTCGGAGATCTCAAAGGGCAGCGTGCGGGTACATTCGCCCAGCACGGTCACTTCCGTCACATGCACTTCCAGCTCGCCGGTAGCGATCTTTTTATTCACCGTCTCCGGGTCACGCTTTACTACCTTACCGGTCACGGAGATTACGCTCTCCTTACGAACGCCCTTCAGCAGCGCGTCGTCGTGGAACACCACCTGGGTCACGCCGTACTCGTCGCGCAGATCAACAAAGATCACGCCGCCGTGATCGCGGATGGTATCTACCCACCCGGCCAGAGAAACAGTTTGGTTCAGCTGATCAAAGGTCAGCTGATTACAGTTATGGGTTCTGTAAGCCATAATTCTTAAATCTTCCTTTCGCGGAATTTGGGTACAGTATCTACTGACCCACATTAACTCTGCTATTATAACACACACACCCGCCCACATTCAACCGCTAATTTATAATTTATTATATATAATATAAGCATTTCATAAGCATTTCCGGCAAAAACAGCAAAAAGCCACCCGGCAAAGCCGAGTGGCGAAGTTTTATTGTCTGGTACGCAAAGCAGCTGACATGGGAGGAACGGTTAACCGGCCGTCCATGCAGGTATCGTCAAAAAAGGCATAAGCATTGTCCCACACCGGATCCACGGCAAAGGTTTTCGGTTCAGAGGTGCGGTTCACTGCCGCCAGCAGACGGGCACCGTCGCTTTGGCGCTCATAGCACACGCCGCCCAGGTCGCCCTGTACCGGCACGAATGTGCCCTCAGCCAACGCTTTGCAGCCCCGACGCATTTGGCCCAGTCGCTGATACCAATGCAGTAAATCCCGATCCTGGTGCGCCCAAGGCATACAGCCCCGGTTGAAAGGGTCTTTCATACCCTGCACACCCACCTCATCTCCGTAATATAGAGAGGGTACGCCGGGCAAAGTATATTGCAGGAAAGAAGCCAGCTTCAGCAGCTGCACCCCGCGGGCATAATCCGCCCCGGACAGGGTATTGTTGCGGTGCTGCCAAGCCCGCCCTTGGCCGGTACAATCCGGTCCGGCCAACGCGGTAATCGCCCGCAGAGTATCGTGGGTGCCGATATGGTTCATCAGCACCGCCGTCACCTGGGGCGGATAATGCTCGGTAATAGACAAGATGGCGTCCAAAAACGCCTGACCGCCGCCGTAGCGCACAAAGTGCAAGATCGCCGCGGCAAAGGGATAATTCATCACACTGTCCAGCTGATTTCCCAGCAGATAACGCCGCCGCTGCCCATAGGCAAACTTGGTGGTGGCGTCCTCCCACACCTCGCCGATAATGATGGCGTCCGGGTCCTCGCTTTTCACAGCCCGGCGCAGGTCGTCCAGGAACACATCCGGCAGCTCATCCGCCACATCCAACCGCCATCCGCTGATGCCGCAGCGCATCCAACGGCGAAGGATGCCGTTCTCACCGCAAATATAGTCCCGATAAGATGGCTCCTCCTCCCGGATCTCCGGCAGGAGGCGAATGCCCCACCAGGACTTGTAATCGTCCCGATCCTTGCCAAATTGGTACCAGCTGTAATAGGGGCTGTCCGGGCTGTTATAGGCGCCCACCGTGGGGTAATGACCATAGTAATTAAAATACTTGGAATCCCGTCCGGTATGGCTGAACACACCGTCCAAGATCACACCGATCCCCAGTTTTTTCGCCTGGCTGCACAGATATTTTAAGTCCTCTGTATCACCCAGCATAGGGTCGATCTTTTCATAATCCCCGGTGTCGTACCGATGGTTGGAATGAGCCTCGAAAATCGGATTCAAATAAATGGCGGTCACGCCCAGCTTGGCAATATACGGCAGCTTCTCCGCAATGCCTTTCAGGTCGCCGCCGAAATAATCGTTGTTCCAAAGGCCGTTCATCTGGGCCTCGTCCCAAAAAGGCTCCTCTCCCCAGTTACGCCGCACCCGGGTGGCAGGCACACCGGTCTTTGGCGCGCCGGAATTGTAAAATCGATCCGGAAAGATCTGATAGATCAGTCCGCCCCGCAAAAAGGCCGGCGTTTGAAAATTCTTATCATACACCGTTTGCTGAAAATCTGCGCCGTCCGGCAGAAAATCCCCTTTGCCGCCCCCGGCGTTGCGCACAAAATGCAGTCCCCATGGGGTGTCCAATTCAAAATGATAAAAATACAGCCCCGGGGTGGTGGCGGCAAAATGCAGCTCCCAATACTCTGCCTCCGTGCCGCACATCCCGGCCCAAAACATACCGTAAGGCACCGGCGTTTCGCCGTCCTTGATGACCACCAACCGGGCGCCGGAGCAATGCATATCCCGTGAGACCACCAGCCGCAGATGCACCGGCTCATCCGTTGCCACGGCGCGGATGGGCGACTTGTACTGTGGGTCTCTGGCGTTGAAGATCAGCATATTTTCCCTCTCTTAAACAGTAAAAAGCGGCAGACACAGGCATTGCCCTGCGCCTGCCGCAAGCAGATTTATTTCTTCTTGTTGGTTTTCTTTGTAGCGGACTTTTTGGCCGCAGGCTTTTGGGCTGCGGGTTTCTTCGCCGGCTTTTCGGCGGGCTTCTCCGCTGCAGCCGCCGCCTTTTGAGGCCGAGGCTGCGCTACAACCACCGGGTGGGTGTGCCAAATATTCTCCGCATATTCCTGCACGGCACGGTCTGCGCTGAAAATGCCTGCACCGCTGATATTCATCAGGCTCATCTTGGCAAAGGCGGTCTTGTCAGCATACACCTGTGCCGAACGCCGCTGGGCGCTTTGATAATCGGCAAAATCTGCCAGCGCCATATACGGGTCCACATTGATCAGCGAGGAGGTAATCTCACTAAAGTCCTTACCGTTCACGCCATACTGGATCATATCAATGGCGTTCTTTAACGCCGGGTTATTGGTCACATAGTTCATGGGGTGATAGCCGCTGCGGCGCAGAGCCTCCATAAACACCTCATAATTCTGCACGTCCCCCGTAAGGTTCGCCGCCAGCTCCAGCAGGGGCTTGCCTGCGGTCTGCTGCACGTCGAACACCACCACGGGCTTGTACATGGGGATCTGCACCGTCTTTTCCTCTGTGATAATATCGCCGTTCTCGTCCCGCAGGGGGAGCTTGGTGTCGGGGTCTAATTTCTGCTGCTCGATTTTCTTCTTGAAGGGCGTTGGGGCGATGATCTTAATGCCCTTTTCGCCCTTCTTAACGCTCCTTCCGAACTGGTCGCGCCATTTGTTGAAGCCGGCCACATGGGTGGCGTCGGGGCGCTGCATATAGATGAGCATGGTGTTGTTGACGCTGTACTTGTGAAAGCGGCTCATGGTGGCAAGGTACTGCCTGTATTTGTCGCTCTCAAACAGCTCCTTTATGCCCGTCTCGATGCTGTCGGTGATGTCCTTGAGCCGTTCCTTGTTGGTCTGTTTTTCAGCCATTTCATGCATACCTCCTTTGGATCATGGTAAAAACAGCGGCTCCCGCATGGGAATGAAACGCCCGTGCGGGAGCCTGCGAGGGTCATTTGGTAAAGTCCAGCTTATAGGAGGAACGCGCGCCGTCGTCCTCCAGCACGATGAATGCATCGTAGGTCTTGCCGGTTTTCTCGGAGTAGATACCGCTGGCGTAGGCGCGTCCCTGCGTCAGGAGCGAGGAAGCCATCTTCTTTGTCAGGCTGATCTTCTTGGCGGCAAGGAAGCGGTTGTCCCGCCACAGCCCGAACTTGCAGCTCCGTCTCTCGCAGAAATAGCCGTTTTTGCTCTCCGTGACCTCTGCGCCGCAGCGGGGGCATTTGCCCACAACGGGTCTGCCGGAGGGGAACAGCACCTCCGCGCCGTCCACAGGCGCAGCGTCCCGTACCAGCGCTGCGACCATATCGCAGATGCCGACGAGGAACTCGTCCGCGCCCAGCTCGCCGCACTCGATCTCCTTGAGGCGGTGCTCCCATTCGGCGGTGAGCAGCGGGGACTGGAGCTGTTCGGGCAGCACGGTAATGAGGGATACGCCCGCTTCGGTAGGAACGAGGCGTACAGATTTCTTCGTCTTTTTGCGCTCCGCAAAGCCCGTGGCCACCAGCTTTTCAATGACCGCCGCCCTTGTCGCGGGAGTTCCCAATCCCTTTCTCTCGGCATCTTCCGGCATATCCTCTTTGCCCGCCGTCTCCATGGCCGACAGCAGCGTATCCTCAGTGAAGTGTTTGGGCGGGGTCGTTCTGCCCTCTTTGACCGCGCAGGAGGAAACGGGAAGCGACTGTCCCTCGGAAAGCTCCGGGAGGGTACTGTCCTGCTTGCCCTTTTCCGTGTATGCCCTCCAACCCATATGAAGGATTGTTTTTCCCTTGGCGGCAAAGACATTTCCGCCGCAGTCCAGCCTTGCCTCGGTCTCCAGATAGACGAAGGGTGCGCTGACCGCCATAAGCACCTGACGGGAAACAAGGCGCAGGATCTCCCGTTCGCCTGCGGGCAGCGCCTCCAAGTCCGTTTCGCCCGCTGCCATGGTGGGAACGACGGCGTGGTGGTCGCTGACCTTTTTGCTGCTGCACACCTGCCCCGAACAGACGGCTGCGGGCGGCTCCGTGCCGCAGATGCCTGCGCAGCACAGCGCCAGCGCGTTTACGACGTTCTCCATATCGTCGGTGAGATAGCGGCTGTCGGTGCGGGGGTAGGTGCAGAGCTTCTTTTCATAAAGGCTTTGCAGATAATCCAGCGTTTGCTGCGCCGTGTACCCAAGCAAGCGGTTCGCGTCCCGCTGGAGCGTGGTCAGGTCGTAGAGCGCCGGGGCTTTCTCCGTCTTTTTTGTCTGCACGACGGAGGTAACAGCGGCGGTCTTGCAGTTGCAGTCCCCGGCAAGCCGCTCCGCCTCTGCCTGCTCCTTCATGCGCCCGCCTGCGGCGGAGAAGCCGTTAAAGTCCAGATGGACGGTGTAGAAGGTCTCCGGCTGAAAGGCGCTTATTTCCGCTTCCCGCTGCACCAGCAGCGCAAGCGTAGGCGATACCACGCGCCCCACGTTCAGGGTGCGGTGGTACATCACGGAAAACAGGCGGGTGGCGTTGATGCCCACCAGCCAGTCCGCCTTGCTGCGGCAGAGGGCGGAGGCGTAGAGGTTGTCGTACTCCGCTCCGTCGCGGAGATTGTCAAAGCCATCAAGGAGCGCCGCATCCTCCATGGAGGAGATCCAGAGCCGCTTCACGCGCTTGCGGCAGTTGTTGAGATTATACGCCGTGCGGAAGATCAGCTCGCCCTCGCGCCCGGCGTCGCAGGCGTTGACGACCTCGCAAACGTCCTCTCTGTGCATGAGGGTGTGCAGTGTGTTCATCTGCTTCTGCTTGTCCCTCGCCACGGTGTACTGCCAGCTATCCGGCAGGATGGGCAAGTCCTCCCTTCGCCATTTGCCGAACTTCTCGTCGTAAGCGTCCGCATCCGAAAGCTCCGCAAGATGCCCGAAGCACCAGGAAACGAGATAGCCGCCGCCCGAAAGAAAACCGTCCTCGCGTTTGCCTGCGCCAAGAACGGCGGCAATGCTCCTTGCCACGGAAGGCTTTTCACACACAACAAGCCGGTAACAGGTCGTATTCATCATTGGTTTTTGTCCTCCTCACTGTCAGCAGTGTTTTCATCTTCAAACTCGTAATCCTCATCTTCCTCGTCCTCGCCGTAGTCGTAATCGTCCAGATCGTCCGCCCCACGGGTGTCGGCCTTGGGCTTGCGGAGCTTGAACCAGTACAGCGCACCGCCGCCGCCCAGCAGAAGCAGGAGGACGACCACTATGAGCCCCGCGCCGCCGGTACTCTTTTCGGGCGCGGTCTCCGCAGGCTCGGCGGGCTGTGGCGTAATTTCTGCTGTTTGCTCCTTGCCCGCGCACTCACTCATATTGGTTCTGCACACCTTGCAGCCCGTGTTGATCTTGCCCACGGCGCATTTGTCCGTGCAGGAGCAGGCGGGGACGATGCTCTCGCCGTCCTTGGTCAGCGCCAGCAGGTCGGCCTCGTCCACAAGATTCAGGAAATGGACGTTCTCATTGCCCTTATCATCCCGGTCGATGATGAGATAAAAGGTATTGCCGCCCTTGGTCGTCACGGTGATGAACTGCTTGCCTGCGCCGAGAGCGGAGCCGATGTCGTCCATAAGCGTCAGGTTGCCGTCCGGGGTCAGTGGCGCTGATGAAGAACTTCTGAAAGCAGTGCAGTATTTCAGCAGAATTTCCAGCAGCCCCGCAGTATCCGTGTCGTTCTCATAGCCTCCCGCAGAGGTGTTGAGAACCTCAAGGTATTTGCCGTATACATAGCCGGTCTGCTCCGGCACGACCACCTTGTACCAGCCGTTGCTTTCCTCCAGCACCTTCACCTCCGCGCCGTTGAGCAGATGCCCAATCACAGTGTAGTCCGTGCCGGGGCCGGTGCGCAGATTCAAATAGGTGCGGACGTTGACCACCTTTCCGGCCTGCTCCCGTTTGGCGGGAAGCGTCCAGCTCCGATCCCCGATGGTCACGGTATGGCTTCCGTCCGCATTTTCGGTCACAAGCACGGTCAGGGTCTGTCCGTTTGGGGTCTGCTCACCGGTATTCGTATTCTCCGGCTGTGTAGTTGCAGTTGGGGTTTCCATGGTCGGGTCGCCCATTGTCGAATCGACCATATCGCCGCCTGCATAGGCCGTAACGGAAAAGACCGTCATGCAGAGCACGACGGCCATTATCACGGCAAAAAATCTCCATTTATTCTTCATCCATAAATTCCTCCGTTTTTCTGTATTCGTCGGGCAGCGCCGCCGTGGGACGCTTTTCCAGCATCGCCATCAGCGCCGCCAGCTGCTCGATGGTCAGTCCATTCTCGCGGACGATGCCCACAATATCCGTGTTTTCCAGCTTCAGAATCTGCTCGTCCAGGGCTTTGAGCCGTGCGGTCAGCGATGTGAGCTTTTCCGCCAGCTTCTCGCGCTCCTGACGCAGCTTTTCAAGTCGCGGGTTCATAACATCCTCCTTTTTGCGTTGATATGATTGTTGTTAAGGTAATCTGCCAAACTGGAGAAAATGGCTTCGCCAGTAGCTCGTGTCGATGGAAGCGTAGTGAATGGGGTCGCCGCAGTGGAGCATCCTGTTATTGCCCACATAGATGCCCACATGGGACGCGCCTGCGGTATCGTAGGTCTTTTCAAAGAAAATAAGGTCGCCCGGGCGAGCGCTTTCCGGGGAAACATAGGCGCACATGCCCCGCAGCCCCTCCGCGCCCAGCCTGCCGAAGTTCCAATGCAGACCGCAGTTGTTGTAGACATACGAAACGAAGCCGGAGCAGTCGAAGGAAGTGGCGGGCGAGCTGCCGCCCCAGATATAGGGGTAGCCCAGATACTTCTCCGCTTCCTTGATAATGGCGGCGAACTGCTCATCCGCCAGCGCCTCCGGGGGTATCTCGTACTTCTCATACTGGGTATAGTAGTACCGGTTCACATACGGGGAATCGGGGAACAGGTCTGGGCGGTTGCCCAGCACGCTCATATACACGGCGTACATGGAGAGCTGATCGTGGGACATGATATGCACCGGCACATGGGAGAGGTTGAAGTTTTCCAGCTCCACATGGCAGATATAGTAGGTGTAGGGAACCTCCGCCTCGTACTCGTAGCTTTGCAGATTGCCGTTTTCGTCGGTGTAGTAGCCGATGCGCGTTTCGGTGCGGTATCTGGTTTCCGTAGCGACGGTTTCCGTTAAGATATACTGCTTTTCAAACAGCGTCTCCAGAATTCCGCCTATTTCGTCAATCGTCCATTCTCCGCCCTTGAGGGCGGTAATCATGGAAATGAGCACATAGGGGTCGTGCTCGATCTCGTCCAGGTCGAAGTGGTACTCGTCGTAATCGTGGGTGCTTTCGTAGCTGTTCAGGTATTCCCGCAGCTCGTCCTCCATGGCGCAGTAGGCGGCTTCCGCCGCCAGCATATCCGCATCCTCCAGCGGATAGGTGGAGGCCGCAATGCCTGACGCCCCGCCCTGAAACAGCGTGGAGCAGGAGGAAATGCAGGTCATGAGCAGCAGTATCGCGGCGGCGATACCGCCCGCGATGAGGAAGCCCTTCTTGTGCCGGACAAAAAAGCTGCCGAGTTCCTTGCTTCCCTCGGCGGCGCGCCTGGCCGCCTTTGCGGTGGTCTCGGACGCTTTGACGGTATTCCTCGCGCCGTTCCCCGCTTTTGCGGCGGCGTATTCCTTTTTAATGGCCTGCTTCTGCCGCCAGCGGGAATAGGGGTTGGAAGCCCTGCCGTATTCCTGCTCGTACTGTTTGTTCAGCGCCTTGAGATTGGCTTTGTCTGCGGCGGCTTCCGCCTTGTCCGCTTTGCGGTAGGGCTTTTCCGCATGGGAGCGGTGCGCCGATTCCGCAATGCGCCAGGTGCGCTCCGCCGTCTCGGTCAGGGTGTTCGCCGCCTCCGTGCCGGGGTTGTCGCCGCCCTCCTCCCGGAGCTTGCGGTGGACTGCGCTGCGGACGGTATCCAGCGGCGCTTTCCTTGCGGCGTGGGCCAGCTTGGAGGGCGGACGCTTTTTGTCCGCCTCCTCAAAGAAAAGGCGCGTCGTGACCTTGCCGCTCTCACTGTCCACAACGCGCTCCCTGACCTTAACGGTTTTCTTGGGAATTTTCGCTTCGGCCTTTTCCAGCTTAACCGCCGCCCTGTCCGCCTTGCGGACAGCTCGTTCCAGCTCCGGCAGGGCGCGTTCTTCCTCGGTGAAAATCAGCCTTGGCGAGCGTTTTGCCATATTCATCACCTCGATTCTGTGGGGATTGGATCGTCATACGCACGCGGCAAAGACGGCCTGTTCGCTGGCGTCTTTGCCCTCTGCAACCTCACGGGGCTCCCAGACGCGGATTTTCTCCGCGATTTTCAGAAAATGCGCCTTTCCGGCAGGCGTGACGAGGGTGTATTCGCTTTTTGTGCCGTTGGGAAGGTAAAAATCTCTGGTCACAAACAGCGGGTCGTTGCGCTTGTCGGCTCTGACAAACACACGGTCGCTGCGGTGACGGTCTCTGAACACATACCCCTTTTCCAGCAGGTAGCCGATAAATTTCTTCTGCGGAACGCCCAGCTCCTTGGCGGTATAGCGGAGACAGGTCACGCTCTCAACGCCCACAAAGGAATCGTAGTAGCTGGCCTTCGGAGCCAGCCGCGCGTTCTCGGCTTCCGCCTTTTTCAGCGCCTCCCGCGCGGCGTTCGCCTTTGCGTTTTCCGCACGGAGCTTGCCGATATACTCCGAGATCAGCTCGGGGTGCTCATCCATCCGGCTAAGAAGCGCATCCGTCATATACGCGCCGTGCTTGCGGATGGAGGGCAGCACCTCGGCCGTCACCCAGCGCTTGAACTTCTTTGCGCGCTCCAGCTTGCTGGAGAGGATGAGACTGTAAAGGCCGGATTCGCTAATAAAGATAGGTTTCTGACCTCTGCCGATGGGGTCACGAATCGTTACCCCATCCAATTTGTCCTCAACATCAACATGGTCGAGCAAGGCTTTTCGGTGGTTGCTGTAACCAAGGCTGGAAGCCACGTCTTTACCGACAAACCACGGGTCGCCGTCGATTAGGATGCTGCGTACAGCTCCGAACTCCGGATTTTCAAAGATCATCAGGTTGCTATTCATATTCGCACATCCTTTCTCGTCTCTATTCTGACTGCACCTGCTCCGAGAGCTTGGTCGTGATGATTTTGTACAGCTCCGTATCCTTGGGGAAGCGGTCTACGAAGGGCAGGATCACGCTGCCGTAGAACAAAAGCCCCTCGCCCTCGGCGGATTGGGTCACATACGAGAGCTGGTGGGGCGAGATGTTGAGCTGCTTCGCCAGAATCTGCCGGTCGCCGGAAGCCTGGTTGAGCATATACACATAATCGGAGTTTTCAAAGATGTTCTCCACCTCACGGCTGGAGAGCAGGTCTTTGACGTTCTGGGTGATGCCCGTGGGAACGCCGCCCCACTTGCGGAAGCGCTTCCATATCTCCACCGTATACGCGGCGGTCTGCTCCTCCTTCAGAAGAAGGTGCATTTCGTCGATATAGTAGCGGGTGGACTTGCGCTGCTCCCGGTTGACGGTGACGCGGTTCCACACCGCGTCCTGCACCACCAGCATCCCGATCTTTTTGAGCTGCTTGCCCAGCTCCTTGATATCGAAGCTGACCACGCGGTTTTCGATATTCACGTTGCTGCGGTGGTTGAACACGTTGAGTGAGCCGGTGACGTAGATTTCCAGCGCCGTGGCGATATACTGCGCTTCCTTTTCATCCTGCCTGCGAAGCTCGTTGTACAAGTCCTCCAAAATCGGCATCTTCTCCGGGCGGGGGTCGCTCAGGTATTCCCGGTAGACAGAGCGCACACAGCGGTCGATGATGGTCTTTTCCACCGGCATGAGGCCGTCCTTGCCGCCCACGATCAGCTCGCACAGGGACAGGATGAAGTCGGATTTCAGGCTCAGCGGGTTTTCGTCGTCGCTGTAATTCAGGTTCAAATCCATGGGGTTCAGGTAGTCGGTGGAGGTGGGCGAGATCTTCACCACCTGCCCGTGCAGGTGCTCCACCAGCGGCCCGTACTCCGCCTCCGGGTCGCAGATGATGATATCGTCGTTTGTGACGAGGAACACGTTGGCGATCTCCCGCTTGGCGGAGAAGGACTTGCCGCTTCCGGGCGTGCCTAAGATCAGCCCGTTCGGGTTTTTCAGCAGCTTTCTGTCTACCATGATGAGGTTGTTGGACAGGGCGTTGATGCCGTAGTACAGAGCTTCTTTGCCGTTCTGGAATAATTCCTGTGTGGTGAACGGTACAAAGATAGCCGTAGAACTGGTGGTCAGTCCTCGCTGGATCTCGATCTGATTGAGTCCCAGGGGCAGACAACTCATCAGCCCTTCTTCCTGCTGGAAGTCCAGCCTGGTCAGCTGACAGTTATACT
>ERZ773143.2469-NODE-2469-length-13319-cov-3.481454_pt1 | contig 13319 bp, 11 predicted proteins | sample MGYA00580852_ERZ773143 | MGnify/ENA primary metagenome ERZ773143 (study PRJEB29015, sample SAMEA2737853) | human gut metagenome | biome: human gut; feature: human-associated habitat; material: faeces | place: China | collected 2012 ... | reverse complement strand
TCTTGTGTTTGAGGAGCATCTTCTGGAGATTCAATAGGATCGTTTTCTTTCGTTTCATCTATTTTTCCACGCTGCTTTTTCTTTTTTTGTGCTTGCTGTTCCAATTCTGCAAAAATTTTATTTATATCATATTGAAAAGCCATTAGTATTCCTCCTAATCATCATAATCTCTGCCATCATTACCATATTCTGAATCTGTTTCATATTCTTGCTCAATTTCATCTTTTTGTTGGCTTAAAAATGATTCTAATGTGTTAGGAGAATCCGAATCTAAATAAACAAAAGTATTTCCTTTATTCATAGCAATTCTAAACATTTTATCTCCATCTATTTTTATTCCAAATCTAGTTCCATCTTTTTTATTTTTATTTCCAGCCCATACAATGTTGTCTGATTGCATTTCTTCATCTGGCAAAGAATATTCAAACCAACCTTTATATCTATTGTAATTATCATCATAATCCATATACTTACTAGCCATTTGTAATTGTTCTATTGTATCTATATCTACATAGAATTCTCCTTGCTCATTGTCATCAGAATACATTCTAAATCCACCTTTATTACCATCTTTAAAAAGTTTTAGCCAACCTTGTTGATTATTAGAATTTATAGTAATATAACATTTCTCTAAATTAGGTAATTCAAATTCTAAATCTCCATTTTCCATTTCAGATATATGCTGTAAATCTGCCAAAGACATTACATCTAATTCATCTAAATTTATATATTGTGAAAGTGCTTCTTCATCAATTTCAGCCCCTAAAACTTCTAAATCTTCTATATATTGTTTTGCTTGTCTAATTGAAAAATTAGGACATTTATCATAAATATATCCCAAATAATGATTTTCTGGTAGCCCTAATATTTCTAAAAATAAACTTTTATCTGGTCTAGGAACTTCAACTCTTTTACTTCTATTTAATAAAGCCTCATCAATTTCTCTTTTGTCATTTGATGTAATAAAAGTATAAATTGGAAAATCACCTTTTTCGTATGTATCAGTACCAGTAGTTAATCTTCCATTTTCCAAAAAGTCTAATAAAAATGAATCAACTTCTGGTCTTGCTTTATCTAATTCGTCAATAATAAGAACAACTGGGCTAACCTTTGACTGTTGTAAAGCTTGTAACAATATGCCTTCTTTAATAGAATTATCAGCATCCTGTTTCATTACACCTTCAATATTAACATCATATTGAAAATTTTCTGTTCCCATTCTTGGGAAGCATTGTACAAATTTTTCTTCCGCTCCTATCATTTTTGAAAATGTTTCTGCTAAAAAAGTTTTTCCTGCTCCTGACTTTCCTTGCAATAGTAATGTTGGTATGCTCTTTTTCGCTCTTTTTCCTGCTGCCTCAAATAATAATACTAATTTAGACAAATCTTGTGATGCAAAATAACCTAAATCTTTTAATTTTTTTTGCTTTTCTTCTATTTTACTTGACATTTTTAATTACTCCTTATAAATATACAATTATTTTTCTACATTATATCATAATAGAAAAAAAATACAATCAATTCCATAAATAATATTTATTTTTTAAAATTTTTAATTTTATCACATTAAATATACAACAGAGAAGCCGGTAATCCGTGCAAAGGCAAACCGCGTTCCAACTGGCAAAACTATTACAAATCCTGCAACTGGAAAGGAAGAAACCGAGTACAGATTTGAACACGCAGGTTGGTAAAGAGTTGTTAAGATCGAAGTTGTGGTTGAGGCACTCTAAACCAATCAGGACAGGAATACTGCATTGCAGTTCCTGTCCTTTGTCTTTTTATATATTATTTTCTTTGATTGCAATGATCAATTCATTTGGTTGAACAATCATATTTGCATTATTATAAATAAAAATTCTATAAATTTAAAATCTTTAATTTATAATTTTTTAAATTTTAGCTAGTGATTGTTCTTCTATCTTTTTCAAATAATTCTGCCATTTGTTTTTGTGTAAGCCACACCGTTTCATCTTTTAAGTTTACTTCTAATTTTATTCCTTGGTTTTCAAATAAAATAATTTAATTTCTTTTTCGTCCATAAGAACACATACCTTATTATATAAAATTTTTTTCATTTAAATATCTTTTTAATAAAAATGTAAGAAAATATGGAAATGTATAAAATTTTCCATTAAATCCAATATTTTTATTGCAAAGTTTTATTCCGTATTTTATATCTTTATATTTATCATTATCAATTAAATTATTTAAAGATATTGTGGAATTATCACTTGCCTTCACTTCTACTGGAATTAAATAATTTGTATCTCTTACAAAGAAATCCATTTCAAGTCTGCCTGTTTCATCCCTATAAAAGTATAAATTATATCCTTCTTTAACTAACATATCTGCAACTATATTTTCATAAATCGCACCTTTATAAGTATTGAAATTTTTATTTCTTCTTAAATCAAGTTGAGCTTCTTCATCCAATGTTGCAATCAGTAGACCAGGATCACCAAAATATAATCTATAATTATCAGGATTATAGTTTCCTTTTAACGGTAAACTTACTTGTTCAAGACAATAGCAAATATTAACTATTCCAGCATTTTCTAGCCATTCTACTACTCCAACATATTCCCTATTTCGAGCTCCAGAAGAAATTTTTGTTATTTGAAATTTTTTATTTTCGTTACCTAGAAATACAGGAATTTTTCTATATGCATTTAGTATTTTTGTTTTATCAAGTCCACCTGCATATTTAGTAATATCCTCTTCGTAGTCCAATATTATTTGTTTTTGCATTTCTAGAATTCCAGTATATGTTTTGTTTTCAACAAATGTTTTAACAATTAGTGGCATTCCTCCAACAATCATATATTCTTGAAAATTTTCCATCATAACATCATATTGTATTTTTGATAATGGTTCATTTTTTGCCATACATTGATATAAATCTTCTATTTGCTCATTGCTATATCCTTTTGCCCATAAATATTCTTCAAAATCTAATGAATGCATTATATAATCAATTTTATTGCCTACACTATTTGATTCAATTTCTTCATAATTTATTCCCATTAAGGATCCTGAGCATATAACATCAAATCTTCCGTCTTCTCTAAAGGCTTTTAAAGCCGTTGCACAACTTGGATAGTCCTGTATTTCATCAAAAAATATTAATGTTTCTCCAGGTATAAATTGAAAATCTCCATTTTTTAATGTGATATCTTTAATGACTCTATCTATTTCAAACCCTTTATCGAAAATGTCTTTATATTCTGGCTGTAAAACAAAATTTATTTCAATTAAACTTTTATAATTATTTAATCCAAAGTTTTTTATTGATTCAGTTTTTCCAATTTGTCTTGCACCTTTTACTATTAATGGCATTTTATTTTTGCTTTTTTTCCATTCTATTAAATATTCATCAATTTTTCTTTTTAATCTCATATTATCACCTTCAGCATTAGTATATCACATTTTTTACATTCTTTCAATATTTTATATCACATTTTTTACATTGTTTTTCGACAAATTATCACATTTTCTTATATATTTTAAAAGTGTGTATAAAAAAGCAAAAATTTATATATTTTATAAAAGACTCATCTAATTTTGTTCAACCTTAATAACATTATCAAAACTAATTAAATCAGTAACAAAAGAATGTTCAGATTTCTTTTTATCTTTACCAATTATTTTAATGATATTATTTTTATATTTAGACATATCCAATTCAGTAACAATAATATCATTATCTTCAAGCATTTTTTTAATTTGCTGTAAAGTTTCTTGGCTTTGTTTTTCAAGTTCAATTTCTAGTTCTAACATATTATAATGTTCAATTTTATCAGATATCAAATATGAGTAAGATAAAATTATATAAACTAACGCTGTAGCAATTATTCCGCATAAATAATATCCTGCACCAATACATAATCCAATACAAGTAACTGCAAGTAATGTTGAGGCAGTTGTTAAGCCTTTAACATTAAATCCATCTCTTAATATTGTGCCTGCACCTAAAAATCCAATTCCAGATAATAACTGTGCTGGTATTCTTGAAGAATCTACACCAAACGATTTTGACATATATTCGCCACATATCATAACTAGAACAGCACTTATTCCAACTAAAGCATGTGTTCTAAATCCTGCAGGTTTACTCCAAGAAGACCTTTCTAGTCCTATAATACCTGCTAAAAATATTCCTAGCAATAATTTAATTATTGTTTGAAATTCAAAACTATTTATAATTGTTTTTACCATTTCCATTTTTTTATCCATCCTTTCTTAAATTGCAAATTTTGGTAAAAAAAGAATTAAATTTCGACATTGTATCAAAATTGCAATTCTTTTTTTCCTCATTAATTAATAGTTGTATCTGTACTATTTGTTATTTTTGAATTTGAACTATTACTACTATTCTGATTCTTTTGTGAATTAGAATTATTTATTGCAGAATTATGTTCATTATTCGTAACAGAATTTATTTTTTCATCAGTTTTACTTGAATTATTTTTATTATTAGAATTTCCAGTATTACTATTATTGTTCTCTTTATTAGAATTTTCCTTAGTTGTATTTTCTTTAGGTTTACTACTATTTACATTTTCATTTACAGTATTAGGTTCTTCCTTTACAGTAGTAGTTGGAACATCTAAATCATCCTTTGTTGTAGTATCAAATGAATTAGTAGCAGTATTTGTATTAGTAGATGATGATGAACTATCATCCTTTAATTCTGTACCAGCATGTTTATTACATAATGTAGGTGTAGTTCCTATTAAGAAATATTCATCATATGTATTTGGACAACCTGTATTTGCTTTTCTTCCAGTTTCTGCACAAACAGTAACTTTTACTGCACCTGCCGGTTTGTTAAATTTTGCATTTTTTAGACTAGAATGAACATTGCTCATAATATTAGCCCACAAAATTCCCGCAGGATTTTTCTTGCCATTATAATTAATTGACTCATTTTTGTCATATCCATACCATGTAACACCTGTATAATATGGTGTAAATCCACAAAGCCATCTATCATAATTATCATCTGTTGTCCCAGTTTTAGCGGCAACATCCATTCCAGAAATCGAGCAATAAGTTGCTGTTCCATAACTACCTTTTACAGGTTCAGTTAATAATTCCTTAACAATATATGCCACTTCCTTCGAGAATACCCTCCTCTTTTTCTGTTTTACTTCTACAATTGTTTTTTTGTTGGACGTCTCTGCTTTAGTATAAAATGTAGGTTCTATATACTCACCATCATTTGCAATTGTAGCATATGCACCTGCCATTTGTAATGGGCTTATTCCTTTATCAAGTCCTCCTAATGCTAATGCAAGGTTTTCATCATTTTTACTTAATGTTGTGACTCCCATTTTTTCTAAATATTTCATAGAGGTCTTTGGACCAATTTTTTCCATCATTTCTACAAATGGAATATTTTGTGATGACTCTAATGCTCTTCTTACAGTTATTTTTCCAAGGTAGTTACTATAATTTTCTGGTTTATATCCATCTGCAAAAATTGTTTGTTCATCTTCAAATATTGTTGAACCAGTAAATTCTTTTTTGGCAATTCCTGGTACTAAAACTGCTATTGGTTTTATACAAGAGCCTGTTTGTCTAATAGATTGTGTAGCACGATTTAGTCCACGTGATGTTGTTTTTTTGCCAAGACCACCAACACATCCAACAACTTGCCCAGTTTTATGGTCAATTATTACCATTGCCGATTGTGAATGGTCCCCTCCTGTTTTTGACGCAAGTTGATATTTTGTTTTTTCAAATTCTTTTTCCATTTGCTTTTGGATAGATGTATTTTGTGTGCTATAAATAGTTAAACCTGCCATATTTACATAGTTTGTAGCAAATGTTTTTGTAATTTTCTTTTTAGTAGCAATATCATCTATTAGTTGTGATATTAATGCATCTGTATGATATGAGTAAACTACATCATTTATTTTGATTTTTCCTTTTTTAAATTTTAGTCCACCATCAACATTAGCCACTGCATTATTATATTCATCCTGATTAATGTATTTCAATTCTAGCATTTTTGATAACACTGTTTTTGTTCTTTTTTTGATTTTTTCTGTATTATCAGTATCACCATAAGGATTGTAAGAATTTGGTGAATTATTAATTCCTGCCAAAAATGCACATTCTTCTAATGATAAATCTTTTACTGATTTATTAAAATAGTAATTTGCACCCGTTTCTATTCCATAAATATTTGGACCTACATAAATTATATTTAAATATAATGCAAGTATTTCATCTTTACTCATAAAAGATTCAAGTATAACTGCTTTTCCCCACTCGTTTACTTTTCGTGAAATCTTGTTTGAAGAATATCCCGTCAAATTTTTTACTACTTGTTGTGTTATACTACTCCCACCAAATGATGATGAACCACGGTGAAATACATAAGAGACAACTGCTGCCCCTGTTCTTTTTACATCAACTCCATGATGTTTATAAAATCTTTCATCTTCTATTGCAACATATGCATTTTTTAAATTGTTTGGAATTTCTGTTGCAGAAATTTTATTTTTTGCTTTTTCACTTCCAATTTCTGCAATTGTATTTCCATCTGTATCTTTGACAATAGAATTTTCGTTTTTTGACATCTCTTGGACTAGACTTTTCCAACTATTTGCAGATATTGCCATACGTATTCCAAAACTTAATATTAAAATGACAACAATAAGTAATATAATTAATTTAATTTTCTTTTTTCTTTTTGTGTGCTCTGGTGCTTTTATTTTATTTTTATTTCCGCGTTTGCTCTTTCTGTTATTTCTTTCATTTTGAATATCTTCTTTTTTTTCTTTTGTTTTTAAACTTATTAATATATTTTTTCCGTTTTCTTTTTCTGTATTTTTCCTTTCTTTTGAATGTTTACTTTTCATTTATTTACCTCTAATCTCTTAATAGTTCTGTGCCTTTCACTAAATCTTCCAAAGTTATTTTCCTTGTATTATCACAATTATAACCCAAATTAATTTCACTAGGAATAATTTTTTTATTTTTAATTTCACTTTCAAGTGTTTGTATAAATTTTTGTTGTTCCTCTCCTGAAAGTTCTTTATCAATTGCCTTTAAAACTAAATCTCCTATTTCTGCTTTTATTATTTGCGCCTTTTGAATCTTGCTAACCATTTTTAATTGTTCAATTCCCGAAACTTGTGAGCATAATTTTCTTGCATCTTCAAATCTTTTACCAGAAATAAAATTATTAGAAATAACTGAAAAATTATGTTGTATCTCTGTTCCACATAATTCTTGTAATATTTGAAATGTTCTTTTTATATCTTTAATTACATATTGTTTTCCATTTTCAGACAATAATGTTCTTATTTGCATTATAACCTGTTTTCTCTGTTGTTCTAGCGTTAAACTAAATTTTGTTTTTGGAGATTTTTCATATTTTATATTTGCTTCAGAATCTATTGTTTCATTTGCTTTTTTTATATCTACATTTCCTTCTGCAATATTTGATGCAAGATTTTTAATTTCTGTAGAAATATCATTTCGAAATCGTTCTCTAGCATTTTTTTCTTCTATTTTATGAATTTTATCTTCTATTTCTTTATAAAATTTTCCTGTGGTTAATGGATATTTTAAAGCTCTTTTTTTATCTATTCTTTTTAGTATCTTTTTTAATTCTTCTATATCAGTCATATCATTTACAGTATTTGATATAAATTCAATATATACTTTATTTATTTTTGATTTTATCCACTCCATATCAAAAGTTTTTGAACCACAACTACTATATGTCTTAAAAGATGACAAATAATTCAATTTAGATGATTCTATTAAATTATATATTTCTTCAGTTTTATCAAAATATGGAAAAATATCATTATATTTTTTAAGACTATTTAAAATATTGATCAAATATTTTTTCTTTTCTTTTGTTTCCAAAGTTTGATCTTCTACTTTTGAAACATACGCTTTAATTTTTTCATATTCTTTTTCTAACATTTGTATTTCAGTATCTGTAAGTTGGCGTTTTGTTTCTTTTATTGTATTTATATTGTATTCTTGTTTATTATATATTTTATAATATTTTTCTCTCATTACTAAAATTTGAGGATTTTCTAGCATAGGTTTTCTTATTTCTTTTTTTGCAGCATTTTCCTCTTTTTTGTTTTCTTCTATAGTCGCATTTTCCTCATTTTTTATTTTTTTTTCGTATTCTTCTAATATTACCATTGGTACTTTAAATTCCACAGATATTAATTTTAAATTATATCCTAATTTTATAATTTTCTTTAGTTCCTGTTCTTTTAAAATCTGTTTTTCCATAATTTATTTTCCTTTTCTATTTATATATTGCTAATTATATAATATTACAGTTGAAATTTCAACAAAATCAGTAAATTTTAATTTTTATAATACATATGAAGTTATATTAAAGTATAACAGACTCCACTAGAAAAAATCCAGTGAAGTCTGTTACTTAATACCTACCAATTACTTACATAATGATTTTCTGTAACTCACGCAAAAACGTTTCTAAATCAATTGTCTTGTGGTCTTTTTCATGTTTTTCAACAAAATCGTTAATAAATTTTGCAAAGTTGAGCCTTGCAATACTTTGTTTTTCAAGAGGAATCTTTGTTTCTGGCATAACACAATTAATTTCTATTTTTTCATGTTTTACTGCCACTCTTGCAATCTCTGCTACCTCTTGTTGTTTTATTGAATCCAATTCTTTCAATCCCATTGTGTCTAAAACATACTGCACCCGTTCTTCCACAGGTTGAGACTTGTCAACACGTGATAGAGCACTCTCAAACTCTGGAATTTCTGGCATACAATCCATTTTAACTCTAGGCATGAGCGTATTAAAAGGATATTTTGAATATTCTTTTAATATTTTTAATAACGTCAATATTGATACTGAATATTCTTTTAATTTATTCTTAACAGATTGCGCCATAATCTGTCGATCTGAAGCTGAAAACTTCACAGTTTTTTCAAGAATATCCCATTTAATCTTATCGATTTTTGTAGTTGCAATGATAAGACTAACAAAAATTTCCTCTCTATTTTTCATTTCTAACCATTTTGCAACTAATTTTGCAAAATCTTCAAAAGAATCTGCTTTTTTTGCAAATTCCTCCAATTCCGGAATTTTTGTTATTGGGGGTTCCTTAGCAGTTGACTTCTTTGTTTTCTTAACTTCTTGTTTATCCTGCTCCGAAGTTGTATTCTCTCCAGTCTTTTGTTCAACCTGTTCAGGAAATTCTTTTACATTAGTTGCATTACAACTAAGTTCCTTCACATCGCACTTTGCCAACGCATCGACAATAAATAGCGGTGGTTCTTCCTCAAAAGCAATTTTCAGTATCACATCATTTCCTTTTAAAACGATGCCACTTTCCTTATTGAAATTCCGGAAGAAAGCTTTAATCAAATTTTCAGCTTCATTATATTTTCCATCCGTAATTTTCAATTTTGCCCAAATGATCATAGTATTTGTTCTCCTTTCATGTTAAGTAATAGGTTTCTCTTGGTATTTCCAGTTTTTAAAATTTAGCAATACTGAAACTTGCTAAAAGCATTAAGCACTTGGAAATATTCCAATATAACGCATTATACAACAATTTTACATAATTTTCAACCTAAAATTCTCATTTTTTTAAAATTATAAGTTACAATTATAAATATTTTAATAGGGCGACCAGTGTTACAACACTAGCCGCCCCCTTTAAAACTATCTTATTAAAGCAAAACATCTCTTACTAACCTAAAGAAAATTTGCGGATAAAAGTCTCCATCAATCAAGGTGCTTTTTGAATTTTCTGGCTGTATTAACAAGCTCTAAAAAATTCATTTTATTTTTTTCTGTTTTTTTCTTGAAAAAATCCAAAGTCGAAGAAGTATACCCCAATTTATTTTCAATATCCTTCTCTGTTATTGTTAAGTTTTCTCCAAAAGAATCACCACTTATTTCACGTATAGGATGTATTGGAGAGTAACCATACATTGGCTCGGAAATTTCTATGTGTCCGAAGTGCGCAGTACACATCCGTTTAAATTGCTCACTTCTATCCCCAAATTGCAAATATTCAGAAATTTTTTCAATAAAATCTTCATATTTTTGAGATTCAAATGAAAATGCAATCAACATTTCAAACATTTTTTCATTCTTTTCTAGAAATTGCATTTGCTCTATTTTTTTTACTGCTTCTCTCATATTTGGATCCTTTATCAATTCTTCAGGATCAATTTCATCATGAGGAATATTATTAGATACTACATTTTTTGCATTATTATTTTCCTCATTGTTTGAGTTATTTTCAAAAGATATTGAAAAATCTTCAAAATTAATCATTTTTTTCAATATTTTTAGAATCTTTGAAGATCCCACATATTCTTTTTTTAATTCAATTATAATATCCTTATTAGTAGTTGAAATACTACACTGACTACATGAGGCAAAATCTAAATCCTTCAAAAAATTTAAGGCCTCATCTTCGTTTTCTTTCCGTACTTTAATTTTAATGTCCATACTATGTTCTCCTTTCATGTATGTATAATAAAATAGTTTTTTATATTGCACCACTCTACCAAATAAAAATCAGTAAATTAGCAATAAAATTACATTGTTACATTATTATAATACCATAAATTAACATAACATGCAATATTTTACAACAACTTTTCTTCAATTAAGACATTTCTTATTGCAATATTTACCAACAAATATATTGGAATTCTAAACTTATTTTTTAATTCATACAAACCATCAAAAACACTTCTTCTTAACAAAACAGACCTTGACACATAAGAATTATTTTTTCTTTTATATACATTTATATTTTCAGTTTTTATCAATTCTTCTACAGAAAGATTTATTAATTTACTTATTGAAGCGTCATACCTTTCCCCTGATAAAAATTCCAACTTATTGTATAATTCCTCATCTATTTCTAAAGTTCTACTAATTAATTCTTCTCTTCTATTTAATTTACCTAAACATGACATCTTTTCTCACCTTTTTTGTACTATTATATGCCTAAAAAACAATAAATTTAATCACTATAAGTAGTATTTTTTTCTAACTACTAATAGTGGTTATTTTTTTAATGTTTATGAGTTATAATTATTTTGCAAAATATAAAGAAAGGAAATTTTAAAAATGAGTAAATTATATCAAACATATGCAGCATTAAAAATGCAAGATTCAAGCCAATTATACTTGTTTAAATCAGGTATATTCTATATTTTTCTTGATGAAGATGCAAAACTAATTTCTACAAAATTTAACTTAAAACTTACTAATTTAAATTCAATAGTTGTAAAATGTGGCTTTCCTACTTCTCAAATTGAAAAATATACTAATTTATTTAATATTGCAAATATATCATTTAAAATAGTAGATGTACAAAAAAACGAATTATATTCACCAAAAGATTTTATTTTAGATAAAAATATTTTGTCTTTTTTGCAAAAAATATCATCCACAAATGCCTATGATCTTTCCATAAGTGAGGCTTATGATTTTATAGAGTCTATCTCCAAAGAAAGTAAAATTTTTATAGGAGATTACAATAATGGAAAAAAATAATAGTAATTTAATAATTTATCAAAAATATATTGAGCTTATAGAATATACCAACAACATTTTAAGAAGATTCCCAAAATCCGAAACTTTTGCTTTAGTAAAAGAGTGTAAATCAACATTATACTCAGGTTTAAGATTACTGATATATGCAATTAAATCATACCAGAAGAAGGATAAATTAAAGTATTTAAATGAACTTGATACAAATTTGCATATTTTAAAGGTACATATAAGATTATCTTATAAATTTCGATATATTTCAATACAAAATTATCAATCTTGGAGCAAATTAATAACAGATATTTGTAATATGCTAGGAGGATGGATAAATTCATGCCTAAAAAAATAAAAAATTGTTTTTATAAAAATTTAACATTTGAAAAATTGATAGCCGCACATAAACGTGCAAGAAAGCATAAAGCCTATAAAGATGAAATAATTGAATATGAGTTTAATTTGGAAAATAATATTACCAATTTGTTGAATAATATTAAGTCAAAAAAATACAGGCTGGGAAAGTATCGTGAATTTAAGGTGTATGAGCCTAAAGAACGTGTTATAAAGGCTCTTCCATATCCTGATAGAATAGTTCACCAGTGGTATATAGAAGAGTTTATAAAGCCATATATCTTGCCTAAATTTATATCTACAAGTTTTGCTTGTATTCCAGAACGTGGAACACATAGATCAGCTCAGCAAATTGAAAAATATATGAGAATTTTTAAAAGGAATTATGGCGATTTTTGGGTTCTAAAATGTGATATTTCTAAGTTTTTTTATAGCATAAATCCACGTACTTTATTTAATATTATGGAAAAATACATTTCTGATAAGGCTCTTCTTGATTTTACTAAATTATTAATTTTTGACAGACGTGAATCTTTTGGCCAAGTTGATATACCAATTGGTAATTATACAAGTCAATTTTTTGCAAATATTTATTTAAATGAAATGGATCAATATGTTAAAAGAGTTTTGAAAATCAAATACTATGTTAGATATATGGATGATTTTATTTTTTTATTAAAAACTAAAGAAGAATGTATAAAATTAAAGAAAAAGATTGAAATTTTTTTGGACGAACATTTAGGCTTAAAATTAAATGACAAATCGAAATATTATCCGTATAAAATGGGAGTCAATTTTTGTGGTTATCGCATTTTTGTCACTCATCGTTTACTTAGATTAAATAGTAAGAAAAAGATTAAACGTAGTGTTAAAAAGTGGAATTATTTACATTCTCATAATCGTTTACCAGTTTGGAATACTATTCAAAGTTTGAATTCTTGGCTTGGTCATTCTTCTCATTGCAATTCTTATAAATTGCAAAAGAAAGTTTTGAATAGTTGTAATTTTTTGGTTTCTGATGGCATGTATGAAAATATTGAAAAAGAGATGATTGAATTGATTGAAAATGAAGAAAATAAGAATTAATAAAAGATATACATAGAATTTTTTAATTTCTATGTATATCTTTTATTTTCATATTCTTAGATTTTCGCCATTTTACTACTAAAATAAGAATACTGTTTATGTGTTTATGACATAAGAACAACGCATATGCCAAAGGAATTAAACTTCTTTGATACAAATCCAGTTGTCATACAATTTTAATATTGTATTTTTTATATTTGTATACACTCACGATTTTCTCCTTGAAGAAAACCCATCCGGGATAGAAGCCTTTATGCTTCTTTGTGTATCGAAGTGCTACTGAGCGACCAACACTGAGCGGAACCCATTATTGTAATTGCTATTCCCATTATTACGATTGAAA
>ERZ773143.2468-NODE-2468-length-13328-cov-6.062081_pt1 | contig 13328 bp, 8 predicted proteins | sample MGYA00580852_ERZ773143 | MGnify/ENA primary metagenome ERZ773143 (study PRJEB29015, sample SAMEA2737853) | human gut metagenome | biome: human gut; feature: human-associated habitat; material: faeces | place: China | collected 2012 ... | reverse complement strand
AGATTGACCGGGGCGAAAAAAAGATTTACCTGCCCATGTACCCGGCCTATACCGGCGATTATATTCGAGGCAGCACCCCCAAGGACGGCTCTGTTTGGGAGGAGCGGTACAAAATGTTCTACCACATTGACCCGGACATTGACCTGGTCACCGTCGGCCCCAACACGCCCCAAGCCAAAGCAGTCCTGGCACAAGAGAAATGAACTCCGTTTGACGGTTCTATACCCACATTAAGACGCCAAATCCATAGAAAAAACGCATCCTGTAATTAGGATGCGTTTTTGTTTTGCTTATTTGCATGCAGCGCAGAAGTTATACATTGATCTCCACATCTACGCCCAGCAGGTCTTTTTCCTTAGCCAGAATGGGACCCACCACTTCGTTTAAGAAGTCGGCGGTCTGCTCCGGAGCACGGCCCACAAAGTTCTCCGGCTTCAGAATGGCTAAAATTTCCTCCTTGGTGGTCATAAAGGCCGGATCCGCAGCAATGCGATCCACCAGATCGTTCTTGCCGCCCTCAACCTTCACCACCGCACCGGCGGCCATAGAGTGCTGGCGAATTTTCTCGTGCAGCTCCTGACGGTCGCCGCCCTTCTTCACCGCGTCCATCATAATGTTCTCGGTAGCCATAAAGGGAAGTTCACTCATCAGGCGGGCATGGATCACCTTGGGATACACCACCAACCCGGAGGTCACATTGATATACAGGTCCAAAATTCCATCCGTAGCCAGGAATGCCTCGGCCACGCTGACCCGCTTGTTGGCGGAGTCGTCCAATGTGCGTTCAAACCACTGGGCAGAGGCTGTCCATGCCGGGTTCAAGGCGTCGATCATCACATAGCGGGACAGAGAAGCGATCCGCTCACTGCGCATGGGATTGCGCTTATAAGCCATGGCGGAGGAACCGATCTGGTTCTTCTCAAACGGCTCCTCCATCTCCTTGAAGTTCGCCAGCAGGCGGATGTCCGTCGCCATCTTCATGGCGGACTGGCCGATGCCTGCCACGGCGGACAGCACATTGTAGTCCACCTTGCGGCTGTAGGTCTGGCCGCAGACCGGCACGACCTTGGTAAAGTCCATCTGGGCGCAGACGTCGGCTTCGACGGCCTTGATCTTGGCGGAGTCGCCGTTGAACAGCTCCACAAAGCTGGCCTGGGTGCCGGTGGTGCCCTTAACGCCGCGCAGCGCCAGCTGGGAGATCTGGTGGTCAAGCTCCTCCAGATCCATGTACAGCTCGTTCATCCAGAGTGTGGCGCGCTTGCCGACGGTGGTCAGCTGCGCGGGCTGGCAGTGGGTGTAGGCCAGGCAGGGCATGGTCTTGTACTCGTCGGCGAACTTGGCCAGATTTGCCAGTACGCCGATGACCTTCTTGCGCACAAGCTGCAGGCCCTCGCGCATGATGATGACGTCGGTGTTGTCACCGACATAGCAGCTGGTCGCGCCCAGATGGATGATGCCCTTTGCCTTGGGGCACTGCAGGCCGTAGGCGTAGACGTGGCTCATCACGTCATGGCGGACGAGCTTCTCGCGCGCAATGGCGTCCTCATAGTTGATGTCGTCCTTGTGCGCCTCCAACTCGGCAATCTGCTCATCGGTGATGGCCAGGCCCTGCTTCTGCTCAGCCTTAGCCAGCGCGATCCACAGCCGGCGCCAGGTGCGGAACTTGTTGTCGTCAGAGAAGATGTACTGCATCTCATCCGACGCATAGCGGGTAGAGAACGGCGAAATATATTTGTCGTGAGTGGACATGAAAACTATCCTTTCAAAAGTGAGTGTATGAGGCAGCAGAAACTTCCCGAAATATCAAAGCTTGAAATAATTTACGCCGCCCTCAAAGATCGGCTGGTATTTGTCACCGGTGACGTTCTTATAGAGCTGCTCGCCGCTGCGCTCGCTGTGGCCCATCTTGCCAAAGACACGGCCATCCGGGCTCGTGATGCCCTCGATTGCCAGCACGGAGCCGTTCGGATTGTAGCGCATGTCCATCGTCGGGCGGCAAAGCAGGTCAACGTACTGGGTCGCAATCTGGCCGTTGTCGATGAGCTGGTTCAGCAGCTGCTCGTTGCAGACAAAGCGGCCCTCGCCGTGGCTGATGGCGATCAGGTGCTCGTCGTTGATGTCGCATTTGCTCAGCCAGGGGCTCTTGTTGCTGGCCACGCGGGTACGCACCAGCATGGACTGGTGGCGGTGGATCGTATTAAACGTCAGCGTCGGGTCGCTTTCGGTGATGGGACGGATCTCGCCGTAGGGGACCAGGCCCAGCTTGATGAGTGCCTGGAAGCCGTTGCAGATGCCCAGAGCCAGACCGTCGCGCTGGTTCAGCAGACGGTTGACTGCGTCGGCCACCGACGGATTGCGGAAGAATGCCGCAATGAACTTGGCGCTGCCGTCCGGCTCGTCGCCGCCGGAGAAGCCGCCCGGCAGCATCAGGATCTGCGCCTCATCCAGCTCCTTCACCAGCGCCTCGCAGCTCTCGGCCACGTTGGCGGGGGTCAGGTTTTTCAGCACCAGAACATGCGGGTCGCCGCCTGCGCGGCGGAACGCGCGGGCCGTGTCGTACTCGCAGTTCGTGCCGGGGAATACGGGGATGACGACCCGCGGCGTCGCCAGGCGCACAGAGGGAGCCACGCGCTTGTTGGCGGGGCAGTCATGCTCCAGCGCGGGGACGAACTCACCGGCCTTGCGGTAGGGGAATACCGGCTCGAGCTTTTGCTCCCACAGCTCCTGCAGACGGGCCAGGTCAATGGCCTTGCCCTCGGCCTCCAGCGTGTAGTCCACGGTGGTGAAGCCGAGGAACTCACCAGCGGAGGCATCAAGCAGTTCCAGAATGACCGCGCCGTAGGCGGGCTTGAACAGATCGTTCAGGTCGATGTCATTGGACAGCTGCAAACCCACATGGTTGCCGACGCACATCTTGAACAGTGCCTCGGCCACACCGCCGTAGCCCGGCGTGGCGGCAGCCAGCACCTTGCCCTCGTCGATCATCTGTTCGACGGTCTTGTAAATGGAAATCAGGCTGCCGATCTCGGGCAGACCGTTCTTGTAGTTGGGGCGCAGGATGACAACGGAGCTGTTGGCCTTCTTGAACTCGGGGCTCTGCACGTCGCGGGTGTTGCCGATGGCTGTCGCAAAGCTGACGAGCGTCGGGGGCACGTCCAGTCCCTCAAAGCTGCCGGACATCGAGTCCTTGCCGCCGATGGACGCAATGCCCAGACCCATCTGGGCATCCAGCGCACCGAGCAGGGCGGCCAGCGGCTTGCCCCAGCGCTCGGGCTTATCGTTCATATGCTCAAAATATTCCTGGAACGTCAGGTACATATCCTCGTGGTGGAAGCCCGCGCAGACCAGCTTGGTCACGCTCTCGACCACGGCCATATACGCGCCGCGGTAGGGGTCAGCCTCGGTCAGGTAGGGGTTGAAGCCCCACGCCATGCCGGAGCAGGTCGTCGTCTCGCCGTCCACGGGCAGCTTGGCGGCCATGGCCATCGTCGGGGTCAGCTGGTACTTGCCGCCGTAGGGCATCAGCACGGTGGCTGCGCCGATGGTGGAGTCGAACCGCTCGCCCAGGCCCTTTTGGCTGCAGACGTTCAGGTCGCTGACCATAGATTCCAGCTTCTGCTCAAACGTTGCACCGGCAAACTGGGGCTGCCAGACATGGCCCGGCAGGATGTGCGCATCAGCGTGGCGCTCGGCACCGTTGGAGTTCAGGAACTCGCGGGAGAGGTCAACAATGGTCTTGCCGTTCCAGACCTCGCGCATCCGCTTTTCCTCGGTGACGGTGGCAACGATAGTCGCCTCAAGGTTTTCCTCGGCGGCGTACTTCATAAAGGTCTCGGCGTCCTCGGGAGCAACGGCCACGGCCATGCGCTCCTGGCTCTCCGAAATGGCCAGCTCGGTGCCGTCCAGACCCTCGTACTTGCGGGTGACCTTGTTCAGGTCGATGTGCAGGCCGTCGGCAAGCTCACCGATGGCGACAGACACACCGCCTGCGCCGAAGTCGTTGCAGCGCTTGATAAGGCGGCAGGCGTCCTCGCGGCGGAACAGGCGCTGCAGCTTGCGCTCGATGGGCGCGTTGCCCTTCTGCACCTCGGCACCGCATGTCTCAAGGCTCGTCAGCTTGTGCGCCTTGGAGGAACCGGTGGCACCGCCGACACCGTCGCGGCCCGTGCGTCCGCCCAGCAGGATGACGACATCACCCGGGGCGGGCTCCTCGCGGCGGACATGGCTGGCAGGCGTCGCGCCGACAACTGCGCCGATCTCCATGCGCTTGGCGGCGTAGCCGGGGTGGTACAGCTCTGCGACCTGACCGGTGGCAAGGCCGATCTGGTTGCCGTAGCTGGAATAGCCCGCGGCAGCCGTCGTGACCAGCTTGCGCTGGGGCAGCTTGCCGGGCATTGTCTCGGAAACAGGCTTCAGCGGGTCAGCCGCACCGGTCACGCGCATGGCCTGATAGACATAGCTGCGTCCGGACAGCGGGTCACGGATGGCACCGCCAATGCAGGTCGCCGCGCCGCCGAAGGGCTCGATCTCGGTGGGGTGGTTGTGGGTCTCGTTCTTGAACAGGAACAGCCAGTCCTGCTGCTCACCGTCCACGTCACACTTGATCTTGACGGTGCAGGCGTTGATCTCCTCGCTCTCGTCAAGGTTCTTCAGAATGCCGCGCTGCTTCAGCGCCTTGGCACCGATGGTCGCGCAGTCCATCAGGGTGCGGTTTTTCCTGTCGCGGCCCGTCTCGGCGCGCAGTGCCATGTAGCGGTCAAATGCGGCCTGCACCAGCTCGTCGTCGATCTTCACGTCGTCCAGGATCGTGCCGAATGTCGTGTGGCGGCAGTGGTCGGACCAGTAGGTGTCGATCAGACGGATCTCGGTGATGGTCGGGTCGCGGTGCTCGGATTTGAAGTAGTTCTGGCAGAACACGATGTCCGCATGGTCCATCGCCAGGCCCTTCTCATTGCGGAACGCTTCCAGCGCGTCGTCGTCCAGCGCGGTGAAGCCGGTCAGTGTCTCGACCTCCGTCGGGATGGCAAACTCCATTTTCAGGGTGCTGCGCTCGTCAAGGCTTGCCTCGCGGGCCTCGACGGGGTTGATGACGTACTTCTTGATGGCGGCCAGGTCGGCGTCGGTCAGGTTGCCGTCCAGCAGATAGACGCGGGCGGAGCGCACCGCGGGGCGCTCGCCCTGGCTCAGCAGCTGGATGCACTCGCTGGCAGAGTCGGCGCGCTGGTCAAACTGGCCGGGCAGGTACTCGACGGCAAAAACGGTCTTGGCGTCGGGCAGCTTGTCGTAGGTCACGTCAACAGGCGGCTCACTGAACACGGTGGGCACAGCCTGCTGGAACAGCACTGCGTCGATGCCCTCGACGTCATAGCGGTTCAAAAGGCGCAGACCGGTCAGATTCTGGATGCCGACCAGATCGACCAGCTCATGCAGAAGCCCCTGTGCCTCGCCGTCAAAGCCGGGCTTTTTCTCAACATAAATGCGATATACCATTGTATTTCCTCCTGAGAGTTAAATTTGCAGGAAGTGACGGACGGAAAGCCTTTCCCCTGGGGGAAAAAGGTGGCCGAGGCCCCGTCCGAGGGCGGATGAGGGGAAAGTGTACCGCTGTATCCCGTTGACGGATCGCTGCGGGAAGTTTGCCCTCATCAGTCACCTTCGGTGACAGCTTCCCCCGAGGGGGAAGCCTTTTTACTGCATTGCTGCCAGTGCTCTTGCCCCAATGTCACTGCGCTTGTGCAGCTTGTCAAAATGGATGCTCTCCGTGGCAGCATACGCCTTTTTCAGCGCCTCGGGCAGGGTGTTGGCCGTGGCGGTCACGCCCAGCACGCGCCCGCCGTTCGTGACGAGCCTGCCGTCCTTGATGGCCGTGCCGGCGTGGTAGACCGTCACATCGGCGGCGTCCAGCTGGCCAGCGGTCAGGCCGGTGATCTCCTTGCCCTTCTCGTAGGCGAGGGGATAGCCGCCGCTGGCTAAGATGACACAAGCCGCCGCACCGTCGCTGAATTTGACATCGGTCTTGTCCAGCGTGCCGTTCGTTGTGGCCTCCATCACGGTCAGCAGGTCGCTTTCCAGCAGGGGCAGCACGACCTGCGTCTCGGGGTCGCCGAAGCGGCAGTTGTACTCGATGACCTTCGGGCCGTCGGGGGTCAGCATCAGGCCGAAATACAGGCAGCCCTTGAAGGGGCAACCCTCGGCCTGCATGGCCGCAACCGTGGGCAGGAAAATCTCCTGCATGCAGCGCTCGGCGACTGCGGGCGTGTAGTAGGGGTTCGGGGCCACGGTGCCCATGCCGCCGGTGTTCAGGCCCTCGTCGTGGTCGAGAGCACGCTTGTGGTCCATGCTCGAGACCATCGGCTTGACGGTCTTGCCGTCGCAGAAGGACAGCACGCTGACCTCGGGGCCGGTCAGAAACTCCTCGACGACCACATGGTTGCCGGACGCGCCGAACTTTTTGTCCAGCATGATCTCCTTGACGCCGTCGGCAGCCTCCTGCTCATTCTGGCAGATCAGCACGCCCTTGCCCAGCGCCAGACCGTCCGCCTTGATGACGACGGGGTATTTGCCCTCGGCTTTGATGTAGTCCATGACCTTCTCGGGGTCGTCGAACGTTTCATATTTGGCCGTAGGGATGCCGTATTTCTTCATCAGGTCCTTGCTGAACACCTTGCTGGCCTCAATGCGGGCCGCGGCCTTGTCGGGACCGAATGCCGGGATGCCCACAGCGGCCAGCGCATCGACCATGCCCAGCGCCAGCGGGTCGTCCTGGGCGACGACGACATAGTCAAAGGCTTCTTCCTTGGCAAATTTGACCATGGCGTCCACGTCGGTGGCCGGGATGGCCTTGCAGTGAGCGTCATAGCTGATGCCGCCGTTGCCGGGCGCACACCAGATCTCGGAGCAGTGGGGGCTTTTTTTCAGCGCGCGGATGATGGCGTGCTCACGCCCGCCGCCGCCGACAACCAGAATTTTCATAAGCGTCCTCCTTGACAGCACAACAGCCCGCGACGAAAAATCGCCGCAGGCGAGTTGTTTTTGCGTTTAATGATGGAACAGCCGGATGCCGCAGAACGCCATCGCAATGCCGTACTTGTTGCAGGTGTCGATCACCTGTGCGTCGCGGATGGAGCCGCCCGGCTGTACAATGGCGGTCACGCCGCTGCGGCGCGCGCGCTCGATGTTATCGCCGAACGGGAAGAAGGCATCACTGCCCAGGCTCACACCGGTCACGGCATTCAGCCAGGCGCGCTTTTCCTCGGCGGTCAGCGGGGCCGGCTGCTCGGTGAAGGTCTCGGCCCAGACATCGTCGCCGATGACATCCTCCGGCGTGTCGCCGATGTAAACATCGATCGCGTTGTCGCGGTTCGGCTTGGCAATGTCAGCGCGGAACGGCAGGTCCAGCACCTTCGGCATGTGGCGCAGCTGCCAGTTGTCGGCCTTCTGGCCCGCCAGACGGGTGCAGTGCACGCGGCTCTGCTGGCCCGCACCGACGCCGATGGTCTGGCCGTCCTGCACGTAGCAGACGCTGTTGGACTGGGTGTATTTCAGCACGATCAGGCTGATGATGAGGTCGCGGCGCTGCTCGTCGCTGATGACCTTGTTCTCGGTCACAACGTTCTGCAGCATCGTCTCATTGGAAATGTCCAGGTCCTGACGGCCCTGCTCGAAGGTCACGCCAAAGACCGTGCGGGTCTCCAGCGGCTTCGGCTCGTAGTCGGCGTCGATCTGGACGATGGCGTAGCCGCCCTTCTTCTTGGATTTCAGCACCTCCAGCGCGTCGGCGTCGTAGCCGGGCGCAATGATGCCGTCAGAGACCTCGTGCTGGATCAGCTTCGCGGTGCTCAGGTCGCAGACATCGGACAGCGCGATCCAGTCGCCGAAGCTGGACATACGGTCCGCACCGCGGGCACGGGCGTAGGCGCAGGCCAGCGGGGAAAGCTCGGTCTCCGGCGCAATGTGGTACATGGCGCGCAGGGTCTCATCCAGCGGCAGACCGATGGCCGCACCGGCGGGGGAGACGTGCTTGAAGCTGGCGGCAGCGGGCTGGCCGAGTGCCTTCTTCAAATCGCGCACGAGCTGCCATGAGTTGAACGCATCCAGAAAGTTGATGTAACCCGGGCGTCCGTTCAAAATCTGCACAGGCAGGTCACTGCCGTCCGCCATGTAGATGCGGGCGGGCTTCTGGTTGGGGTTCGTGCCGTATTTCAGCTGAAATTCGTTCATATTAACCCTCCACAGCGGTGTATTTATTCAGGATAATGTCCTCGTACTCGCCGGTTTCCAGCTCGATGCTGCGGACAAACAGGCTGACCTTGTTGTCCTCGTTCAGGCTCACCCACAGCTTGTCGGCAAACTTGTCCGCGTCGTTCGTGTCGATGGCGACGCGCAGCGGCTCACCCGCAAAGCTGGGGATCGGCGCACCATTCTTGACGTAAGTGCTGATGAAGTGTCCCTCACCGGCCACAGGCTGCGGGTAGTCGAAGGTCTGGCGCTGCACGCTCTCGGCGTTGCCCTCATCGGACTTGACGATGGACAGCTTGTAGCCGCCGCGGCGCATATCGACAACGCCGGAGATGCGGGGGGTAAAGTTCGGCGCGTCGTCCTCATAGGTGCGGGTCGCCAGCGCAGCCTCAAAGCTGTAGCCGGGGAAAAGGTTGCCGTTCATGAACCGGGCAATCGTGTCGGTCTGGTCGCCGTTCGTGACCACGGTGGTCTCCCGCAGGGTCAGCACAGCGTTGTAGATGATGAGGTGCGGGTCCTCGAGCTTGGCCGGGTCAGCGGCCACCGTGCGGATGCCGCCGTCGATAGGCTCAAACACACGGTTGCGGCTGTTGGCGCTGCGGCCCATGATCCAGTAGGCGACGAACGCCTTCTGGCCGTCGGGGCTTTTGCCCAGCACAATGCCGCGCCCGGGGTAGTCATTCCCGGCAAGATATTTGTAGATGTTTTTTTTCATAATTGACCTCGTTTTGGTGTATACAAAAACATAAAACGGGATGTGGTGGCAAGGCTCTATCCCTCAGTCCGCTGCGCGGACAGCTCCCTCGCAGAGGGAGCCTGGAAGCCTTGGCCCCCTCTGCGAGGGGGCTCCGCCCGCAGGCGGTGGGGGAGAGAACTTTGCCATTGTTGCGATTTTACACCTCGTCACTGCACACCATCGCCAATGCCTTGGGCAGCAGCTGCCACTCGGCCTCGACCATGACGCGCTTCTGCAGCGTCTCGGGGGTGTCGCCGGGCTCCACGGCTACGGCCTTCTGCAGCAGAATGGGCCCGCCGTCGCATTCCTCGTTTACAAGGTGGACGGTAGCGCCGGTCAGCTTCACGCCGCGGGCCAGCGCGGCCTCGTGCACGCGCAGTCCGTAGAAGCCGGGGCCGCAGAAGCTGGGGATCAGGCTGGGATGAACATTGATGATTTTATTGCGGTAGGCCGCAATGACCTTTTCGCCCAGCACGCTCAAAAAGCCTGCCAGTACGACCACGTCAATACTGTGCTTCTGCAGGGTGTCCAGCAGGGCGGCGTCAAACGCAGCGCTGTCAGCGTAGTCCCTGCGGCTGACAACAGCAGATTCCACACCGAAATTGGCGGCTCGCTCCAGCGCGTAGACGCCGGGCTTGCTGGCAACGACCAGCTCGATTTTGCCGTTCGGGTTCTCGCCGCGGCGCTCGCTTTCCAGCAGGGCCTGTAAATTCGTGCCGCCGCCCGATACCAGTACCGCTACACGCTTCATACCAGCTCGACCCCGTCGCCCTCGACGATGGTGCCCAGACGGTAGGCGTCCTCGCCGTGGGCCTTCAGAATGGCAATGGCCTTGTCCGCGTCCTCGGGCGCGACGGTCAGCACCATGCCGACGCCCATGTTGAAGGTGTTGAACATATCGTGCTCGGAGATGCCGCCCTCGTGCTGCATGACGTCGAACAGGGCAGGAATGCGCACATCGGCCTTGGCGATGCGGGCCGCACAGCCCTTCTTCAGGCTGCGGGGAATGTTCTCATAGAAGCCGCCGCCGGTGATGTGGGACACGCCCTTGACCGTGATCTCGTCCATGACAGCCAGCACGGGCTTGACGTAGATCTTCGTGGGGGTGAGCAGCGTTTCCCAGAGGGACTTATCCAGCTCCGGATCATTGCGGTTTTCGCCGCCGTTGCCAATCGCGAACACCTTGCGCACGAGCGAGAAGCCGTTGGAATGCACACCCGTGGAGGGCAGCGCCAGCATCACGTCGCCCGGACGAACCGTTTCGCGGTTGATGATGCGCTTCTTGTCCACAATGCCGACGGAGAAGCCCGCGAGGTCGTAATCATCCTCCGGCATCATGCCGGGATGCTCCGCCGTTTCGCCGCCGATGAGCGCTGATTCCGCCTGCACGCAGCCTTCCGCCACGCCCGCGACGATGGACGCGATTTTCTCCGGCACATTCTTGCCGCAGGCGATATAATCAAGGAAGAACAACGGCTTCGCGCCGCAGCAAATGACGTCGTTGACGCACATGGCCACGCAGTCGATGCCGATGGTATCATGCTTGTCCAGCAGCATGGCGATTTTCAGCTTCGTGCCCACGCCATCCGTGCCGGAAACGAGCACCGGCTCTTCCATGCCCGCCGCATCCAGCGCAAACAGGCCGCCGAAGCCGCCGATGCCCTCGACGCAGCCCGCCGTCATCGTCCGCGCGACATGCTTCTTCATCAGTTCCACCGACGCGTAACCGGCGGTAATGTCAACACCCGCTGCCTTGTAGCTTTCGCTCTCGCTCTTCATCATGGTTGTCTGCTCCTTTGTCGCATTCGTCGCGTTAGTCGTCGTCCTGCACCTTGCCGCCGTGAATGGGCTGGTCGAATTTGTTTTTCTCCGTCACCAGCGGCGGATCAACCGGGTAGTTGCCGCAGAAGCAGCCCTTGCAGAATCCGCAGTGGCTGTCCGCCGCCAGCTTGTCGCACGCCTCCAGGGACAAAAAGCCGATGGAGTCCGCACCGATGATTTTGCCGATTTCCTCCACCGAATGGTGTGCGGCAATCAGGTTCTCCTTGCTGTCCACGTCCGTGCCGAAGAAGCAGGGGTCGGTGAACGGCGGGGCGGACAGGCGTACATGCACTTCCGTCGCGCCCGCTTCGCGCAGAAGGCGGACAATGCGCGCGCAGGTCGTGCCGCGAACGATAGAATCATCCACCATGACGACGCGCTTGCCCTTGACGGTAGCGGAAATGGCGTTCAGCTTGATGCGCACCGCGTCCTGCCGCTGCTTCTGTCCCGGCTGGATGAATGTGCGCCCGATGTACTTGTTCTTGATGAAGCCGATGCCGTAGGGAATCCCGCTGGTGCGGCTGTACCCAATGGCGGCATCCAGCCCGGAATCCGGCACGCCGATGACCACATCCGCCTGAACCGGATGGTCAAGCGCGAGGAAGCTGCCCGCCCGGATGCGCGCCTCGTGGACGCTGCTGCCGTCAATGACGGAATCGGGCCGCGCGAAATAAATGAACTCGAAGATGCACATGCCGTCGTGGCACGCGCCGGGCATCTTATAGGAATGAATCCCCTCTTCGTTGACGACGACGACTTCGCCCGCCTCAATATCGCGCACGAACGTCGCGCCGATGGCATCCAGCGCGCAGCTCTCCGACGCAAACACCACGTCGTCGCCGATTCTGCCCATGCACAGCGGGCGGAAGCCATGCGGGTCGCGGCAGGCAATCAGCTTCGTCGGACTCATGACGACGAGCGAATACGCGCCCTTGATGACCTGCATCGCATTCAAAACCGCCTGTTCAATCGAACCGCACTTCAGGCGCTCCTGCGTGATAATGTAGGCAATCACCTCGGTATCCGACGTGCAGTGGAAAATCGCGCCGTTCTTCTCCAGCTGTTCGCGAAGCTCCGCCGCGTTGGTCAAATTTCCGTTGTGTGCCAGTGCCATCGCGCCTTTTTGATGGTTAATCAGCAGCGGCTGGGCATTGGAACGGCTGTGCATCCCCGTTGTACCGTAGCGGCAGTGACCGACCGCCATCGTGCCCTCGTGGATTTTGCTCAGCGCGTCGCGCGTGAACACCTCCGTCACCAGTCCGTTGTCCTTGTGCGCCTTCATCACGCCATCATCGTTGACGACAATGCCGCAGCTCTCCTGACCGCGGTGCTGCAAGGCATACAGCGCATGATACGTCTCCGCGACGACGCTCTTGTTGGCGGAATCCGCGCGGTAAATGCCGAACACGCCGCACTCCTCGTGCAGCTTGTCAAACGGCGCTTCGTCCCCCTCCGCAAGATAGCAGGCTGACTCCAGCTTGTTCATCTTCATTGCTCCTTCATGCTGACCAGTGTTTGATTACCACACAAGCGCCCCGGACAGTCGATTGCCATCCGGGGTGCAGATATTCTTATTCGCCCATCAGGCGCTTGCGGATTTCGATGTAAGCGTCTTCCACGTTGCCCAAATCGCGGCGGAAACGGTCTTTATCCAGCTTTTCGCCCGTGCGGGTATCCCAGAAGCGGCAGGTGTCCGGGCTGATTTCGTCCGCCAGCACCAGCTGACCGTCATTTGTGATGCCGAACTCCAGCTTGAAGTCAATCAGCTCAATGTTGACTTCCTTCAAATACGCCGTCAGCAGCTCGTTGATGCGCAGGGCATAGGCGGCAATCTGGTCAAGCACCGGCTTGGAGACCCAGCCCATCGCCATAATATGGTACTCGTTGACCATCGGGTCGCCCAGCTCGTCGTCCTTGTAGCAGTACTCCAGCACAGTCTGCTTGAGCTTCGTGCCTTCGGGCAGACCGAGGCGCTTGGACAGCGAACCGGCGGCGATATTGCGCACAATGACCTCCAGCGGCACGATGTGAACCTTCTTCACCAGCGTCTCGCGGTCGGAAATCTCTTCAATGTAATGCGTCGGGATGCCGTTTTTCTCCAGCATCTTCATCAGGAAATTCGTCACGCGGTTGTTGATGACGCCCTTGCCCATAATCGTGCCCTTCTTGAGGCCGTTGAACGCGGTTGCGTCGTCCTTGTAGTCCACCAGCACAACGTTCGGATCGTCCGTCGCAAAAACCTTCTTCGCCTTGCCTTCATAGAGCTGTTCAAGCTTCTTCATTGCTGTTTCCTCCTATTATATCACGGTTGTCTGCCGCAACAGTTGATGCTTGCAGATTTAGAATGTTCGTGTTTTGTGTTATTCAACAACCAGCGCCGCGTCCTTGGCGATGACCGCGTCATGCTGCGCCTTGCGCATCGCCAGCAGCTTTTCCGCCAAGGCTTCGTCCTCGACCGCAAGAATTTGCGCCGCGAGCAGCGCCGCATTCGCCGCACCGTCGATGGCAACCGTCGCCACAGGCATCCCGCTGG
>ERZ773143.2465-NODE-2465-length-13359-cov-3.116206_pt1 | contig 13359 bp, 10 predicted proteins | sample MGYA00580852_ERZ773143 | MGnify/ENA primary metagenome ERZ773143 (study PRJEB29015, sample SAMEA2737853) | human gut metagenome | biome: human gut; feature: human-associated habitat; material: faeces | place: China | collected 2012 ... | reverse complement strand
GGAACACCACGAATAATTGTTAAATAAACATGGCAAATACCGTTGGCAACAGCAAGCAAGAATTGAAGTAAAGACTGAATAAAGTTACCAGCCTTATTTGTGTGGTTTTTGTCATAAGAATATCTTATAATGGCAACAAGCACACCGATAATAACAGCAAAGATAAGGGCAAAAACAGTGATTTTAAGTGTGTTGCCCAAACCTGAAGTTATGTACTTCCATCTGTCATCTTTTATAAAATTCAAATAAAATTTAGTCTGAAAATCTGACATAAAATATTTCCTCCGAAAATAAGGTACTTACCTTTAAAAAAGGTGTGGAAGTTCCACACCTTTGTAAGTCATAACCTTTGCAAATAAATTACTGAGCAGAAGTTGTAGTTTCTGCAGATTCGTCATTTGCAAGATATTTGTTAAGGATAGAGTCTAATTCGCCACTTTCCTTTAATTCAGCTAATGCCTTGTTTACTGCGTCAAGGAGCTGTTTGTTGTCCTTTGCTACAGCAATAGCATAGCTTTCCTGAGTTAAAGGTGTTGCTAAGATTTCGATGTCAGAGTTGTTTTCAACAAACTTCTTTGCTGGCTGATTGTCAATAACAACAGCATCAATCTTGTCTGTCTTTAATGCTTCTACAGCATCAGCACCCTTAGGGAACTGCTGAACTGTTACGTTTTCTACATTCTTAGGGTCAGAAACGTAAAGGTCACCAGTTGTACCAAGCTGAACACCTACAGTCTTACCAGTAAGACCAGATGCGTCCTTGATGTCAGAACCCTTCTTTACGATAATAACCTGACCGGCTTCTACATAAGTATCTGAGAAATCAACACTTACCTTTCTGTCTTCACTAGCTGTCATACCTGCAAGACCTACATCAGCCTTACCACTTGTAACAGCAGGAATAATTGAATCGAAAGCCATATCTTCAACTTCTGCCTGAAGACCAAGCTTTTCAGCAATAGCGTCAGCAAGTTCAGCGTCAATACCAACTACCTTGTCGCCATCTCTGTATTCATATGGTTCAAATTCAGCATTTGTTGCCCAAGTGAACTTACCGGCTGAAACTGTCTTTACGTCAGTGCTATCTGTAGAATCTGCACTGTTGTTTGCACTACCACAACCTACCATACCTAAAAGCATTGTGCCTGCAAGTACAAAAGCAAGACCTTTTACAAATTTTTTCATTTTTCGTTACCTCCAATATTATATTAGTTCTATAATAACAAATTATTTCAAAATCGTCAATAGAATTGCATACAGTAACTTTGCCTAAATTTAATATTTGGTTATTTTTGTAAATGTAGTTGAAAATGATATAGATATGAAAATATAGTTTAGGGTATGTTTAGGGCAAGTTTAGGGCAAGAAAAATCCAGCAAATAAAAGGCTTAGGGCAATTAGGGCATATTTTTTTAAAATAAAATTATAAAAAATAAAAATATAAAATATATAGTAGATGAAGAAAGTGCAATATTTTGCCCTAAAAATTAAAAAACAGCCGTTAAACCTAGTAAATAAGAGTGTTACAGCAATATGCAAACTTGCCCTAAAATTCAGAGGAAATTGCCCTAACTTTGAAATATATATTTTTCAAGGAATATTACATATTTACAGATTGCGTTCTGTAATGCTAAAAGTTCTTTGGAATTAGAGATATTTTATATAGGGCAAGTTTTTATTGTATAGGGTAAAATAAATTGACATTAGGGCAAAATAAATCTCTTGTAACACCAGTATTTAATATACTTAGGGAATTTAGGGAATATTATATACAAATAAAATTATAAAAAATAATAATATAAAATATATAAGAGATGAAATTTTTTAAGGTTTTTACCCTAAGGTTAAAAAATTATCTTTAAAGTCAGTAAATAAGCACATTACAGAAATATGTAAAATGCCCTAAGTTTCCGGTGAAAATGCCCCATCTTTAGAATATCTACAATTTTGCAAATTCTTTTATTTTCTTTGATAGTGTTGTAAATCTTTCAATTTCTCTATTATTATCTACCATATTATATACAGTTTCCGGTGAGCCAACTATAACGGCTAGATTTTTAGCTCTTGTAAGACCTGTATAGAGAAGATTTCTTGTCATAAGCATTTCAGGACCATTTAAAAGAGGAAGTATAACAGCTCTGTATTCGCTACCCTGACTTTTGTGTATTGTAACGGCATAGCTTAGTTCCAATTTATCAAGCTGTGCAAAGTCATAGTGGACTACTTTATTTTCGTCAAAAACTACTTCCATAAATTTGCTATCGTTGTCTATGTAAGTTATGAAACCCTCATCACCATTGTATATGCCTGTTCCCTTATCTGTGACAATGTTATTTCTGATTAATTTCCATTCCATTTCATAGTCGTTTTTAATCTGCATTACTTTGTCACCCTCACGGAAAGTCATATTTTTCATAACTTTTTCAGCCTTATTAGGAGCCGGAGGGTTAATAGCCTGTTGCAAAATAGCATTTACAGAAGCAACACCTAAGCCCTGTTTTCTCATTGGAGTAAGCACCTGTATATCTGTAGGTTTACAGTTTAAATACTTTGGCAAACGTGTTGTAACAAGGCTTACTAAAAGGGAACATATTTCATTTTGGTTATACCTTTTCATAAAGAAAAAGTCACTGCCGTTTTTGCTTAAATTTGGGTGTTCACCTTTGTTTATTTTGTGGGCATTTATAATAATATCGGACTTTTGAGCCTGTCTGAAAATTTCAGTAAGCTGTACTACCTTTATTTCTCCGGAAGTAATAATGTCCTTTAATACATTACCAGCACCTACAGATGGCAACTGGTTTGAATCGCCTACTATTATAACCCTTGTACCTATAGCAACAGCCTTTAAAAGGGCTTGCATAAGCATAATATCTATCATTGAACTTTCGTCAATAATTAAAATGTCTGTTTCAATAGGTTCTTCTTCGTTTTTGCAAAAAGTCTGTCGGTTGCTGTCCTCGTTAAGGAATGTTACCCCTAAAAGTCTGTGAATAGTTTGGGCATTATGACCTGTGGCTTCTTCCATTCTTTTGGCTGCTCTACCTGTAGGAGCTGCAAGAGTGACTTCCATTCCCTCGGCTTCAGAAAGCTGAATAATGGCATTTATAATAGTAGTTTTACCGGTACCTGGACCACCTGTAATAACAAGTACACCGTTGCTCATTGCCTCAATAATAGCCAATCTTTGCTCCTTTGCAAATGTTATACCCTGACTGTAGGCAAGGGCGTCTATTTTGTCATCGTATAAGCCAGTATTGTCAAGCTCCATATCGGCAAGCTCTATTAACTTTCGGGCAACATAGCTTTCGGCATAGTAAAAATAGTTGAGATATACATTTTCGTATTCCGGTGTACGGTCAATCCAAATATAGTTTGCTATGTGCATACCTGTCATTTCGTTTGAAATAGGCTCTGGAGATATGTTTAAAAGCTCTGAAACCTTTCGAACCAACATTTCCATAGGTAAATACACATTTCCATTGTTTGCTGCTGCATTGAGGCAATATCTTATGCCAGCCTTTATTCTAAATGCTGAATCAGGGGCAATACCTATTTTGGCAGCAATACCGTCAGCTATTTTAAAACCTATGCCAATAATATCATCAGCAAGGGAATAGGGATTTCGGCTTATAACATCAATAGCCTTATCCTTGTATTTTTGGTACACTTTTATTGCATAAGTCGGAGTTATACCATATTGACCTAAAAACATTATTAAAGCTCTAAGCTGTGCCTGTTCTCTGAATGTCTGTCCTATGGAAATAGCTTTTTCAAGAGTTATACCTCTCAGTTCAGCAAGTCTTTCAGGCTCATTTTCAATAATATCCATAGTCTTGATACCAAATTTTTTAACAATTTTGGCAGCAGTTTTAGGACCTATACCCTTTAATACACCACTGGCTAAATAAAGCTCCATAGCTTTTTCAGTTTTGGGTGCAGTCTTTTCATAGCTTTCTACATTAAGTTGCATACCATATGTAGAATGATTTACCATTCTGCCTTTCAGACTTATGCTTTCTCCCTGTGCAATACTGGGAACTGTTCCTACACAAGTAAGCTCATCATATTCATCATTTCCAGTTCCTGCAATTGTAAAAACACAGTAACCGTTTTCTTTATTATAGAAGGTAATGCTTTCCACAATACCAGAAACTTCAGTATAATCCACAGGTATCTTCCTTTCGTCTTAATCTATGCCTGAACAAAGGTTCGTTCATAATGAGATAGTATAGCATAAGTTGGGGCAAAAATAAAGTGTATAGTTTAAAAGGATAAGATAGATAGGAGTTAGCCTAGGCTTTTGGCAAATTTACTATATCATAACAGCAAGACAGTAAAAAAATTGTTAATATGAATACTTGATAAATAAATGAAAATTAGTTATAATGTTGACAATGCGTTAATAGGCAAAAAATTTGAAAAAAGAGAGTGAATAAAATGAAAACTACAAGAGACGATATTAGAAATGTTGCTATTATTGCCCACGTTGACCACGGTAAAACAACTTTGGTTGATGAACTTTTAAAGCAGAGTGGTACTTTCCGTACTAATCAGGTTGTTAGAGAAAGAGTAATGGACAGTGGTGATATTGAAAGAGAAAGAGGTATCACAATCCTTTCAAAGAATACTTCTGTTTACTATGGACATACAAAAATTAACATTGTCGATACTCCGGGACATGCTGACTTCGGTGGCGAAGTAGAACGTGTACTTAAAATGGTTGACGGTGTTGTTCTTGTAGTTGATGCTTATGAAGGTGCTATGCCTCAGACTAAGTTCGTTCTTTCTAATGCTTTAAGCCTTGGTCTTCCTGTTGTTGTATGTGTAAACAAGATTGATAGACCAGAAGCTAGAGCTGAAGAAGTTGTTGATGAAATTCTTGAACTTTTCATGGAACTTGATGCAACTGATGAACAGCTTGATTCTCCATTCGTATTTGCATCTGCTAAGATGGGTAAGGCTGCCCTTACTCCAGAAGAAGCCCTTGATGCACCTGATATGAAGCCACTTTTTGATACAATTATCGAACATATTCCTGCACCTACTGGTGACCCAGATGCAGACTTTGGTATGCTCGTTACTACTATTGATTACAACGAATATGTTGGTAAGATTGGTATTGGTAAGATTGAAAATGGTACAGTTCATGTTAATGACGAAGTTGCTATTGTAAACTACCATGACCCAGACAAGCTCACTAAGATTAGAGTAACTAAGCTCTATGAATATGAAGGTCTTGAAAGAGTTGAAGTTAAGGAAGCTACTATTGGTGCAATCGTTGCTGTAAGTGGTATGCCTGATATTCACATCGGCGATACAATCACAGTTGTTGACAACCCTGTAGCTATGGAAGTTAACAAGATTAGTGAACCTACACTTTCTATGACATTTAGTGTAAATGATAGTCCATTTGCTGGTCAGGAAGGTAAGTTCGTTACTAGCCGTCATTTAAGAGAAAGACTTATGAGAGAACTTAACACAGATGTTTCTCTTAGAGTAGAAGATACAGAAAGAGCAGAAGCCTTCAAGGTAAGTGGTCGTGGTGAACTTCATCTTTCTATCCTTATTGAAACAATGAGAAGAGAAGGTTATGAATTCCAGGTTTCAAGACCAGAAGTTCTTTACAAGAATGACGAAAACGGCAAGAGACTTGAACCTATGGAACTTGCTACAATTGATGTACCAGAAGAATATGTTGGTACAGTTATTGAAAAGCTTGGTACTAGAAAGGGCGAAATGGTAAATATGGCTCCTTCTAACGGTGGTTACACTCGTATTGAGTTCAACATTCCTGCAAGAGGTCTTATTGGTTACAGAAATGAATTTTTAACTGATACAAGAGGTAATGGTATCATCAATACTGTATTCAATGGTTATGAACCATACAAGGGCGAAATCCAGAGCAGAAGTCAGGGTTCACTTGTTGCTTTCGAAACTGGCGAAGCTGTTGGTTACGGTCTTTTCAACGCTCAGGACAGAGGTGAACTTTTCATCGGTGCCGGTACAAAGGTTTACTCTGGTATGGTTGTTGGTAGAAATGCTCGTTCAGGCGATATGGAAGTTAATGTTTGTAAGAAGAAACAGCTTACTAACACTAGAGCTTCAGGTTCTGATGATGCCTTAAAGCTTGTTCCTCATGTTGTAATGAGTCTTGAACAGTGTATCGACTTCATCGGCGATGATGAATTAGTAGAAGTAACTCCAGAAAACCTTAGAATTAGAAAGAGATACCTTGACCCAGTTGCAAGAAGAAAGGCAGCTCGTTGCTAATTATCCGATTTAAAGGAGAAAAATAAATGAACAAAGTGAAAAAGAACGGAGGTTCTTTTGTAAAGCAGGCTGCAATACTTGCAGTAGCTGGCATACTTGTTCGTCTTTTAGGATTTTTATACCGTTTACCTCTCACCAATATGATTGGCGATGAGGGAAACGGTATTTATAGTGCTGGCTATTATCTTTACAATATGTTTTTGATTATGAGTTCGGCAGGTCTTCCTGTTGCCATAAGCAAAATGGTATCTGAAAAGTTGGCACTAGGCGAATACACAAATGCTAAAAAGATTTTTAGAACTTCCTTTTTTGTTGCTGGTGGATTGGGTCTTATTTGTACTATAGCTATGTTTTTGGGAGCAGATGCTTTCTGTAAGGCTATAGGAAGTCCAAGAAGCTATTATTGTATATTGACTTTAGCACCTACTGTATTTATTGTTTCTGTTATGGCTGTTTTCAGAGGCTATTTTCAGGGTTTTAACAGTACAGTACCTACTGCGATTTCTCAGATTGTGGAACAGATTTTAAATGCTGTTTTTAGTGTGTACCTTGCGTGGATACTTGTTAAGACAAGTGTTGAATTAGGTGCAGCCGGTGGTACTGCCGGTACTGGTATTGGTGCGTTGGCAGGACTTGTTACATTAGTAGTTATTTTCTTTACATCAAGAAAAGGCAGAATGGAACTTTTTGCTGAAGATAAGAAAGATTACAGAGTGGAAACAAGCAGAGAAATTACATCAAACCTTTTTAAAATTGCTATTCCTGTTATTACTGGTACAGCTATTTTCTCTATGACAAATTTAATAGATATGGTTATGGTTAATTCTCGTTTGGCAGCTATTGGTACTTATACGGCTGAAGAAATAGATGCCCTTTATGGTCAGCTTACAGGTAAGTATGTTACACTTTCTACTATGCCTGTTGCTATTTCTACTGCCCTTGCTACAGCCGTTATACCTAGTATTGCAGGCAGTGTAGTAAGAAAGGAACACGAACTTGTACAGGCAAAGGTAGATACTACACTTCGCCTTACAATGATTATTTCTATTCCGGCAGCTATTGGTCTTGGTGCTTTAGGTCCACAGATTTTGCAAATGCTTTTCCCTAATTATTCTGACGGTGGTATGCTTATCAGAGTCGGCTCAATAAGCGTTGTTTTCTTGGCATTAAGTCAGATTTCAACAGGTGTTTTACAGGGTGTAGGCAAGGTTAATGCCCCAGCTTGGAATGCCCTTTGGGGTAGTATTGCTAAAATTCCTGTAAACTATTTCCTTATTGCCATTCCTGAAATAAATATTATTGGTGCTGTAATTAGTACAACTGTTTGCTATATTATTGCCAGTCTTTTGAATTTCAGAGCTTTAATAAAGGCAACAGGTGTAAGACCGGACTTTGTTGGTATGCTTGTAAAACCATCTATTGCCTCAATTATAATGGGTGTGTTTAGTTTGCTTAGCTACCACTTATTCTATAAATTTATGCCTAGTAACCTTGTATGTACGCTTTTAGCTATTGTTGTGGCTATAGTAGTTTTCGTAGTAGCAATGATATGTGTAAAGGGCTTTGCAAGAGAAGATTTACAAATGGTACCAATGGGTGGTAAAATTATTAGATTTTTGGAAAAGATAAATAGAATATAATAAAATTAACCGTTTGCTTGTGTAGCAGACGGTTTTTTTACGAATAATAATACAAATAATATTCGTAAGAAAGGGTGAAAATATGAAAAGTCTTGGTATATATTTGAAACCATATATAAAAGAAAGTATACTTGCACCTATTTTTAAATTTTTGGAAGTATTGTTTGACTTACTTGTGCCGGTAGTTGTGGCACAGATTATTGATGTAGGTGTTGCCAACAACAACCACACTTATATAGTAGAAAGATTTGGTGTGTTACTTCTTATGGCTGCTGTGGGTCTTACATGCAGTATTACGGCTCAGTTTTTTGCTGCTAAAGCTAGTGTAGGCTTTGCCACAAATGTAAGAAAGGCTATGTTTAACCATATTCAAGCTCTTTCTTTTACTGAAATTGATACCTTAGGTTCTGACACATTAATTACAAGACTTACAGACGATGTAAACTTAGTACAAAATGGTCTTAATATGGCTTTGCGACTTATGCTCAGAAGTCCATTTATTGTAATTGGTGCTATGGTTATGGCTTTTACTATTAATGTAAAGTGTGCCATTGTATTTGTTGTTACAATTCCTATACTTTTTGTTGTAATATTGTCTATTATGCTTGTAAGTATTCCACTTTTCAAAAAGGTACAGTCCGGACTTGACAGAGTTACAAGACTTACAATGGAAAATCTTACAGGGGTAAGAGTAATAAGAGCTTTTTGCAGAGAGGAACAGTCTGTAGCTGAATTTGAGGACAGCAACAGAGAATTGACAAGATTAAATGAGTTTGTAGGTAGAATTTCTGTTTTAATGAACCCTGTAACCTATGTACTTATTAACATTGGTGCAGTAGTTCTTGTGTATAAAGCTGGTGTTCAGGTAAATTTAGGCAATATGCAACAGGGACAGGTTGTTGCCCTTTATAACTATATGTTACAGATTATTGTTGAGTTAATAAAAATGGCATCAATGATAATTACACTTAACAAATCAATGGCTTGTGCTGACAGAATTGCAAATGTGCTTAATGTAAAATCAAGTATGGAATATCCACAAAATGAAAGTAAAAAAGTGGATAATTGTAATACTGCCGTTGAGTTTAAAGATGTTACTTTCACTTATAGTGGAGCTGGTGCATCTAGTCTTTCAAACATTAGCTTTAAGGCTAAAAAGGGTCAGACTATTGGTATTATAGGTGGTACTGGTAGTGGTAAGAGTACATTAATAAGTCTTATTCCTAGATTTTATGACGCTGTAAAAGGTAGTGTACTTATAGACGGACAAAGTGTTAAAGATTATACCCACAAGGAATTGTGTGAAAAAATAGCTGTTGTTCAGCAAAAGGCTGTTTTATTTAAGGGTAGTATAAGAGAAAACCTTAAATGGGGCAATGAATTAGCCAGTGATAGTGAAATTTATGACGCCATTGAAACAGCACAGGCAAAAGAGGTTGTGGAAAAGAAAGAAGGTAAGTTGGACTTCCAGTTAGAGCAAATGGGCAGAAATTTATCTGGTGGGCAGAAACAACGACTTACTATTGCCAGAGCCTTAGTGAGAAAGCCTGAAATACTTATACTTGATGACAGTTCCAGTGCCTTAGACTTTGCTACAGATGCAAAATTAAGACAGGCTATTCACAAATTGGGAAATAAAACAACAACATTTATTGTATCTCAGAGAATTGCCGGTATCAGACAGGCCGACAACATTCTTGTCCTTAACAATGGCGAATTAGTGGGACAGGGTACTCACAACGAGCTTATGGGAAAATGTCAGGTATACAGAGAAATATACTTCTCTCAATTTCCAGAAGAACGCAAGTTTTATGAAGGTGGGGTGAGAGTATGAAAAGTAAAAAACAGAAAAACAGTATGGAAGTTTTGATTAAAATTCTGAAACTTATTGGAAAGTACAAAATATTCCTTGCTTTAAGTATAATACTTGCCGGAATTTCAGTTGTTTTACAGCTTTATGTGCCTATTCTTTTTGGTAAGGCTATAGATGAAATTGTAGCAGAACACAATGTAAACTTTGGCAGAATGGTTTACTATTTGGAACAAATTATTGTGTTTGCTGTGGTATCTGCTCTTGCCACTTGGATAATGAACCTTTTTAACAACAGAATGACATTCAGAATTGTTCAGGATATTCGTTCTAAATCCATAAAGCATATTCAGAAATTGCCACTTTCTTACTTGGATAGCCATAGTACAGGTGATATTGTAAGTAGAATTATAGCCGATACCGACATACTTTCAGACGGTCTTTTACTTGGGTTTACACAGCTTTTTTCAGGGGTTATAACAATAATAGCTACATTGGTATTTATGTTTTCTAAGAATTTTTGGATTACAATTATGGTTATTGTTTTGACACCTTTGAGCTTTTTTGTGGCTAAGTTTATTTCTTCTCGTTCTTACACTATGTTCCAGAAACAGAGTAAGACAAGAGGTCAGCAGACAGCTTTTATAGAGGAAATGATTGGTAATCAAAAGGTAGTTAAGGCCTTTGGCTACGAAGAAAAGGCATCATCAAGATTTGATGTCATAAACAATAAACTTCAGAAGTATAGCCAGCAAGCTGTATTTTATAGTAGTCTTACAAACCCTTGTACCAGATTTGTAAACAATATTATTTATGCCGGTGTAGCCTTAGTTGGTGCTTTTATTATACCAAAGGGACTTCTTACAGTTGGTGGACTTTCTGTAATGCTTGCCTATGCAAACCAATATATGAAGCCTTTTAATGACATAAGCTCAGTTATTACAGAAATGCAAAATGCCCTTGCTTGTGCATCAGGTATATTTGAATTTCTTGAACAGAGAGAGGAAAGTCAAGACGCAGAGGGTACTGTGGACAATGTAAAGGGTCAGGTGGATATTCAGAATGTCAGCTTTAGCTATGATAAGAGTAAAAAACTTATTGAAGACTTTAATTTACAGGCTAAAGAGGGTATGAGAGTTGCCATAGTTGGTCCTACAGGTTGTGGAAAAACTACATTTATTAACTTGCTTATGAATTTCTACAACGTGGATAAGGGAGATATTCTTGTAGACGGTCACAACATAAAGGACCTTTCAAGACACGCCCTTCGCAGTTGCTATGGTATGGTGTTGCAGGACACTTGGATAAAACAGGGTACTGTAAGAGAAAACATAGCCTTTGGTAAGCCTAATGCTACAGACCATGAGATTATAAAGGCTGCTAAAGAGGCTCATAGCTGGGAATTTATTGAGAGATTGCCAAAGGGTCTTGATACGGTTTTAAGTGAAGACAGTATCAGTCAAGGTCAGAAACAGCTTTTATGTATTACAAGAGTAATGCTTTGCAAACCTCCAATGCTTATACTTGATGAGGCAACATCTAGTATTGATACCCGTACAGAAGTACAGATACAGGAGGCTTTTGATAAGTTGATGGAGGGTAGAACAAGTTTTGTTGTAGCCCACAGACTTTCTACTATAAGAAATGCCTCACTTATTTTGGTTATGAATGAGGGTAAAATAATTGAGCAGGGAAGTCATGAAGAACTTCTTGCCAAAGGTGGATTTTATAGTAAATTGTATAATAGCCAATTTCAGGCGTCATAATAAAAGAAAAATCGGTTGTCAGAGGACAGCCGATTTTTTTGTACTTATTCTTCAATATTTCCATATTTTATGTGCCAGTTGTGCATAAGAGGGAAAAGAACAAGAAGCATTATACAGCAGAGCCATACAGCGTGAATATCCAAAAACTTACAAGACACAAGACCGATTATAGCACCAATAAGGAAAAATGTAATTACAACATAATATGTAAGTGATTTTTTGAGCTGGTTTTTATCCTTAGAAGCTATGAAACCAAAAAGGCTTTCAGTAGCTACTCTAAGATTACCGGTACACATTGTTGTTGCACAGGCATAACCCTTAACTTTTCTGAATGTAGAAATCTGTACGGCACAGGTAAATGGTACAATTATATTTGCTATAGTGTCGTACTGATTAGGAATAAGACCAACTACAAATATAAGAATAATTTCTGTAGCCAACACAATTTCTCGCCAATGTATTAGAGTTATGTACTTGATACGCTTTTGTATAAGACTTATAATAAGTACCCCAGAGGCAAAGGCAAAAAGAGATAGAAAGTATCTAAATGCGTGGAAAAAATCCAAATTTGCCAAATTAAGACCTAAAAGAACTATGTTACCTGTAATGGCATTAGAGAATACTCCACCTCTTGTAGAAAAGGTGTAGGCATCTAGGAAACCACCTACAATGGCAAGCATAAGCCCTAATGGCATTGACTCTGAAGGCTGAACATCTTTACTTCGTAAATTCATATTATCACCTTTTTTCTTTTGATTATTTAGATTATAGCACAAACACTTTGGAGTAACAATAATCATAATTAACAATGAAATATAAAAAATGACGGTGTTTATGTCAAATTATTCACAAAAATAGTAGTGCATATTTATTGGTCATTGCTTAAAAATATAAAAGTGAAAAATATGGAGATTTTATGTAAAAAAATCTTGACAACATTGTTGATTTATAGTAAAATAGCAATGTTTGAATGTTGGCTTTTATCGTTAGCCCCGATTTTTGCTGACTGTGTTGGTTGTATATTCCTTTCGGACATTGGGAGTGTGCAACAAGTTTTATTACTTATTGTATATTGGTTGGAAGGAGAATTTTCTAATGAGAACAACATTTATAGCTAAGACAGCTGAAATAGAAAGAAAATGGTATGTTGTTGATGCTACTGACTTAACTTTAGGTCGTCTTGCATCTCAGGTAGCAGCAGTTCTTCGTGGTAAGAACAAGCCTATTTATACACCTCACATTGATACAGGTGATTATGTTATCGTTGTAAACGCTGACAAGATTAAAGTAACAGGTAAGAAGATGGAACAGAAGCTTTACAGACGCCACTCTGATTATGTTGGTGGTTTCAAGGAAACTACTCTCAGAGAAATGATGGAAAAGAAGCCTTGCGAAGTTATTAAGCACGCTGTTAAGGGTATGCTTCCTAAGAACACTCTTGGTAAGGATATGCTTAAAAAGTTATATGTTTATGCTGACGCAGAACATGGTCACGAAGCACAGAAGCCTGAAGCTTTAGAGCTTAGATTTTAATTAGGAGGTAAAATATTATGGCAGCAGCTAGATATTACGGTACAGGTAGAAGAAAGAGCTCTGTAGCTAGAGTTTACTTAGTTCCTGGTAGCGGTAAGATTACAGTTAATAAGAGAGACATCGAAGAATATTTCGGTCTTGAAACATTAAAGCTTATCATCAGACAGCCTTTAGAAGTAACAGGCACTACTGGTAAGTTCGATATTAGCATCAATGTTTGCGGTGGTGGTACTACTGGTCAGGCAGGTGCTATCAGACACGGTATTTCAAGAGCTTTACTTGAAGCTGATTCAGATTTCAGACCAGCTTTAAAGAAGGCCGGTTTCCTCACTAGAGA